>Ga0116117_1000284_pt1 | contig 14070 bp, 10 predicted proteins | sample June2015DPH_11_1_FD_89790 | JGI IMG/M metagenome (GOLD analysis project Ga0116117, IMG submission 89790) | Peatland microbial communities from SPRUCE experiment site at the Marcell Experimental Forest, Minnesota, USA - June2015DPH_11_10 | ecosystem: Environmental > Terrestrial > Soil > Wetlands... | reverse complement strand
GGAACCTTCCCCGTCCGGGCCTACGCGTCTCTTATGGCCAGCGGCGAAGAATCTGGTCGGGAGTGACCGTGGCGCTGAGGCCAACTACATGACTTCACAAAAGATGGATGACGACGACTGTCTCAACGGCGCAACGGATCCGTAGTCCGTACAATCACAACGTCGAGTATGCGGGGTCCGTGAACTCCTTCGACTCTTTCGAGTTCAATGTCCGACGTTGCTGACGGACCGGAAATCCAGGTTTGCGCTGTCGATGCGTTGAGCCGTGCGACACCTTCGGGGACGCGTTCCACGATTTGATCCTCGTTGATGACGACGATCAGGTGATCAGGTAAGAGCGAAAGCGTCCTTCTGCCCTGTCGAGCACCTGCATCGAGCACGATTGTGCCAGATTCAGATATTGCGATGGCACAACCAGTAATTGTCGCATCGGTGTTGTCGAGTTGAGTGGTCGTGAGTGGCGGATCGTCCACGGTCAGCGAAACGTCAAGACCATAAACCCAAGATTCCGGTAGATCCGTCGGAGAAACGACTTTCATGCTGCCCCGTTGGGCGAGGAGCTCACGAATATGGATTGCGACGTCCGTGATGTCAGATATGACGACACTGGCTCGGTAATCAATTAGTCGTTCGCACATTTGATTGATACGTTCATCGGATGACAACTCGCTAGCGTGATCGGACGTCATTAGGGACCCGATCAACGGCGGCGATGAATCGATGTGGGATCCTGCCATAGCGGTCAAGATGGCATCTCGCGAGTTGGACACGTCGTCAACCAGATTGGTGGATGAATCGACGAATTCACTTCGAGGTTGCAAGCCGTTCGCTGTGCACTTTTCCGACGAGTCCAGAGAGTCCGGATGAGTGCTCGCGAACCAAGAACGAAACGAGACGTTCGGTAACGAAGGAGTGTCGCGGCCTTTGGTCCATTGGTTCAACGGTGGAGGCAGATGACGCATCTTGAGATGATTCGTTATGTGCGACGCGAAGTTGGCGAGACGGATGAGTCGTTGGAAGGTGCGGGGGGAGGAGAATACGGCATCCACTGTTTTCATGCCCACGAGTTCGGCTGTGTACGAATGTTCTGCACGACCTTCGTCAACCACATCGGATCGCAGCTTCACGAGAATCTTCGGAATGTCAATCTTCACCGGGCAGGCTTCGAAGCAAGCGCCGCACAGGGTCGACGCGAAGGGCAGTGAGTTTTCGAGTGCCGAGCGGCTTCCCTTTCGAAGTTGTGGCACAAGCACCGCGCCGATCGGCCCGGGATAGGGGTTGCCGTAAGCGTGGCCACCGGTGCGCTCATAGACCGGACAGACATTGAGACAGGCCGAGCAGCGTATGCACCGCAATACTTCGCGGCCGACAGGATCAGCGAGTGTGGACGTTCGTCCGTTGTCGAGTAATACGAGGTGGAAGTGTTGCGGGCCATCGCCGGGAGTGACGCCCGAGAATATCGAGGTGTAGGGGTTCATTCGCTCTCCGGTGGATGACCGCGGCAGCAGTTGCAAGAAGACGCCGAGACTTTTCCAGTCGGGAAGAATCTTCTCAACGCCGACCACCGAAATGAGTGTCTCGGGAAGTGTCAGACACATTCGACCATTTCCTTCCGATTCGACGATCACGAGTCCGCCTGAGTCGGCGATCAAAAAATTGGCCCCCGACACTCCAACCGTCGCCTTGAGAAACCGATCTCTCAGGTGGGCCCGTGCCGCGGCGGCCAATTCGGCGGGGTCATCGGTGAGCGTCGTGGGGGCGGCGATGCCGGTTCGTGCCATTTCATTGAGAAAGATGTCACGAATCTCCGAACGGTTTTTATGAATGGCCGGCACGAGTATGTGGGACGGTAGGTCGTGCCCCAGTTGAACAATCAACTCAGCCAAGTCCGTCTCGTAAGCCGCAATGCCATGACGCTCCAACGCCGCGTTGAGTTCAATTTCTTGGGTCACCATGGACTTAACCTTGACTACAGAAGTCGCTGAGGCCTCGTTGACGAGGCCGACCACGATGGCATTGGCCTCATCGCCCGTGCGCGCCCAATGCACGACACCACCCCTTTTCGTGACGTTGGACTCCAGTTGCTTCGTGAGTTCTTCAAGGTGATCGAGGACGTAGTCCTTGATAGCGGCTCCCGAGGCGCGAAGGGATTCCCAATCGCTTAACTCGCCAACTGCGCGGAGCCGTTTCTCGCGAATCGTCGTCGTCGCGCGTGAAAGATTCGATCGAAGCTGTGAATTGCCAAGTTCAGCATCCGCCAGTTTCTGGAATGAGAGTTCTGAATTGAACGACTTCGTCATCGACCGCTCACTCGTGGCTCGCCAGGATTTCGGCGAGATGCATAGTTCGCAGTGATATGTCTTTGCGCGACGCGATGCCCCCGATGTGAGTGAGACAGGAGTTATCGAGGGCACAGAGCACCTCGATTGATGACGATTGAGCGCGTTTGACCTTATCAATACCGATTGCCACCGAAGTGGCGGCATTCTTTAGGGCAAAGGTGCCGCCGAAGCCGCAACATTCATCGGCGTTGGGGATGTCAACGTATTCAAGACCTCGCACATTATTGAGCAAAACGCGCGGACCATTCTTGATGCCGAGCACGCGCAGTGAGTGACAGGTGGGGTGGTACGCGACGCGATGCGGAAAACTCGCTCCGACATCAGTCACGTCCAAAACGTTCGTCAGAAACTCTGAGAACTCGAAGACTCGCTTCGAGAGGTCCTCAAGATCCGAAGCGAGACTGAGGTCTCCAACGGCTCGAGCAGCGTCGGCGTACGTTGCACGCACGGTTCCGACACACGACGCCGACGGAGAGACAATCGCATCGAACGAGCCGAAGACATTTCGAAAGTGTTCCGCGGCATGAAGACCTTCGCGTCGGTATCCCGAGTTGAGGTGCATCTGTCCGCAACATGTCTGTTGTGTCGGGAAGATCACGGTATGACCCAACGACTCGAGAACATTGACAACGGCAATGCCGGTTCCGGGATAGAGACCGTCGTTGATGCATGTAAGAAAGAGGCCGACCTTCAAATTCATATGAACACGTTCAGTGGAAAAAAGGTTCGAAGCCGCATACTCGTCAATCGTGGCACATCGGCCATCCTCTTGTCGTCGGTGTCGTCTTCAGTGTTGAGTAACTTCTCGCCCCGCGGGCGTTAGTTAGATCTCGACAACTGTTCATTCGGCGACGTTCAACAAAGTGTCGTACGCGTCGTCGAAAAGCCTTCGCAGCGTTCTTCTATTCAGTGAAATTGGACGACCGCGAATTCTTAGTGGCGATGGACGGTATGAGTCAACGTTGTCGCAAAAATTTCTTGGAGAGACATAGAACCGTTTCTCGAATCACTGTTTTGCGGTCATGCTCAAGTGACAAATGATGTTCCATGTTCGAAGAGATTTTGCAGACAACGTTGTCGCAAGTTTTGACTCAATTATTTCTTCGAGTGACTCAACTTGTCGACAATGAATGCCGTAGCATGCTCACAGCCGAGGACCAAAGTGGTCTAAGGATGAAAAAAATTATCGGCCAACACTTAGGGGGAGCAGCAAGAGATGAAATTGAATAGAAAGAAATTCTCGATGATCGTGGGGGCGTCCATGATGACCACATCGATCTTTGCATTGGCGAACTTCGGTGTTGCCAGTGCCGCGGGTAATTCGGTAACGGCACCCACAGGTCAGACCATTTTCATCATTCCAAAGGACACCATCAACCCGTATGAAGTTCAGGCCGACGACGGTGCTGCAACGGTCATCGGTAACGCTGGTGACACCGCGGTCGTTGACAGTGGCACCACCGACGGACCAACGTCGCAAGTACCGGCAATTCAAGCGGCGATTGCGGACCATGCGAGCGCCATCATCATTGCGGCGGACGATCCTGACGCTATTTGCCCGTCAATCGCACAAGCGGAAACTCAGGGAATCACGGTCGTTGGATTCGACTCTGACTTTGACTGCCCGAATCACATCTTCATTAATCAGGCGGTCACGAAGACTATTGGTGAGTCTGAAGTGACAATCCTTGCGAAGGAGATTCCAAAGGCAACTGGTCAAATCGCGATTCTGTCCGCAGCCTCGACGGCCGCGAATCAGAACGGTTGGATCAAGTACATGAAGATTGAGTTGAAGCAGTACCCGAAGTTGAAGCTCGTCTCCACGGTGTACGGCAATGACGACCCCGCTACATCGTTGACGGTGTTGAAGGGCCTGCTCGCAAAGTACCCTCACCTGGCTGGGATAATCTCGCCCACGACGGTAGGAATTTCCGTGGCGGCGCAATACCTCAACACCCACAAGTCGCTGTTGAAGCATTTGCACTTGACTGGTCTGGGTCTGCCTTCGCAGATGAAGCCGTACGTGCTCGACGGTACGTGTCCGAAGTTCGAGCTTTGGAACCCGATTCAGTTGGGTCAATTGGCGGCGTACGCGGCACTGGAACTCGACGGATCAAAGTCGATCATCACCAATACCGCTGGCCAAACAATTGTTCCGACGAAGTCGGTCGGCTCTGGTACGGCAACCGTTCAAGGCAGTTGGACGATTCAGAGTCCGGCGGCCGGATCGACGGACGCAGGTGGCAGCGGGCCCGCAACTGATAACTCCGTGATCCTCGGACCTCCATTTGTGTTCACGAAGGCGAACGTCGCACTGTTCAACTTCTAAAGAAAGACTGATTTCCCCGTAGTAACTGAGTACCCCAACCTTGGCAAAACCCCGTCGCACGAAGGTGCGGCGGGGTTTTGTTTGCGGGTGTTAAGAACGAAGCTTCAGCGGTCGATCACACCTCGACCAACTCAACGCCAAGCAATTCGGCGACGACACGCAACTCCTTGACGCGATGACCCACTCCAAGAGCCCAGTGGTGCGCGACTGCCGAGGCGCTCCAGGCATCACACCATTCACCCGGATCTCGACCGAAGTCGACTCGTGAGGTCGTGTTGCCGATCTGCAGTAGCGGTCCCGCCACGACGACACCTTCAGATGCCACGAAGCGGAAAGAGTTGTCTCGCATCTGCGTGAGGCCGAGGAGGGTCACCGGACCGTGTCGAACGTCAAACTCAACTGATACGCCCCAACCCCGTTTTCCATGAAACACACCAAGTCCCCGCAACACCGGTTTGCGCTCGCTGATTGCGAGGTGTGCGGGTCCGTCATGACCCATTTCTACAACGCCATCTCGAAAGTTCAGTGCCTGTAATTCCGTGAAAGACCCTCCGGCTCCGATGCGATCGAGTATCAACATCGCAAGTGACGCTCGAAGCTCATACTCGCCGCAGGCGGGCACGTGGGCGGCGGTGAGCAGCGAGGCGCCTAAAATCATGCCCGCCGCAACTCGTTCGTGCGATTCACCTTCCAGACCGCGATGGTAGTAGGCGAGAGAGTCGAGACTAAAGTCGGTCACCAATCGATCCATTCCAATGGCCACGCGTACCGACCAATCAAGGTCCACGGCATCAACCGATTCAAGGATTTCGAATGCGTCCTTCACTTCTGCGAGTGCGACGCTCACTTCGTCGTCCTTCACGTCAGCAACACGGACTCGGAGATCGTCGATCTCCAATACCTCAACATGTCCGCCGAAATGTGCGGGAATCAATGTGAGATCCGTTGAGACGTCGTACATCCCGGGGTAGAGATGGCCGAGCAGTCCGTGACGACCACGCCGCAATATTCGCTTCACGGAGGCCGCCCGGATCCAATTCTCAATTCGCGTCCAGGCGCGTTCGTCGTGGAGGTAGCCCGAAACCGATCGGAACGCCACGCCAGCTCTTTCAAAGGTGTTCGCCATTTCGGGGAGCGGACAGGCACCGCAGTAGGCGAGCCAAGCTCCCGTATCGAAGGACTCGTGATCCATCGATTCGCTCGGTTGCAGGTTTATAAAAAGTATGTCGGCACCCGTTCGCAGGGCAATCGGCATAACCATCGTCGCTGTCATATAGGTCGTTAGAAACATGACGATGAGATCGCAATCCGCCAAACGGAGTTGTTCAGCTGCGTCGTTCGCTTCGAGCGCGTCGGAAATGAATCCAACGTCGACGACGTGTGCGTCAAAGGCCGTGATGCGTTGAGAAACATACGATGATGACTTTTGAAGTTGCGGGAGCAGGTCGGGAAATTGAGGCCAATAGGCGCCAAGACCTCCAGCGATCAATCCAACGGTCGGGCGTGACGACTGTGCTTCGGACGGCCGGTTGATTCTCAGTGATGGTGATCGGTCTGACATCGTCGATACTCCTGTTCGCGCGTTGCACTATTTTGCGACGCCAATTAGAACATATCGACGTCCTTCGTTGTCGCTTCAAATGAAAGTAACCCAAGACATCGTTGTCTGAAGGCGCTCGCCGAAGATTTCTCATTATTGGTGACGAGAATTGAAGTCGCGAAACTTTTTTGCACGTCTACGCCAAAAGTTTGCGGGCAGTAATCTGCTAATTTTTGTGAACGATAAGTCGCAAAATCATCTGACGGGGGACGCGGTGAGCGAAGAAGATGGCGAGCGCATGGCGGACGCTTCGCAAAGTACCTCGTCGCTCAAACCGCTGATTGTTCTCGAGCACGCTACGAAAGTATTCGGTGCAGTGCGCGCACTCAATGATGTCACCATCGAGTTGTTTCAGGGTGAAGCTCATGCTCTCTTGGGAGAGAACGGCGCCGGTAAGTCCACTCTGGTGAAGATTCTCGCCGGTGTCTATCAACCCGACGGCGGATCGATCTATCTCGATGGGACGCGGGTTCACCTTTCGTCGCCGGCGGCTGCGCGCGACGCCGGAATCTCGGTGATTTACCAAGAACCGACGCTCTTTCCCGACTTGACCGTTGCCGAGAATATTTTTATGGGTCGTCAAATCCTGAAGAGTGGACGGCGAGTCAATCGTTCGGAAATGGTCAAACGGGCCGATGAGGTGTTCGAGCAACTGGGCGTCAACATCGAAGCCTCAAGAGTCGCTCGTGGCCTTTCGGTCGCCGATCAACAGATCGTGGAAATCGCGAAGTCAATATCTTTCAATGCCAAAGTGATCGTCATGGACGAACCAACGGCGGCTCTGACCGAAGTTGAAGTCGAGCGACTCTTTGCGGTGGTGAAGACTTTGAAGTCTCAAGGAGCGGCAATCTTGTATGTCTCGCACCGTCTTCACGAGGTATTTGAGATCTGTCAGCGCGTGACAATTTTGCGCGATGGTGCTTTCGTCAAAACGTCGGCAATCGAAGACACCGATATTGACGACGTGATTCGCTCCATGGTGGGACGCGATGTCGTCGCGATGACGTCGGCAGGGAACGACACCTCGGGCGAGAACGTATTGGAGGTGGAGCGACTTACGAGGGAAGGCGTTTTCACCGACATATCCTTTAACGTCAAGGCCGGTGAAATAGTGGCGCTCGCGGGGCTCGTTGGTGCTGGACGAACCGAGGTGGCCCGAGGGATCTTCGGCATTGATCGAGTTGACGCGGGTTCGGTCAAGGTCAACGGCAAGATATTGAAGAACGCCTCACCGGTGGCTGCGATGAACGCGGGTGTGGGATTTGTCCCTGAGGATCGACGTCAGCAGGGCCTGGTAATGGAAATGGCGATCGACCGAAATGTGGCCCTCGCGTCGCTGCGCAGTCTGTCGCGATTCGGCTTCATTCGTAAAGCGTCCGAGCGTAAAATGGCGTACGACTGGTCAACGAGGCTGAGCCTGAAATACGGCCGATTGAGCAATACGGCCATGACGTTGTCGGGCGGCAACCAACAAAAGGTGGTTCTGGCGAAGTGGTTATCCCGTCGGCCGCAGCTACTCATCATTGACGAGCCAACCCGGGGTATCGACATCGGAACAAAGTCCGAAGTTCACCGTCTTTTGGTCGAACTGGTCAACCAGGGCGTCGCCGTACTAATGATCTCCTCGGAGTTGCCGGAGGTACTCCAGATCTCCGATCGAGTTCTCGTGCTTTGCGAAGGTCGACTCATTGATGAGTTCTCAAGGGCTGACGCGAACGAGACCGCCATCATGCGAGCGGCGACAGGTTTCTCCCGACAGAAGCAATCATGAGTCAAAGTCTCGAGCACGTCGGAGTGAACGAACCGAATGGTGGAAGTACGAAGACGCCGTTGATTTTGAAGGTCGTTCGCTTTCGAGAATTCGCAATCCTCTTCGCGCTGATAGTGGTCTTCGTTGCGACTTCGTTGAAGAACACCTCGTTCGCGAGCACGGCAAGTGTCCAAGGATTGCTGGCGGGACCCGCCGTCATCATACTGATCGCGATTGGTGAGACGTTGGTCATCATCACGAGGAACGTCGACCTCACCGTTGGATCAGTACTTGGTCTTTCTGCGTATCTCGTGGGTGATCTGTACGTGCACTATCCGCATACACCCGTGATAATCGCCTTGCTCTTCGGAGTAGTTGTCGGTTCAGCGTGTGGCGTTGTGACCGGGGCAATCGTCGCGTACGCCCGGGTACCGTCATTGGCGGTAACGCTCGGCTTGTTGTACATGATTCGGGGAATCGATGCCGTCATCGTGAACGCGGTGCAGATCAATTCGAACAATCTTCCCGGAGGATTCATCAACGTTGGTGCCAATAATTTCCTCGGTATTCCGATACTGATGTGGATTGCAATTGTCGTCGTTGCCGTCGTTGGGTACTTCATGCGAAATTTTCGCGCGGCACGCGAAATGTATGCCATTGGATCGAACCCCGAAGCCGCACTGCTGGCGGGCATTCCAATTCAGAGGCGTATCTTCAGTGCCTTCGTCGTCAGTGGAGCTTTGGCTGGACTGGCGGGAGCGCTTTGGCTCGCCGAATTCGCGACGGTCGGTTCTACGGCTGGAACCGGATACGAACTTGATGCAGTAGCGGCGGCGGTCGTGGGCGGCGTAGCGATTTTTGGTGGAAGCGGAACGGTCTTGGGCGCCGCGCTTGGTGCCTTGTTCTTGAACACCATCAATCAAGCCCTCGTTGCAGCGGGCGTCTCCTCATTCTGGGATCTGGCAGTCGCGGGGCTCCTGCTCGTTCTTGCCATCGCCTTCGATCGTTATCTAATTGTGCGCTCGGAGCGGGTACTTCGCGTGGAAGGGCGTCAACGTGGAAGACATTAAGGACGCTGAGATAGGCGAACCATTGATTGACCTCGAACCACGTGGCGGACTCGTCAAGCTGGTGCGCTGGGAGAGTGGCCTCGTCATCGTTCTGATTGCGTGCATTGTCTGTGGCACTTTGACGTTCAAGTATTTCTTCACCCCGGAAACGTTCTTTTTTTCCGGTCTTGATATCGGTGAGATCGCCATGATGGCGCTGCCAATGACCTTCATCATCATTACCGGAGAGATCGATCTCTCGGTGGCATCAATTCTCGGGCTCTCGGCGAGCACGCTCGGATACCTATTTCTCCATGGCTGGAATATCTGGCCGGCAATGATCGTGTGTCTACTTGTCGGCGCTCTCGCCGGCGCATTCAACGGATTCTTGATTACCCGACTGGGACTGCCATCCATCGCTGTGACGATCGGAACGCTGTCTCTCTATCGAGGAATTGCCTCGATCATCCTCGGCACCAACACGGCCGTGGGATTTCCTCAATGGACCCTGAAACTGAGTCTGCCGATCGGTCGCAGTGAGATCGCGTACGACTTCGCCATTTTCGTCGTCATGTCGATCGTCTTTGCCGTCGTCCTACACCTCACGTCGTTCGGGCGATCGCTGTACGCAATTGGCTTGCAAAAAGAGACCGCATTCTTTTCTGGCATTCGGGTGAATCGAATCAAATTCCGTCTGTACGTGCTCAGTGGACTCGTGTGTGCATTTGCGGGGATCCTCTATACCTATCAGGAAGCGAGTGCCAACAACTCGACGGGTCTAGGTCTCGAACTGAACGTCGTGGCTATCGCCCTACTGGGTGGGGTTTCGATTTTTGGGGGACGCGGAACGATCGTTGGCGTCGTCTTGGCGGCGTGCATTTTGGCGGTTCTGACGACGTGGCTTACCGATATTGACGTCTCTGGCGAGGTTCAGAACATCATCGTCGGCGGTTTGCTGCTCCTGAGCGTACTGGTGCCGAATGCGAGAGACGGTTTCGGTCGGATAAGAGCCGCGGTCCATCGACGTGCTTCGGAGTCCTCGTGACGCAGCGGATCTGTTTCAAGCTTCGGCTCAATCCGGAGATGACCGAAGAGTACAAGGCGCGGCACGCCAACGTCTGGCCCGAGATGCGCGAAGCTCTTCACGAGTCCGGATGGAACAACTACACCCTCTTCTTGGAACCCGACGGCGTGTTGATCGGTTACTTGGAGTGCGAGGACTTCACGGCCGCTCAGGCTGCCATGGCCGTAACTGACATCAACGCCAAATGGCAGGCGTCAATGAGCAAGTTCTTCGTAGGAATCGACGTTGGTCCCGACGAAGCGATAGTGCCAATCGAAGAGGTCTTTCATCTTGATTAATTCGACACACGGTGGCTCCATCGAAAGCAAAACAATGAGAGGAAGTTTCAAATGACTGATCGAAATCGAGTTAAGGAGGTCTTACGTCGCCAGTCGATTGAGACTCCTTCGTGGGCGTACGGCAACTCAGGTACACGATTCAAGGTCTTTGCGCAGAAAGGCGTCGCCCGCAATCCCTTCGAGAAGCTCGAGGACGCCGCTCAGGTGCATCGCTTCACCGCGGTGGCGCCTTCGTTGGCGATGCACATTCCCTGGGACCGAGTCGACGATTACGGGAAGTTGGCGAAGCGCGCCAGCGATCTCGGTATCCGGATCGGCGCTATCAATCCCAACGTGTTCCAAGAAGATGATTACCGCCTCGGTAGCGTCTGCAATCCAGACCCACGTATCCGTCGTAAGGCGACCGATCATCTTCTCGAATGTGTCGAGATTGCCCACGTCACCGACTCGTTCGCGATCAGTCTCTGGTTCGCTGACGGGACGAATTATCCCGGCCAGGACAATATTCGCGCCCGTCAGGATCGCTTGCACGACGCACTTGCTGAGACGTACGCGGCGATGGGCGAGGGGCTGTCCATGTTGCTCGAGTACAAGCTCTACGAGCCGTCGTTCTACACGATGGACGTGCCCGACTGGGGAACGTCACTGTTGCAGTGTCTCTCACTCGGGGAAAAGGCGAAAGTACTGGTTGACACCGGACATCACGCCTTGGCGACGAACATCGAGTTTCTCGTTGCGGGGTTACTACGCACGGGGCGCCTCGGTGGATTTCACTTCAACTCTCGCTTTTACGGCGATGACGACTTGATGGTCGGCGCGGCTGATCCCTACCAACTGTTTCGCATCATGTTCGAAATAGTTGATGTCGACGCGGTGACACCTGATGGAGGTGTGGCGTTCATGCTCGATCAATGTCACAACATCGAACCCAAGATCCAGGCGGAAATCCGCTCGGTACTGAATGTGCAGGAGGCAACCGCGAAGGCATTGCTCGTTGACCGCGACGAACTGTCGAAGTTACAACACGCCGGCGATGTTCTCGGCGCCAACGAACTCTTCCAGGACGCGTTCTTCACCGACGTTCGACCGCTTCTCGCTGAGATGCGAACTGAGATGGGACTCGATCCGGACCCAATCGGTGCCTATCAGCGCTCAGGCTACCAATCGAAGATCGAGTCCGAACGAGTCGGTGGTACCGCCGCCGGATGGGGCGCCTAAGCGTGAGTGAGCTTCGCTACGAAGTACCTGGCGCCGTCGATGAATTACTGGATCGCGCGCATCGACTCGGCGCCGATCCGCGAAATACGAACTACGCCGGTGGAAATGTGTCAGCGAAAGCCTCAGTTCGCGACCCGGCGAGCGGACGCGAAGTAGTGGTGATGTGGGTGAAGGGCTCGGGTGGCGACCTCGGAACGCTCAGTTTTGAGGGACTCGCCGCCCTCCGACGTGACTCTTTGGTGAACCTCACGGAGATATATAGAGGACTTGAACACGAAGATGAGATGGTGTCGGCGTTTGATTACTGCCTCTTTGGGAAAGGAGGAGCGGCACCTTCCATCGACACAGCGATGCACGGATTGGTCGACTGCGCCCACGTTGATCATCTCCACCCCGACTCGGGCATCGCGCTGGCGACTTCTGCTGACGGGGAAGCGCTCACTCAAGCGATATTCGGTGACACGGTGGCCTGGACTCCGTGGCGTCGGCCCGGCTTTCAGTTGGGTCTTGAGATTCGAGCGCTCCATGAGGCGAACCCTGAGGCGATTGGGGTAATCCTTGGTGGTCATGGCATCACCGCCTGGGGATCCACGAGTGAAGAGTGCGAAGCAAACTCCATGACGATCATCAACAAGACCGCGGAATACATCGAAGCGAATGGCCGAACGGACCCCCTGGGAGCGGATCTGGAGAGATTCGTACCATTGCCGGTCGATGAACGGCGCCGAAAGGCGGTCGAACTGTTTCCCACGATTCGAGGTATGGCGTCGACTGACCGCCTCCAGGTTGGTCACTTCAACGATTCGAACGTGGTGCTGAATTTTCTCCATAAGGAGCGCCACGCAGAGTTATCCGCCCGTGGCAGCTCGTGCCCCGACCATTTTCTGCGGACCAAGATTCGCCCGCTCGTGCTCGACGTCGATTCTTCAGCATCGAGCGAGGAGATGATCGCTCGTCTTCGAACGTTGCACGTGTCATACCGTGAGGAATATAAGGCCTACTACGAACGTTACGCAACGCAGGAATCTCCGCCTATGCGCGGCGCGGATCCTGCGATTGTCCTCGTGCCCGGTGTTGGCATGTTCTCCTTTGGCAAGGATGCGCAGACCGCGCGAGTGGCCGGTGAGTTCTTCATCAACGCGATCAACGTCATGACGGGCGCTGAAGCGATGTCGCACTACGCGCCAATCGAAGAGTCCGAGAAGTTCCGAATCGAATACTGGGAACTGGAAGAGGCAAAACTATTGCGAATGCCGAAGGCCAGGCCTTTGGCCTCCAGGGTTGTACTGGTCACCGGTGGCGGCTCGGGAATCGGGGCGGCGACTGCTCGTCGCCTCGCAAACGAAGGTGCCCAAGTGATCGTCGCCGACCTCGATCATGAGTCTGCGAAGTCAGTCGCAGGGGAGATCGGTGATGCAGACCGGGCGATCGCAGTGAGCATCGACGTGTCATCGGCTGACGCTATCGAGAGTGCCATCGGGACGGCGATCCTTACCTATGGGGGGGTCGACATTTTGGTCAACAACGCCGGGCTATCGATCTCAAAATCACTCCTCGAAACGTCCGAACGTGACTGGGACCTCCAACATGACGTGATGGCGAAGGGGTCGTTCCTCGCCACGCGAGCGGTCGTGCGGATTATGAAGGAACAAGGTTTCGGCGGGGACATCGTCTATATCGTTTCCAAGAACGCCGTGGTCGCCGGTCCCAACAACGTTGCCTACGGTTCGGCAAAAGCCGATCAGGCACATCAGGTTCGCTTGTTGGCCGCTGAATTGGGTGAGATGGGAATTCGCGTAAACGGCGTAAATCCAGATGGCGTGGTGCAAGGTTCAAAGATTTTTTCGAGTGGCTGGGGAGCACAACGTGCCGCGGTGTATGGCATCGAAGAAGAAGACCTGGGGGAGTACTACGCCGGTAGAACGCTCTTAAAACGCGAGGTACTGCCTGATAATATTGCGAACGCGGTATTCGCCCTCTTGGGAGACGATTTAAGTTTGACGACGGGCGCACATGTGCCGGTGGACTCGGGTGTTGCTGCCGCGTTCTTACGCTGAGGGGTGTGGTGCAAGACAAAGGCATATCTGTTGCGGCGGTGGATTTAGGTGCGTCGAGCGGTCGCGTATTTCTTTTTACTCTCCGAGAAAAGGTTCTCTCCTACTGTCCCGTAGCCCGGTTTCCCAATAAGGGGGTCCAGCACGGACCGCACTTCGTATGGGAGTTCACCCGTCTCTACGACGAGATTCTCCAGGGCCTCGGTGAAGCCTCCGCAATGTCCATCGAGAAAGATAGCGTCCTTCTATCGGTGGGCGTCGATTCCTGGGCCGTTGACTATGGGCTCGTATCGTTGGACGGCGAACTGATTGACAATCCAGTTCACCACCGCGACCCGAGGACGGACGACGCGGTGCAAAATGCCG
>Ga0116117_1000281_pt1 | contig 14248 bp, 18 predicted proteins | sample June2015DPH_11_1_FD_89790 | JGI IMG/M metagenome (GOLD analysis project Ga0116117, IMG submission 89790) | Peatland microbial communities from SPRUCE experiment site at the Marcell Experimental Forest, Minnesota, USA - June2015DPH_11_10 | ecosystem: Environmental > Terrestrial > Soil > Wetlands... | reverse complement strand
TGCTACTCCCATGCTGGCGGTGACCGATATTTCCGTGTGCGATGCAGCGCGTGCGAGTTGCCGAATTGCCTGGCCTCGAGTGCGGCTGCGTTCCCGTTGGGTACGGCGGTCGGAACCGCGCGTTTCTTGCCGTCTGTCTGGCCCGCGCACGGTGAGCTTGCTGGCTTCGATTGCGGCACGCAGCTTTTCCAGATGTTGCATCACATCGCTGGTTATCTTGCCGGGAAAGACTATGGCAAATTCCTCGCCCCCGCAGCGGTAGGCTTGTCCTCCGCCCGTGACTCGCGCCAGTCTTGCCGCGACCATGCGCAATACCTGATCTCCGGTGTCGTGGCCGTAGGTGTCATTGCAGCGCTTAAAGTGATCGATGTCCACCATTGCAATGGAGTACGGTGCTTCCAGCCGCAGCAATGCATCATGGAAGGCGCGACGCGAGGGCAACGTCGTGAGTTCGTCGTGATAGGCGAGCAGGTAAGAGGTCTCGACGATCGCCCCCGCGAGAATGAATGCGGAAGCTGCGAAGTATGCAGTCGGGATTCGCCCTACGCCTCCAAAGTAGAGCGACAACAGTGAGGCTGCGAGCGCCCATAGAAGTCCGCCTTCAACGGGCTTGTGAAAGAGCAGGTAGCGTATCAGCAACACTACTGCGGCTGCGGCGAATGCCAGTAATGTGGCGAAGGGCAGCGGGGCTCGCGCGGAAGCGTGATGCAGAGCGCGTTGCGCTGCGTCAGGACGGCAGAGCACGGCCACGATTACGGACTGGAAGAATAACAATAAGGATGGAGGAGCGATGCTGGAAACCGTGAATCCTTTTTCTTGCTGGAACGAGAGCAGCACGAAGTTGAGCGGCAATAGCAAGCCCGCGGCAGCTAACGCAGTGCTGCCTGGACCGGTGCCAACATGTCCTTTGGAAAAGTATGCGATTGCCTGCTGAGCCAGGAATAGGGACAACAGCGCGAAGAAGATTCGGCTGGAATGAAATCGCCATGCTAGCAAAAGTCCCGCAATCGTCGCGGCGCCAAAGGCATAGGTGACGAGCGTTATATTGGGCGCGAGCAAGCCCGTATGCAACAGCAGCGCGATGGCCGCCAGACAAATGCCGGGTGTAATCAGGGACTTCATCAGAGTCGCGTCCTTCCAATTATCGCTGGGCCGGAAGCACGACAGTGATTAACGGATAGGGTTCGCCCGGAACGTCTAACTCCACACCCCTCGGTTGTCATCCTGAGGCAGTGGAGTCCCCGGCGATAGCCGAGGACTCCCAACGAAGAGCCTGCCCTGAGCCTGTCGAAGGGACCTATGCAAATCGCTGGCGAGGACAGCGTGGCCGTACTAAAATCCGCTCCCGGCTTTCCCGATTGGCTTCGGCACTGCGTAGTCGTAAAATACCCACCTGCGTTACGAAAGGGATCCGGATGATCAAGCTCAAGGTAAATGGAATCGATCGCAGTTTTGACGGCGATCCTGACATGCCCCTTTTATGGTACGTGCGGGACATTCTCGCGCTGACCGGAACCAAGTTCGGGTGCGGCATGGCGCTTTGCGGCGCTTGCACTGTGCACAAGAATGGCCAAGCCATCCGGTCGTGCGTGACGCCGATGAGCTCGGCGGCGAACAGCGAGATTCGAACCATCGAAGATCTCGGCGCAAGCGGCCTGCATCCGGTGCAGAAAGCCTGGATGGAGTTGAACGTTCCGCAGTGCGGATATTGCCAGTCCGGCCAGATCATGCAGGCTGCTTCGCTTTTGAAAGGCACGCCCCATCCCACGGATAACGAAATCGATGAAGCCATGGCAGGAAACATCTGCCGCTGCGGAACCTACCAACGAATTCGCCAGGCGATCAAACTGGCAGCGGAGAAAACAGCATGACGCAAATCGAAAACGTAAGCCGGCGGAAATTTCTGCAAGGCGCTTTTGGCGCGGGCGCGTTCGTTCTCGCTGTACGACACGCGCGGTTCATCCCGTCGATTTTAGCTCAGGGCGCGCCTCTGGACTGGCAGAGCGAGGCCGACCGCGCGGCGTTTCATCCCAATCTTTTCGTCGGGATTCAGCCAGACGGAACCGTCTACATCGTCGCGCATCGCTCAGAGATGGGGACCGTGATCCGCACATCGTTGCCGCTGGTGCTGGCCGACGAACTTGACGCCGACTGGAAGCGCGTCAAGATCGACCAGGGCATCGGCGACAAGCGATACGGAGATCAAAATACCGACGGCTCGCAATCCGTAAGAAGATTTTTTACCACCATGCGCGAGTGCGGCGCGACCGCTCGCTTAATGTTGGTACAGGCCGCCGCTGCGCGCTGGAATGTTCCGCCAGCCGAATGTTCCACCGAGTTGCACGTGGTAGTTCACAAAGCAAGCGGCCGGCGCCTGGCCTATGGCGACCTCGCTGCGGACGCCTCGCACCTTCCCGTTCCAAAGAAAGAAGACCTGCAACTGAAGAAGCCCGCCGACTGGCGTTACATCGGCAAGGGAGCGAAGAGCGTTGACCTCGAAAATCTTTGCACCGGCAAAGCTGTCTTTGGAATGGATGCGCGGATGGAGGGCATGGTCTACGCCTCGATCGAACATCCTCCCGTGTTCGGCGGCAAAGTAAAAACCGTCGACGATCAGGAAACGCTCAAGGTCGCGGGAGTGCGCCAGACCGTCAGCATCGACCCATTCAAGCCCCCAGCGGCGTTCCAGCCATTAGGCGGAGTCGCCGTGATCGCCGACAACACCTGGGCTGCATTCCAGGGCCGCAAGAAACTGAAAATCACTTGGGATAACGGACCGAACGAAACCTACGACTCCGCGGAATACAAGAAAGAACTCCGCGAGACGTCGCACAAGCCCGGCAAAGTCATTCGCAGTGTCGGCGATTCCGATAAAACATTTCCCACCGAAAATGTAGTGGAGGCCGATTACTACGTTCCGCTGCTCGCGCACACGCCCATGGAGCCCCTCGTGGCGCTCGCCGAATTTAAAGACGGAAAAGTCACGGCGTGGGCGCCGACGCAGAATCCGCAAGCCGTGCAGGCCATCGTGTCGTCACAACTCGGAATCGCGAAAGAAGACGTCGTTTGCCACGTCACATTCCTCGGCGGAGGATTCGGAAGAAAATCCAAGCCCGATTATGTTGCCGAAGCCGCCGTCCTGTCGAAGAAACTCGGCCGTCCCGTGAAAGTTGTTTGGAAGCGCGAAGACGATGTGCAGTTTGATTATTACAATGCGGTCGCGGCGATGTACATGAAGGCCGCCGTCGACGGAAAAGGAAAGCCGACGGCGTGGCTGCAGAGATCCGTATTTCCTCCCATCAGCTCGATTTTCGATGTCACCCAGGTCTATGGCGATCCGCCGCACCTGGCGCAGGGATGGACCGATCTTCCTTATGATCTGCCGAGCATCCGAATCGAAAACGGCCCAGCGCAAGCGCATGTGAGAATCGGATGGCTGCGCTCCGTCGCCAACATTTATCACGGCTTCGCAGTGCAGTGTTTCACCGATGAACTCGCCCATCGCGCCCATCGCGATCCCGTAGAGTACCAACTGGATCTTATCGGTCCTCCGCGCACTTTGGATTTCACCGGCGTGACGTATCCAAACTACGGTGCGGATTACAAAACGTATCCGTGGGAAACCGGACGGCTGCGCGGCGTGATCGAATCCGTCGCCGAAAAATCCGGCTGGGCAAAAAAGAAGAGCGGAAAAGGCCACGGCTTCGGCTTCGCCGCGCACCGCAGCTTTCTCACCTACGTTGCCACCGTGGTTGAAGTTGAGATCAGCGATGACGGCACCATCCGCATTCCACGCGTGGATACCGCCGTCGACGCCGGAATCGTGGTGAATCCTGAAGCGCTGCGCGCGCAATTCGAAGGCGCTGCAGTCTTCGGCACGAGCATTGTGCGCACCGGAGAGATCACCGCCAAAAACGGCATCATTCAGCAATCGAATTTCAATGACTATCCCGTGGCCCGCATCCACGAAGCGCCCGCTCACACCAACGTCTACATCACCGAGAGCAGCGCACCGCCCGCTGGCGTGGGAGAGCCCGGCGTGCCTCCATTCGTTGCCGCGTTCTGCAACGCGATCTTCGCGGCCACAGGCAAGCGCGTGCGCGATCTTCCGCTTTCGAGCAATGGCAATTTCGATTGAAGTGTCATGCTTGTCATCCCGAGTAGCGTAGCGCCTGTCATCCCGAGTGGTGTAATGCTTGTCATCCCGAGTGGAACGAGGGATCCTGGTTTCTGCCTGCGCCAAATGGAAGCGCGGCCCAAGGACTATTTTCCCGCGAGAAACTCGCGCAGAATTCCGTTGCATTGCTTCCAGGATTTTCTTTCGCTGTGCGGGCTGTGCCGGCCGGTCTCCACGAAACGCATCTCAGCACGCGGAAGCGCTCTCTGCACTCGTTCCATTTCGGTTGCCTCAGTTCGAGGGTCGCCGCTTCCGTGCATAAATGTTACTGGCACTTTCAACTTGCCGAGCCGCCCGTCGAATAAATCGTCCGCAGTGCCACTGCTTTGCGCCGCAAGTTTCAGCCACACTCGGCAATTCCGCTGCACCACCTTCTTCCACCGGTCCTTATTACCGACCGTGCCATGATCCGCGATCAGCAGCTTCTGCATTTTTTCTTTCACGTCCTCAGGATGCAAAGCGAACTGTTTAAAAAAGCTGCGGGAGTTCAGCTTGCCCGGCTCGAAATGAAATGCTTCCAGAAGCAGCCGCTCGCAGCGCTCGGGCGCCAGCAGACCGATCTTGGCGGCGATCACCGCTCCATCGCTGTGTCCCCAAAACATCGCGCGCTTGATTCCCAACTTGTCGAGCACCAGCAAAGTTTCTACCGCTGCCCGCTGATGGAAGTCGATCGGCATCGGTGCTGACACCGGCGTAGAGCGCCCGTAGCCGGAGCGATCCGGAATGATGAATCGCACTTTGCTCTTGAACGCTTTAATCTGCCGCGTGATCGGATAAACGCCATAGCCCCAACCGCCATGCAGAAAAACCAGCGGCTGGCCTTCGCCCACATCTCTGTAAAAAATCTTCACGGGGCAAATCCCCGGAGCGTGCGGCGAGTTGGCTAATTCCACGAACGGCATTTCTATCCAGCGCTCGATTCCTTCTCAGCATCCGGCAAATAGAGAAACAATAACGCGAATGCATTCAGAATGAACATGCGCAAGGCCGAGGCTTCGCCGTTCCACACGCTCGACTCCCACATCAAGAACCATTCTCCGCCGACCGTGATGAAACCTAACGCCCACAGCAGCAATCCCAGCCAAAGGCCCGCGATCGACAACGTTTTCGCAGTCTCAAACTTATCCTTGAAACGCAGCGCGAAAAACATTCGCATCGCGCCCAATCCGGAGATGCACCCAGTCGCAAGTTCCCACAGAATGATCGTCCAATAGGCAACATGGTGCAGTTGCGTACTGCGAATGGCCCGCCACTGCACGTGCGCATCGGCGCCAATCGAATCCATGCTCAGCACGTGCTCGACAAACTTGAAGTTGGTCTCGTAGTCGACGATGTTATCGAAAGCTACGATCAGAAAGTACAACGCGAGAGTGCCGGTGAGCAGTGTTTTTCCCAGTCGAGAGAGCGAGCCTGAATTCATCAATGCGACGACCACGCCGTTTGCAGAAAACTCTCCAGCACGTGGTTGAACTTCTCCGGATCGTCGACAAAGAGCGCATGCCCGTCGCCTTCGAATATCTCCAGCCGGAGTTTGTCTCCAAGTTTCATTTTCAGATAGTCCGCGGTCTGCTGCGTTTCGGGCTGGTAAGCGAACAGCACCGGGGTCTTCGACTTCACGTCGGCCAAAATGTTCAAGCCCGGCAAAAAATCCTTTACGGCAATCATGTTGTAAATAAGCAGCGCCGCCGTGTCGGCCGGAGTCTGCACCGAAGCATCGATCACCCGCCTCAAATATTCCTCCGTCTGCGGTTTCTTATACATGCTCCGCACAAAACCGTCAGCTTGCTTCTGGCGATCCAGTTGCACTTGATTCATCCATCCTGAGAGCGGGACGAACAGGTCGCTGGGCTTATCTGTTATGTAGCCATCGACCAGCACGATCCCGCCCACATTGCCCGTGCCGAACTGTTCCACATATTTAATCAGCTCGCCGCACGCCATCGACCAGCCAATCAGCACCGGATGCTTCAAGCCAAGTTGATCGACCAACTCTTTATAATCGCGCGCCCGCGTTTCAGGCAGATGGCCATAGGAAGGTTTGTCGCTCTCGCCCTGTGAACGCGGGTCGACAGCTATTACGTGATATTTTTTCGAGAATTCATCGATTTGTTTCTGCCAGATCCACGCCGGCATGGTCCAGCCAGGAATGAAGACAACCGGCTTGCCGCTGCCCGCTTCAAGATAGTGAATGCTGATGCCGTCAGAAGTCTTAAAGAAGGCGCTCTTTGGTAATGCCGTTGTCTGCGCGACGACGTTCAGCGCCGACAAAATGAATAGCAGAATTACGGTTAGTCTCGTTTTCAAGTGCTTATCCTTATTATGTCGATTTTAACTACGGAGCCCAGAGTCTGGCCCTCGCTACGCATATTGAAATGGCCGACTACCGTGGCTTTTCCAGAAGTAGGCCAGGATGATTACGCTGGCCACTGCTGCATACGCGCACCACAGCGAGGTGAAAGCGTAGCGCCTCACTTCCATCACAACCAAAAGAATTGCCAGGTTAGCCGCGCCGAACATTACCATCGGTTTGATCTTTGAGAAGAACAACGACCCGCAGGTTGCGATCACATAGAGCACTGCGACCGCTTCATGGTTGGTGGCCTGATTCATATAAACGATGGTATTTTCTTTGACGAAAATCTGCGTTGGGAACGCCGTTAACGCCCACAATATATAGAGCGTGGTGCCCAGGCCAAGAATCAGAAATGGTCGCATGCGCTGTCGGGCCTGAGCAGTCGGCTCAAACAAGAACACGCTGAGCGGCAGCAGAAAAGGCAGCAATCCCTGCGCGTAGAGCATGAAGGCCGCGCCCATGTCATGCGCCACCGCGGGCGAAAGAATGCCGTCCAGGCCGAGCCACACGAATCCTTCGATGAACTGATGAATGGCAAATAACAACGGCAGTGAAGCGAAAAGCCATTCGCGGCGGTGCTTCACTCGCGTCAGCGTGACTACGCCTACGGCGCCGAGAACTGTGCTGCCGACAAAGTTCGCTGTGGCTGAGAAACACATGAGACGATTTCTCCACTGCGAACTTTACACACATGCCGCCACCGAACGCAAAACTTTTCTTACGATGCGGAGATTTCAGGCCGCAGGAAACTCCCGGGCGCAAATGCTTCTTAACGAGCCGATCAGGTGATCCCCAATCCTGTCCAATTTTGAGATCACATCTTTGATACCCACAGCTTCAGCATCTCTCCGAAGGTCGTCGCTCACGTGCATCGTAAACATGACCATCTGCACTTTCGAATCGATGCGCGCAATCTCGCGAGCCGCGTCCAACCCGTTCATGACAGGCATCGACAGATCTAGAATCACAGCTTGCGGCTTAAGTTCTGACACTTTTTCTACCGCAACCTGGCCATTTTCAGCCTCGCCGCATACCTGCCAGTCAGTGTTGTGTTCGATGAACGATCGCAACAGCTTCCGAATGGACGCGCTGTCATCGACGATAAGAATTCTCAAAGACATGCAGGATTCCCCGCGTGCCTTGGCAGGTTGCTGGCGGGATCCTAACCGTTCGGGAAAGCCGGCGACGGGAGAAGGCACTGCCTGCACCCTAGTCCCTCAGAGGCACCGCGTACATACATGGAAAACCGTACTATAACGCACAAAATAATGTGCTTTGTCTGACATTCCGTAGTGTGATATAACTTCCTGAAATTAACCGCCCGCGGAGGATCCCATGCTTCGAGCGGAAGAGATCGCAAAAATCGCGAAGGAGTTAAGGAAGTTGGAATCGGCCCTCGACACCTGTACCGATGGCCGCATCCGCGAAGTGGTCGAGATTCGCATCGAGGAACACACCCTCCGGTTGCGCCAGCTTAAAGCACTCCGTCCTGAGCGCCTGCCGCCAAGCCGGCAGCAACAGCAGCAACATAAGATCAATCCTAATTTCCGGTAGCTTCTCGGTCCGAAGTGACGAATGCGTGCACGAACGCGAATGTGCGCCCTACCGCGAATGCATGCACTACCGCGAATGTCCGCTCTACCTCGAATGCGTGCACTACCTCGAACGCATGCACTACCGTGGAAGAGCGGCGCTTCAGCGCCGCGTAAGCCAACAAAAATAGCGTAGGGCTTCAGCCCCAGTGGACGCACCCGTGCACTCAACGAGTTTCCCCGCAACCTCTTTTCCCGCTGCGGACACACGTTTTCCCAGCCCCATCACTATCCAATATCAAACTAAGTCCGGCAAAAGAGAGTAGTCTGGAACTGTCTCTTCTAGCATCTTTCCGCCGCGCCCAAACGGTGACGGTTCCTTGCAAAAATTTGACAGCGTGGTTCGCTGCGCAAGGAGCCGTTATGGTCAAGTCCTCTCTCTCTGCTCGCACGTCCGTCGCTTCCACACGAGTTAATACCGGTCGCGGAACCGCACCTCCCAGAAAAGATAGCGACGGAAATCAGGTTTACAACGAAATCCTGCTCGCTCTGCCCCGCACCGAGTGCGATGCTGTTTTTCCTAAACTGGAATTCGTAAGATTGAAGCTCCAACAACTCATTCATGAGGCCGGCGAAACCCTGAAGTCAGTGTATTTCGTCAATTCCGGCATGTTGTCGATCCTGAATGTTATGCCCGACGGCAAAAGTGTCGAAGTCGGCTTGATCGGTAAAGAAGGCGTCTCGGGCACGCCCGTGGTTGCCGGTTTTCGCACCAGCCACACCCGCGCCGTGGTTCAAGCCGACGCCACTGCCTTCCGAATCGACGTCGATGTCTTGCGCACTCTGCTGCCAAAATGCCCCACGCTCGAGCGGCAGATGAACCGCTACGCCCAACTCCTCGCGGTGCAAGTCACGCAAATCGCCGCCTGCAACCGGCTGCACGAAGTGAATGAAAGATTGGCCCGCTGGCTCTTGATGACGCAAGACCGCGTAGTCTCCCAGCATCTTCCCCTGACTCAGGAATTTCTGGCGCAGATGTTGGGAACACGGCGCTCCAGCGTCACCGTTTCCGCCAGCGCGCTGCAAAAAGCCGGATTGATTGCCTACACCCGGGGCCTCATCACCATCCAAGACCGGCGCAGACTGGAAGAGGCATCATGCGACTGCTACGTCCTGCTGCGGCGTCAAGTCGAAGAATGGCAAACTCAAAACGCTTAGCACCCCCCCGCCTGGACGTCAAATCACGTAGCGGCGGACGCATTCGTCCGCCCGCCAGCAATTAGCGAGCACCCTCTGTCGCCAACCGCACATTCATAAGTTACGCGACGTGCCGACTCCCATCTCGCATTCAGGCAGGATACTTCCGTGGCAACGACAACCCTGTCCAAAGCGCAGATTCTCCGCTCCCTCAAAGACTTCCTGGAGCAAAAATCCTCACCTCCCAAACCGCGTTCATGTCCTCATTGTGGCTCGCCCATGCAACTCCTCGGCGCTCATTTCCTGCTTATTGGAACCAGCATGAACCGCAACCTTTCTTTGCCGGTTTGCCCGGTTTGCGAGCGCGAAGTCCTCGAAACTCTGCCTCGCCCGGAGACCATCCACTGACCTGGTACGAGCACGTGACTACCAAACGATCGCCGAAACGAAGTCAAGAGCCGCCACGGTCGCTCGGCGCGGGCAATCTCGTCTACAACGACATCCTGCGCGAAATTCCCCGCAATGAATTCGCGGCCGTCTCACCCAAGCTGGAACTCGTCCGCTTGCAGCCTCGCCAGGTGCTGCATGAAGCCGGCGACACTTTGAAGTCCGCGTATTTCTGCAACACCGGCCTCATCTCGATCCTAAGCGTGTTGTCCGATGGCAAGACCGTCGAAGTGGGCCTCGTTGGGAAAGAAGGTCTCATCGGTTTGCCGCTGATCGCCGGCTTCTACACCTCGGCCACACGGGCCGTGGTTCAAATCGAAGGCACCGTCCTGCGTGTGGATGGCGATGCCTTCGCAGTAACTCTGCGCCAGTGTCCTCAACTCGAGCGCAAGCTGCAGCAGTTTTCTCAAATCATGACCATGCAGGCCACACAGATCGCGGCCTGCAATCGACTGCATGATGTTGAATCGCGCTTGGCCCGGTGGCTGCTCATGTCCGCCGACCGTGTCGGCTCCGCTTCTCTCGGGTTGACGCAAGAAGTGCTCGGTCAAATGCTCGGCACCCGTCGCTCCAGCGTAACCGTAGCCGCCGGTATCCTGCAAAAGGCCGGACTAATCGCCTACACCCGCGGCGACGTAAGAATCGTGAATCGCCCAAAACTAGAGCAAGCCGCCTGCGAATGCTACAACCTGATGCGCCGCCAAGTCGAAGTCTGGCAGGCCCAAGCCGAATAGCCCACGAAAATAGAGGGAGCGGCGGACGCCTTCGTCCGCCCGCAAGCGAAGCGAGCGCGCTCTTATCCTGACCCAGCGAAGTCCCGGCATTTCCTTGTCATCCTGAGGCAGCGGAGCTGCCGGCGATAGCCGGGAACTCCCAACGAAGGAACTATGCAACTCGCTTGCAGCGCCGGAAACGCATGCACCTGGCGACGTTCAAGCCCGAGATTATGCACTTCACTCAAGGGTGGAGTACAATTTGGAGTATGGCGGATGACCCTAAGCATACCCCAAGCTGGCATTCGGAGGGCTATTACAAAAAAGCACCCGGAAGCTAGACCGACCCCCAAAGAACCCGTGCCACCGAAGTCGGAACCTCCTGTGTCGCCCTCCGTACCCGCACGGAAAAGACGGCCAAAGGAAAATCCAGCGGTTGCATATCTCAATCGCATTGGAGGGCGCTTGTCGCTGGTAAGCGTTGTATCCACGTTTCAGTTCCCCTCGCTTTATTGGTATAGCGTGGGAGCGTTCTATGCAGGAATGGTCGCGCTGGCCGTGGGAGCGCTACTTGAACGGTGGCCGCTAAAACATCGCATAGCGGTATGCCTCGGGTGGTTCATCGTGGCTGCTGGCATTTCAGCCAAAGCTGTATTCGTGAAAGCTCCAATCGACATTTTCCCATCGGCCAACTTTGGGAACTACCCAGACGACACGGATGTGTACGGTATCAAGTGGGAGCGGGGCTTATCGGAAATGAGGATTCTCATATCGAATCACACAGCCAACGATTACGACGATGTGGATATTTATTTCACGCCAGACGTTCCTACGCGCAAGGTTACACAGGTTAGCCACGTCCCGGACGTTTCCCTAGTTCTCGTGGAGCCGAGCAACTTTGTCCAGCCCGGCCAGGTTTCAGAACTCTGGGCGTCGTCCATGGGATTTAGGTTGCGATGTCCTAAACTTCCCAAGAATACAACTATGGAAGTATTGGCTGCCTTGGTGAACCCCGACGCGAAGCCGCTTGGCCCGATTGTGCCCGGACAGAAGAAAAATGTCAGTATCAGTTTATCGGGAGATGAAAAGCAGTTCGCGGGGCCTAAGATAGTGGCCAGAGGTCTTTGGGTAAAAGGGCAATATTTAGTAATGAATAGGCCCGTATCATTGGAGTATAAAATGGTCGCACAAAAAATACCGGAGCAGCCCTAAGCGGCCTTCGTGAGTTCCTTGTATTCGAGGTTGTCAGCACCCTTCGAGGAGATCGGCGAATTCTTGTTTGGAAAGTTTCAATTTGCTTATATACAAGCCCATCGTGCCGCGAGGAATGGTTTTATTGCCGTGGGGTTCGTGGAACGTAACAATCGGCGGATCGCGCTCGATATTTACGAAATCTCGGGCTGATCCATGTTTCTTGTGTTTTGAGGGTCCGTAACCAAGTTTATGCGCTACGCACAACAACTGTTCCCAACTCAGATGCGCTGGGAGTTGAACCATGATTACGCTATGCAGACCACTTTGTGGTTTTGAAGGCCCGCGTTGAATTTGACGAATGGTTGGTTCGACCCCATTTCGTCGAGGCTGACCCGGTGGTTGCGCGCGCAGGCGCGCAAGATATGTGCAGTCTCTTCAAGCTTGCCGATTTCCTGCAGAGCTTCGAGATGGGAGATTAACGCATCTTGCAAGTGTTTTAATGCGTCTTCAAAGGTATCGCCAAAAACGGCAATGGGCAGGTCCGTGGCTTCTCCGTTCCATACGTCTTCCTCTCGCCAGAGACGAGCCAAGACGGGTATTTCTAGCACGCTGGAAGCACTGCTGTCGCTTTTGTTTTCGCCGAAAATTTTATCTAGTACTGACACGAGATGGAAGCCCTCCGTCTTCGTTGGATGCCTACAGTGTAAGAAAGGGGAGAACTTAATTGCGAAGGAATTCTGTCTTAAGGTGCTTCGCCTGTCAACAAGATTAACAGAAAACGCCCAAAATCGTTCGATTACGGGAGGGCGTGCCCTGTATGCACTTTTATGCTGCTTTAACAAGTTCTTTATATTCAAGGTTTTCCGAGGCAAGCAATCTCTGGAGAGTGTCCCGAAACAGGAACTGATTTTTACGATTGTTGAAACGCCACGTCATTTCTTGCAGGTAGGCCGGAAGATGCTTCACGGAAACTTTATGCCACGTACCCACGACACCCCGCTTGAACAGCGAGAACGCGGATTCAATCGCGTTAGTCGTGACGCACAGGCCGCCCTCGTAGCGGGCGTATTCTTCCGACTTGTGGCTGACCGTCTTGTGCTTGCCGCGATACTTCGTAGTCTCGAAATTGTAGAGCTTCGATTCGTCCGTCATGATGACATCTACCGACTTGTCAACGTTCCGAGCGATAATTTCGTTGATCTTGTCTTGGTTCAGGTTCGCGGCAGAGATGAAGTGGAGATGCCCACCGCGCTCGCGGATGCCAACGACGGGCTGGTGCTTCTTCCACTTGTCTGCATTCTTCGTGTGGCCGCCGATGTACATCTCATCAATTTCTACGGTGCCAGAGAGTTTGTGTTCTGTTTCTTCCATTGCCTTGCGGATTCTGTGGCAGAGATACCATGCGGTTCTGTACGAGCCTTTGTCGGGCCCCCAGAGCATTCTCTTAATCTGGTTGGCGGAAATCCCCTTGCGCGATTCGGTCATCAGATACGTAACAAGAAACCATTTCGTGAGCGGCAAATGTGTATCGTGGAAGATCGTTCCCACGGTCACGGAGAACTGATAGTCGCATGAATAGCACACGTACACTTTGCGTTCGTGGACAGGCGCGACGTTCTCGCTCTTGCACTTCAGGCAGCGCACGCCATCGGGCCAGCGGAGATGCGTCAAGGCTTCGCGGCAATGATCGTCTGTGCTGTATTTCTCAACTACGTCCATCAAATTCACAGGAGCGGAAGTCATAGGTTCACCATGAGCAAAGTGAAGTTCAAGAAACACCCGGCGAAGATGACCAGCGGGGAATTAGCTGAAGGCGTGTTCCATCCCAAGGTGCTCAAAGCTGTGCGGGAACACCTTGAGAAGGACAATTCAGCCAAAAAGCCCGTAAAGTCATCAAAGTAGGTCACATAAAGAAAGTAGCAGAAAAGGCAGATTGAGTCAAGTGCATAATCTCGCTCAAGCCGCACCTCGACTTGAGGGTTCAGTTACCCAAATCTTGTCAATAGCCAAAAATCGCCCAATTCAGCCTAACGTGCTCACAACAATGGAAATATAATTCCGCAAAACCTGACACATTCACCCATCTCAAAATGCTATACTGAAATTATAGAGTAAAAGTTTAAGAAAACGAGGCGCGGCCCACAGGCCGCGCCTTTTCTTTTGGACGAAATGAGGTATAGGCATGGCGAAGTGCAAAGGATTCAACACGTTCAAAGAGCGCGGCGAGTGGGTCGAACTGCTCTTTATGGCATGGGCCGTCAGCAAAGGGCTCAAAGTCCTAAAGCCTTGGGGAGACTCCGCGCCCTATGACGTCGGCATCGAATATTTAGGCCGTCTCATTCGAGTTCAGGTAAAGTCAACCAGCTATAGGCTGGGCAACGGCTATCTTTGCGGATTCAAACCGAACCAAAGAAGAAAACGATACGCGCGTCGAAAAGTAGATTTCTTCGCAGCCTACATCGTCCCCGAAGGCCTGTGGTACGTAATCCCCGCATCTGTAGTCCTGAAAACGAAAAGCTCAGACCTCATGCTATGCCCCGTCCAGCCCATGCAAAGGGACTGCTACAAGTACGAGTCCTACCGCGACGCCTGGAAACAACTAAGAGGCGCAAAGCACGTGTCATCCTGAGGCAGC
>Ga0116117_1000278_pt1 | contig 14332 bp, 9 predicted proteins | sample June2015DPH_11_1_FD_89790 | JGI IMG/M metagenome (GOLD analysis project Ga0116117, IMG submission 89790) | Peatland microbial communities from SPRUCE experiment site at the Marcell Experimental Forest, Minnesota, USA - June2015DPH_11_10 | ecosystem: Environmental > Terrestrial > Soil > Wetlands >... | reverse complement strand
TCGGTTACGAATTCGGCGGCCGTCCGCTGCGCGACATCGCGCGTGCGATTGGCTGTATCGAGCCAGATTCGGACGATGACAATTCGAAAGCCATCTGGGACGCGCCCTATTCAAGGCAGGGCCTCGAGGCTGTGCTGGCATCGCCGGCGGGACGGCAATTCGCGTCCGCTGCATCAAACCAGGATGCCCTGTTCCGCGAGCATCTGGAAAGCTGCAGCGCCGGCCGGTCGCGGATGATACTTTGCGATACCGGACTGTTCGGCAGCACGCTTCAGCTGCTCAAGGAAGCACTCCCGGACAAGAGATGGAGCTGTGTCCAGTTCGCCCGCGCCAACTACAAGCGCATGGCATCTCCACACTTCGGTGAAGTGATCGGAATTGCGTCGCAAGACGACCGCTATTCACCGTTCAATCCGCGCTCGTCGATCTTGCGATATTGGCACCTGATCGAGGCAACCCTGGAGCCGCCGCTACCCAGCGTTCGTTCCTTCACGCGGGTAGACGGCGTGGCGCGATCCAGTCTCGAGATCGACGGCTGGTCCGAGCTGATCGCGCCGGAGCCGGATGAGATTTTTGCGGGTGTGCTTGACTACATCGGTGCGCTGCGCCCCGCCGACACCACCGTTCGCGTCATGGCCGACGTGGAGATTGCCTTCCGGCGCCTGCACCGCGCGATCGTCTGGCCGACACGCAACGACGCAGGCTGGCTCGACTTTCCTCCCCGTTCCATGGACTTCGGCAAGGACGGCCACGTCCCGGTCATCGTGCGCGACGGCGGCCTGCTTCAGGCGATGCGCAGAAGCGAATGGCGGGAGGGCGCTATCGCCGAGATCGCATCACCGCTATTGCGTCCGCTCCTTCTGGCTGCCGTTGAAGCGGCCTTCGCGGCGCGTTGGCTGCACTACCGCTTGATCCGATCGGGTGGCGGGCCGTGAGCCACCGATGCGGGCAACTCGCTGTCATCCACCAACCGCGCTCGCGAACGAAGGACATGCGATGTTGGTTTTGACGCTATCTCAGAATACCTGTGAAATCCGGGCGCGGGCGGCATCGCCGGCGACGCAACATTCGAAGGCAGCTCGATGAAGGTCGCGATTATTCACTATTGGCTGGTCGGAATGCGCGGCGGCGAAAAGGTTATCGAGGCGCTTTGTGACATGTATCCGCAGGCGGATATCTTCACACACGTGTACGTACCGGAAAGCGTGTCCGACAAAATCCGCCAGCACAAGGTGATTCCGACGTTCATCAACGCGCTGCCGCGCGCCGCCAGGATGTATAAAAACTACCTTCCGCTGATGCCGATGGCGCTCGAGCAGCTCGACCTGCGCGGCTACGACCTCATCATCAGCAGTGAATCGGGGCCGTCCAAGGGGATCATTCCGCCCCCCGATGCGCTGCACGTCTGCTACTGCCACACGCCGATGCGCTACATCTGGAACATGTATCATGACTACCGCAATAGCGCCGGCCGGGTGGCACGTCTCGTGATGCCGGCACTGTCTCACTACCTGAGGATGTGGGATGTGACGTCAGCCGCACGGGTCGACAGCTTTGTCGCGAACTCGGCAACGGTGGCAGGCCGCATTCGCCGATACTACGGGGCGGATTCCGTCGTCATTCATCCACCCGTCGATACCGGCGCCTTTTCGATCGCGGCGCCCGCCGAGCTTGCCGATTATTATTTAATGGCCGGCGAGCTCGTCTCCTACAAACGGCCGGATCTGGCGGTGCGTGCCTTCAATGAAATGCAGCTAAAGCTCGTCGTGATCGGCGGCGGCGAGATGCTCGATGAACTTCGCGGCATGGCGGGTCCCACCGTTACGGTGCTGGGTCCTCAGCCTTTCGACGTCTTGAAGCAACATTACGCGAGATGCCGCGCGCTGATCTTCCCGGGCGAGGAGGATTTCGGTATGGTGCCGGTCGAAGCGATGGCGAGCGGTCGACCTGTCATCGCCTTCGGCCGCGGTGGCGCGACCGAGACCGTTGCAAGCGGCCTTTCGGGGGTCTTCTTCGCCGAACAAACGGTCGAGGCCATCACCTCGGCGGTCCATGGTTTGGCAGGTATCGAGATCTCACCCGAAAGGATCGCCGAACATGCGGGCCAATTCGGCCGCGAACAGTTCTTTCAGAAGATGCGCGCGCACATCGACGGCCTCCTCGCCGAAAAAGCGAGCGCGCGTTGATGGCGCGCCCAGCAAGCCGATCTTGAGGCTCGCTCTCCTCGTCAAGGCTCGCGCGAGGTATCGATCACCGACAATGATCGGCCTTCGATCACCAGGCATGTCAGGCGGCCGGTCGCAAATGCGCCTGTATCGATATTGATCCGGTTGGGTCCGACATCTATTTCACTGCTGGGCGTATGTCCGTGAACAATGATCCTGCCGAAGTCGAAGGTCGACGACAAAAATTCCTCTCTTATCCAAAGCAGATCGCTTTCCTTCTGCTGCGACAGATCGACATGGGGCTTTGCTCCGGCATGGGCAAAGAAGAAATCGCCGCAGCTGAATGAATTCACCAGATCGCGGAAAAACCGAAAATGCGCTTGCGGCAAGGCGCTGTGAAAGGCCGACTGCAGTTCGATGATTTGCCTGCCCTTTGCCAGGCTGTCACGGGCCACCCCATACGACACCAGGGTTTCCAGGCCCCCCAAGCGCAACCACTGATCGAACAGGCTGCGATCACTCAGGCATTTGATGGCGATCAGTTCATGGTTACCCCACAGAAATATCTATTCATTCGTCTGGCCATGCTCGATCAGCCGGGCGATGGTTTCACGCGACGACGATCCGCGATCAATATAATCGCCCAAAAAGACATAAACCGGCCTCATTGTTGGTCGGAGGGCGATATCGGCATCGATCCGCGCCAGCAATTCGGTGAGCAGATCGAGACGGCCGTGAATGTCGCCGACGGCGTAGATCCTTACACCTCCGGGCAAACACGGGTGTCGCCCCCGCACTCTCAGTTTCTGAAAGTCCTTAAGAGAAGACAGCACTCGTCAAGTCTCCATCACCGAATGGCATCCCTATAGATCAAAACCCAGCCTAGCATCATCTCGAAGCCGGCCGATCAAACGAGGTTCGAACCCATCTTCCGCCACGGCGGTGAACCGTTTCGAACCACCACACGATGGCTTCGAGCGCAGTCCAATGCGAACCATATCGATCGGCCAGTTAAGCTTGTTTGAACCAGCGCGAGCGTACGCAGCACCGGATCATTCCCGGCCACAAATGCTCCATCAAAATATCACATTTTACAACGCGTTATATGGAGTGCCGCCAATTGACCATATTGCTGCTACGCCATCCGCGATAGCGGTTCAGGAAGGTTGCCACATCTCGATATCTGAAGGCCCGTTGTCTTTGATAAATCTCAGTCAGAACAGTTAGTTGGTGTCGCGATGCGTATCGGAGTGTTGATTTGGTTGGCCGTCAGCCGGCATCGCCAAAATGAGCATGGGTTAGTTTGGGGAATTGTATAACATGAACATGGCCGGGCAATTTCCGCCCTACACGCCTGCGATGGATAACGATCCGAGTTCCGGAACGTTGCCGATGGTCCAGGCTCGCGACTTCCTTGGCAGACAATGGCGCCTGATCGCCCTGATCACCGCATTTTCGATTGTTCTCTGGGGCGTCTACATCGCACTTTCGCCGTCCAGGTATACCGCCCAGGCCGATATGATCATCGATACCAAGCGGGTGGTCTGGACACAGGCCGAGATGACGGCCGAAAACCATATGATTGAAGATGCCGCCGTCGATAGCGAGATCGAGACGACCAAGTCAGAAAAAGTCGCGATGGCGGTCGTCAATCGATTGCATCTGACCGCGGATCCGGAATTCGTCGGGGCCGGTCCAGGGCTCAAACGCCGTATCCTCATGCTGTTGAAACTGAGTGACGGAACGCAGCCCAAACCTTCGGCCGACGATCTGATGAGGAGCGCTCTCGGCACGCTTGGAGGTAATCTGCGCGTCGTCCGCTTGGGACGTAGCTACATCGAACAGATCGCCTATACTTCCCTTGACCGGGACAAGGCGGCGATCATCGCTAATGCCTTCGCCGATGCGTACATCGAAGATCAGCTGCAGGCGAAGTTTGAGGCCACGCACCGCGCCAGTGTCTGGCTCGAGCAACGCATAGGAGAGCTGCGCGAGCAGGCGAGCGATGCCTACAGGAAGGTTCAGGATTTCAAATCCGAGAACGGCATTATCATCGGCGTCGATGGCAAGCTCGCCAGCGAAGTTGAGCTCGATCAGCTGGGAATAGCCTTGGCCAAGGCCCGCGCCGATACCAGCCAGGCGCGGGCGAAGCTCGACCGCATCACACGCGTCCTGGAACAGCGAACGCAAAAGGAAAGCCTTGATATTCCCGATCCGGTCGTCACCGACGCGCTGAGCAATCCGGTCATAACCAGGCTTCGGCAGCAGTTTCTGGATGATCAGAGCAAGGAGTCGGAATGGAGCGCCCGGTACGGGGCCGACCACCTGGCCGCCAAAAATCTCCGTGCCGAGATGGCTGCGCTGCAGCGCTCGATCTGGGATGAAATCTCCCGCATCGCCGAAAGCTACAAGAGCGAACTTCAGATCGCCAGGAGCCAGGAAGAATCCATCGACAAGCGGATGACCGAGGTGTTCCAGAAGTCCGCCGCGACGCGACAGTCGCAGGTACGCCTGCGCGAGCTCGAGACGGCCGCGAATTCCTATCGGGGCATCTACGAGACGTTCCTGACACGGTTCACGCAATCGGTGCAGCAACAATCGTTTCCATCGACCGAAGCCCGGGTTGTCACGGTAGCCTCGGCTCCCCCGCTGCCAAGTGCGCCGAACACCCAGCTTACTCTTGCGCTGGCGATCATTTGCGGATTGGGCCTTGGCGGACTTGCGGCATTTACGCGCGAGCAGATGAGCCGCCAGATCCATACCCGAGCTCAACTTGAAAAGCTTCTCGGAACCAGTTGTCTTGCGGTTCTGCCGGCGGTCGCCGAAAAACGACCCGTCTTGCGCAAGCGTCGGGCGACGCAGGATTCCACCGCGTTTCGGCGGATCAACGAAGTCGCGCCATTTTCCGCAACCGCGGAGGCGCTGCGGTATATCAAGGTGGCGATTGATCTTCACCCGACCGGGGGCAAGGTCATCGGGATCGTTTCGGCACTTCCAGGAGAAGGAAAGACGACGGTCGCCGCGGCCTTCGCGGCCTTCGTGGCCAAGGGCGGCGCGCGCACCTTGCTGGTTGACGCCGATTTGAGGAATCCTTCGATGACGAGAGCGCTCGGCTATGGCGGCCAGCCGGGCTTGCTCAATATGGTCGCGGACAAATCCGCCTTTGAGGACCTCGTCATCACGGATTCGAAATTCAAATTCGATTTCCTGCCATCGTCGACGAAAATCAGGTCCTCGAACAGTTCCGATGTCCTGACTTCACCGGCAATGAAGGACATGCTGAAGGCGGCACGCAACGATTACGACTATGTCCTGGTCGATCTGCCTCCGCTTCTTCCGGTCGTCGACGTGAAGGCGGTCGCCCATCTGCTGGACGCATTTGTTCTGGTCGTGGAGTGGGGCAGCACATCCACCGACGAAATTCTGAAGGCGATCAACACCTCCCCTATCGTGTCGGAACGGCTTCTTGGCGCCGTCCTCAACAAGGCCGACGAGGCGGTCATGCGCCGCTTCGAAGGCTATTCCGATCGGCGCTACGATTATTACACCAACGATAAATTTCCAGCCGAAGCCGCCTAGACGACCCAGTAATCACAGGCGTCAGCGTCTAAGCAGAAACTAACCGGTTAAGTAGAGGGCGCCCACAAGGGGCGCCCCTACGTCCTGCCGATCCTGTCGGGGCGACCCTTGTGGTCGCCCTCCTCCGGCGCCCCGCATCCAGCCTGTTTCGTCCAAGGGGGTCGGCCAAGGGCCGGTGACGAACTAAGGCGACTCGGAAGATTTAAAGTCCGATGTCTCCTAAGCACAAACTTCGGCCTTTACTGGATCGCCCCGGCAGCTTATTCGCAATGGATTTTCCGGCGATTGTCGCGCGCTCATATTCAGCCGCATCCCAACCCATTCGTTCGTCGCTGCACAGCCAAGTCGAGCGGCTCGGCTCGCCGCGGCAAAAGGCCTTTTCGGACGCCTCGCAGAGCCTTCGCTCCTGAGAATACGCTCCTGAGAATACGCTGGAATCGGCCTGTAAATCACGGGCGACTGCGCGTTCGCTTGCAACCTAATCTGGCATCGAATTCGCAATTGTGACCCAAATAATCCCTTGAGTTGTCGGGAATGCTGGGTAAACGGTAGAAAGTTGCACTGCAGCATTCATTGCCTTGTGTTTGGTTACGCAGCTTGCCAAGTTTAGCGGCATATCCGAAATAGGTAAGGGGAGCAGTCGGTTAGGAGATCATCCGCAATGAAGATCCGCCTAAAAATCGAACTTGCGAAATTTTGCAGTGCTTATAAGTTTATGAAATAAGATTACCAACACTAATAACCAAAAAATAAAATAAGCGCTTGGTGATTTCTTAGGCGTTGTATTGAGGAGTACCCGGATATGAGCGGCTTGGCCGATACGCCCACTGGTTTGAGATTTGCTTCCGTGAAGCTACAGCGTCCCGTCGGGTTGGCTGCGAAACGGATGATCGACGTCATTTTGGCGGTCTCCGCAATCGTTTTGCTCGCCCCTTTGTTGATTATCTGCTTCGTAGCAACGGTCGTGACGTCGCCCGGACCGGCGCTCTTCCGTCATCGACGCGTGGGGTTCAAGGGCGACTATTTCGATTGTCTGAAGTTCCGTACCATGGTGACGGACGCACCAGAGCGCTTGCGCCGGCTCCTTGAGGAAGATCCCATGGCCGCGGCGGAGTGGGCGGCCAATCGAAAGCTGCGCAACGATCCACGGGTGACCGCGATCGGCGACATCCTGCGCAGGTCCAGCCTGGACGAGTTGCCGCAGTTGTTCAATGTCCTGAAGGGCGAGATGAGCATCGTGGGACCTCGCCCCGTTACCGAGGAAGAACTGGTCAGGTATTCCGACGCTGTCGACGCTTACCTCGCATGCCGGCCGGGCATCACAGGGCTTTGGCAGGTCAGCGGTCGCAGCACAACGACGTACGAAAAGCGCATCGCATATGACGCGTTTTATGCTCGCAAATGGTCGATGTTCCTGGACATCAGGATATTGGTGGTGACGATTCCCGCTGTTTTGCTTTCCGATGACGCCTATTAATCGCCTCTGAGATCGGCGATCCCATCGCCAGGACGTCACCATCCCCGCAAATCGGCGTCGCCTTCGAAGCATGGATACGAAATGAGGAATACCTGCCCATGACGAATTTACGTTAATTTGCCGTTTTGATTGCTGATTCCCCGCGTCACAGCTACTGAACGCTTAGTCAAACAGCGGTAACAACGAATGAGTGATGTCCAGCAATCCGTCAAGCCGCTGGCTCGGCCCGCCCGGTCCCGCCCAACGGCTGCGCAGACTGGCAAGAAGGTCGCAATCTATTGCCTTACCGCCTTGATCTTATCGGCGATGATCGCATGGTTTGGCTTGCTGGGCTGGGGCTTCGTAGCGATATTGCGGTGGCTGTGCGACTGCGTTAGAAGCTTTTGGGCGACGCCAATCTAGGTGTTGGACGGCAGGCTCTGCTTGAAGGGCGCGGCCGAATTCGTCTCCTCCTCATGCCGCCGTTGAACTGAGGTCAGGGATCTGCGTTCGCGACCGGCAAACTGTCGATCGCATCGGCACTGAAATTTTCGCAAGGCTATCCGGGAAGTTAAGATGGCAAGTATTCTGGTCGCCGGTGGCGCGGGCTATATCGGGGCGCACACCTGCCTTGATTTATTCAACAAGGGTTTCACACCGGTCGTCTATGACAACCTGTCAAATGGCCATGCGGAATTTGCCAAATGGGGACCGCTTGAGGTAGGCGACATCCGGGATCGCGGCAGACTCGATGAGGTGCTCCGGAAATACCGGCCTCTCGCCATCATACATTTTGCCGCTGCTATCGAGGTCGGCGATTCCACGAAAGACCCCGGCTTCTATTATGAAAACAACGTCGCTGGAACGATAAATTTGCTCCGAGCCGCGCAGGCCGCGGGCATCGACAAGATCGTATTCTCCTCGACTTGCGCGACCTACGGCATTCCCACCTCGATACCGATCGATGAAGGCCACAGCCAGTCGCCGATCAATCCGTACGGACGAAGCAAGCTCATCGTCGAGCAGATCCTGAGAGACCTGGACCTCTACCAAGGCTTCCGGTCGGTGATTTTACGCTATTTCAACGCTGCCGGAGCCGATCCTGAAGGTAGAATTGGCGAATGGCATTCGCCGGAAACTCACGCCATACCGATTGCAATCGAAACCGCATTGGGCCGCCGGCCATATTTTCAAGTTCTGGGCACGGACTATGACACGCGTGATGGATCCTGCGTGCGTGACTTCGTCCATGTTCTCGATCTTGCGGCCGCGCATACGAGCGCGATTGCGCATCTCTTGAATAACGGCGGCAGCTGCGCCCTCAACCTCGGATCCGGCCACGGCACAACAGTCAAGGAACTGCTCGCGACCGTCCAGCATGTCGTAGGCAGAGATTTTGAGATTAAACAGGGTCCACGTCGCGAGGGGGACTCACCCGCGCTGGTCGCCGACAACGCGCTGGCGGAGCGAGCTCTCGGCTGGTCGCCACGACACGACCTGCAGTCAATTATTGTTACCGCTTTTAACTGGCACTCAAATTACCTGCCGATCTAGCTACCACCTGGTTTGTTCGGCCGTGTTCACGCTCGTCACTGCGTTTGCCGTGTTCGACACGGTGGCGGCGGTGTTGTTGATCAGCGTCAGCAGCTTGTAGTAGTCCACGACTTTGGCGTTGGCGACATACATGACGTCCTTGGACCGTATTTGGAAAGCGGCAGCCAGCAACATTCCCGAGGGATCGCGGACGTTGACGTGATAGATCGTCGGTATCCGATCGAAGATGAATCGCTTGGTATCGATGCCAAGCTTCTCCAGGAACGGACGCTCCTCATACCGATAGACGTAAATCTCGCGAGGATCGGATTGCTGGTCGTTGAGTCCGCCCGCCTTGCCCATCGCCTGGACCAGCGTCAGCGTTTCGACGTCGAACGGAATTTCGGAGTTGAAGCCAAAGACGTTTTGATTGAGGGCTCCGAGCGCGGTGAAGGTTGGCGCCTCATGGGTGACGAAAATAACGTCATTCGGTCGAATGAAGATGTTCTCGCGCGGGTCGTGCACCACGCGGCTCAACAGCACCCTGACGCGCTTGCCGTCCCGCTGCAGCGTCACGTAACTCTCGATCGCCTCGAATTTCGGGCCGCCGGCGCGCGCGATCAGTGCCAGTAACCGTTCGCCGACGCTGTTGAGCGCCAGCACATTCGGCGTATTCACGTCACCCAACACGCTGACGACGCTTGAATGCTGCTGATTAAGGCTGACCACCACCTGCGGCTCGATGGCGCGGTTGCGCAGCCGGGCGACGATCGCCTGCTGGATGTCCGGAATGGTCCTCCCGGCGGCCGGAATCTCGCCGGCATAGGGCACGTAGATGCTGCCTTTTTGATCAACGGCCTGTGCCGGCAAATCGACGAAGTTGCCGGGCCGGGCGCCTGCCGCTTGCCCGGGCGTGAACAGGCCGCCCGGGGCGGCTTCAAATATCGATATATTGAGGACGTCGCCGATACCGATGTCCTGGGTCGGCTTCGGCCGCTTGTCCGGGAATTCACCCTTGAACGTGATCAGATTGGGCTGCGAAAGAAAGCCGATGGTATCGGCAGTCACGTCCACCAGCGCGTAAGGCAATGAGGCCGTGGACTGCAGGCCAGCCGTCGCATTGCCGTTCACGGCGTCGCTGTTTGGGCCTGTCCCCGGCAGCAGCGAGCAGGCCGGCAGCAGGGCTGCAAGCATGATGGCGGAAAGCGGGGAGCCGAGCCGTTTCAGCATGACGACAGGTCCCGGCGAATATCGTTGATCATCAACAAGTTCCTAAGCAAACCGAACACGTCCGGTTAGACTCGCCCGGCCGCCATCGGAAGGAAGGGGATCAGGCCAAGTCCCGGTGGGTTATTCTGGGCTAAGCCAGCAAATCCTCCTTTTCTGGAAGGCTCCTGCACTTTTCTGGAAGCCTCCTGCAGCTTCTGGCTGCACCCTACAGAGCAATTCAATTGCCTCAAATACCCAAATCCCGCCCGGTCATCTCTTTTGCAACAGCCGTGACTTAAGGGCCACACCTTCCGGCCCCTGCCGATGCATCCTAGTGATTAGAGCCTTCTTTTGAGTAAACTTCCGTACAAGCAAGATCTTATCGGGGCCTCTCGGAGTTTCGCCCAAGGGAGCATCAATAAGTGTGGCGATATGGACTCTCTTGGCCGCCAAGGGTGACTGCGAAAGCGACCTTCAGTGTCCTTTTGAGCACGACGGCAACCCGGTCCTTCGCCCAGTGTGCGAGGTTGCGTTTGCTGGCCAGATTATGGTTGCGAGCAGCAGTTCGGTTGCTCCTGGTCCGATGCCGAGGGCTTCCCCCAACAGGGGCTTCCGCTGAAGCCTCTTGTGGAATAGCGTTGTTCAATCAATCAAGGCTTTCGTTCTAACTTGGCCAACCTAACCGATAAGGTGCATGGTTCCGCGAATGAATTCGCAGGTAGCAAGAGCAATCGATTTTGCACCTGGTTAAGGCTGCGTGATGCTAATCAATGGCCGCCGGCGCGGACGTTGAGTGGACAAACGAGGGAGACGACAAGATGGAGGCAGCTGCCATCGCGCTGGCCATTCTGGGAGTTGCCGTTGGCGCAATGTTCCGGCTGAAGGTTCTGTTGGCGATCGTCGCGCTGCTGCTGGTCGCTTCGCTGGTATTCTCGCTCTCTCGTGGCTTTACCTTTCAGGGCACGGCACTGACAATACTGGCCGCGCAATGCATCCTCCAAGGCAGTTATTTTCTTGGATTGGTGATCCGCGCCGTCGTCAGCGCCGCTTACCGCATGCGGCTCACGCTCTGACGCCGCCGGTCCGGCCGCCGCCATATTTTCAATTATTTCTTCTGGCAATCTGAATAGAACGCGCCGTTGGCCGCATCCGTGCGCTCAAGGCACTGCGATGGATCGGTCACCTTGCCGGCAACCGTGAAGTCGTATCCCAGATCCTGTAGAACGAGAACATAGCGGCCGGCGGGAAGCGCGAAATCGGCATTCTCGGCCTGCATCAAAAGCATTTCGGGATTCCCCGCGATGGGCCGTACTCTGTATTCATGCGATAAATTTCGAATGTTCCAGGCGTTCGACACCGGCACGAAACCCGCTTTGCCTTTGCCGTCGAATGTCAGGGCGCGCACAACCCGGGCGACAACGCGTACCTCGATCCGATCCGGCGCGCTGGCCGCCAGATCGCGGCGGAACACCACGAACCTCACTTTACCGTCGGCAAGGGTTGTATGGCTGGGCTCATTGATGGGCGTGGACAAGGCGACGCGCTTGTCGGGAACCCGAAGCGACAGAGCATGAAGTTCGCTTAGCGCGGCGTCGCTGCCCAAGGCGTAAACGCCGTAATCGCTGGGCAGCGGAAAAGGCAGCGAGGCCGATGCGACAGCCGACGCAGGCGAAATCGACGGCTGGGCGGCCGCCACGGCTGTCTGCGAGGGTGCATTGGTCCGTTGCATATAGATGGCCAGGGACGCCACCGCGCCGAACAGCAATGCGCCGATGTAGAACCTCACCAGTGGTGATAAAATCACCCTTGTTCTTAGCTGTAAAACCGGCTGCACTTCGGGTCGGAAACGAACAATAGTCGGCGCAAGAACCTCTGCTGGCGCCGCGTTCAGGGGATGGGTCGGGATCATCGACGTCAATGCCGGCTCGGCTGGCGCGGGGCTAAACCCCACTTGCGCAAATGCAGTTGGAGCCGGAAGGCGCGCCGTCTCGTCGTAGCGTTGGGTATGATCTTCAACCCCGCGGATGGCGCCTTCAAGCGCCGCCGAAAGCCGCTCCTGTTCGGCATGGTCGGCCGACGACACATCGAGCTTCAGCCTGGCGCGCGCGAACTCGTAGATCGCCAGCCGCATCTGCGAGGGATCTTGCTTCACCGTATTGATCATCCGCGACAGCAGCAGGGCGAACTGAACCTCCTGCGCATGAGGCGAGACCATCTTGTCGCGATCAATCATGGGTAGTTCGGATGTCATAACCGTGCCGGGTTGCTGACAGGATCGGCGAACTGCATCTGACCCATAATCGCTTGAAAAACATAAGCTTTCGGGCCAACCGCAGCTGTCACACGGTCCCCCGGGGTGCCACCTCAAAGGTCGCACAAGGCGAGGTTGCGCTGCCACCATAAAACTCTATCGGCCGGCTGGCTAGACGGGATTGTCCGGGAGCTGTGGTGGACTTCTATGAACTGATCGCCCAGCATAAGGCTTGGCGAAGCGTCGGGTTACGGTTTATTGTCCGATAGCTCCGAGGTGCGCCGAAAATCATATTTTGAGGAACAGGTCATGTCGCACGCCGCCAAGATCGCTATCGTTGCTGCATTTGCCGCGCTCAGCCTGTCGAGTGAGGCGTCGGCGCGCGGACGCCTGTATCCCGTGACGCGGTGCGGACCCGACCTCGTCGACCTCTGCCCGATACACGGCTATTTTGATCTGACGCCCTTCCACTACAACGTCGCCATCTACCCCGGCTGCATCAAGGTGGTTCCGGTTGAAACGCCCCACGGTATCGAATACCGGCGCGCCATTGTCTGCGGATGACTCTGGGGCGCATGGTTTGCTTCGCGCTGAAGGAAAAATGAGCGCCAATCCGCTTGGCGGCGTCGCCAACAAACGTCCTGACCGCAAATGCGCGTCGGAAACCTGAAGATCTGGCGTTGTTGCATACGGTAGCCCGGTAATTCGGAGCTTTCTTCGGCTCATTCACCTTGGCATTCATTATAGCCACGATTCCGGGCAGCTGACCTTCCGCTGCGCCCGCGCATTGGCTATTGCTGCGGCCACGTTCCTTCAGCACTCCACGACGAGGCGATCTCAAAAATGTTTCCGAAGCCGAAATCCGTGCTGGTTCCGAATACCCTGGCCTACGAATCCGAACCGATGGTGAAGCCGACCGGTTTTCGCGAATACGATGCCCGCTGGCTGTTCGGCAAGGAAATCAACCTGATGGGCATTCAGGCGCTGGGCATGGGCCTTGGCGCGCTGATCGCGGAACTCGGCGCCAGCCAGGAGATCGTGACCGGGCATGATTTCCGCGGCTATTCGGCCTCGATCAAATACGCGCTGATTTCAGGGCTGATGGCCGGGGGATGCAAGGTGCACGACATCGGCCTGTGCATGACGCCAATGGCCTATTTCGCGCAATTCGAGCTCGACGTGCCCTGCGTGGCGATGGTGACGGCCTCGCATAACGATAATGGCTGGACCGGCGTCAAGATGGGCGCCAACCGGCCGCTCACCTTCGGCCCCGACGAGATGACCCGGCTGAAGGAGATCGTGCTCAACGCCGAGTTCAACAACAGGGCCGGCGGGTCCTATGTGTTCCACGAGAATTTTCCGGCGCGCTACATCGCCGACCTGACCAAACGGCCCAAGCTCAAACGCAAGCTGAAAGTCGTGGTCGCCTGCGGCAACGGCACCGCGGGCGCGTTCGCGCCACAGGTGATGGAAGCGATCGGCTGCGAGGTGATCCCGCTCGATACCGAACTCGATCATACCTTTCCGAAGTATAATCCCAACCCCGAAGACATGGAAATGCTGCACGCCATCCGCGACGCGGTGCTCGAGCACAAGGCCGATGTCGGCCTCGGCTTCGACGGCGATGGCGACCGCTGCGGCGTGGTCGACAATACCGGCGAGGAAATCTTCGCCGACAAGGTCGGCGTGATGCTGGCGCGGGACATGTCGGCGATCACCGAGGGCGCGAAGTTCGTGGTCGACGTCAAATCGACCGGTCTGTTCGCCACCGATCCGGTGCTCGCCAGGCAGGGCGCGAAAACCACCTACTGGAAGACCGGCCACTCCTACATGAAGCGCCGCACCCACGAACTCGGTGCGCTGGCGGGTTTCGAGAAATCCGGCCATTTCTTCTTCAATGCTCCGCTCGGCCGCGGCTATGACGACGGCCTGATCTCGGCGATCGCGATCTGCGAGATGCTCGACCGCGCGCCCGGCAAGTCGATGGCGGACCTGAAGGACGCGCTGCCGAAAACCTGGTCGTCGCCGACGATGTCGCCGCATTGCGCCGACGAGGCCAAATACGGCGTCGTCGAGCGCGTGGTGCGGCATTTCCAGGCGATGCAAGACAATGCCGAGAAGGTGGCCGGCCAGCCGATC
>Ga0116117_1000277_pt1 | contig 14408 bp, 7 predicted proteins | sample June2015DPH_11_1_FD_89790 | JGI IMG/M metagenome (GOLD analysis project Ga0116117, IMG submission 89790) | Peatland microbial communities from SPRUCE experiment site at the Marcell Experimental Forest, Minnesota, USA - June2015DPH_11_10 | ecosystem: Environmental > Terrestrial > Soil > Wetlands >... | reverse complement strand
TTCCTCGTTTGTCTGCTGCAGCTCGCTCTGGCGCGATTGCAGTTCGACGGTCAGCTGTTGCGATTGCGTGAGCAGGCCTTCCGTCCGCATCGTGGCCTCGATGGTATTGAAAACCGCGCCGAGGCTCAGGGTCAGTTGGTCGAGGAAGGCAAGATTCACCGTGGTGAACGGCTGCAGGGTAGCGAGTTCGATGACCGCCTTGGTCTGGCCTTCGAACAGAACCGGGAGAACCACGATGCTGACACGCGCGGCCTCTCCGAGGCTGGACGAAATGGTTATGAAATCCGGCGGCACATCCTTGAGAAGGATGCTCTTCTTCTCGACGGCACACTGACCCGCCAGGCCCTCGCCCAGTGCGATCGTCTCGGCCAGCCGCCCCCCATGCGCGTAGCTCGAAAGCAGTTTGAGCTGCGTATTCTCCTCCCCGCTGTCGAGATGATAGATCGTGCCCTGGTACGCCTGGACCAGGGGACTGAGTTCACTGAGCAGGATCTGGCCGACCGTACTCAATTCCCGTTGTCCCTGAAGCATGCCTCCGAACTTGGCGAGGTTGGTCTTCAGCCAATCCTGCTCGCGGTTGCTTTCGGTTGTATCGCGCAGGTTCGAGATCATGGTGTTGAGGTTGTCCTTCAACTCTGCGACTTCGCCGCGCGCCTCAACCTGGATCGTGCGCGTCAGGTCTCCCTTGGTCACGGCGGTCGCAACCTCGGCGATGGCGCGGACCTGCGTGGTTAGGTTGGCGGCAAGCAGATTCACATTGCTGGTGAGATCCTTCCAGGTCCCGGCGGCGCCCGGAACGTTGGCCTGGCCGCCCAGCCGCCCGTCGACGCCGACCTCGCGCGCCACGTTCGTCACCTGGTCGGCGAAGGTCGCGAGCGTGTCGGTCATGTTGTTGATCGTTTCTCCGAGCGCGGCCACTTCGCCCTTCGCCTGCACGCTGAGCCGCTGGCTCAAATTGCCGTTGGCGACGGCGGTCACCACCTTCACGATGCCGCGGACCTGGTCGGTGAGGTTCGACGCCATGAAGTTCACGTTATCGGTCAGGTCCTTCCAGGTGCCGGCAACTCCGGGAACGACCGCCTGGCCGCCCAGCCGGCCCTCGGTACCGACCTCGCGCGCCACCCGGGTCACTTCGCCGGCGAACGAGTTCAGCTGATCGACCATCGTGTTGATGGTGTCCTTCAACTCCAGGATCTCGCCCTTCACGTCGACCGTGATCTTGCGGTTGAGATCGCCTCGGGCGACCGCGGTGGTCACTTCGGCGATGTTGCGGACCTGAGTCGTTAGGTTGTTGGCCAGATCGTTGACCGTGTCGGTCAGGTCCTTCCATGTACCCGCCACGCCCGGAACGGCGGCCTGGCCGCCGAGTCTTCCCTCGGTTCCCACCTCGCGCGCCACGCGTGTCACCTCGGAGGCGAACGACCGCAGCTGCTCCACCATCGTGTTGATGGTTTCCTTGAGCTGCAGAATTTCTCCGCGAACGTCCACCGTGATCTTCTTGGAAAGATCGCCGCTCGCCACCGCGATGGTGACTTCCGCGATATTGCGGACCTGGCCCGTCAGGTTGGAGGCCATGTAGTTGACGTTGTCGGTCAGATCCTTCCAGGTGCCGGCGACACCCGGCACGGCGGCCTGGCCGCCCAGCTTGCCTTCGGTACCGACCTCGCGAGCCACGCGGGTCACTTCGGACGCAAAGGCCGAGAGCTGATCGACCATCGTGTTCATGGTCTCCTTGAGCTGCAGGATCTCGCCCTTGACGTCCACGGTGATCTTGCGGCTCAGGTCGCCGCGGGCGATGGCCGTCGCCACGTCCGCGATGTTGCGGACCTGGCCGGTCAGATTGTTGGCCATCGAGTTGACGTTGTCCGTCAGATCCTTCCAGGTGCCGGCAACGCCCGGCACTTGCGCCTGGCCGCCCAGCTTGCCATCGGTGCCGACTTCGCGTGCGACGCGGCTGACTTCGGCAGCGAAAGACCGCAGCTGGTCGACCATGGTATTGATGGTTTCCTTGACCTCGAGGATTTCGCCGCGCACGTCCGCGGTGATCTTCTTCGAAAGGTCTCCATTGGCAACAGCAATGGTCACCTCGGCTATGTTACGAACCTGGCCGGTCAGGTTATTGGCCATCGAGTTCACGTTGTCGGTCAAGTCCTTCCAGGTGCCCGCAACGCCGGGCACCTGGGCCTGACCGCCCAGTTTGCCTTCGGTGCCGACTTCGCGCGCCACCCGGGTCACTTCGGAGGCGAAACCGTTCAACTGATCGACCATCGTATTGATTGTGTTCTTCACTTCGAGGATCTCGCCTCGAACGTCGGCGGTGATCTTCTTTGAAAGATCGCCCCGGGCCACCGCGGTCGTGACTTCGGCGATATTGCGGACCTGTCCGGTCAGGTTCGAGGCCATGAAGTTGACGTTGTCGGTGAGATCTTTCCAGGTGCCGGCGACGCCGGGCACTGCGGCCTGACCGCCAAGCTTGCCCTCGGTGCCGACCTCGCGCGCGACACGCGTCACCTCCGCCGCGAAGCCGTTGAGCTGGTCGACCATGGTGTTCATGGTGTTCTTCAACGCCAAGATCTCGCCCTTGACGTCGACGGTGATCTTGCGGCTGAGATCGCCTCGTGCGACCGCAGTGGTCACGTCGGCGATGTTGCGGACCTGGCCGGTCAGGTTATTGGCCATCGAGTTGACATTGTCGGTCAGATCCTTCCAGGTGCCGGCCACGCCCTCCACCGCGGCCTGACCGCCGAGCTTGCCCTCGGTGCCGACTTCGCGCGCGACGCGGCTGACCTCGCCTGCGAACGCGTTGAGCTGATCGACCATCGTATTCAGCGTGTTTTTCAGTTCCAGTATTTCACCCTTGACGTCGACGGTGATCTTTCTTGAAAGGTCGCCGTTTGCGACCGCTGTGGCCACGTCCGCGATGTTGCGGACCTGACCGGTCAGATTCGAGGCCATCGAGTTGACGTTGTCGGTCAAATCCTTCCAGGTTCCGGCGACGCCGGGCACCTGGGCCTGACCGCCGAGCTTGCCCTCGGTGCCGACCTCGCGCGCAACGCGCGTCACTTCGGATGCGAAACCGTTCAACTGATCCACCATGGTATTGATGGTGTTCTTCACTTCCAGGATTTCTCCGCGTACGTCCGCGGTGATCTTCTTGGAGAGGTCGCCACGGGCGACCGCGGTGGTGACTTCGGCGATGTTTCGGACCTGACCGGTCAGGTTTGACGCCATGAAGTTGACGTTGTCGGTCAGGTCCTTCCAGGTGCCGGCAACGCCGGGCACCGCCGCCTGGCCGCCTAGTTTGCCTTCCGTACCAACCTCGCGCGCGACGCGGGTGACCTCGGCGGCGAAGCCGTTGAGCTGATCGACCATCGTGTTGATGGTGTTCTTGAGCGCGAGGATCTCGCCCTTCACGTCCACCGTGATCTTGCGCGAAAGGTCGCCTCTGGCGACCGCGGTCGTCACGTCGGCGATATTCCGGACCTGACCCGTAAGGTTGGATGCCATCGAATTGACGGAGTCCGTCAAATCCTTCCAGGTGCCGGCGACACCGGGCACCTGCGCCTGTCCGCCGAGTTTGCCTTCCGTACCCACCTCACGCGCCACGCGCGTCACCTCTGACGAGAAGCCGTTGAGCTGGTCGACCATCGTGTTGATGGTTTCCTTGAGTTCAAGGATTTCGCCCTTGGCATCGACGGTGATCTTGCGCGAAAGGTCGCCGCGGGCCACGGCCGTCGTAACGGTCGCGATGTTGCGAACCTGTTCGGTCAGGTTGGTCGCCATCGCGTTGACGGAATCGGTGAGATCCTTCCAGGTGCCGGCCACGCCCGGCACGACCGCCTGACCACCAAGACTTCCGTCGGTGCCGACCTCGCGCGCCATGCGGGTCACCTCCGATGCAAACGACCTGAGTTGGTCGACCATCGTATTGATGGCTTCCTTGAGTTGCAGGATCTCGCCGCGCACGTCGACAGTGATCTTCTTCGAGAGGTCCCCGTTGGCAACGGCGATGGTGACGTCGGCGATGTTGCGGACTTGCGCCGTGAGATTGCCGGCCATCTGGTTTACCGACTCGGTAAGTTCCCTCCAAACGCCGGAAACGCCTCTGACCTGGGCTTGCCCTCCGAGCTTACCCTCCGTGCCGACCTCGCGCGCGACCCGCGTGACCTCGGACGTGAAAACGGAAAGCTGCTCGATCATCGTGTTAACGAGCTTGGCGGAGCGTAGGAATTCGCCCTTGAGCGCCAGTCCGTCGACCTCAAGTTCCATGGATTGTCCGAGGTCGCCCTTGGCTACCGCACCGATGGTACGAGCGACCTCGGTCGTTGGCCGCACCAGATCGTCCAAAAGCGTGTTGATGGAATCAACTTTCTCGGCCCACTGGCCGACCGCACCCGGCACGGTCATGCGTTGTTTGAGGCGCCCTTCCTTGCCGACCGTGACGCTCAACCGAGCCACCTCCCGGGAGATTCGGCCTTCGTGGGCCAAGCTCTGATTAAAGGCCTCAGCAATTCTGCCATCTATGCCTGGCCAATCCGCCGGCAGGCGAGCCGAAAAATCTCCGTCGCGGAAAGCCATCATGGCCGTAAGAAGCAGACGGGATCGCGCTGCGGCCACATCTTCGACGGAGCCATTGCTCTTTCCGTTGCCTTTAAGGACGGTGGGCGGCTTTTTGCGCGAAGGAGAGGTCGTAGTTTCTCTCATGAAGCACCTGCATCAATCCAGTGAAACGCAATAGCTGCATCAACATAGCGCAAGAATCTCGTTCGGGGTACGGAGGTTTTCCTGTCCTTCCCGCGCGCCTTGCGGCCGGTGGCAGGTCATTCGAGTTCCTCATGGCGGGTTCCTCTGTCGGATATCCGACCGACTGATCGCAGCAGAATTTCTCTTGAGGTTAGTCCGCTTAGCTCGTTCCAAGAAAGCTTGTCTCGCCCGCCGCACGACCCGGGCCTCAGGCACAGCAGAAATGGAACTCGCTGTGCCCGACGCGCATGGCGCTGATCCCCCGCTGCAGCTCAACGGTTGGAACCGGCTGCTCAAATTGGTCTGGTTGCCGGTTCGAGTCCCGCCGGGCCCACCACGCCTCGCCCTGACGAGCTACGCGTGGTGCAGCCGCGCACGACCGACAGCGAAGCGTGTCCGGCACAGCTTGAGCGAAGCGAAAGCGAAGACGGAGCGGCGCCGAAGCCCATCGGGCGGTTGGGCGGTGCACGCGAGCTGCGGCTCGGCATGCCCAAAATATCGAAAACAACCCATGCAAAGTAATACCAACGGTCCTTGGCAGTGACCATCCACCGTCATGGCCGGGCGTAGTCCCGGCCATCCACGTCTTTGCTGCGTCGGCAGAATAAGACGTGGATGCCCCGCACCGAAGGGGCTTCGGCGCCGCAGGCGGGACGAGCCCGGGCATGACGAGTCAGGAGTTGCGACCGTTGGTACCGTTGGTACAACATGCTGTCGCCGGCATAGATGCTTTGACCGATCCCGCGGGAGTCTTTTCGCGCGTGAGGCGCGCGGCCCGGAGCGGCGGATTGCGCCGGAGCCTGTCATCGGGCCGCGCGTTGGCGGACCCGGACGGCTCCAATCCACCCTACCCGCTCAGCCGGCTTTGAGAGGAAACCGGGCTCTTTGCAGAGGTTCGGCGAATGTGAATATCATCCGTGACCGGAACGCCGCGGGGCTTTCGCAAATCAAGATGGAGCGGAGCGCTCTCGAATCCGGAACGAATTTGGGGCGGTCCAGGAGGTAATGTTCCGGCCGTCTCGTCCATGCAGGGACCTCAAGGCCCCAGCGGCGAGCGAGATGTTCGCCGACGGCGCCAATCCATGCGTCCTGCGACGGATTCCCGATGATCGGAGGAATGTCTTCGATCCTCCCTTGCTGCCGTTTCTTGTCCGGATGATCGAGATAGAATGTGTCGACGAACTCGTCAATGCAATCGCCGAAATTTTTCTCCCCTGAGATGGCGACCGACGCAGCCTCCTTCAATGTCATGGGCCGGCTCATCGCGGTTTCCTTGCCTGGATGGCTTCGATAGCTTCAGGGATCCGGGCAGCAGCCACGGGGTCGAGCCTTTCATTCGGGAAGAATGATGCAAAAAGATCGTTCAACTGGACCGCCGTTTCAATTTTTGCTTCGACTGCCAGGCCCACGATGTCGCTGAAATCCTTGTCGTCGTAGCTTTCGCGGACAAGGGCCTTTAGCTTCATCGCGATGAGGTATTCCGGCTTTGCCAGGAACACCCTCAATCCGGATTTTTGTCCCTTGGGATAATCGCCGAACAGCACGAAGAATTCGTCCCGTTCAGCTTCCGATGTGAAACCTCCAACTGAATTGTTCAGCCATCCGTCCGGTAGCCGAAGCTCGATCGCCGCGAAGGCGGCGGCATCCTTTACCGAAGCTTCCGGCTTTCCAAAGGTAGCGTCGACGTCTTCGGTCGATTTGCGCCATGGAAAGTGCAGCAGTATCGCAGAACCGCCATACACCGCGATCTCTCCGACCGTGTTCCGTTCGCGAAGATAGCGACCCATCACGTCAAACGCCTTCGTGATGGTTTCGATGTTCATGTCTTTTTGCTTCATGCGACAATCAATATACCGCCAACGTTCCAATGTCAGATTTGACCGAAATCCAGTTAACGAGGTGCCCGGCCGGAAATCCACCTTTCGGAATGTGTTACCTTATCCCGCCAACAACCTTCCGGGAATTCGTGGCCTATGCCAAGGCCAATGCGGGCAGGCTCAATGTCATGGAAAGTCACTATTTTTCAGGATAGGGTGCTTTCGGAACGAAAATTCGTGGACAGGATCGAATTTTCATGGGAACCGCCCCTGGTATCGTTTTACAGAACCAGTAACGGTTTTTGACGGGCTCCGGCGACACCAAGCTCGAATTTGAGACCATCCGGAAGCGCCTGAGTGCCCTCGGCGTGCGACTGATGGCGAGGCCGCGGGCGGCGTAAGCTTGTCCGGGGGGCAAACCTTACCTTGGAAGCAGCTGCTGCAAGTCCGAATTGGGGTCAGAGTTTCGCCGAGCGCGCCGAGAGGTCGGCAATAAAGCGCAGAATAACTGTTTTCTCTGTGATGCCGGCCTCCGTGACGATCATTCCGGAGAAGGAATGCCCGACCAGCACAGTCGAACCATCGCGGCGCGCGAGTTGACCACCGTGAGAGCGAGTTCGAGCTAACCTTTGATCACCGTTATTGGCGGAACCGGCAAGATGATCTCGGAAGCGATCTTCCAATCGCCGCCGACCTTGAGCCAATCAACGATCATCAAAAATGGCTTTGGGGTGCCGTCCTGACCGGCATAAGAAACCGTAATCGTCACAGGCACATAGGATTCGGCCAACTGGCGCGTCAGTCCCACGACCCTGGGTTTCGACAGGTCAGGCGCGAGTACGACCGGTCCCGATGCGGCGATGTCGCGGAGCTTTTCGAAAGAAATTCTGAAGGAGACACGCGCCGCTCTGCCGCTCGGCTAATTGGCTGTTGTTCAATTTCGGCGCCCGGATGCACTGCGCGTGTCGCGGCGTCACCTAGCGCCGGCTCAGGACAATGCTTCGGTGCCGAAAATCCTGGATCGCTTCTTCTGATATCTGCAGCTCTTTTAATATTTCCTCGTTATGCTCACCCTGGAACGCAGGCGCACCGGGGGGCGGCAGCTCCGAGCGGCTGAAGATCCAGGGGTTGCCGGGCATCCGCAAAGTGCCACCGCCGCGATCGTCGACGTCAACGATCGCGTTCCATTCCCTGACCCACTCGGACCTGGCGAACTCGTTGACCGTCCGCACGCGGCCGACGGCAAGGCCCGCTTCGCTGACTTGCGCCTGCAACTGCTCGAGGCTGTCGAAGGTCGCCAGCCAGGCCCGGACCTCGGCCAGCAGAGACGCCAGATTTTGCCTCCGCAATTTGGCCGTCGCGTAGCGCGGATCGCTCAGAAGATCGCTCCGCCGCATCATCGCGCAGTAACGCGTGAACATCGGCGAATAGATCGGGCTCGCGGCGATGGTCAACCTGGTGCCGTCAGCCATTTCGAAAATATGGGATTCATTGGCCGACAGCGCGATCGGCTCACCATCCGTGTCGATTTCCGATAGCATCGCGCCGGCGCGCTCGTTCACCGACAGCATGGTGGCGGCCATCGACACGTCGACATGCTGGCCTTCGCCGGTGCGGTTGCGGTGCTGCAAAGCGGCGAGCACGGCAATGACACCCTGCAACCCGGTATAGACATCCGCATGGCTGCAGGAGTCGCCCCGCGGTTCCGACAGCGCTTCGCCGAAATGTTCCTGAACGATGGCCGTCAGGCCGGTCTCGGCCTGAACCGTGGGCGCAAAGGCAGGCCGGTTCTTCCACGACGTGGATTGCCCGTACCCGCTTAGGGAAACATAGACGACACGCGGATTGAACGCCTTGACGTCGTTGTAGCCGAAACCGAAGCGCGCGAGTGTGCCGGGGCGAAAGTTTTCGACGATGACATCTGCGTCGCGGCAGAGCTGCGCGACGATCTCGCGCGCTTCCGCGTAATTCAGATCCAGGCTGAGATTCCTCTTTCCCGCGTTTTGCTGCACGTAATAGAGGCCGATGCCGTTGACGTGGGGCAGGCCGACGCGCCCCAGGTCGCCGGCCGGCGGTTCGATCTTGGTCACGTCGGCACCGAGATCGCGCAGCGCCTTGGTGCAGTGCGGGCCTGCCAGCACGCGGGTGAAATCGACCACCCGCAATCCCTCGAGCGGAGCAGCGGACATGATCAATCTCCCTGGAATATCGCGGTCGCGGGACCCGTCGCAAAGAAGGCATCGGCGCCACGCTGCCGATCCCTCGCCTTCCAGATGGTATCGTTGATCTCGACCTGGCGTGCATCGGCAGCGCCGATTCCGCCGCGCGCCTCGAGATTGGCCTGCAGCTTGATGCCCCTGATGACCTGTGTCGGTCCCGCGGCAAGCTGCCGAGCCCAGGTCATCGAAGCCGAAGGCAGTTCGGATTCCGGCACGACGAGGTTGATGATGCCCCAGCGTTCGAACGCTTCCGGGGTGTGGCGGCGTCCGAGCATGGCGATTTGCTTGGCGCGCGCCACGCCGGCCCGCTGCGCGAGCCGTTGTGTGCCGCCGAGCAGGGGCAGCAGGCCGACCGCAACCTCGACCTGGCCCAGGAACGCGGTATCCGCGGCAAGGATCATGTCGCAGGTCAGCGCCAATTCGAGGCCGCCCCCGAGCGCGCCGCCGTTCACGGCCGCGACCGTCGGCACCGCCACGTCCTCGAGATCCTGCAGCATAGCCTCGAGCTTCACCTGGTCGGTGTGAATGCGCGTGCCCGTTCCCCATGACCGCATCTCGGCGCCCGCGCAGAAATGCCGCATCGAGCTGCGAAGCAGGATCGCGCGGCAACCATCCGCAACCACCGTGCGGTAGGCCGCGACGAGGTCGTTGATGAGCTGGTCGTCGATCAGATTGTGCGGCGGCTTCGCCAGCGTGACCACGCCGACCTTGCCATCGATTTCGTGCGTGACTGTCGTCATCCCTATCCCTCGTTTCGTCGAATGCGGCCGGCAACCCTGAACGGGCATGTCGTTCGGCCGATGGACGCTTCCTCGTTGACACCGGCCCTTGGGGCTATCCGTTACGGGTTGGGATATTGGCTCAGCGCGCGGAGGTGACAACGTCAAGCTCTGCCAATTATGATGTCGAAAGCTGCCAAAGCGATTGGAACTCCCAAATAAGGGACGTCAATCCGCGCCAGCAAGGCAGGGAGGACGCATGAAGCCGATCAAGGTCGTGACGCCGTTCTCGGGCGACCCCGAGGCTCCGACGCAGAATCTCCTGGGTCTGGCCGCGTTGGCTGCGGAACTTGCGGCGGAAGGGATCTCGGTCCGGGATTTGTTTGCCCGAACCGGCGTCGATGCTGCTCAGCTCGAAGATCCGCAGGCCCGAATTTCGTACCGGCAGCGGCTGGCCATCTACCGCAACGCCATGAAGCTCGCCAAGCGATCGGATATCGGGCTGTTGGCAGGTGCCCGGCAGCGGATCAGCGACTACGGGATCTACGGCTATGCGATGGTCTCCAGCCCCACCTTCGGCGATGCGCTGCTGTTTTCGCTCGATCATGTCACCATGGCGGGACCCGCGGTGCGGCAAATCAGCTTCCGGATCGAAGCCGGGAAAACCGCGATCCTGCGCAGCCACGGTCTTGACACGCTGGGCAACCTGCTGCCGTTCGCCGCCGAATTCTGGCGAAGCTCGATGACCGTGCTGTTCAGCCGTGTCCTCGAATCGCCGTTCCCAAGCACGCGGATGATATTTCCGTTTCCAGCCCCCGCGCATTGGCGCAACTACGAACGCCTGTTCAACTGCGCGATCGACTTCGACGCCGACCGCATGGAATGGCATTTCGACGCGAAAGTGCTCGATCTGCCATGCCCGAACGCGAACCCGATCACCGCGAAAATATGCCAACAGGTTTGCGACGTGGTCCTGACCGAGCGTCCCGGCGAATCCGATCTGGTTCGAAAGATTCGCGTCGCCTGCCTCAACAGCCCCCACCGGTTTCCCGCCGCCGCCGAGATCGCATCCGAACTCGGCCTCTCCTTGCGGACGTTCCACCGCAGACTCGCCGAGGACGGACTGTCTTATCAGTCCATCGTCGACGGGATGCGCCGGTCGCTGGCCACCGAGCTGCTCGAAAACACGCATATGGGGATCGAGCAGGTCGCCGAGCGCGTCGGCTTTGCCGACGCGACCAGCTTTCGAAAAGCATTCAGGAAATGGACGAACCGCTCACCCTCCGATTTCCGCCACCCCGAACGAGGCCCGCGCAGCTAAAATGCCGCGTGAGCCAAGGCCGCCAGGAGGTGCGCTTCCCGCGATAACATCCGCTCCGACATCCTCGCGGGCCGGCTCGAGCCCTCCCTATGTTGCCAAGCATTCGGGCTCCCTTGAGTCCCTTTGCGGCCTGCTCACTCGCTGCGAATTCGTTCCGCGTATGTTGAAAACGAGCGGGACGGCCTCACCGTTGCGGCGCGGGCAGGCAGCGACCCGCCGATGTTGCGCAGTAGAGCAGGTCTAACCGCCCGTGCGTGCATCCAGGAACAGTTGAGTGAAGGGCTTTGCCAGGATGGGCTCCAGCTTCGGCACGATCGCCTTGATATCTGGCGTAACCATGTGGGCATCAAGCGCAGCCTTGTCCTTCCACCGTTCGAAGGTCAGGAAGCGGCCCGGCTCGCCGATGACTTCCATCAGCGTGTAGACCAGACACCCCGGCTCTTTGGCCGACGTTTCGGCGAAGGGAACGAGCAGCGCGCGCAGTTCATCCGCCTTGTCCATCTTGGACACGATTTCCGCGATCACGAAGTAGCCGCTCTGTCCCGTCGCCTCGGCAGATGAGCCGGCGATTACGGCAGCTGCCGCGCCGCCGAAAGCGGCTGCTGCCACGAACGCGCGGCGATCCAATTTCGACATGGCAATTCCTCCCTTTCAGTTGTTTTTCATTGCAAGCCAGCAGCAAGCCAAAGCCGGCCATTCCCAGGCTGTCCTTGACATTTACCTGGAGTACGAATAATTTGCACACTATATATTGAGAGTCAATCATATGCTGAACGATATAATGAACCGCATCAGATTTTCCTGACACGGCTTGCGCAAGCGCGATGGCTGACGATGGATGCGGCTGAGCCACGCTGGTGTCTTGCGAGTCGAGGCTGATATAATGAAAACGCGAACAATGATCCTGCGACGCGATGCCAGGAATCGAAGCAGCCGGAGCCCAGTCGCGCCGGTCGAGATGCCCGGGCTCGACAATCATCTTTGCTTTGCGCTCTACGCCGCCAGCAATCACATGACGCGCCTGTTCGTGCCCTTCCTCCGCAAGCTAGGCCTGACCTATCCCCAATATCTGGTTCTGGTCGTGCTTTGGGAGCGCGGGCCGCGAGGCGTCGGAGATCTGGCCTCGGCGCTGCAAATGGACCTGGGCACGCTTTCGCCGATGCTGAAGCGCCTCGAGGCCAAGGGACTGGTTACACGACGACGGCAGGCAACGGATGAACGTCGCGTACTTGTCGATCTGTCGCCTAAGGGCGTCTCGCTTCGAAAGCGAACTGAACAGATGTTGGGCGAGTTCTACTGCTTTCTGAATATGCCTTTGGACGAGCTTTTCGACCTGAAGGATCGGCTTCGTCATTTCGTAAGCTCGGCGGGGCCCAAGGAAATAAAGACAACTCCTGTCAAGCTATCGCAGCCAGCGTTCTGAACCAACATTTATCGACGAGAGACGAACGCGGTGGGACGAGATCAAGCCTGCCGATATCACCGTCGGCGATTGAACGCTGTCGCGGCTGAGGATCTCAAGAAGTCCGGCACCACGCGATTCGTGATGCAGTCGACCGGCTGCAGGCGCGCCACCAATGGCGGGGTCTGAAGTCCGTTGTCGTGGTCGAAAGCCAGCGCGAAACCGCACGCTGCGACGACGAATATGTCGCCAGCCTCATCGCCGCATCATTTCCTTCAATTGCCCTTGTCACAGGCCATTCACACTCCTAAGATTGAATATCTTTAGAAGACTACTTATAATTGCAGTACCGGCATACCTGCGCGGCTGTTCTGCGTTTCTGATTCTGCGTTCGTGTTCTGCGTGCAACACGTTCTGCGTTCATGGAATGCGCTTCAAGAACTTCCCTGCGGATAAGTTTTTCGCGGGCGAGATTCGACTGGCGCGCATTCAGGATAGTTCTGGCTCCCTTCTCGAATTCAGCCATGAGGCCGCTAACATGAAAACTCTTTTTTCCGTCACGCGGGCCGCCGTTTTCGGCGCTCTCGCGGCTGCGCTCTCGCTCACCGGAGGCGCAAGCGCGCAAACGACCGACACCACTATCACCGCCGGCGGCACGCCGCAGACGCTGACGAGCCTGTCGGCGAACCTGAGTGCCGGCGCTACCGAGTTTCCGACCGAAAGCGGAAGCCTGACGCTGAGCAGCGCCGTGCTGCTCGGCGGGCCGGTCGCCCCGCCCAACATTCCGCTCAACCGCTATCTGTCCATCTTCGTCTCCGACGTGGATTCGGTCAACAAGCTCAAATTCTCGCAGGTCATGAACCAGCTCGTGGCGCAAAGCGGCCAAAGCTCGCTGACCGCCAAGGCGCTCTTCAATCAGTGGTTCGACACGGAGGCGCAAAAGCCTGGCGTGTTCCCGCTCAACGAGCATTGCGACGACTTTAGCCCGCCGCTGCCGACGAGTGGCATCGCCGACTTTACCGCGCTGTCGAAAATCAACAGTTTCCCGTTCCGCTGTCCGCGGCTCGAGGAGAATGAAGCGACAAGCGATCCGTTCACGAACGACGACATCTCGAACCCGAACGCCTATAGCGCCATCGCCTTCTCCAACCGTTTCGATCTCGCCGGGGCGCCGGGAACCTCGCCCACCTATCCCAACGGCGATTGCGGCGAATATCGCATCGTCTTCGCCCGCAACTCCGGCATCGCGTTCGAACAGCGGGCGTCGGACCCCTTGAACCGCAATCTTCTCATCTTCGAGGCCCGCGTCGCCCATCCGCTGCCAGCGGCGAAGTGGCCGACGGGCTGTTTCTCCATCCTGAACTTCTGGTACAGCCTTTCGAATCCGGCCATCACCATCCCGCAGCGCGGCAAGATGCTCGCGAATTTCTATCTGAACGGGCTGCCGGCGACGACCGTCACCATCTCTGGCGCCAACGTCGCCATCCCGGCGATCCCGCCGATCGTCGCCATCGAGAACTACACCTTCGGCCACGGTCAGATCCGCACCAACTCGTTCATGCTGAACGATCTGGTGGGGCTCCAGAACCCGCCTTTCAACTGGACGCTGCGCGAGTTCAAGACCTTCTTTCTTCTTGATCTGTTCCCGACGCTCGGCGTCACGGCCTCGACCGCGACCGCGCTTGCTTCGGACGGCGTCACGACCCTGAACGCCTCGCTTGCGCCGGACGGCTCAGTTGTGATCAACGGCCAGACCTATGCCAGTCTTTCGATCGTGCGCGACTCGACGAAACAGACTGCCGGCGACCTGTTGTTCGTGGACGGCGAGGGCGACACCAACGAGCCCGCGCGATTTGCCAAGTTGGAGGATGCTATCGACGAACAACTGACGCAGCTGCTCGGCAATGTGAGCCCGGGCGACGTCAACCAGATCCGCTTCGCCACCCCGACCGCCGACAAGGCCGTCAACGCTTATGAAAGCGACGAAAAGCAGTGCGACATAGGCGACATTTACTACGCTTATACGCATACACCCGCGACCGAGAGCGACAACGACATTACGGCCCCGCCCGCGCTCTGCCCCCTCGCGGTGCCTCCGACCCCGAACCCGATGTTGCAGTCTGCCATCCAGGCCGACCTGAATTCGCTCGGCGTCTTCACCTTCACGCCGGACAATGTGGTGCGTCG
>Ga0116117_1000271_pt1 | contig 14609 bp, 10 predicted proteins | sample June2015DPH_11_1_FD_89790 | JGI IMG/M metagenome (GOLD analysis project Ga0116117, IMG submission 89790) | Peatland microbial communities from SPRUCE experiment site at the Marcell Experimental Forest, Minnesota, USA - June2015DPH_11_10 | ecosystem: Environmental > Terrestrial > Soil > Wetlands... | reverse complement strand
GTGCGCTCCAGCGAGAGCGGCTTTTCCAAAAAGTCGTAAGCGCCCAGTTTGGTGGCCTTCACCGCCGTCTCGATGGTGCCATGCCCGCTGATGATCACCACCTCGGGGCGCATGTCAGCCGCCAGGCGGTGAACGTCGGCCAGCACGTCGAGCCCATCGCGGTCGGGCAGCCAAATGTCGAGCAGGACGACATCGTAAGGCGCGTCTTCAAGCAGCACCATGGCCTCGGTCGCCGTCGCCGCGCTGGCTACGCCGTAACCTTCCTCGCGAAGAATCTCTTCGAGCGAAGAGCGAATCTCGGCCTCGTCATCCACCACCAGAATGTGATTCATCAGAGCGATCCTCCGCCAAACACGATAGAGTCAGAAAATCTTGTCATAGTTTTTTCAAAGCACGGATGATGCTACCGGTTTGTCGCTAATGGACGCGTCTCTTCGATATGAAAACAGGTAGTAAAACTGTGCTATCCACCAAATTCCAAAACAAAATGCCAGAGCCCACAAAACACGCCCAACTGCACCGCGCCCTGAATATCGAATACAGATGTAGAGCATCGAAAGCCAGAGTATTGTTCCCGCCACCATGAGAGAAACTTCGATGGTTGCTATCAGGGTATGCGTTATGCTTCCCCACGCATTAGGTTGGATCATTCCATGCCGAATCAGCATCGGTGAAAATAGCATATCTGCGTCCATAACGACGGACACAAGAAATAGACCCAAAAGAGCCCTGCGTATCGAAGGGGACCTGTAGACCAAGTAGTCAGCATTGCTTAGATCGCGCATACATTTCCTTTGGCGAAGATTCCCTCAGGCGCTAGAGCCCGCGTTCACTAGTTGAATTTGCAGCACGACTCAAATCGTGCCCTGGCGCTTCAGGCTGCTCTGCCACGGGCTCTTCCAAAGGCGGTGTCAAAGGCTCTGATATCGGCTCCATAAGCGGCAATCGCAGCAGAAAGCGCGCGCCTTTAGGGGTATTGGGCTCAGCACGCAGCGTGCCGCCATGCTCTTGCACAATCTTGGCGGCGATGGAAAGTCCCAGGCCTGTGCCGCGCTGTTTGGTTGAATAGAAAGGCAAAAAGAGCCGCTCGCGAATTTCATCTGTGAGGCCATGGCCGGTGTCCGAGATCTGGACCTCGACCGCCGAACCATCTTCGCTGAGCGAGCTTTCAATTCCCAACACACGCAGCAGACTGCCCTGCATGGCTTCGGCAGCATTGTCGATGAGGTTGGCCAGCGCCCGGCGAATCGCTTCCGGGTCGGCCAGTACTAAAGGCAGTCCCTGCTCCAGGTCGAGTTGCACAGTAATTCCCTCAAGTCGCCCGGCAAAGAGGGCCAACGCCTCTTCGGCCACTTGATTCATCTCGCAGGCGCGCGGCTGTGGCGCAGGAAATTCGGCCAGCGCGGAGAACTGGTCCACCAGCGTGCGCAGCGTTCCCACGCAGCCCAGAATCACCTCGCTGCACTTGCGAATGACGGCGGGCGAGTCCGGCTGACCGCGGTCTAAATGCCTTGCGATCCGTTCGGCCGAGAGGGCGATCGGAGTCAGCGGATTCTTGATCTCGTGGGCCACCCGCTGCGCCACCTCTTTCCACGCCAATTGACGCTGCGCGCGCAGCAGTTCGGTCGTGTCCTCGACCACCAGCACAGTGCCCGGCCGGCCACGGGTCAGCTCAAAGCGAGCACTGGTAATGGCCAAATGAAGAATGCGCCCCCCGGCATGAAACTCAATCTCCGTGAAGGCCAGTCCCATGCGGCGGCTGCGGCGCATAACCCCCGTTACGTCCTCGATGCACTCGGCGGGGAAGAGCGTTTCGATCCTCTCCCCCCCCAGTCCAAAGTCCACGCGTCGGCCCAGCAGCGCGGCAAATGCGCGATTGGATTGCAGGACCGTCCCTCTGCCGTCCAGTGTCACCACGCCCGAGGGAATCGTTTCGACAATGGTTTCCAGTTCGCGTCGTCGTTCTTCGATGGCGAGATTGGCCGCAGACAGCTGTGCCGAAGATGTGTCCGCCAACTGCCTGCTTGCGTCCAGATCAGCCGCCATATTGTTGAAGGCGCGCACCAGTTCTTCCATCTCGCCATAAGCTGCCAGCGCTACGCGGTGATCATACTTGCCGGTAGCGATCTCGGCCATCGCCACGGCCAATGCCTCGACCGGACGAGTGACCTGCCTGGAGAAAAACTGCGCCATCCATACGCTCGAAAAGAAAACAAGCACCGTAATACCTAGCAGCCACAAGAAGAATGTGGTACGAATTCGATTGCGTGTGCGAAAGAGTTCTGAATAGGCAATCGAGCCGGAGCGAATGCGCATGACGGTCTGGCTCAGTCCCTGAGGCATGGGCAGCGCTGTGACAACAGTCTTCCCCGAGTCGGTAGTACAAATACCCAGCGCATACTCCTTGTCTGCCACCTGAATCACCGGCTCATCCGTGCGCTGCGCTGCGAAAAGCAGGCTTGCGGAAAGCGGTCCATGAAGCGTACGGGGCTTTCCTTGTTCGCCTTCCTTGAGCCAGAGAATCAGGCTAGCGGGGCTGGACTCTGCCGGAGCCTGAAAACTGGCCATGGTGTGCTTGTTCGTGTCATAGACAACGGCAAAACCACCGTCCAGCGTAATGCGGCGAGATGCCAACACCTGCTGCAGCGCCGGCAAACTGCCGTCCACGGCGCCGGAGGCCACGATGGACTCTGCCTCTCCACGCGCATTGCCGGTCACGTATTGCGCCAACTCGACCACCACACGCGTCGAGTCGTCGCGCAACTCCGAGATGTTGGGCGAAAACCAGCGGTCAAGCGACCGGTTCATCAACTGATAGCTGAACAGAAACATGAAAGCCGCCGGCGTGAGCGCGATCAACGCCGCGCCCAGCATCATCCGCGACCGCAGCCGCGCCCCCAGGCCGCTGCTGCCTTGTCCTGCGTAGACCCTGAGAATGTTTCTCAGCAGCAGCACCAGCAGAAGCAGCAACAACAGAAACGCCAACATGATGAGGCCGGTCGAGATCAGCGTCTCGCTGGCGGTCTCTGGATTGAGAAAGCCAATGTTCGACGTATTGAACGCCTGAAGCGCGCCCAGGATAGCGAATATCAGGAGCAAGCCGCCCGCGTAGGGAGCAACCGTACGCCACCGCGAATCGCCGCTAATGCGCATGGGGCGATTATAGAGCCGACGCCCGCGTCAAAGGTAGAACCTCACAGTAGAATGTAAGGCAGTCCCGCACCTTCTTGAAAAATGATTCTGGAGAATCCATGATTCATAAGAAAAGTTCATCTTTGTTTTGTTTGATTTATTGCTCGTGTGTGCTGTCCTTGGCTGTGCCGCTGCACGCGATGGCTCCAGGCTCCGGTCGCGCCCTCTTCAATGTCGTTGACTACGGCGCGAAAAACGATGCTTCCGCGCCTGCTACAGAGGCGTTTCAGAAAGCCATTCAGGCGGCGAAATCTGCCGGAGGCGGCACGGTCTATGTGCCGCCGGGCAATTACACATCCGGACCCATCGAGTTATTCAGTAACATGACTCTGGAGATCGATTCCGGGGCAGTCGTTGCATTTCCAGCCATCCCGCTGCCATTTACCAAAGGCCGCCAGCAGGGCATCGATGCGTTAACTCCCGTTCCGCTCATCGGAGGTCACGATCTTGAGAATGTCACCATTACGGGACGCGGAATTCTTACCAGTAACAATGCCGATTGGATGAAGTTGCACGGACGCATCGTGCCTTCACATCCCGGGCAAGAAGAAATCACCAGCAACTATGCGGATCTGCTTAAGTCGCAAAACCATCCTGCTTCCTCTGCCACGGAAGAGTTAGGCAGCGCGAACGGTCCCCAATGGGAGCATCTGTTGCAGGCGCTTGAAACCGGCAAGCCTATCTCCGACGGAGAGTACCGCGCCGCCGCCGCAGAGATGCGCCCATCCTTTGTCCGTTTCATGAATTCGAAGAACATTCTGGTGGAAGACGTGCGCTTCGTAGGCTCGCCCATGTGGACCATCCATCTGCTTTACTCCGAGAATGCGACGATTCGCAACGTCATCATTGAGACGCACCCGGGAGTTCACACCGATGGAATTGTTGTGGATTCAAGCCGTTTTGTGCGCATTGACGATGATTACATCGATACCGGCGACGATGGCATTGTGATCAAGTCCGGCAAAGATGCCGACGGGCGCCGCGTTCACCGTCCCAGTGAAGACATAACCATCACCAACTGCACCGTGCATCACGCGCATGGAGCCGTCACAATAGGCAGTGAAACCTCGGGCGGCGTGCGAAACATCGTAGCCAGCAACATAACCGCCATCGACACCGAAAACGGAATTCGCATTAAGAGCCGCCGTGGCCGCGGAGGAGTGATCGAAGATTTACGCTTTGATAACTGGACCATGGAAAATGTCGGCGAAGGCATCATCGTCACGAGTTATTACCGGATGGAAGGAGAAGCCGCGCCCAAGGACGAGCCTTTCTCAGAGCGCACGCCCATCTTCCGCAATATCGCCATCAGTCACGTCACAATATCCGGTGCAAAAACAGCGATAGAAATCGAGGGCTTGCCCGAGATGCCCATCACTTCACTGCGGCTGACCGATATCATGGCAAACAGCAAAGCCGGCCTGATCGCGCGCAAAACCGATGGGTTGGAGCTGCACAACGTGCAAGTGAATGCAGACCGCGGCTCGGCCTTTGAGATCGATGCCTCCCCCAACCTGGAACTGGATGGCATCGCCACTCGAACGCCCGTTGAAGCTTCGCCGGTGTTGCGATTGACCCATAGCTCGGGAGCGATTCTGCGCAATAGCCGTGCATTTCCAGGAACCGGAATTTTTCTTTCCACGGGGTCAGGAGAGCTCAAGTCGATTCACTTGGAAAGCAATGTCCTGAACAATGCCGCTACCCCTGCCGAAGAGCGCTAGGCTCCTCGAACGGCGCCGCGGCCACGGGTCTTCACCGCGTACATGCGCATATCGGCGACGCCGATAATGGTGTGAAGAGTCGTGCCGTTCACCGGAGCGGTCGCCACGCCCACGCTTGCGCTTACAGATAGTTTCTCCCCGTTCTTCATCATGAATTGGGACTTCATCAGCGCTGTATGCAGTTTGCAGATTTGCTCCAGCGCGGCATCTTCGTCGGTGTCCGGCATGAGAATCACAAACTCGTCGCCACCGTAGCGGTAGCATGAATCCTGCTCGCGGCTCAACTCGCGTAACCGGTGTCCAGTGAGGCTCAGCAGTTCGCTCCCTATCAGGTGGCCGTGTATGTCGTTCACCATTTTGAAATGGTCCAGATCAAGGAACGCCAGGCTTACCGGGCTTCCATCCCGGTTGCATCGCTCCAGTTCCTGGCCCAGTACATCATAGAAATGGCGTGCGTTATACAGGCTTGTGCAGTCATCGGTAATAGTCAACTGCTGAATGCGAGCCACGTCATGCGCGTTCTCGATGGCGATGGCTGCGTGGTCGGCCAGGATGTGCAGGAAGGCGATGGTGTAGTCGGTAAGCTGGTCGGCGTGCGGATTGAAAATCTCGATGGCGCCGTGGGTTCCTTTGCGACCCCGCAGAGGAAGCGCGATCACCGAGCGCACCGAGTTTGGCTTCGTTCCCAGCGACTGACCCACTCGCGGATCGCTCTGGGCCTCGGGAACCAGCAGCGTCTCGCCGTGCTCAACCACCCAGCCGGCCACCCCCTCGCCCACCTTGATGCGCAGATTGCTCAGTGAAGATTCTTCCGCGCCCGCGGTGATCGCGTAGTAGAGTTCCTGGCGTTCTACATCCAGCATCAGCAGCGTCCACAGGTCCGCTTCAATGAACTTCTCCATGTGCTCGATGATGGTGCGAAGAATCGTGTTCAGGTCAAAGCTCGACGTGAGTGAACGCGCAATCTGGTGGAAGACCAGAAGGTCATTGATCGGGATGCGGCTTTCAGTCGCCTTGGTCATTCAGGTGCCCTGTGTGAGGAGTCTCTTCGCCATTCTTGCACACGAAGGTCGACCGGCGTTTGCGGTCGCGTCAAAGACGTTTTTATTTACATTCAAGATTGAAGATTGGCAGCCAGGAAGAGAGTATCCGGGCTTTATGTCGGTCATAAAATCAATGGAATCAATGATATCTAGCACAGGCAAAACTTGAGACATCCATTCATCGCTGAACGGATGTCTTCTGGGCAACTAATCAAGCCGCGGAGCGCCCCGCCGCAGCAGAATCCCTGCAATGCCGCAGACAGCAATGATCAGCAGCGCGACGCCGAAGTAATAAGCGATTGGATGCGCCCAACCCGGCGACCAGGCCAGGTCTTGACCAACCCATAACAGCAGGATCGAAGCGATAACGGCAAACTGGCCGGCAATCACCAGCAAGGTCTGACCGAGGTCGCGCCGCTGATCGAGCGCCTCAACCTGATCTGGAGTTAGATGCCGTTCTTCGGGGGGAAGCAAAGTATTGACCATCGGTGTCACTCCTGAGATGAGCAGCCGCGTCGCTCTTCGACGAGCTTCAAGCGCAGCCGCTCTCACTTCCGATTCAATCACAAGCCGCCCGGAACACGCCAGTGAGACGACCTGTTCAGTGGACAGTTGTCAGTGAAAGCTCGCGGCTCCGTTCATGGTTCATGTGCGTCAGGGCAGGGAATTACTCTGCAAGGGCTTTGCCGCTTCGACCGGGGTGGCATGGCAAGGCAATCCGGGACGGCAAAGAATGCCGGGCCGGAGCCGGCCCCAAGATCAGGCGGTGGGCGATTCGATGCGCGCGTCAGACTCGTCACTCTTGCCCTCGCGCAGATCGAGCATCGTCCCTCGGGGGTATCCCGTGGATTCACGCACCACTAGCCGAGTCTCGATGGGATACTCGCGCTTGGGCAGCGGTGTCCCTTCCACGTGCGCCCTGAGCGCCATCACCGCCGCGCGTGCCAGCTCGAAGCAGGACATCTGAATGGTGGTCAATGGCGGCGTCGTCATCTGCGTGATATGGATGTTGTCAAAACCAATGATTGACAGGTCATCCGGCACGCGCAGACCGATGCGATATGCCTTATGAAGCACGCCGATCGCCGTCATGTCGTTGGAGCACATCACAGCCGTGGGAAGCTTGCCGCCGATTAGCAGTTTCTCCGCCGCGGCCATCCCTCCCTCCATCGTGTGGTCGCCTTCAACTATCCGATCCGCATCCACCGGGATGCCGCACTCCTGCAAAGCGCGATGAAAGGCAGCCAGCCGCGACTGCGCCGAATGCAAGCGAAGCGGCCCTGCCACAAATGCTATGTCCCGATGCCCCAGAGCTGCCAAATGCTGCACACCCTGCCTGATTCCGTGATGATAGTCCACACGCAGCAGGCTGATGCCCGGCCGGTCTGGCCCCACATCCACAAAAACCAAAGGCACCTTGCGATCCGCCAACTGGTCCAGCAGCGGTTCCTCAATGCCGAAGGTCATCAACGCCACGCCCTCTGCCTTGCGCTCAACCATGCGGCGAATACAGCTCTTCATCCGCTCCGGGTCGTAGTTGGTTGAGCCGATCAGAATCTCGTATCCATGCTCGACCGCCACCTCCTCAAACCCTTGAATCAATTCCGGAAAGAATGGGTTGGTAATCTCGGAGATGATCAGCCCAAGAAGCCGGCTGCGGCCAGAAACCAGGGCGCGAGCCTGTGTATTGGGATAATAATCGAGTTCTTTGATCACCTCCCAAACTCGTTTGGCCATCTTCGGATTCACAGTCGGGACATGATTGATGGTGCGCGATACCGTGGCAATTGAAACATTGGCAAGCCGCGCCACAGTATGAATATCCATGTGCGGCGAATTGCGCGAAGAGCGGCGTTTGGGCGTTCGATCGGTCATAGGCGTAAGCAAGAATGCGTTTACAGGATACGCCATCAAGAAGTAACTTGACAGGGTGAGGGAGCAAAATATATGTTGATTCTTTCGGTTCTGGTAAAGGTTTACTGACACGCCCGACGATTCTTCTCGCCCTTTTTCTCCGCGCCGGGTGACAATCAAGTCTGCGCGTCCTGAGGAGTCTATGGAAATGCTGCGTCTGCAATCTGAGGTCCTTGAAGCAAACCTCGAACTCGTTCGCCAAGGGCTGGTCCTCTACACATTCGGAAACGCCAGCGGCATCGATCGTGAATCCGGCGTCGTCGCCATCAAACCCAGTGGCGTTCCCTATGAGCAAATGAAACCAGAGGATATAGTCCTTTGCGATTTGGACGGCAAAATCATCCAGGGCAGCCTGAGACCCTCTTCCGATCTGGACACACACCTCGAACTTTATCGCGCATTTCCAGCCATCGGAGGCGTCGTTCACACCCACTCCGAATATGCCACCGCCTGGGCGCAGGCCGGACGCAGTATCCCCCCTTTTGGCACCACCCATGCCGACTACTTCTATGGCCCTGTGCCGGCCACCGATGAACTTAGCGATGAAGAAATTCAAGGCGACTACGTGCTAAACACCGGCAAAGCCATCGTGCGCCGATTTCACGGTCTCGACCCTATCGCCGTGCCAGCCGTGCTGGTCTCAGGCCATGCGCCATTTTGCTGGGGAAAAACCCCCGCCGATGCCGCCCACAACGCTGTGATTCTTGAGTACGTAGCTCACATGGCATTTTCCACCACACTTCTCCGTCCAGAGAGTTCCGGGGTTTCCAAGGCGCTGCTCGATCAGCATTACTTCCGCAAGCATGGCGCCCATGCAACCTACGGACAAAAATAGGATTTCTTCGCCGGTCGTCTCCGCTGTGGCGCTGAATTTTTTGAGGGCGGTCTGTTTTGCCGCTTGACAAGTGTAGTAGTAAAGCAATTTACTTAAGGGCGAACGTCTGCAAGTTTCGCGGGCGGCTTCACCCCTCTCAGGTGATTCAATGTTCGAATTTGCACCAGCTTACCTCGCCGCCAGTTCCTTCACTCTGCCGCCGGCCCTGCTAGCCTTCAGCGCCACGCCGATAGCCCATCTCAACATCCTCGACATGATCGTGATCGCCGTCTACTTCGGCATGGTCATCTGGATCGGCTTCTACCTCAAGGGCAAGTCCAACACCAGCGAAGAGTTTTTCATGGCCGGCCGCGAGATGACCGCCTGGATCGCTGGCTTGAGTTTTGTTTCCGCCAACCTCGGCTCGTTGGAACTGATGGGCTGGGCCGGCTCGGCTTATCAGTACGGCATTCTCGCCACCCACTGGTACTGGATCGGCGCCATTCCGGCCATGATCTTCCTCGGCCTGGTCATGATGCCTTTCTACTACGTCTCGAAGACGCACTCGGTGCCGGGCTATCTGAAGCTGCGATTCGGTGAGCACGCCCGCATCCTGGCCGCCGTCTCCTTCGCGACAGAGATGATCCTGATGAGCGGCGTGAATATGTTTGCCATGGCCGTGGTCATGAAAGTTGTGCTCGGCTGGAGCCTCCTCTTCAGCATTCTGATCTCCGCAGCGGCGGTGGCGATTTATGTCACGCTAGGCGGACTCCGCTCGGCCATCTTCAACGAGGTCATGCAATTTGTGCTCATCTGGGGCGGCGCGCTGCTGGTGCCGATCCTGGGCCTCATTCAGGCTGGCAGCGTGAGCGGGTTGAAGCGGCAGATCATCGCCAATATGCACACCGATAGCTACTTCCATCTGTGGCGCGACACCGGCCACTTCGCCTCGAATCCCATGGGCGTTCACTGGACGGGCATTGTGCTCGGCCTCGGTTTCGTCATCAGCTTCGGCTACTGGACCACGGATTTTCTCGTAGTCCAGCGCGTGCTGGCCGCTCATAATTTGCGCGCCGCGCGCATGGCTCCAATCATCGGTTCGTACTTCAAGATGGCGGTTCCCTTCATCGTCATTCTGCCTGGCCTGCTGGGCCTTGTGCTCTTGCAGAATCCCGACGGCAGCCGCCGCCTGCTAGTGGGCGAAGATGTGGTCAAGTCCTGCGTGGTCAATGAAGCTGGCGCGGTGGCCGATGCCAGCAGTTGCTCCACGGCGATGACGACCAAGTCCACGCTGCCCGCCGATTATCAGCAGAAGGTTCTGACCGGCGCTCCCGGCACGGAACTGCACAGCTACAACGAAGCGCTGCCGTTGATGATGGTGCGCTATATGGGCCCCGGCCTGCTCGGTCTGGGCATTACCGCGCTCATCGCCGGCTTCATGAGCGGCATGGCCGGCAACGTGAGCGCCTTCTCGACGGTCTGGACCTACGACATCTACAAGCCGCTGATCAAGAAAAACGGCAGCGATAGCCACTATGTAATGGTGGGCCGATGGTCGATCTTCTTGGGCGTCGTTGTCTCCGTCGGCGCCGGCTACCTGGTGCAGCATGCGCACGGCATCATGGATTACGTGCAGGCGCTCTTCAGCTTCTTTATCGCGCCTCTGCTGGCCGCCATTCTGATGGGCATGTTCTGGAAGCGCGCCACCGCTCCCGCCGGCTTCCTCGGCCTGCTGATCGGCATCAGTTCTTCGGTCGGCATGTTTGTTTACGTTAAGATGAATCCCGCGGGCCTGGCAACGATTGCTCTTTCTCCCGACGCCAAACCAATGGCCGAGAATCTGTATCGCGCCTGGTGGGCCTTCTGCATCGCCGCCATCGTCATCTTCCTGGTCAGCCTGGTCACCAAGCCCAAGCCCGTCGCCGAATTGGATGGGTTGTGCTACAGTTGCACGGTTCTGGCCAAAGAAGAGCCGGTTCCGTTCTACAAAAATGTCTGGCTCTGGGCGCTTCTGGCGGTCTGCATCTTTGCGGCGCTGAACATTCTTTTCTGGTAACGAGTTTTTCGATTCTCTCCGCGCTATGAGAGATGAAAGGATTAAGTTTTATGCATGGTTCTGGAATTCAAATCTGGTTCTTTATCGGAGTGCTGTTGCTCATTTACGGTGTCATGATTTTCGGTTACGGCATCTTTGAGCTGGCTACCGGCTGCTATCCCGCCGGAGTTCAGTTGACCAACCTCCACACGCCCATCTGGTGGGGTGGTCTGCTGGCAGCGCTCGGCGCACTCTATTGTGTAAAGTTTCGTCCGGGCCGCGCCTGATACTCGAGTCGCGGATTCCCGCAGTTCACGAAAGTTTCAATGACCATTTCAATTGCCGCACACGCGGCAAAAATCAAGGGAGCTACAAACATGGCAGCGCAACGAAAAGTGACATTTGGCGTAGTCGTAGGCAATCGCGGCTTCTTCCCAGACCATCTGGCGAAGACCGGTCGCGAAGAGATCATAAAGGTACTGGAAGCCGCAGGCGCGAACGTAGTCGTGTTGAGCCCCCAGGAATCGAAGCACGGCGCTGTTGAAACCTACGCCGAGTCGCAGAAATGCGCCGAACTCTTCAAAAAGCACGCGGATGAGATCGACGGCATCATCATCACCTTGCCGAATTTTGGCGAGGAGCGCGGCATCGTCGATGCCATTCGCCTCTCCGGCCTCAAGGTTCCGGTGCTCGTGCAAGCCACGCCCGATCGCTCTGAAGAGATGACCATCGCCGTTCGCCGCGACAGCTTCTGCGGCAAAATGAGCGCATGTAATAACCTGATGCAATACAAAATTCCCTACTCGCTCACGACGCTCCACACTGAGAGCCTCAGCTCGCCCGAGTTCGCCGCCGATCTCGAATGGTTCTCCGCCATCTGCCGCATCGTCAGGGGCCTCAAGAATCTGCGCATCGGCGCTATCGGCGCGCGCCCCGCGGCCTTCAACACCGTTCGCTACTCCGAGCGCCTCTTCGAAGGCAGCGGCATCTCCATCGAACCCATCGATCTGTCTGAGATCTTCGGCCGCATCGCCAAGATGAATGACAACGACGATGCGGCGCAAGCCAAGCTCGCCGCCATCAAGAGCTACGTCAGCACCAGCAAGGTTCCCGCTGAAGCGCTGCTCAAAATGGCCAAGCTGGGCGCGGTCATTGACACCTGGATGAAGCAGACCAATTGCACCGTAACCGCCGTGCAGTGCTGGACCTCTTTCGAAGAATACTTCGGCGTCGTGCCCTGCACCATCATGAGCATGATGAGCAACGATCTGATTCCCTCTGCATGCGAAGTGGATATTCCGGGCGTGCTCGGCATGTATATGCTGACACTCGCTTCGGGCTCTCCCTCGGCGCTGTTGGATTGGAATAACAACTACGGCAGCGACCCCAACAAGTGCGTCTGCTTCCACTGCTCCAACCTGCCCAAGCACTTCTTTGCGCAGCCTCCCACCATGGACTATCAGGCAATCATCGCCGGCACCGTGGGAATTCAAAACACCTTCGGCACCTGCGTGGGCCGCGTCAAGGCCGGCGTCATGAGCTATGCGCGCTACTCCACCGACGATGCCCATGGCATTATCCGCGGATATACGGGCAAGGGCGCTTTCACCAACGATCCGCTGGAAACATTCGGCGGCGCTGGCGTGGCAGAGATTCCGCATCTGCAGAAGCTGCTCAAGTACATCTGCCGCGAAGGCTTCGAACATCACGTAGCCTCCAACTTCAGCGATGTCTCCAACGCCATCCATGAAGCCGCGGTTCGTTACATGGGCTGGGACTCGTACCATCACGGCCAACAGGAAGACTAGCTTTTTCAAGGGTGTTTTGTGTGTCCCATGCTTCAGAAATGAACAGCATGAGAGTCCAAAGATGCTCTGTGCCCCATCCATTCAGCGTTCTTTGCTGAATGGGTGGGATATCACGAACCCAGTCGACTTGACTGATCACAAGCAGCGTTGAGTTACTTCCGCGAATGTTCCGCTCCGGCGGAAGTCGGGAAGCGTAATATCCATGTTACAGTTGAGAAAACGTTCTCTAGAGGGAAACAAATGACCATTGTTGCTGGTGTGGATTTTGGCACGCTCTCTGTCCGCGTGTCGATTATGGACAGCGAGCGAGGGCGTCTGGGTACGGCTGTGGCAGACTATCCGCTCCATCGCCGCCGCGAGGACCCGGATTTCGCAACGCAGGCCCACGCCGATCAAATGCGCGCCCTGGTCTCCGCCACCCGCATGGCGGTCAACGAAGCGGGCATCAAAGGTGACCAGGTCGCGGCCATCGCGCTTGACACCACCGGCTCGAGCGTCGTGCCGGTCGATGCGCAAATGCAGCCCCTTAATGAGTATTACCTCTGGTGCGACCATCGCGCCAAGGCCGAAGCGCAGCAGATCACCGAACTCGCGCACAGCGAAAAGCTCGAAGCAATCGACTGGTGTGGCGGCATCTATTCGCACGAGTGGGGCTTCGCCAAGCTGCTCCACTGGCTGCGTCACAATCCTGACAAGCGCAGCCAATTCGCTTCCGCCTTCGAACATTGCGACATGGTGGCGGCCACGCTCTGCGGCATCACCGATCCCAAGCTCGTCAAGCGCAGCGTCTGCGCCATGGGCCACAAATGGATGTGGAATCCCAAGTGGGATGGCCTGCCGCCGCAATCGTTCCTCTCCAAACTCGATCCGCTCTTTGACGGCATTCGCGAAAAACTCTCAGGCGACTATCTCACCTCCGACAACCTCGCCGGTCATCTAGCGCCCAAGTGGGCCGAGGAGCTCGGACTGCGCGCCGGCATCCCTATTCCAGTCGGCGCCTTCGATGCGCACTGGGATGCGCTCGGCGCGGGCTGCCGCGAGGGCGATGTCGTTAACGTCGTCGGCACATCGACTTGTATCATCGCCATGAGCCGCAAGGCGCAACTGATTCCCGGCGTCTGTGGCGTGGTTCCCGGCAGCGTGCATCCGCAATTCACGGGCATTGAAGCGGGCCTCTCGGCAACCGGCGACATCTTTGAAGCCATCGCGCGGCGCGCCGGCGTCAAGGTTGCCGAGCTCTCCGTGGGCCTCGAAATATATCGCCCCGGACAGACCGGCCTCTTGCGCCTCACCTGGGACAACGGGGACCGCACTGTACTCGTCAATCCCGAACTGGGTGGCGTGACGCTGGGTTGGAATCTGGTGCAAACCGCGCAAGACGAACTCTTCGCCGCCATTGAGGGCACAGCATTCCATACCCGCATCATCCTTGAACGCATGGCCGAATATGGCGTGCCCGTTGACCGCGTCATCAACGCCGGCGGCATTCCGCAGAACAACGCCGTTCTCAATCAGGTTTACGCCGATGTCCAGGGCAAACCGGTACTGGTTCCAGCCGGTGTGCCCACCAGCCGCGGCTCGGCTATCATCGCGCTGCTCGCTGCCGGAGCCTTCCCGACGATCGAAGCGGCCCAGGACAAGCTCTGCCTGCCCTTCAATGTCTTCACGCCAAGACCCGCCGCAACGGCCGTCTACGAGCGGCTCTTCGCGCTCTATCGCAAGGCCTATTTCGCGCTGGGCACGCGCTCGGCAGAGGCTGTGCCGCTGGGAGATATTCTCCCAGAGCTGCGCAAAATCGCCGAAGAAGTTGCAAAAACGGCGTAACCAGGCAGGTGGCTAGATGATCAGTCCCCAACAATCACACCGAGAAGGCTGTGCCCTGTTCATCGCAGCTTCATCGCGATGAGCGGGCGGGCAGGTCGCGCAGGTCCGGGGATAAGCAATGAGAGCGCCTCAGGCCCGCAAAGAGGTTCGTCCGTGGCTGGCCCACATATCGATTCGACCTAGGTCGATAATGAGGCAGGATAGAAGGCTGTGCCGTGTTCATCGCGGCTTCATCGCGATGAGCGGGCGGGCAGGTCG
>Ga0116117_1000270_pt1 | contig 14613 bp, 12 predicted proteins | sample June2015DPH_11_1_FD_89790 | JGI IMG/M metagenome (GOLD analysis project Ga0116117, IMG submission 89790) | Peatland microbial communities from SPRUCE experiment site at the Marcell Experimental Forest, Minnesota, USA - June2015DPH_11_10 | ecosystem: Environmental > Terrestrial > Soil > Wetlands... | reverse complement strand
TTGACCGGTGTGAATCAGCACGACCGATAATCTGGGCGCATCGACGCAATGGTGGCCGAGCTGCACCAGTCCGACCGCGCGAAATCCGCGCGCTTTCAGGTCGGAGGCAAAATCACGCAGGATTTCGTCCGGGTTCTGATCCGGCTCGTAAACAAGGGCCGCCAGGTCGCATTGGGAGTCAAACATGATGTGCCTTGATGGACAAATTCAGGCCGCGCGCGACGGTGGGCCGCCCGCCTCGAGTGCTGCGACTTCCTCATCGGTGAAGACGCGGCTGCGCGTCAGAAACCTGACGCCCTCCGGCGCCTCCACGGAAAACCCGGAGCCGCGCCCGGGCACGACGTCGATGATGAGCTGGGTATGCTGCCAATACTCGAATTGCGCGGCGCCGATGAAAAACTTGCAGCCGGCAATCTCACCCAGCAGCACATCCTGCGGCCCGACGCGAAAATCGCCCAGCGGATAGCACATCGGCGATGACCCATCGCAGCAACCGCCGGACTGGTGGAACATCAAAGCTCCGTGTTGCAGCCTCAGTCGCGCCACGACTTCGGCCGCCCCGTCGGTGATTTCTACTCGATTGATCATCGTCTGGTTCCTCCGACCGAGGGATCGCAGGCGGGCGCCGGTTCGACCCCGGCGCCCCGCTGTCTCATGGGCTCAGAAGAAGCCAAGCGCCTTGGTGCCGTAGCTGACCAGGACGTTCTTGGTGTTCTGGTAATGGTCGAGCATCATCTTGTGGTTTTCTCTTCCAATGCCGGACGCCTTGTAGCCGCCGAAGGCGGCATGTGCCGGATAGGCGTGATAGCAGTTGGTCCAGACGCGGCCGGCCTGGATAGCCCGGCCAAACCGGTAGGCGCGGTTGCCGTTGCGGGTCCAGACGCCGGCGCCAAGTCCATAAAGCGTGTCGTTGGCGATCGCGAGGGCCTCCTCGTCGTCCTTGAACTTGGTCACCGATACCACGGGTCCGAAGATTTCTTCCTGGAATACGCGCATCTTGTTGTTGCCTTCGAAGATCGTCGGCTCGACGTAATAGCCTTCGGCGATTTCGCCGCCGAGCTGCGCGCGTTTGCCGCCGGTCAGGACCTTGGCGCCTTCCTGCCTGCCGATGTCGAAATAGGACAGGATCTTCTCGAGCTGGTCGTTGGAGGCCTGGGCACCGATCATGGTGGTGGCATCGAGCGGATGGCCCTGCTTGATCTTCCTGGTCCGCGCCACGGCGCGCTCCATGAAGCGGTCATAGATCTTTTCCTGAACCAGCGCGCGGCTCGGGCAGGTGCAGACCTCGCCCTGGTTGAGCGCAAACATCGCAAAACCTTCGAGCGCCTTGTCGAAGTAATCATCGTCGGCGTCGGCGACATCGGCGAAGAAGATGTTCGGCGACTTGCCGCCGAGTTCGAGCGTGACGGGAATGATGTTGTCGGAGGCGTATTGCATGATCAGCCGCCCGGTCGTGGTCTCGCCGGTGAAGGCGATCTTTGCGATCCGCTTGTTCTGCGCCAGCGGTTTGCCGGCCTCGACGCCGAAGCCGTTGACGACGTTGATCACTCCCGGCGGCAGGATATCGGCGATCAGTTCCATCACCACCAGGATCCCAAGCGGGGTCTGCTCGGCGGGTTTCAGCACGACGCAATTGCCGGCGGCGAGCGCCGGCGCCAGTTTCCAGGTCGCCATCAGGACTGGGAAATTCCAGGGAATGATCTGGCCGACGACGCCCAGCGGCTCATGGTAGTGATAGGCGACGGTATCGTGATCGATCTCCGAGATGCCGCCTTCCTGGGCCCGCACTGCGCTGGCGAAATAACGCCAGTGATCGACCACGAGCGGCATGTCCGCATAGGTGGTCTCGCGGATCGGCTTGCCGTTGTCGAGCGTCTCGACCAGGGCGAGCAGCTCCAGATTGGCTTCAAGCTTGTCCGCGATCTTGTTCATGATGCGCGCGCGCTCGGCCACCGACGTCTGGCCCCAGGCCTCCTTGGCCTTATGGGCGGCGTCCAGCGCCAACTCGATGTCGGCTGCGGAGGAGCGCGGAACCGCGCAAAGTCGCTTGCCCGTGATCGGGCTCGGATTGTCGAAGTACTTTCCTTCGACCGGCGCTATCCACTTGCCGCCGATGAAATTCTCATATCGCTCTCGGATGAGAACCTGTCTTGAAACCTTTTCGATTGCTTCTTGATACATGGACGATCTCCCGGGTGATCCGGCGCTGGCCGGATATGGATGCCGAATTTGATAGCGTTGGCGCTGCGCGGGATCGGCTTGCCGCACGAAACGCATGGTCCTGACCTGCAACGTCATGAATCCGAATTGCGCGAGTGGACGCCTCACGGCGAGACCCACTCCGTTGCAGGGCGGATGCGGCGGCAGCGCCGCCGCATGCACCGATGTCAGCTAGGTGCGCGCCTCGTTGATGATCTGGAGCTGGGTGAATTCCGCGAGACCTTCCTCGGCGAATTCGGTACCGATGCCGGACTGCTTGGCGCCGCCGAAGGGGATGTGCGGCGCCATGTCGAGGTGCTTGTTGATCCAGACCGTCCCGGCCTCGATCTGGCTCGCGACCTTGTGCGCCCGCGCGGTATCCGAAGACCATACCGACGCCCCCAGACCGTAGGTGGTGGCGTTGGCGCGGCGGATCACGTCGTCATTGTCGGAATACTTGATCACCGGCAGCACCGGCCCGAACTGCTCCTCGTCGACCAGCCGCGAGCCTTCCTTGATGTCGCGCACAATGGTCGGCTCGATGAAATAACCGGGGCGATCCATCGCCGCCCCACCGGCGATGATGTTGCCGTTCCTGCGGGCGTCTTCGAGGAAGCCTTTTACTTTCTCATACTGCATCTTGTTCTGCAGCGGCCCGAGCTTGGTACCCTGCTTCGAACCGTCATCCACCACGGTGTTCTTGGCAATGGCCACCAGTTCGTCGCAGATTTCATTGTAGACGGACTCGTGCACATAGAGCCGCTTGATGGCGAGGCAGACCTGCCCTGAGTTCTGGAACGCGCCTTCGAAAATGCCGGGCGCGACCTTCTTCGGGTCGACGTCGTCGAGCACGATGCCGGCGTCGTTGCCGCCGAGTTCCAGCGTGATCCGTTTCAGGGTCTGGGCCGCGCTGGCCATGACTTTCTGGCCGGTCGCGGTCGACCCTGTGAACGAGATCTTGCGGATGTCGGGATGTTTGGTCATGAAGTCGCCGAGATCGTTGGCGTCGGCAATGACGTTCAGCACGCCCTTGGGAAGGATGTCCTTGACCAGTTCGGCGAATTTCAGCGTCGACAGCGGCGTGGTCGGCGCCGGCTTCACCACCAGCGTATTGCCGGCCAGCAAGGCGGACGGCAATTTGAAGCTGAGGATCAGAAGCGGATAATTCCAGGGAATGATCGCGCCGACGACCCCGAGCGGCCGGCGATAGGCTTCGACGCGGCGGTCGCCCGAGTCCTCGATCACCCGCATCGGCAGGTCGAGCGAACCGAGATAGCGGAAGAAGGCGGCCACGCCCATGACCTCGCCGGTGGCGTCGGCCAGCGGTTTGCCCTGTTCGCCGGTCAAGAGCCGTGCCAGATCGCTGGTGTTGGCCTCAATCGCCTCGGCCATCTTGATGACCAGCATGCGGCGCTGCTCGATCGGGGTCGCCGCCCAGGCCGGAAACGCCGCCTCGGCCGCGGCGACGGCGGCATCGAGCTGACTTTTCGAGGCGCGCGGGCATTGTGCCAGCACCTCCTCGGTTGCGGGATTGAGGACGGGCATCGTTTGGTCGCCGGGCACCATCTTCCCGTCGATCAGAAGGTTAAAGTCGTTCATTGGTCTGGCTCTCCCTTTCGAATGGACCGCTTTTGAGGTCGCGTTATATTCGGACCTATATCACGGCTCCGGCAGGGAGGCCACGCCCCCCGCAGCGCGTCAGCCGTGAAAATCGAGCTGGACGCGATCCGCGGCATCGATATATCCTATGGGATATAACGTTTGATTCCCCGGAGCGTGGTGAAGAAGGAGAGCGAGACCCGCGAGGACGCGGGCGATGGCGGCGGGGTTTCGCCCGGCTTTGTCGACGCCTCCGGAAACCCGGCCACGATCAGGCTTTCCCTGAACCGGACCTCTTCAAGGACGGGAAAGCCTATGGTTCTGCAAGGCACCATGATTGGCGATTGCGGAAATGAAGCTGGCGACGCTCGCCGTCCGCAATGGAATGAAAGGCTTGCCTGCCTCCCGGCAGCACTTCTTGATATGCCCGACAGCGGAATGGCTGATGCAGTCCACGGGAAAGAGCGCCGCATCGGCCCGGCTGATCAGCCCCGGCAGCGCGGCCGGGCTTTCCTCGATGCCGCCATCATGCGCGAGCATCCTGCCGCCCCTCCCGGTGACGATCGCTTTCAATTGATCGATCAATCCGGGGCGCCCGCCGACATAGAGCATGGTGAGACCTTGCAGATCGTTTTCGGCGGCTAGGCCGCATTGCTCTGGTTTGCCGATCTTTAGCTCGGCTTCGAGCGCGGCGACTTCGCGTTGCAACTGATCATTCTGCTTGTTGAGGGCCGCGGCAAATCGGTGCGCCTTTTCAACGTGGTGCTCCAGCTCCGCCACCCGCGCGGCCAGTTGGCTCGAATGAGCTTTCTCGGTGTCCAGCCGCTGCAGGAGGGCGGACGTGGAGAGCGCCCCTGTCGTCAATTCGGCCATCGTTCGGTCGGCTATTTCGCGTCGCAGAACCTCCATTTCGAGGCCTTCGACTTTACGCAAAAGCCCCGATCGCTCGCGAGAACTCTCCGCGAGACGAGCCTCCTGCCGGGAAATCTTCTCGTCGCGCTCGCCGAGGTCATGTTCGAGCGTTCGCAATCGCACGATGTCGACCCGGTTCGACGAGCCAACCATATGCGACAACATGTGCACCTGGCCAAAAGCCTCTTCGACCAGAGGGCGGTCGGTTGCGGGATGAGTCAATAAGGCCCAGTAGGCGCCGGGAATGCCGCCTTGTTCGAAGGCCTCAAGCCAGAGCTCTCTGACCTGCGCAGTATTCGAGGCCTTCGCAAAACGTCGGATCGCGGCTTCGTGGCGATGATCCAGCGTCTTGTTCAGCAGTTTTCCGATCAGGTCGTGCTTTCCAGCGCCGTTAACGCCATAACTGTGCAGCGTATGATCCGACGCGGTCCTGGCGGAGGCATCGCCGAGCTTGACGAAGAATTGACGCAATTCGGCCGCCGACAGGCATGTGCCGATGATCGAGCAATGCAGCGTGGGGGCGATATCCCAGATCTTCGATCGCCGGCCCTTTGCGTCGGTGACGACGAGCGGCGGCGGACCATCTCGCCCGCGAAGCACGAGCGTGCTGATGGCACTCCGCTGATTGTGGTGGGCAACAGAGAGGTCTGACACCGAATTTTTCCGCCACGATGTATCTGCACGGATATAACGCTAACTCGCATTTGGTTGGCTTGCAATATGCTTGGCTCGCTCCTTTGCGCTCCGATTCTGCGAAACACCGCCCAAATGGGGACATTGCACTGCACGACGCGCTTCGTGGGCGGAGCTTGAGCGTCGGGGGGTCATGGGTGGCGGATTCGGCGAGGTTCGGAATGCCGTGAGGTTTCGAATTTTTTGGTCATCATCGATCTTGGAGGCTGCAGCATGACTATCCAGCGGCCGGAGGATCTGATACGGTTCAACCCGAGGGTGTGCGGCGGGGGCCAGTTCTTTCACGAATGACCCGATAGATGTTTCCAGGCTTGACGCGCGACGAATAGCCCGATGCCAATGCTTGGGCGGGGAGTTGGGCGTCTTGATTTTCGGCGTCTTGATGAAGACAAAATCGGAATTGCAGGGTAGGCGGCGGGAGATCAATCGCATCGGCAAACGATCGAGCGCAGCGGCCCGGCAATGCTGCGACCAGGCGTTAAATAAACCAAACGGAGGACGTACCCATGAAGAAACAGCGGAGTTATATTGCTTTACCTGTTGCCATTGCCGCGACGCTCGCGGCATCGTCAGCGTTTCCCCAATCGGTGGACACCGCGCGCATCGAGGCCGGCGGCCAGAATGACTGGCTGACCTACCATGGCTCCTACAGGTCCTATCACTACAGTCCGCTCGCCCAGATCAACGCCAGCAATGTCGCCAATCTGAGTGTTGCCTGGATCCATATCCCCGGTCGATCCACCCGCGGCCTGCAGTCGATGCCGCTGGTGGCCGATGGCGTGCTCTACTACACCGGATCGTACAGCCGAACTTTTGCGCTGAACGGCGCCACCGGCGAGGTGATCTGGTCCTATTTCCCGGAATTGGACGAAGCCTTGATCGCCCGGCAGACCCACTCGCCCTATAATCGCGGGGCCGCGCTCGGCGAGGGCAAGGTCTATGTCGGCACCATGGACGGTCGGCTCATCGCGCTGGACATGAAGACCGGGAAGCCCGCCTGGGAGACCAAATTGCTCGATTCCCAGAAGCTGACGGTCGGCTTCACCGGTGCGCCGCTTTATGCCAGGGGCATGGTCGTGATCGGCGCGCAGGGCGGCGAATGGCCGGGCCGCGGCCCGATATTCGGTGTCGACGCAAAAACGGGCCAGAAGAAATGGGAGTTCCTGACCGTCGGCGGCACCGACGAAGCCATGAAGACATGGGGCAATGACTCATGGCGCACCGGCGGCGGCGGCGGCTGGATGCCGGGCACCTTCGACTCCGAGACCAGCACCGTCTGGTGGGGCACCGCCAACCCGGCGCCGCTCTATGATTGGTCGGGCAGCGACTACAAGACGCAAGGAGCCCGCCCCGGCGACAATCTTTATACCTCCTCGGTGATCGGTCTTGATGTCGACAGCGGCAAGCTGAAATTCTATCATCAGGAGCTGCCGCACGACGCCTGGGACTTCGACAGCGCGGTCGGCGAGTTCGTGATGCTCGAGCGCGACGGCCAGAAGCTCGTGGTGCATCCCAACAAGAGCGGGTACATCTTCGTCTACGACCGCAGCGCCGGCCTGAAGAACGTCTGGCGGATCACCGAGAACAGCAATTTCGTCAAGAGCATCGACCCCAAGACCGGCGAACTGATCGGCCGCCGCGACTTCACGGCGGGGAAGGTCGACGAGCCGTTATGCCCGCACATTTCCGGCGGCGTCAGCTTCAACGCGGGTTCCTACAACCCGAAGACGGGCCTCTACTACAAGCTCGGCCAGGAATGGTGCATGACCCTCGACGTCGTGAAGACGACGCCGGTGGTCGCCCCACAGGCCCAGCTCAACATCGGCGCCAACTTCAAGATCGCGCCTCCCCCCAGCGGCGAGATTTATGGCCACCTCGACGCGCGCGACCCGGTGACCGGGGCCAAGAAATGGGAGGTTCGCTTCCCCGAGCCGCCGCTTGCGAGTGTGCTGTCGACCGGGGGCAACCTCGTGTTCGTACCTGACTCGCGCGGCGTGATTCACGCCTACGACGCCGAAAGCGGGACCGAGCTGTGGAATCACTCCGACGGCACCGGCCATCAGGGCGGGATCATCAGCTACTCCGCCGGCGGCAAGCAGTACATCGCCGTGACCGCGGGCTTTGGTGGCATGGCGTCGGACGACTACGCACCAACCTTCGGCGGCGTCTACAAAAGCATGCCGCGCGACGATGGCGCGCTCATCGTCTACAGCTTGAAATAGATCGCAGAGACGCTTTGCGGGGAGCGGATGCAATCCGCTCCCCGTGCCTTAAATAAATGCGCCGATGAGACTTGACGAAACTGGCCTTGGACCGGATCAGATTGGACTTGAACGTGATGGCAGTGCTGGCCGCCGCGCTTATGTGCGCGGTGCCGGCTTTGGCGCAGTCTGCCGCCACCCCCCCGGACAATGCACCATTCAATGTCGAACAGTTGTTCGCATCGACCTGCGGCTGGTGTCATTCCGATGCGGGCCGTACTGCCGGCAAGGGGCCGCAGCTCATGGATTCGCAGCGAAGCGATGACTTTATCCGCAACCGCATCAAGACCGGCAAGCCAGGCGCGATGCCGGCCTTCGGCGAAGCCTTCAGCGACGCGCAGATCGACGAGATCATCAAGTACATCCGGTCATTGAAGCCGGAGGGATGAACCAGGAAATCCCAATCCATCCGCACCGGGGACACGATATGAAAGCCATTCTTCCGCTTTTGGTCGGCGTTGTCGCGGGCCTCACGGGGCCGGCGGAGGCGCGGCCTCTCGACACCATCCAATCGGTCGGCGCGCTCGGGCTGTGTGCCCACCCCAACTCGCTTCCATTCGCCAGCAAGACCGGCGACCCTCCCGGGTTCCAGGTCGAGCTGGGCCAGGCCCTGGCGCGCGAGCTTGGCGTTTCGCTGAAGCTCGACTGGATTATCACCATGTTCCAGATCCGCAGCGCCGACTGCGACATCGTGATGGATGTCATTGCGGATCCCGAGGCGCAAAGCGAAACCAATCTGAGGATTTCAAAACCCTACTATCGCACAGGTGTCGCGCTGGCCGTGCCATCGGCCAGCAAACTCACGTCATTTGCGAGCCTTGACCAGCACACCAAGGTCGGGGTCCAGGTCGGATCCGTCGCGGCGATGATCATCGGTCAGCGTCATGTGCCGACATCGACCTTCGGCTTCGAGGTCGACAGCCTCGATGCCCTGGCCAATCATGAGATTGACGCGGCGGCGGTCACGCCGACCGTCGCCGCCTATTTCAATCTCACTCATCCGGACAAGGCGGTTCGCATCGTGGGTCCCGACGAGGGCGAGGCGGCCCTCAACTGGAATGTCGCCGTCGGCATGGTAAAACCGGACCAGAAGCTGCGCGATGCCATCGAAGCCGCCCTCGAGCGGTTGCGCGCCGACGGGACGATCGAGCGCATCTACGGGCGCTACGGTATCGTGCTGCAATCGCCGAGATGATTCCGCTCCGTGTGCGCAAACGAGAGCTCGACCATCTCGTGAAGGCACCCATCGATGGCATTTTTTCTGGCGCACGACACGCTTTCAAGTTCCGGCACGATGGCCTAGAGTTGCTGATCGGGCTGATTGCGCTGGGATCGTTGGATCGCAGTCCTTCGCTGCGCTATGGCGGTGCAGCGAACCGATGGCTGATGATGATCGGCCCTGAGGCATTGCCTCGTCCCTCAAGTCGATCATCAGGAATCATCATCATGAGACAAGAACAAAACGTTGCTGCAAGCTCGCTTGCAGAGGGAGAAACGCTCAAGGGCCGTTACGCGCGTGCGCTCGGCACGGCCGGACTGGCACTCGTGCTTGGCGCGGCGTCTTATGGCGCCGCGCGTGCCCAGAGCGCGCCGGTCGGCGTTCCCGACAAGAGCTTTCCGGAGAGTGTGACATCCACCAGGGATGGCACACTCTATGTGGGCAGCTTCAACCTTGGCGGCGTGGTGAAAGCCGCGCCCGGCGGCAAGGCGGAGCAATTCGTCAAGCCCGGCGCCGCCGGCAGCCGTTCGGTGCTCGGCGTGCTTGCCGACGAGAACAGCGGCACACTGTATGTCTGTTCGAACGACATCACCGGATTTGGCGTTCCCGGTCCAAGCGACACCAAGGGAGCATGGCTGAAAACCTTTGATCTCGCCAGCGGCGCACCGAAGGGCAGCTTTGCCCTCAAGGATCCGAAATCCCTGTGCAACGACATCGCGGTCGGCGCCGACGGCACCGCCTATGTCACCGACTCGTTCGCCCCCTATGTGTACAGTCTGAAGCCCGGTGGCACCGCGCTCGAGATCTGGGCCACGGATCCAAAGCTTGAGCCGGCGAAGGATGGCGTCGGCCTCGACGGCATCGCGATCGGGGCGGACGGCAATCTCTACGTCACCACCTTTATCCCGGAGGCGTTGTTCAAAATCGCTGTCGAGAACGGCAAGGCTGCCGGGGTCACCGCGCTGAAAGCATCTCGCCCGATCGATCATGCGGACGCGATGCGCGCATTCGGGGATGGCTTCCTGTTGATCGAGGGCTCCGGCCGGCTCGACAAGGTCACGATAAAGGGCGACGAAGCCCGGGTCGAGACCATCGCGGACGGCCTCAGCGAGCCTGTCTCAGTGACGCAGGTCGGCAATACCGGGTGGGTCGCGGAAGGCAAGCTGTCCTATATCATCGGCGAAAACAAGGACAAGGATCCAGGCGCGTTCGCGATCAAACCCGTCGCGTTGTCGAAGTAAGGCGCGATTGGCGCGGAGCGGCCAGGGAATGGCTACGGCCGGCGGACCTTTTTTCAGAATTCGGAAACTGTTTCCCGGTCAAGTCATAAGGCATGGCGGGTTCTACCCGCCACGCCCGTGGCCTCGGGCCGCTCAGGCTCTCCGCGGGCGTCCGATAATATCGGTCCGCAATGCCGCGAGCTCCTTGCGGACCGCGCTTGCCGCATCGCGTTCAATTTTGCGGTAACGGGCAACGAGGGAGATGCCGAACGGCGTCAGGACCGCGCCGCCGCCGTTCTTGCCGCCGGTCTGCCGCTCGACGGCGGCATGCCCGCAGATGCGGTTGATCTCGTCCACCAGATCCCACGCCCGCTTGTAGGACATCTCCATGGCGCGGCCCGCGGCCGAAATCGAGCCGCAGGCCTGAATTTTTTCAAGCAGTTGTATTTTGCCCGGACCTATCCGTCCCTCCGGGTCGAGATCGATTCGAACACTCAGGGATGGGAGCGACCCGGCGCTGGATTTCCGCATAGCACAACTGACTGTTCCGATCGGGAGCGTCAGCTTGCCACTGACTGTGCATATTTTGCAACTGCCTCACGGACACAATCCAGCAGATAGCTTCCTCGCCCCGGTTTCTCGACGACCAAAACCGCCATTGCCGCGGCTCGTTTCTGCACATATTGGGTGGGATTGCCTGTGAAGAGAATAGCCGGGATTGAAACTCCCCGACCGCGCAGTGCGGTGACCAGCTCCAGTCCATTCATTGCGGGCATTTGGTAGTCAACGACAAGGCACCCAATCGCAGGTAGGCTCGCCTCGTTGAGCAAGTCTTGGCCATTGGAAAAGGCGTACACCGCGAAGCCCTCGCTCTCCATCAGGTTTCTGAGGGAGTTCCGCACGGAATCATCATCGTCAACGATGAGGATGACTTGCTTCGCAAGCTCCGACGCAGCCTGAGTTGTCATCAAATTGCCTTCGCTGTCGAATGGAAACAGGACCATATGATGCATTAAGCCACGAAAGCTCGGCGGCCGATTTGATCTGTGACAAGACCGGCCCATGCAAGCCGCTATAGTAGGCGTGTGGCGGGTCGCCAGTCCGTAAGACCACCGGCTGTTCGCGCCGACGAAGGAAGCGCAGCATCTAACGCTGTGCTTTAGCGAGTAGCCCGCATGCGCCAACGGGTCGGCACGAATGCGCCACCCGATGACAGGCTCCGCGATATGCGGGACCACCGCAAAGGAAACTCCCGCGAATTAAAGGGAAACAACGCATCAAGACATTTGCTTTCGTGCCCCGGACGCAGCGCGGCGCATGGCGATGCGCTTCTGAGCCGGGGTCCATCTTGTGGATTGGTACAGCGATTTTGAAGTTCGGATCGTATCATGCGTCGCGACGCAATCGCTCTCTGCCCGCGCACGGCTATCGAATGCGCACAAGTCGCATCGAGAGATTCACCCATCTTTCTCAGCGTCATTCCGGGATGCGCCTTCAGTCGGCCGTAGCCGACTGAAGGCGCAGGCCCGGAATCTGTCAATCCGAGTCAATCCGATAGCCGCGCGCGGGGAGAGGTTAAGCGCGTGCAATATAACAACCTTCACGGAAACGGACATTCGCCCGTCTTGGCCCTAAGAGCGGGGGGAGGGAGCGAGAGAGCGTCGCCTCGCCTCACGCTCGTCAATGACGCGGCTTACGTCTTCTTCACAAACGCGGCAAAGGCCTCGGCATGCTCCGGATGCCAGCGCGACAGCGCCGGGCGGTTTTCGACGATATCGCCGGCCGCCCACAGGATGCGCCGTTCGTCGAGCCTTCGCGGCACATCATTGTCCGGACAGAGAATATAAAAGTCTCCGGCCGCCACCCGTTCGATCATGAAGTCGACAGTCTGCTCAGCTGTCCATGCCGCGGCCGGCTTTTCGGTGCGGCCTTTTGCGGTAAGCCCGGTAAAGACAAAACCGGGAATGAACAGATGGGCGCTGATCCGGCTGCCTGCCGTGTTCCGCAGCTCGTGCTGCAGCGCCTCGGTAAAAGCTTTCACCCCTGCTTTCGACACATTGTAGGCGGGATCACCGGGAGGCGTCGTGATGCCCTGCTTCGAACCGGTGTTGATGATCAGGCCGGGCCGTCCGCGCGCCATCATGCCCGGTGCAAAGACCTGCGAGCCGTGGATCACGCCCCAGAGGTTGACGTCGAGAATGCGCTGCCAGCTCTCGAGCGGGCCGAACATCTGGCTGCCGGGCTGAATGCCGGCGTTGTTCATCAGGACATCGATGCCGCCAAACCGTTCTTGCACGGCGGCTTGCAATGCCGCAACGTCTTCGATCCGGCTGACGTCAACCGCCTTCGTCATGATGTCAGCGGTGCCGGCCGGCGCCGCCGCTGCCAATTTCGCTTCGGCTTCAGCGAGGCGATCGGCTCCCAGATCCGCGATACAGACCTTCATGCCGAGATGCGCGAACCGCAGCGCGGCGGCAAGACCTATTCCGGAGGCGCCCCCGGTGATGACGGCGACATGGTTCGGTGACATGGCGGGGTGGGGCACGTGAGTTCTCCTGAAATCAAAAAGTGTCGCTGCCCAGCGGTTGAGTACGGACGGTGCGGCGAGCCTACCATGCACGAAATGGCATGGGAGGTCTTCGCTTGGCGCCATCGCACCGGCGCCGAGCCTGCTTTACCGGTTGGCGCGTCCGCCGTAGATTTGGACAACGGTCGGGAACATCGATCGAAATCAAGGGAGCTCAGACATGGCTGTGACGCAGGCGATCCCGATGACGCGCCATCCCTATGCGGATGGTTCCTACAAGAAGATGCTGATCGACGGCAAATGGGTCGACGCCGCTTCCGGCAAACGCTTCGAGACGCACAACCCGGCGACCGGCGAGTTGCTCGCCACTGTCGCCGAGGGCGATGCCGAGGATATCGACCGCGCGGTTGCCGCGGCGCGCCGCGCCTTCGAAGGGCCGTGGAGCCGGGTCAAGCCATTTGAGCGGCAGAACCTGCTGCTGAAGCTCGCCGATCTCGTCGAGCGGAACTTCGAGGAACTGTCGACGCTCGATACGCTCGACATGGGCGCGCCGATCAGCCGCACCCGCGCCACCAGGCAGCGCGTGCTCGGCATGCTCCGATACTACGCCGGGCAAGCAACCGCGCTGCACGGCGAGACCATCGAAAACTCGCTGCCCGGTGAAATCTTCTCCTACACGCTGAAGGAGCCGGTCGGTGTCGTCGGCGCGATCATTCCCTGGAATGGTCCACTGGGTGCCAGCGTCTGGAAGATCGGTCCCGCCATCGCCACCGGCTGCACGGTGATCCTGAAACCGGCGGAGGAAGCGCCGCTGACCTCGCTGCGGCTGGCCGAACTCGCCATGGAAGCCGGCATCCCGCCCGGCGTCGTCAATGTGGTGCCGGGCTATGGCGAGACCGCGGGCGCAGCGCTCGCATCCCATCCCGGCGTCGACAAGGTCGCCTTCACCGGCTCGCACGTAACAGGTCAATCGATCGTCAAGGCCTCCGCCGGCAACCTGAAGCGGGTGTCGCTCGAATTGGGCGGCAAGTCGCCGGACATCGTGTTTGCCGATGCCGATCTCGACGCCGCGGTGCCGGGCGCGGCGATGGCGGTGTTCGCCAACTCCGGCCAGATCTGCAGCGCGGGCACGCGGCTGTTCGTCGAGCACCAAGTGTACGACGAATTCGTCGGCCGCGTCGCCGAATACGGCAAGAAGCTGCAGGTCGGCAACGGCCTCGACCCCAACACCCAGATCGGGCCGCTGGTGTCGGAACAGCAGCTCGATCGCGTCACCGGTTATCTCGATATCGGCCGCAAGGAAGGCGCCACGGCGCTGGCCGGCGGCGCCCGGTTGACCGAGGGCGCCTTGTCAAAAGGCTACTTCGTGCCGCCGACCGTTTTCGCCAATGTAAAGGACAATATGCGGATCGCGCAGGAGGAGATCTTTGGGCCGGTGATTTCGGCGATCTCGTTTAAGGACACCGACGAACTGATCACGCGCGCCAATGCCACGACCTTCGGCCTCGGCTCCGGCGTGTGGACCACCAATGTCAGCAAGGCGCACAGGATTGCAAAGGCGCTGCGCGCCGGTTCGGTCTGGGTCAACTGCTACCAGGCGATGGACCCGGCGGTGCCGTTTGGTGGCTACAAGATGAGCGGCTATGGCCGCGAGTCAGGCAAGCAGCACCTGGAGGAATATCTCAACGTCAAGGCGGTCTGGATCAAGACCGCGTAGGGCCTCTTAGGACAGACATCAAAACTACTGCATCGGACCTAGTTCTCCCCTCCCCCCGCGAACCCGCGCGCAGCGGTGGGGAGGGGTCGGGGGTGGGGGGTCCTTCAGCGGAACCGCTGGCCCGGTGAACGCCGCGCCACCCCCCACCCCGACCTCTCCCCGCCACGCGCGATGCGCGTGGGGGGAGGGGAGCGCCCGGTCAAGCCGGGTGATGACGTCTGATGTTCGGTGGGAAGGCGCGCTTGCGCCATGTCCAACCTTTCTTG
>Ga0116117_1000269_pt1 | contig 14615 bp, 10 predicted proteins | sample June2015DPH_11_1_FD_89790 | JGI IMG/M metagenome (GOLD analysis project Ga0116117, IMG submission 89790) | Peatland microbial communities from SPRUCE experiment site at the Marcell Experimental Forest, Minnesota, USA - June2015DPH_11_10 | ecosystem: Environmental > Terrestrial > Soil > Wetlands... | reverse complement strand
CTGCGCGATATCACCGAGCGCGTACGGGCGGAAGCGGTGCGCGAGCATCTGGCTGCGGTGGTTGACTCCTCAGACGACGCGATTATCAGCAAGGATTTGAACGGCGTGATCAACGGGTGGAATCGCGGGGCCGAGAAGATCTTCGGCTACACGGTGGCGGAGACTTTGGGCAAACCGATGCTAATGCTTTTTCCCCCGGAACTCGTCAAGGAGGAGACCGACATTCTGGCGCGTATCGGGCGCGGCGAGAGCGTGGAACATTACGAAACGGTTCGCGTGCGGAAAGACGGCGGGATCATTGACGTTTCTGTGACCATCTCGCCGATTCGGGATAGCAGTGGCACGGTTGTGGGCGCTTCGAAGATTGCCCGCGACATCACCGAGCGCAAGCAGGTCGAGGAGGCTCTACGGGAGAAAGAACGCCTCCTTTCGGCGGCGCAGCGCATCGCGCATGTGGGGAGTTGGGCTCTGGATCTAGCGGATCCGGCGAGGCGGATCGGCTGGTCGGAGGAGTTGTATCGCATCTATGGAGTTTCGCCGGAGACGTTCGTCCCCACCGTCGATTCACTGACTGAGCTGGTCGTTCCGGAAGACCGGGCTGTCATGCAGACATGGATTGCGGCCTGCGCGGCGGGGGAACAGCCGGATGAATTTGAGTTTCGGATCACGTGGCCCGACGGGAGCGTCCGCATTATCAGCGGCCGAGGCGAGTTGCAGCGCGATGCAAGTAACCGGCTGGCGAAAATAGCCGGCTCCGCACAAGACATCACTGAACGAAAGCGGGCCGAGGAGGCCCTGCGGGAGAGTCAAACGAATTTCGCCGCGGTGGTCAATCTTGCGCCGCAGTTCGTGTGGATCTGCACCAACGAGGGCCTGAACACTTACTTCAACGACCGCTGGTACAGGTACACCGGCCTAACTCCGGAGCTAAGCTACGGAAAAGGATGGAACACCCCGTTTCATCCCGACGACAAGCAAGCGGCCTGGGATGCCTGGAACGTGGCGACCACGGCCGGCGAACCTTATACGGTCGAGAGCCGCCTGCGGGCGGCAGATGGCAGTTATCGGTGGTTCCTAATGCGGGGCGAGCCGGTGCGAGATGACGCGGGCGGCATTGTCAAGTGGTTTGGGACGTGTACTGACATTGACGAAATGAAACGGGCTCAGGCCGAGTTGCGCGAGAGTGAGGAGCGTTTTCAGGCGATGGCCAACGGCATCCCGCAACTGGCCTGCATGGCGGAGGCCGACGGACACATTTTTTGGTACAACCAGCGCTGGTACGACTACACCGGCACGACCCCCGAGCAGATGGAGGGGTGGGGTTGGCAGAGCGTCCTCGACGCGGCAGTACTGCCCAGCGTGCTGGAAAGATGGGCCAGTGCGATCACCAGCGCTGAGCCGTTTGAGATGGAATTTCAGTTGCGCCGGGCGGATGGCGTGTTCGGCACCTTCCTGAACCGCGTCATGCCGCTCAAAGACGCGGCTGGCCGCGTGACCCGCTGGTTCGGCACGAACACCGACATCAGCGAACGCAAACAAACGGAGTTGCGGCTGGCGGCGCAGGCGCAGGAACTATCCGCCTCCAGCCAGTCGCTCGAAGCCCAAACCCGGGTGTTCAAACTGGTTTTGGACAGCATGGGCGAGGGCTTGATTGCGGCCGACGGGGAGGGACACTTCATCATCTGGAACGACGCCGCAAAGCAGCAGATGGGCCGGGACGCGGCAGACCTGCCGGGCGAGCAGTGGACGGGTTTTTACAAAGTCTTTCTGCCTGACGGGGTCACGCCATATCCACCGGAAAGTCTGCCGCTGCTTCGTGCCCTGCGCGGGGAGTCGGTGCGAGTGGAGTTAATGGTGGAACAGCCCGATCACGCGGAAGGCGTTTTTCTGGAAGTCACGGCGCGGCCCATGAAGGACGATGCCGGCCGGTTGTGCGGAGGGGTCGCGGTTCTTCGCGACGTTACGGAGCGCAAACGGGCCGCCACCGTTCTGGCCCGGCAGGCCGAGGAATTGCAGTACTCGCGGCAGGACCTGGAGACCCAGACACTCATGCTGCGGTCGGTGCTGGACAGCATTGGCGAGGGACTGGTCGCCGCCGATGAGACGGGAAAATTCATTCTCTGGAATCCGGCGGCGGCAAGAATCGTCGGCCTGGGTGGGACGAACGTGCCGCCCGGGGAGTGGGGCTCATATTACGGCACCTATTTACCGGACACGATCACGCCGTTTCCCATGGACCAGAATCCCCTGGTGCGCGCCATCCGCGGAGAGGTATGCAGCGCCGAGATTTTCATTCGCAATCCAGAACTTGAACATGGAGTCTGGATCGAGTCCAACGGTGCTCCCTTGAGAGCGAAGAACGGCATGCTCCGGGGCGGCGTGGTCGCCTTCCGCGACATCACGCAACGAAAGATCGACGAGCGGGAAATTCGCAAGCTCAACGAAGAACTGGAAGAGAGAGTCGCGCAGCGCACCGCGCAACTGGAGGTGGCCAATCATGAACTCGAGGCTTTTACCTACTCGGTCTCGCACGATCTGCGGGCGCCGCTGCGGCATATTGGAGGGTTTTCCAAGATCCTGATGGAGGATTTTGGCCCTGGGATGCCTCTGGAAGCACAGAGTCACCTCAAACGCATCGAAGATGGCGCCCAGCGCATGGGGCTGCTGGTGGATGAGTTGCTCAATCTGGCGCGGGTGGGGCGTCACGCTCTCCAGATCCAGCCCACGAGGTTGAATTCGGTAATCGACGAAGTTGTGTCGCTGCTGCAGCCGGATGTGGAAGGCAGGGCGGTTACCTGGAAGATTGCCGACCTGCCCTTGGTGGAGTGCGATCCCATCCTGATCAAGCAGGTTTTCCAGAACCTGATCGCCAACGCGCTCAAGTTCACCCGGACGCGGGAGTGCGCTGTCATCGAAATCAGCCAGCGCCAGGAAAACGGGGAGACCGTCATCGCCGTTTCCGACAACGGTGTCGGATTCAACATGAAATACAAAGACAAGCTGTTCGGAGTGTTTCAGCGTCTGCACCGGGCCGAGGATTTTGAAGGCACGGGCATCGGGCTGGCCACGGTACAACGCATCGTTCGCAAGCACGGAGGACGGATCTGGGCGGACGCAGAACTGGATAAGGGCGCTACTTTTTCCTTCACTCTCGGGACCGCGGAGAAAAACGAAGTTCGATGGGAAGGAGTGAGTGCAGATGGGCAAAAGGCAATTTCGCAGACGGCTGCCTCGTAATGAAGATCTCTTAGCCCTTGTCATCCCGAGCGCAGCGAGGGACCTTGGTTCTGGCTTGCGCCGGCAGCCGGGATTGCATGGGCAGAAACCAAGGTCCCTCGCTGCGCTCGGGATGACAGGGTGAGGCCACAGGAGCTGAAATATGAACACCAATGAAGTCGATATTCTTTTGGCCGATGATAGTCAAGACGACATCGATCTGACCCTGCACGCTTTGCGCGCGGAGAATCTGGCCAACCACGTCTTCGTCGTGCGCGATGGGGAGGAAGTATTGGATTTTCTGTTCTGTACCGGGCTGCATGCCGGGCGGGCCTTGGATCATCCGCCCAAGCTGGTTCTGCTGGATCTGAAGATGCCCAAAGTAGACGGTCTGGAGGTCCTCAGGCAGATCAAGGGCGACCCGCGCACCAAGACCATCCCCGTCGTCCTGATGACCTCTTCGCGGGAAGAGCACGATATGGCGAAAGGCTACGAACTGGGAGTCAATAGTTATATCCAGAAACCAGTGGACTTTGACGACTTCCGGAAAGCGGTGAAGGCACTGGGGCTCTACTGGCTGGTCATCAACCGGCCCCCGGTGAGCAATGGCAAGTCAGTTTCGTCGGGGCAAGGGAAATGAGCAGTGCGGGAACCAAGCTCGGGAAGCAGGATTCGACCGCGCCCCAGCCTAAGCTGCGCGCCTTGCTCGTGGAAGACAACACCCTCGACGCAGCGCTGGTTCTGCGGGCGTTGAACAAGGACGGCTTCGATGTTACGGCGGATCTTGTACAGGACGAAGCTGAGTTCACGCGGGCGCTGCGCGCTCATCCTCCCGAAGTGGTGCTCGCGGATTACAACCTGCCGACGTGGAAAGGGATGGACGCGCTGAAGGTACTGCGCAGTGAAGGTCTCGATATCCCGATGATTCTGGTCTCGGGCGCGCTGGGTGATGTGACTGCCGTCGAATGCATCCGGCAAGGGGCTACGGATTACGTTCTCAAAGATGGTCTGGCGAGGCTGCCAGAGGTCGTCCGCCGCGCTCTGCGGGAAAAACACGAACGCATGCTGCGCCATCAGGTGGAAAACGACTTAGCCAGAAAAGTGGACGAACTGGCGCGCTCCAATGCCGACCTCGAGCAGTTCGCCTATGTGGCTTCGCACGACTTGCAGGAACCGCTGCGCATGGTCACCGCCTACACGCAACTTCTGGGCGAACGCTATCGCGGCAAGCTCGACGAGAATGCCGACAAGTTTATCGGCTATGCCACCGAAGGTGCGCAACGCATGCAGGTCCTCATACAGGATCTGCTGGCGTTCTCGCGTGTGGGTCGCAACGAACCCTCTAGTAAGACCGTCGATTGCAATGCCGTGTTGCAGGAAGTGGTACAGACTCTGGCCACCACGATTCAGGAAAGCGGCGCGACCGTCAGCTATGCGGAACTTCCCGCGGTCTGGGCGGACCGCACGCAGGTAGCACAGCTCTTCCAGAATCTGATCGGGAACGCCATAAAGTTTCGCGGGGAAAAACCTCCGGTGGTCGCGGTGCAGGCTGAACCGGCCGGTGAGCGATGGCAGTTCAGCGTAAGCGACAACGGAATCGGAATTGCCTCCGAACATGCGGAAAACATTTTTGTTGTCTTCCAGCGCTTGCACGCGCGCACGGAATATCCCGGCAACGGCATCGGACTGGCCATCTGCAAGAAAATCGTCGAGCGCTACGGCGGGAAGATTTGGATGGAGTCGCAACCCGGGCAGGGCGCGACCTTCAAGTTCACACTGCCCGCCCACGGCCCGGATGGGAAGCACGAGGCGAGGCCAGATGCGAAACATGATGCGAGACATGATGCGAAATCAGAGGTGCAGCAGTGAAGCCAGCCTCCGATCTGCTCATGGTGGATGACAACCCGGCCGATGTGGCATTGGTGTGCGAGGCGCTGGCGGCAAGCAAGCACCGCAGCAGGCTCCACAGCGTTGGCGACGGGGTGGAAGCGATGGCGTTCTTGAATCACAGAGACAAGTACGCGAACGCGATCCGGCCCGACCTGGTCATCCTCGACCTGAATCTGCCGAAGAGGGATGGTCTGGCGGTTTTGACGGCGATGAAGGCCTCGCCGGATCTGCGGCAGATTCCGGTCGTCATCTTCAGCACCTCGCTGTTGCGTAAGGATATCGTGCGCAGCTACGACTTGGGCGCGAATTGCTACGTGAGCAAGCCGGGAAATCTGAACGACTTTTTTTTCGCGGTCAAATCCATGGAAGAGTTCTGGTTCGGCTTTGTAAACCTGCCACCACGAGGAGAGTAATGGATCGCCAAACCACGAACGTATTGTTGATTGAAGATAACCCCGGCGATGCCGACCTGGTGCGACTGCGGCTGGTCGAAGGCACGTCTCCGGTGAGTGTGAACTGCGTCAGCCGGCTCTCCGATGGCCTGGCCTCGCTGACCCGGGAAACGCCCTCGGTAGTTCTGCTCGATCTGAACCTTCCTGACAGCCGCGGCGCGGAGACCTTCCGGCGAGTGATGGAGCACGCTCCCAATGTTCCGGTTGTCGTACTTTCCGGGCAGGACGATGAAGTGCTGGCGATGAAAGCGCTGCATCAGGGAGTTCAGGACTATCTGGTCAAAGGCGATATTTCGAGCAAACATTTGGAGAGGGCGATCCGCTACGCAGTGGAACGGCAAGGGCTCGCGCGCGCCCTTGAAATCGCACAAAAGCAGCAAATCGATTTCAAGAACCAATTTCTCTCGCACGTTTCGCACGAGCTGCGCACGCCGCTCACCTGCATTCACCAGTACGTGTCGCTCATGCTGGACGGGCTCGCCGGACCGCTAGCGCCCGAACAAACCGACCATCTCAAAACCATCTTCAAGAGCGTGAATCAGTTGCACGCCATGATCCGCGATCTGCTGGAGGCGACGAGGGCGGAGAGCGGCAAGATGCGGATCGAGCCGCGCTGCGTCGCGCTTGGCGAACTGGTGCAGCAGGCGGTCGCGATGCTGCGGCCCACTGCGGACGAAAAAAAAATCGGGCTCGAAATCGGAATCGATCAACGGCTGCCGCTGGTGCACGCCGATCCGGACCGGGTGCTCGAAGTGCTTATCAATCTAATAGACAATGCCATCAAATTCACTCCGGCCGAAGGTTCGGTCATGGTGCAGGCCAGCATGGTGGATGCGGACCCCGGCTTTGTCTACCTATCGGTGAGCGATACTGGGCGCGGCATTGGTCCCGAAGCCAAGGCACTGATCTTTGAACGCCTCTATCAGGACCCCGATTCGGTCGACAACAACCGCTCCGGATTAGGACTTGGACTTTTCATCTGCCGGGAAATTGTCCGCCTGCACGAAGGCCGCATCTGGGTTTCAAGCGAACTCGGCCAGGGCAGCACGTTCACATTCACTCTTCCCGTTTACTCGCTGGCCAAACTGCTGGCGCCCGTCGTCTCCTATGATGGCCGCTTACGGCCGGCCTTTGTGCTGGTGAAGATCGAACTGTCGCCGCTTTCGAATCCTCCGCGCGGCAATTGGAAGGAAACCTGGCAGCAGTGCGCGGAAATTGTGCGGCATTGCGTCTATCTCGATAAGGACCTGGTATTGCCGCCGATGGGCGCCTCGGGAACCACTGAAACTCTTTTTGTGCTGGCTTCGACCGATTTGCAGCGTGCCGGAATCATGTCCACGCGTATTCGCGAGCAACTGGAGCGCGTGGAGAACCTCAAAACCAAATGCGGAGTGAGCATCACCACGAGGCCGGTGGAGTTTCGGCAGGAAAATCCACCGGGAACCCTTGAGCAGCAGGTGCAAAGCGTGGCGGACTGCGTAACCACGATGATTTTAGCCAGCCGTGAACGGAAACAGTTGAGCGTTATCAAGGGCGATTGAGTTTCGAATGACGATTTTTCGAATAAATGAATTTACAAAATAAGCAACTAAAGGAGAATTGCAATGCCAAGACCGAAGATCCTGGTAGTCGATGATGATCCCGACCTGGTGCGTGCGCTCAGACTGCGCCTGCGAGCCAACAACTACGAAGTCACCACCGCTTCCGATGGCTATACCGCCATCGCTCAGGCTCAGAAAGAGCGTCCTGCCCTGATCATTCTGGATCTAGGCCTGCCCGTGGGAGATGGCTTCGTCGTCCTCGACCGGCTTCAGACCAGCGATACCCTGTCCGGGGTTCCAGTCATTGTGCTGAGCGCGCGCGATCCTCAGACCAACGAAGAACGAGCGCTTAAAGCCGGCGCGGCGGCATTTTTTCAAAAGCCTGCCGACAACGAGGAACTCATGAACGTGATTCGCGTGAGTCTTGGTCCGGACGCCACGGCACTACCCGCGCACACTGCGGCTTGGCCGTCATAGCGAACTCTTCCCTGTGATTGCCGAAGACTTGTCGTTCGCATCCTTAGGCCCGCGCCCTTCTGCGGGCCTAAGGGCATGTCCTGACCGTGCCAAGGAACCAGAGAGGCAAAAACCACGGTGCGGGTCCGCATTGCTTTGTCCAGCCTAAAATCTTCTAACCCAGTCAGATACAATATTCCACACAAACATCCGCAAAAGCGTACTCCCGCTCCCGAAAGCCATCTATAATCTTGGAAGTTGCTTGAGACAAGGGACTTAGCTGGTTCTGGAATGGGAAACGACATGGCACCGAAGTTGCTCATAGAGCAGTCAGGCGTTCGTTCGCCCGATGCAGCTCTGCGGCTCGCCGACCAGACTGTAGGCGCGCCGTTAAAACCCATGAACCGGGAAAGCCAAGTTCGCTCGGTTGCTGTCCTGCTGTTTATTCTGACAGTGGCTGCAGTCGTCTTCGCCGGTTTCAACTTCAATGCCGAGTGGAAGTTCCTGGTTCCCGACGACGGCGTCTGGTGGGTCGAAAACGGCGGCCGCCTGACGGCGGATCGCGTCGACCCGAACGGGCCGGGCGCCAAGAGCGGAATCAAGCCCGGCGACCAACTGATTTCCATCAACGGACAGGACATCCAGAATATGTCCGGGCTGGAGCGCCAGCTCTATCGCAACGGCGTCTGGTCGAAAGCCGCATATTCCCTGCTCCGGCAGTCGGTTCCTCTCGATTCGAGCGTCATTCTGGTTCCGGCGGAGCGGTCGCTGAACAACTGGCTGCGGCTGATTGCGCTCATCTACCTCGGCATCGGACTCTACGTTCTATTGCGGCGCTGGACTGCTCCCGGCTCCACGCACTTTTACATTTTCTGCCTCGTCTCGTTCATTGCTTATTCCTTCAAGTACACCGGCAAGCTGAACGATTTCGATTGGACAATTTACTGGGGCAACATCGCTGCCGGAGTATTGCAGCCGGCTCTTTTCCTGCATTTCGTTCTCATCTTTCCCGAGAAACGCGAGTTCGTACGCAAGCATCCGTGGGTGCTCGCGCTGGTCTACGTTCCCGCAGCACTGTTGCTCACGGCGCACGTCGCCGCCATGCAATGGCTGCAGGCCAGCGAGCGTCTGCGCTGGAACCTCGACCGGATGGAAATGTCCTACGGATCTCTATTCTTTCTGGCCGCAGCCGTCGTTCTCTGGTACAGCTACCGGCGCGCCAGTACGACGATTCTGCGGCAGCAGTTGAAGTGGGTGACCCGTGGCACCGTCCTTGCGATCGTTCCCTACACCATCTTTTACGTCATCCCCTATCTGATGGGTTCGCTGCCTGGCGCGGGTATGAAGGTCTCGGCGCTGTCACTGGCGCTGTTGCCACTTACTTTCGGCTATGCCATCTTCCGTTACCGCCTGATGGATGTGGATCTGATCTTCAAGCGCGGCGTGGTGTACACGCTCGCAGCGGCAATCGTTGTGGGATTGTATTTTGCGCTGGTCGCCGGCGTGGCCCTGCTGGTGCACAACTGGCGGCCCAACTCCGGTTCCATGGGCTTGGTGCTGGCGGTGGTGGTCACGGCGCTTCTGTTCGATCCCGTCCGCAAATGGATTCAAGATCACATTGATCAGTTCTTCTACCGCACCAGCTATGACTATCGCCGCACGTTGCTCGAGTTCGGCCGCGAGTTGGGTGCGGAGACCAATCTGAATACGCTGCTGGCTTCGCTGATCGACCGCTTATCGCGCACGCTTGCGGTCGACCGGATGGCGATTTTCCTGGCGGGCGACGCAGCCGGAGAATTTGCGCTGGCCAAGGCCTTCGGCCTGACTGCGCTTGGCAATGTCGATCTTTCGTTTTTGAGCGCGCCGCGCCCTGAGCAAGCTGGCCATCTCTTTTTTGAGAACACGCACCAGGTGCCGCGCGAGACGACAGAGGCGCAGCAAGCCATTGCGCGGCTCGATCTGAATTACTACATCCCTTGCCACGCGCAGCACAAAACCATCGCCGTACTCGGCCTGGGCAAGACTGTGCAGGGCGATTTCCTTTCCAGCGAAGACATGGAGTTGCTCGAGACTTTGGGCGGCTATCTCGGCATCGCCATTCAAAACTCGCAGCTTTATGCCTCGCTGCAACAGAAGGCGGCGGAGTACGAGCGCCTCAAAGACTTCAACGAAAACATCGTCGAATCCATCAACGTGGGCGTGATGGCTCTCGATATGGAAGACCGCATTGAAAGCTGGAACGCGCAGATGGAAGTGATGTACGCGTTGCCGCGCTGGCAGACTCTCACCCAGCCGCTGAAGGCGATTTTCCCGGCGGAGTTCGTCGAAGAATTCGACCGCATGCGGCAGGACGCGGGCATTCGCAACCTGTACAAGTTCCGCATGAAGACGCCCGCCGGCGAAGTCCGCACCGTGAATGTGGCCGTCGCTCCATTGGTTACGCGCAAGTTTCAAGTCATCGGCCGGCTTGTGATCATGGACGACATTACCGAACGCGTCGATCTCGAAGCACAGCTTTCGCAGGCCGATAAACTTTCATCGATCGGATTGCTCGCGGCCGGCGTGGCTCACGAAGTCAACACGCCTCTTGCCGTGATTTCGTCCTACACGCAAATGCTCAGCAAGCAGTTGCAGGGCGATCCGCAGAAATCAGGACTGCTCGAAAAGATTACGCGGCAAACTTTCCGCGCGTCGGAGATCGTAAACAATCTGCTGAATTTTTCGCGCACCAGCGGCAGCGAAATCGGCGATGTGAACGTCAACAAAGTGATCGCCGACACGCTGGCGCTGCTCGAACACCAGTTCAAGATTGCCAAAGTCGAAGTGCAAAACGCGTTCGAACCCAAGCTGCCGCCGATTCAAGGCAACGCAGGTAGATTGCAGCAAGTGTTCCTGAACCTGTTTCTCAACGCGAAAGACGCCATGCCGGGCGGCGGAACACTGCGCGTATCAACCCTCAACGGCGAAAGCGTCAGCGTGAGCGTGTCTGACACAGGAACCGGAATCGCCCCAGAAAACATTCAGCGCATTTACGATCCATTTTTTACAACGAAGACCTCGCCGCGTGAAGGCCAGGCGCGCGGCACCGGCCTCGGCCTTTCTGTTACCTACGGCATCATCCAGGAACACGCCGGCAAAATTCGCGTGGAGAGCCACCCCGGCGCCGGCACAACCTTCACTCTCGATTTCCCTTTAAGCAAGAAGGCAGTCCCTTCCAAGGCCGAATATGTCTGATGCTGCTGTAATTGCGCGCACCCTGACGAATGGAACGCGCGGCCTCGCGGGCGCGGTGCTCATCATCGACGATGAAGCAGAGATTCGCGAATCTCTGCAAACTCTGCTTGAGATGGAAGGTTTTGCTGTCGAAACAGCACACACCGGCGAAGCTGGCCTGCGGCGCATCGGCGAACATCCTTTCGACTTGATCCTGCTCGATCTCGCACTGCCCGGCCGCGATGGCATGGAGATTCTGGCCGAGATTCGCGCCCACGAAACCCGCCTGCCTGTCATCATGATCACCGCTTACGGCACGGTCGAAAACGCCGTGCGCGCCATGCAGTCCGGCGCCGCCAACTTCGTTACCAAACCCTGGGATAACGAAAAGCTTCTCGCCGATATTCGCGCCGCCGTGGGCTGGCGCCGCGCCGAAGAAGAGAACATCCAACTCAAGCGCGCGCTAAAACAGCGCTACAACTTCGAAAACATCGTCGGCAAAAGTGAGCCGATGCTGAAGATTTTCGACCTCGTCGCGCAGGTAGCAAACAGCCGCTCCACCGTGCTGCTGCAAGGCGAGAGCGGCACGGGAAAAGAGGTCATCGCCAAAGCGCTGCATCTGAATTCACCGCGGCACGACCGACCATTCGTTCCCGTCAACACCGGCTCCATGCCAACGGACCTGCTCGAATCCACTCTCTTCGGTCACGTGAAGGGCGCATTCACCAGCGCCATCGCTTCGAAGAAAGGCCTGTTTGAGATGGCCGACCGGGGCACGCTGTTCCTCGACGAAATCGCAACCATGGGGATCGACACGCAGGCCAAGATTCTGCGCGTGCTGCAAGACCGCCGCTTCATGCATCTCGGCGGAGTGCAGGAAGTTCAGGTCGATGTGCGCATCATCGCCGCCACCAACGTCGACCTGCGGCAGGCGGTGCGCGACGGACGCTTTCGCGAAGACCTGTTCTACCGCTTGAACGTGATCACCATCGAACTTCCTCCCTTGCGCCAGCGTAGAGAAGACATTCCGCTGTTGGTCGATTTCTTCCTCAAGAAATACGCCGAGGAAAACGACCGTCCAGCGCGGCATGTCACGCCAGAAGCCCTGCGGCCGCTGCTGTCCTATTCCTGGCCGGGCAACGTGCGCGAACTCGAGAATGTAATCGAGCGCGCCGTAGTGCTCTCTTCCGGAGCAGAAATCGGAATCGACCTGCTGCCCGATCATCTGCTCGGGCGCGGTTCCATCTTCACGCTGCACGATCCACCGGCCAATGCGTCGCTGTTTGAAATTGTCGAAGACGTCGAGCGCCGCATCATCACCGACATGCTCGAGAAGTGCAACTGGAACCAAACCGAAGCCGCCGAACATTTCAAGGTTCCGCTCTCCACGCTGAACCAGAAAATCCGCCGCCTGAATATCGAGATCAAGAAAAAGACGCGGGGGTAGAAAAGCGGTGTTCAGTGGCTAGTGACACCCTGACTGATTTCCACCACAGCTATGCTGGATTTTTCTGACCACTGACCACTGATCACTGACCACTGCGCTTCTGTTATAGTTTTCGGAACGCGTGACGGTTCGTTCCACGCGTAGCCCGAACCGCATGGAAATCACCTCACCCACGTACCTCGCCAAAGAACAAGTCCAGACCGTTCAGGATTACGTTCTCTTCTCCGCTCATGCGGTCGCGAATATTTTTCGAAAGCCGCGCTACTTCGCCGACATGCTTCTGCAAGCCGATACCATCGGCGTGGGATCGCTGCCCATCGTCGTGCTCACAGGCTTCTTCACCGGAGCGGTGCTCGCGCTGCAAGCCTCAAACACGCTGGAGCGTTTCGGTTCCGTCACTCTGGTCGGCCAGTTAGTCTCAACTTCCATGGTGCGCGAACTCGGCCCCGTGCTCACCAGCCTGATGGTGGCCGGACGAAATTCTTCCGGTATGGCGAGCGAACTCGGGTCGATGGTCGTCACCGAACAGATCGACGCCATGCGCGCCCTCGGCACCGACCCCATGAAAAAACTGGTCACGCCGCGCGTGACTGCCACGGTCTTCATGCTGTTTTTCTTGACCATCATTTCCGACCTCGTCGGCCTGACCGGAGGCTTGTTCATCGCCAAAGTGCTGCTGCGCCTCGATGCCCGCCAGTATTGGTCGAACGCCTGGGAAACGCTGGTGTTTCAGGATATATTCATGGGCCTGGCAAAGCCGGTGCTCTTCGGCTTCATCATCGCGACCATCGGCTGCTTCTACGGCATGAACGCCCGCGGAGGAACTCAGGGCGTGGGCCGCGCCACCACACAAGCTGTGGTCGCGGCCTCCGTGATGATTCTGGCGTTCGACCTGCTCGTAACCCGGTTCCTGATGGCCGTGCTGTCGTTAAACTAAATCGTTAAATTAAAATCGTTAAATTAACTGCATGTCAGCGCCAACTTTACCGCTCGATTCCGCCGCCGTGACGACCGGGGAGAATTCCTCGCCGGCGATCGTGTTCGAAGATGTGGCGCTGGCCTTTGGCGAAAACGAAGTGCTGCGCGGCGTTTCCTTCCGCTTAAACCGCGGCGAAACCAAGGCGCTGTTCGGCGTGGCCGGCTCCGGCAAGAGCCTGATTCTCAAGCTGGCGATCGGCCTACTCCGGCCAGACTCAGGACGCATCATCGTCCTCGGCGAAGACGTGACCCAAATGCGAGAAGAAGATTTGTTCGCATTGCGCGCCAAGGTGGGCATGGTCTTTCAAGAGAGCGCCTTGTTCGATTCGCTCACGGTGCGCGAGAATGTCGCGTACCGGCTGATGGAAGAGCACGGCATCTACGACGACGAAATCGACCGCAGAGTACGCGAGGTTTTGCGTTTCGTGGAACTCGAACACACACTCGATCTCAACCCTGCTGAACTTTCCGGAGGCATGCGCCGCCGCGTCGCTATCGCACGCGCGCTGATTACGCGGCCCGAACTCCTGCTCTACGATTCACCCACCGGCGGCCTTGACCCAGTGACCTCGAACACCATCATCGAACTGATCGTGAAACAGCGCGACGTTTACAAGACCAGCGCTCTAATGGTCACGCACCGCCTGCAGGATGCCTTCACCATGGCTACGCATCAATTCGATAAACAATCCAATCGCATGGTTCCGCTCCCCGCCGGCCAGCGCTGTGAAGTGCCCATGAGCTTCCTCATCCTGCGCGACGGCAAAGTAATCTTCGACGGCGACCTGCGGGAGCTAGCCTTCAGCAAAGACGAGTACATCAGGGAATACATTTCGTAGGACACGTTCCCAAGCGGCTTCCACACGGAGGTAGCCATGACGACGAACGAATTTCTTGGGGAAAGATCAAGGGAACGCGACCGATTTGAGCTGGAGCTTGGCGACACATTCGACGTGAAAGCCAGCATCGTTCTTTTGATCCTGAAGCTTCTCGGAACCATCGCCGCCACAATGCTGACGGCCGACAAGCTAACGGCTGCACCAAAGCTGGCACAAATCCCCGTGATTGCCCTTGTAGTGATTTCAGGAATGTTCTGCGTGACCTGTTTGTGGCCGAAGGATTATCTGTTCGATGATTTGCCCGAAACGTACGCCAATTGGCTCGCCGATCTAGGAGAATCTGATGCTGAAAGACCGGAGGGCGTGACGACTCTTTCCATGGAACTGGCAAACGGAAGAGTCACTCACAATCACGCTCTAAACAAGGCGAAGGCGTGGTCGCTCAATGGGGCATTTTGGTTCATGGCACTCGCGCTTTTTGTCGAGCTCGGAACCCTCGCGTATATGGCGTTCGCTATCCGCCCTTCTTAAATGGCTGATTCTGCGGACGCGGAGGAGGAGTGGCAGTTGGCCTCTTGGGTTG
>Ga0116117_1000267_pt1 | contig 14734 bp, 8 predicted proteins | sample June2015DPH_11_1_FD_89790 | JGI IMG/M metagenome (GOLD analysis project Ga0116117, IMG submission 89790) | Peatland microbial communities from SPRUCE experiment site at the Marcell Experimental Forest, Minnesota, USA - June2015DPH_11_10 | ecosystem: Environmental > Terrestrial > Soil > Wetlands >... | reverse complement strand
GTGGTCGCGGTCACCGGCGAACAGGGCACGGAAAAACTGCTCATCCTCAGCCAGGTAATTCTGTCGATGCAGTTGAGCTTTGCCGTCGTTCCGCTGGTGCTCTTCACCGGCAACCGGAAGATGATGGGCGAGTTTGTAAATAGCCGCTGGCTGAAAGGGGTGGCGTGGTTTGTCGCCGCGCTCATCGCAGGCCTCAACGGCTGGCTGCTGGTGCTGATGGCGCAGTAAGCTAAGAATCGATATTCAATCAACACTGGCCGACTTTTGAGGAGTAATCCGCCTCGGTGAGTGCCTCGGCGATTTGGCGCCAAATGACGACGAGCCGACTAGTAGGAGTAATATTTCTTTGGCTAAAGCTTACCTGCGATCCCCGGTCTTAAAATCAAGACTGGGGGCGCCCTCTTAACGAGGATAGGTTTTTAAGACCGTGGCCACCCTCAGGCTGCTGAGATGCTCTGTGATTTTGAGAAGACGCACAGTCTGTTGATGAGATTCTTGCTGTAAGGGAGCAAAAGGGATGGCCAAACCAGAGACCCAGCTTAAAAAGCTGGTGATTGAAAAATTCCGCGCACTGAATAACGTGGAAATCGAATTTGGCGACCATATCACGGTCGTGTGCGGCAAGAATGGAACGTCGAAGTCGTCTATTCTTGGCATTGCTGCGCAGATTTTCAGCTTCGAAAAGGACTACAGCAAAAACAAAGATCTTTCGTTCCGGCAAATTTCGGGCGGCCTGTTCAAATCTCAATACAGTGAGCATTTTAGAATTTCCGACAAGTTCGATCAACCGGGATCAATGAAGGTCTCCATCGAGTTGCACGATGGCTATACCGATCAGGATGCAACAGCAAAGCTCGAACTGATGAAACGGGGCACGTCACGGGGCACGTTACCAAGACCAGTAGTCCGCAACAATAGCACCGCCGGGGGAGGGGGAAATTCAAGCCGAAACTTCACTCATCCAGTGATTTTTTTGAGTCTGAAACGTCTTTATCCCATCGCATATCGGGACTACAAAGTCAAAGTTTTGCCTTACCTGAACAGCCATGAACAGGCCTTCATTGGCTTGACGAATGAACTGCTAAACCGTCAATCCTCTCGAGCGACGGGAACAGAAGGAACCATCAGCTCCGCTGTAGCGCATGGCCAAAACTATGATCAGGAATCCGTATCTGCGGGGGAAGACAACGCTGGACAGGTCATCTTGGCGCTGATGTCGTTCCGTAAGCTGAAAGAGGAATACGCCGACTACAAGGGCGGCTTACTTCTGATTGATGAAGCGGACGCAGGGCTGTTCCCGACGGCGCAGGTGAACTTGTTAAAAATTTTGGATAGGGAATGCAAAAATCTGAATCTTCAGGTCGTTATGACCTCCCATTCACCCACGCTAATTGAATACGCACACCAACAAAGTCAGAAATATCGCAGGAATTACAAAACCATTTACCTGAGCGATACTTACGGTGGCGTGCAAATAATGCAGGATTGGTCTTGGGCACAGATTAACGCGGACATCAAGACTCAAACAATTGCCGCAGGAGAAGGCGAAAACCTTCCCAAGATCAATGTGTTCTTTGAGGACAAGGAAGCCGCTGATTTCTTCTCTGCACTGTTGAATCGCCAGCCCATCAAGAAGTTCATGACCCCTCTGCCGGAAGTGACCTTGGGTTGCACCAACTATCTGCAACTCATTGAAAAAGGTGTGGCCGAGTTCTCGGAGAGAAGCATCGTATGCCTGGACTCAGATGCAGCAGAGAATGTCAGGAAAAAAAAGAACCCGAAGACTGTGGTTCTTCTTCCAGGGAGTCTGCCGCCGGATCAGTTGATTTTCGAGTTCCTGTACAATCTTCCAGCTGAGCACGACTTTTGGAAGAACGATTTGCAGTATGCGCGACCAAATTTCACTCAGTCATCAGCAGAAGTCATTCAAGAGTTCGCCATCTATGATGAGAGCGTTAATGTGCAGACACATGTGGCTGCATACCAAGGCAACAAAACGCCTCGAGAAATCTTCAAGCGGTTCTACAAGGGGGCGGAGTTCCAAAAGCTCATTACGGCTAAATCAAAGCCCTATAACCCATGGAGGCACTGGGCTGATACCCATCCAGAAGAAGTCAACGGGTTTCTGGAGAAGTTCAAGGTTGCCATGGAGAGCGCGATGAAGATCGGTTTTTCTGTTGATCCTGCGAAACTAACCGCGTTGGAAGTAACATTGAAGAAGGTTTCTTAGCTATGTACTCGAACAAGCTTTACAGCCCACTGCGCTATCCCGGCGGCAAGGCACCATTTGCTCCGTTCATCGGCAAAGTGATGGAGGCTAATGGTGTTGCGGGGGGACATTACCTTGAGCCATATGCGGGCGGAGCAGGCGTTGCGCTGGAATTGTTGTTGCGCGGTCATGCCAGTCATATTCACATCAATGACGCTGACCCAGCGGTGTATGCCTTCTGGGTTTCCGTCGCCAAGCATTCCCGTGCATTGCTGAATCTTCTCGATGCCACGCCCATCACCATCGAGGAATGGTTCAAGTGGCGGTCTGTTCTGTGTGGTGACTCCAAGGCGAGCATTGTCGAAAAAGGCTTTGCGACCTTATTCATGAACCGGACAAATCGCTCCGGGATTCTCAAGGCTGGCGTTATTGGTGGGAAGAGTCAGAATGGCACTTACAAACTGGATGCACGATTCAAGAAGGATGTCTTGGCGGCGCGCATCACTGAGATTGCTAAGCATTCCGATAGTATTTCTGTGTATTGCGATGATTCGTTACGTCTGTTGAAGAGGTGCTCGGAATTCTTGCCGAAGAAGTCGCTCATCTACCTTGATCCTCCTTATTACGTCAAAGGCAAGGGTCTGTATCGCAATTACTACGAACATGAAGATCACATTGCGATCGCCAAGAAGCTCCAGCAAAAGAGTTTCAAGTGGCCTTGGATAGTGTCCTACGACAATGCTGAGGAAATTTGCGCAATGTACAAGATAGACCAAACGCTGAAATATGGGCTGAATTACTCGGCGCAAAGGCACTACGTCGGAAATGAAGTCATGTTCTTTAGTCACAATCTCATTATTCCCGATGAAAACATCTTGCAAACCAAGGCAGTTGCTTAACTGGGCGGGTGGCACGGTCCCATTGCTCTTTCCAAGCAAGAATGAGGGCGCCACCGATGCCATGCAGTTGGGCATCGGTGCGCGAAGGCTTTCAGGTTTTTCGCCGGTTGCGTTGACGCCCACATGCCAAATCACTCATGCAGCATAGTTTCCGAGTTCTTTGTCGGATTTGTACCCGCAAACGCCCATCCCGCCGGGAGAAATCCCAAGCCGGCGTCAAGACGGCCTTTCTCATTGACCTGCCTCCTGGTCCCTGCTTCCCCGTTTGCAGATCATTTCCCATCCTCTTGGTAAAGTGGAAATGGAAAGCGCCGTCGGATTTCCGGCTCACAGGCAGCAAAATCCCTCCGACCCCCACCCCCCCTACCCACCGAAACCCACTTTTGAGCCCCGCAAATCAATGTAACATCAATATAATAAACGACATACATATTTGTCCTGCTGTCAGAAAAGTCAACAAAAAGGCCGAATTTTGCCCGTTTCTTGGCCATTTTGGGGCAAAATCGGCACAAAATCGACCAATATCCTCCATTTCCTAACACAGGACTCCTGATCTCCGTTCCCTGTCGTACCATGTTTCCATGCACGTTCTTTCTGCCGCCGAGATGCAGGCCTGCGACCGTTTGACCTCCGAGCGGTTCGGCGTTCCGTCGATTGAGTTGATGCGTGCGGCCTCGGCTGCTGTGGCAGCTTTTGCGCGGCAGCAGTTTCCCCAGGCGCGACGCGTTACGGTGCTGTGCGGACGAGGCAACAATGGCGGCGACGGCATGATGACGGCGCGCCTGCTGGCCGCAGATGGCCTCGAAGTGACTACTCTGCTGCTGGGCGCGCCCGAACAGCTCACTGGCGATGCTGCGCAGGCTTGGCGCGAATTGAGCAATCTGGAAGACGGCTCGGCGCATGGGCTCATTGGCATCATTGAAAAAGCCGAAGATCTAGCTCAACACAAAGACGCACTCGATGCCGATTTGCTGATTGATGCGGTTGTGGGCACGGGATTCAAGCCTCCGCTCAAAGGGCTGGCGCTCGCCGCGCTCCAGTGGATCGAGGCTTGTGCCGCGCCGATTCTAGCGGTCGATTTGCCCTCGGGCTGGCCAGCCGACGAAACCTCCGCTTCGGTCGTCGCACCGGTTTTCCCTGCCGATGCCGTGATTACCTTCACCGCGCCCAAGCTCGCGCACGTCTTTGGCCAGTTAACCCGTCGCTGGGATCAGCCGATTGTGGTTGCGCCTATCGGCTCGCCGAAAGAGTCGATGATCTCGACCATAGGGCTGCACTGGGCTGGCTCCGCGCTCGGCCTCGCACAAACACCTCGCTCGGCTGCGGCCAACAAAGGCAACTTTGGTCACGTGTTGGTGGTGGGAGGCTCGGTCGGCAAGTCAGGCGCGCCGGCGATGACTTCCATGGGTGCGCTGCGGGCTGGAGCAGGCTTGGTAACGGCGGCAATTCCCTCCACCGTTCTGCCTTTAGTGGCGGCCATTGCGCCGGAACTGATGACCTGGCCGCTGGCTGCAACCTCCGTGGGGTTGATCGCAGAGGAAGATCTTGCTCCGGAATCGATTGCGGCGTTGATCGCCGGTAAAACTGTATTGGCAATTGGTCCGGGTCTGGGCCAAACCCCGGAAGCGGCCAAACTCACTATAAGATTGTTGTCGTCCACCACGATTCCGGCGGTAATCGATGCCGATGCGTTGAACATTCTGGCAGCGGAACCGGCGGTAATGGCGATGCTGAGCAAAATTGCCAAAGCGGGGCGCACGCTGGTGCTCACGCCGCATCCGGGCGAAATGGCGCGGCTGGCCAGCATAACCATCGCCGAGGTACAGGCCAATCGGCTCCTAGTCGCGCGCGGATTTGCTCAGCGAACCGGCTTTACAGTGGTGCTCAAGGGCGCGCGAACTCTGATCGCTCATCCCGATGGCAGCGTGGGGGTTAACACCAGCGGCAATCCGGGTATGGCCAAGGGCGGCAGCGGCGATCTGCTCACCGGCCTGGTGGCGGGATTGCTAGCGCAGCATCCCGGCGACCCGGCGCGAGCAGTTGAGGCAGCGGTATATTTGCATGGGCTTGCCGCCGATCTGGCCGTGCGAGCCTCTGATGAACACACCCTGCTGGCCACCGACATTCTTGGCCATCTGGCACGCGCATTTCGTTCGCAGGAATTTGACTTTCGCGGAGACGGTCCCAACCGGTATCTTTGGATGCAGGGATACCAGCGCAAGCTTTCAACTGATTTTGTGAACCGACCCTTGTAGACTGCTCGCCGCAGCTTTGTTGGCGGTCTCAGAATCGGCGAATTGACTTCAAGACAGAAGACCGGTGCAGCAAGACGCAACACTTTACGAGGCCATAAGATGACTCCAGAAGCTCCTGTCGCCGAAGGCCGGACGCACGAGTTCACCACCAAAAATGGCGCAGAGACCATTGAAGTGGGCCGCAAGCTGGCCCAACTGCTGGCGCCCCCGCAACTGCTGATTCTGAGAGGCGACCTGGGGACCGGCAAAACTACGCTGGTGAAAGGTATTGCCGAGGCTCTGAACGCCGCCGAGGCAGACGAGGTGACCAGCCCGACATTTACTTTGCTGCACGAGTACCACGGCGCTCGCGAAGGCCACCCCGTCAAGCTCTTTCACCTCGACGTCTATCGCCTGGAAGGCGAGCGCCAATTGGAGACGCTGGGGCTGGACGAGTTACTCACTCCTGAGGCTCTGGTGCTGGTGGAGTGGGGCGATAAGTTCAAGAGCATCCGCAAGAAGGCCACCGGGGAGATTGCAATTACTTCGACCGGGGGCGATGCGCGGAAGATTACGGTGACGCTGAAGCAATAGGTGGGCTTGCTCAGCGGCGCTAACGGACTTCCACTGTTCGCAAAATGCGCGAAGGTGGGCGCCCAGCCAACCGACGAAAGGATTCGCGGAAGAGCGGGCAGCAACTTTCTTCATCTATTGTTCATAGAGCGGATCATTCAACCGCTTGATTCTCTGCGGGTTTCCATTTTGCATGGGAGTTCCTAATTTTTCACTTGACAAGGCTGAAAAACATGGATTAGTGTTCGCGCACGTTGTCTACTTCGCCCCCAAGAGGTATGTCAACCATGAAAACGAAGATCGTTCTTGCGGCAGCTCTGATGATGCTGCTTGCGTGTCCTCCACTCGTTCATGCTGTCGCAACCTGCCAAACGGAGACACTTGCAAACTACATTGCACTCGGCGCGGAGGGATGTATTTTCGACGCTGCCCTTTACAACAACTTCGGCTTCTCAACGGCCTCAGCAAACGGAGTAAACCCCAGCAATATCCTGGTGACTCCAGACCTGCTGATCACTGCCACTCTGTTTCCAGGGCTCAACTTCTCGCCGCTGCCGCTTTCGACGGCGGGCTGGAGTGTCGGCGCGGGGCTGTCCGAGCAATTCGTGATCAGTTACGATGTCTCGCCGATTTCGGCGGGCGTAGCGGCCGCAACCGGCGTTCTCACACTCGATCTCGGAACATCGCACGTTTCTGGAATCATCGGGAGCGTCACGGTAACGGAGGCAATCGCGGCAACATCCACAGCGGCCCCTCTCAAGGTCTTCGATACCTGCGAAGAAGTGTGCAGCATCAAGCAGAGTGATTCTGTCACCGTCACTCCTGTTTCGACGCTCCATACCATTCTCACGGTCTCACTCACTGGCGGCACTGGAGGCGTATCGTTGAACAGCTTTGCGGCTGACGACGCCTTTGGACCTCAGCCCGGATAAATGCGTTTCGGTCGGGCCTTTCATGTGCCTGCTCTTTTGAGCTTTCATTGAAAGAGCGGGCACAAGTTCCCGGCGCTCTTGGTTTCTGATTCACGCGAGATTGAGGCGATCGTCTCGCAGGTTTCTTAAAGTCGCTTTTGCGCTTTACATAAATCTATATCCATGGCTTCGCCAGATAGACGGGGTTACTTTGTCCTACACGTCCTGCATCATGTCAAAGTGACGACTGCCGATCAACTGTGTCACACTAAGAGGGGTCGGTCCAGCCAAATAGTGGCGCGAGTTGCCGGACAGAAAATTCACATAACGAACCTGTTCACAGTTAGATAGAGCATTGAAGGGCCTGTAGCTCAACGGTTAGAGCAGGGGACTCATATTGGGTGCGTTTCAGTGCAACTCCGCAAAGAAGAACAATTGAAAAGTTCGAATCCCCTCGAATGCGGGAGACTCTCCTGCCAGCAAGCGGCCAATGCTTCCTCCTGCTGGTCGGGCTGGAGCTTCGCCAGCAAAAGAGCATGGCGCACGCCAATCTCGTCCTTGGCGAAGGCTTCGACCACGGCCGGGGCAAGCTCGGTCAAGCGAATCCTCGCTGCTTATGTCGCTCTTTTACTTATGTGCTTAATGAAGCTAAATCGAGAGACGAGAGGAAGTGCTACTTGCTTGACGAGAAGGTGACCGAGACAAAATGCTTCCGGTCGACGAAGAAGCGCCCCTTCTCGCTCAAGGCAACGAATCCGTCGATTCCGTCCTTTTCAGATCCGATCTTTCCCGTTATAGCCTCTCCGCGCTTGGGTGTAATGGTGATCTTGCCGTTAGCGCCTAGGTTGATCGTGGAGATCTGCGCCAAATCAATCGTCAGCATGCCGGAGCCTCGCACAATCGGTATATCGGTGAATAGGCCCCAGGCGCGGAGGTTGACGATTCCAACCTCTGGGTAAAAGCGTGCTAGACGATTGAGGTCTTTCACTGTCATCGAGGAGCCGTCGTCCAGCACCAAGTTGGCGGTCTCTGCCATTCCTTGGCCCCGCAAAGCCATTTGCGGAGCTTGCTTGAACTGCAAAGTTCGGATTCGGTCTATTCCAATCCGGAAGAATCCCAGGTCTGTGTCGCCACCGAGTTCGACCGCCACCGCCACCCCACCCGAGCTCGCAAGAGAGGTAAGGTTGCCCTCGGCGACAAGTCGCTTACCGAGGTAGTCATACGAGATCGAGACTTTGTGCTTATTGATTTGTGACATCGACACGAGTTGTGCTTTGTTTACGACCACTACCAAGAGACCGGTGTCGACGCAAAGATCGCTGGTGGTGTTGTCTCCCTCGAAGAATCGAAGATTAGCCACCTCGGTCTTCACTCCTGCGGTGTCGGTAATGATCGCGGTCCGCTCGTTCTCCAACGCCACCGCCGCGGGGTTCACAGTTTTGTCGTCTGGATTCTTCCCCGGCGCCTGTCGGCAGGCAGTTGGAGTAAACACGCCGCTGCATAATAACGCCAATGCCAGATAAGATTTCATCGTTCGTTGAGTCACTTTCTCTCTCGTTGGCCAGAAATTCCCTTTCGACCAAGAATCCCTGCAATTGTATAGCTTCTGAGGTAGAGTGCAAGGAGAAAAGAATACTTGCGCCGAAAAGGTCGGCGTTTGCGGCGCAAAACCCGGACGACTTGCTGCCGTCATTGCATTGCCTACCGAGTCGCAGGCCTCATCCTCCTCTGAAGCTAGAGATCGCGAGTGCTCACATCATCATCGCCAATTTTCCATGCTCTTGTTGTTAGGTATACAGTTGAATCGTACTCTGGAGAACCTCTCTTCTTCAGTTCCATGCGCGCTTGCTCTCTTATTGAATGAAAGGACACCGCAGTATCATTACTGTTCATCTCCAACATGTCCGGAAGCATTGATATTTTGTAGAGAATATTGCTTGAAACGGGAGTATTCAACTTGCACAACGCATTTACGGCTTCTTGCTTAACGCGATCGTCGAAATAAACTGGACAATCGAGATAACTGTTGTCTCTCTTTGCAGCTACACCTCCGAACGCGTCTTTGATGAGCTTGGTGTAATCTCCGAAGAGATTGCTGAGACTCTCGGCTCCACAACTCCATTGGTCCCGCAAGCTTGGGCGAGAATATAGCAACGCTGTGATTACTGGCTCGACAGCACGAAGGTCGCCCATCACCCCCAAAGCCGCGGCGGCGGAGTCGCGGACGGGCCGAGTTGAATCCTTGAGTGCAGCGATGAGCGACTCCAAAGCACGCGCGTCGCCGATTCTCCCTAGCGCCCAGGCAGCATTAGATTTCGTAAACTCATCTTCTTCCGATCGCTTAAGCTGCGCAATCAGCGGTTCCATGGCCACTGGACCCATGGCAACGGCCTTATCCCATTCCATATTGGCGACGACATACCATGCCTGAAACTGCGGGTCATCAGGGATCAATCCGTACGTCTCCAATGCAATGCAAGCGGATCGTTCACCTTGTTTGATTAGCGTCAACAACTCTTCCATTGCTGCTTCCACTGCCGGCCTCCCAGTTGCTATCAACGTCAAGATGGCTCCTTTGCGGATGCCCGCATTTGAATCTTTGAGAGCTTCAACCAGTGCATCGACTGCACGGGGCGAGCGAATTTCCCCCAACGTTTCAATAGCAACAAGGCGGACGTCAGAATGTGAATTCTGGAGAACCGCGACCAATGCATCGACTGCACGAGGCGCGCGAATCGCCCCTAACGCCTTCACGGCAGCCCGGCGCATTTCTACCCGAAGCGGATCCGAACCGCCCATTTCCTTAGCCAGCAGCCCCACTGCACTAACGTCACCTATCTTTCCCAAGGCCGTAGCGGCAGCTGTGGAGACGGATAGGTTTGGATCCTCAAAGAAAGCGGCACCGAGCATGTCGACCGCACAGAGCGCATTAACCATCCCCAACGCTTCAGCAGCGGCTTTCCGGACTTCATAAGAGTCTGAACTTTTGAGGGCACACATCAGCGGCTGTACGGCGTCAGCGCCCATGACAACTGCGTCATTCCATCTTTCTCTGGCGACGGCATACCAAGCCTGATTTGACGGATTTGGGAAGACTCCGATTGTGTCCAACGCAGTGGCCGCGGCAAGGCGCATCCTGCTATCGGGGTTTTTGAGCGCACTAAGCAAGAACTCGACGCCTGGCTTTCCAATCGCCCTTATAGCGGAAAGAGCGCTTTTGCTTACACGCGCTTCGTCACGACCGAGTGCATTTGACGAGTACGATAACACTGCTAGGAGTGATTCCACAGCCCTTGCATCACCAATTATTCCCAGCGCTTCGGCCGCAGCTTGACGCAACTCAGCATCTGGATCTTTGAGCGCTGCAATCAGCGGCTCCAAGGCGCGAGTGTCGCCGATCCTCCCGAGCGCTGTGGCGTCGGAACGGGCCAAGTCCATCGTCCACTTCGTTCGACGAGAAAGCCTTTGAATAAGCGGCTCGACCGCACAAACATCACCAATCTCTCCCAATGCCGACAAAGCAGCCCTGCGAATCCGCGGATCTTCATGGACTAACGCGGCAATCAGGCTAGTTACGTCCCTCTTCCTTTGTAGTCTCGCCACGTTCGGCTTGAAAAGACTGAAGAAGTTCACCATCCACCTTCTTCCCTTGCTGTGCTTGATTTCCTCGGCTGCAATGCCCCACTTTTCGCTGGAACCAAGCTGCCGTCCAAGAAGGTCTCGTCCCACTTGAATAGGCCTCGCTCATCCAACGCTCCCAGCCGCGTGCCTAATTGAGACCTGTTACATCCATAGCCTCTTTGGGCCATGACGGAAAGTAGAATACTCTTATCTTCTGACCCACTTGCACTTAATAAATGAAATTACATTTGAAATCCATTTCTCCGGTGCCGGGAACCGCAAGGACCTCCGGTTCGCTGGCGACATAGATGTTCTTGAGGTGCTCATTGACGGTTGGTCTCCATGGAGTGCAATTTGGTCCGACGCAAACCGGAGATTTATGCCGAGCTAAGCCATGCCGTGAAGAGTTCCCCGGTCTCATAATCGAGACCGAGGACAACCGGCAGTCGACTCATATTGCGCTCGCCAATGGATCAAATGGGGTCAATTGCCCGCTCATGTAGGCGGTTAAGAGCGACCACGGAACGGCTGCCACGGGCGTTAAAACGGATAGTGCCGTCGCTTTACCGAAATTGATACTCTCCCCGATGATGGTCGCCCCGGCTGCCAATCCCGCCACCCCGCTGACATTGGTCCCGTTGAAATCAAACGGACTGTGAAATTCGTCAAATGTTACATCGGGTTCAATCAGGAAGACGATCGTATCGCCGGGCATGGGCTTACCCCTGTCCTGACGCTTGCCGGTCAGGTCGTGCAGGCTTGGGAAATTGGCCGGCTCGGTGCCGGTGCTCCAAATGACTTTTGCATGTTGAGCGAGGTAATCGAATTCCGCAGAGAAGTCCTTATTTGCGGACTCGGCGAAAGCCTCCCGGATGCCGGTATCCGCCTCAAGCATCGCGTCGGAGTATTGAGTCAGTTCGAAAACATCGAGTGTTCTCAGGAGAGTGCTGAGAATGCCCGTTATCTGCGTTGTTTGCGGTGGTTGACCCGAGGTGATTTTCTGCCAGGGAGCCGACAGCATATTTGAGCACGCGAAGACAATGATGATATTGAGATGGAAATCCTTCCCGCTGGCTGGGTTACGCATCGCGCGAATGGCCGGGCTCAAAGCCACCACTGAACGAACTCCTCCATCCACATAACTTTCCGTCGGGTTGGCTGCAGTTGTTGGCACGAGCTGGTAGGTGCCCTGACCCGACGGAGTGAGGCTCATGGGAACGGCGGGAAAGAACACCGGTTGGGATACCGATGCCTGTATTCCGGTGAGAAGATTCGGGAGGGTCCAGGATTGATCCGCGAACCGATATCTGGTGGATTCCAGGCTGGTGAAGCCTATATGCAATTGCGTCGGACCATTATTAATAGCTGTTACGTCGGCGGCAGTAAGACTGGTTGCCAGGAGTCCAAAAAGCGGCGTGAACGAGAAGAGACCCGCCTGGGTGGCGGGATCGTTCAGAACATTGGCTACAGCAACGATGACATTAACGACGTCGATCAGTGATTCAATCCCGTCGATGAGAGCCGTTATGGGAGCCACATTCAAGACTGCCGCACTGGTAATGACACCAACCGAAAGAGTCACCACACTTCCAATCATGGCGCCGACAGCGGTAAGTACTCCAACCAGGCCCGAGAGTAAACTAATCAGCGTTCCCGACAGCCCAATGACGGTGCCAAGTGCGGCGCCGCTGGCAGCTCCCAACGTCGCCAGGGCTGTTCCAGCCGCGGCCGTGATAGTAGCGACCACCGGCACCAGCGCCGCAACCACGACCGGGGCGCCAAAAACACCGAGGGCTGCAATCCCTACGGCTCCTCCCAGGTTGTTGAACGCTGAAGCCACGTTGTTGATGTCTGTAAGGAGCTGGTTGCAGAATGCAGAGATGTCGCTGATTTCACCCTGTATTGGCACGGCAACGTTGTTTAAAAGATTGAGAACCGATGCCGGTACCGTGCTAAACACAGAATTCAAAGAATTCGCGGTGGGAACCAGCTGCGAATTAACAATATTGGAAAGCCCATTCTCTACGGCAGTAAGTGCCGTTGATGCCGGACCCTGAAGCGCCAGGAAGGTTCCAATCGCGTTTGTCAACATGCCCCCAAGCATCGCGGCATCGAGAAAAGGGGCGGCAAGAGGGTAGCCGACCGCTCCTACAAGTCCGGTGGCGCCGGCTGCAAGTCCTAATGACGCGTTCGTCGCGAGCGTGTTAATGGCATCCCGCAAACTGCTCAGGAGCGGGCCGTCAACGTAGATATCGCTCGGCCCACCAATACTGGCCCAAACATTGTTGAGATTCTTGCGCCCGTTTACAAAGGGTGACGATGCGATAGCTGCCGCTGCGAGCGAACCGACTGAAATGCCTGTGATCATGTCGATTGGCGGAGGTGTGCCAGTCCCTGAATCGAGCTGGAACAAGTCATAGACGGCATTGATCGCCCCTAGCTGAAAGTCACCTTTTGCACCGCCGCCGCCAAAGACAAAACCGAGATGAACGGCGTCTCCGCCATCTGTTCCCGCTCCAAGGACCTGTTTCGGGTTACTTCGCGAAGAGGTAGTCCCCGCGAATGGAATATCCAGGCCATTGCTTGCTTTTAGCTGCGCTCGCGCAGCTGAGAGAAATTGATGAATCGCTATTTTGTTCGCTTGACTCATTGGCATTCTCCGCCGTCATCTAAATTGGGATTTCCAATACTTCTGGTTTCTGGCGTCTATTATCCCGAATGCATCCAGTCGCAAAATGACTAGACACACAATTTGGCTTCACAATGTTCGTAAGGTTGGTTTGACCCCAAACTGCGAGAATGAGAGAGCCGCCAAAGTTATTGAAAAGGGGACTTGCCGACAGCCTCTATTCTGTTGAGACTACTGGCAGAAAGATTTGCAAATAATCCAGATAATGTCAAGAATTATTTTATTGTCGACAGATAGCAAGCCGAAGCTGGTCAACACCTTGCCATCGGCAAGGGGTTCACGCCAGTCGGGTCGGCCAAACCAAGCCTGGCGCGAAGCGGCAGCACATCAAAGGGCGGGACGACGGGCGAAAAAGAAAGGGGCCTGCGCTGGCAGACCCCGTATGCAAGGCTTGGAAGTTGAGGGTTACGCGGCTTTGGCCTTCTTGCTGCTGTGGGCCGCCCTGCCGGTTTTGGCTTGGCCTTCGCGGTTGTCTTCGTAGCAGATTGCGCCTTCCCTTTCGCGGCAAACTCCGCTTTGACCTTCTGAGCAATGACGTCGGCCTCCTCTTTGTAGTGCTGGACGGCGCCTTCGACCGCTTTGTCAGTCTCCGATTGCGTCCGGGCTACGTGGAGGATGACCGTCTCGACGAGAAGCAGTCCAAGTTCGCTTTGGTCGGCCTTGCTAAACCTGCCAGCATTAGTAACGAAATACGCCGTAGCGACAGGCCATTCCTGCGGGTCCAGTGCATCTGACGGATTTCATGATATTTGGCGACTTTCCGGGACTGATCTGCCCATCGGCGAGTGAACCGGCGATTTAGCGGCGATCGAAGTATTTCATGGGCAAGATGTGAGTTTCACAGTACTATTCCTCAATGTGTAGAGTAACGGCGAGGCCCAAGCATAGGCGCGTGATGAATATTGCATCGAGTGTGGCGAAGCTCATTGCCGTTGGAATCGGGGTTTTGCTTTGCGTGCTATGGCTTGACCACAGCAGAGAGACGGCGCTGCCTGCACTAACCGGACCCTTCGCTGTGGGGCGTACGACCTGCGTTTGGAGCGACACCGGAGAAGGAGAACCACTCGCGCCGCAACTGAGTGGAGGACGGGAACTCCTCGCCTGGATTTGGTATCCTGCGGCGCCTCAACAGCTCTCCCAGGCGGTCGGGGAGTACTTGCCCGAGCCATGGCAAGCGGCAGTTGAACGCCAGCGGGGCCCGATCATCACGCACCTCATGACGCGGAATCTGTCGCGAGTTCGCGCTCATAGTCTTCGCGATACGAGCGTATCGCCTCAGCAGTCTTCTTACCCGGTGATCTTGATGAGAGCGGGGCTGGCGGCTCTCACGACGGACTATACTGCGCTCGCTGAAGACCTTGCGAGTCACGGCTACGTGGTCGTTGGTTTCGACGCGCCCTATCGAAGTTCTGTGGTGGTTCTCCCTGACGGAAGAGTGATTACGCGTACCCCCGAGTGCAACGCTGATTTGGTGAGCGGGTCTCAGCAGGAGCAACTGGCGAACAAACTGGCCGGGGCATGGAGTGCCGATACAAGCTTCGCGCTCGACCGGCTTCAACGCCTGAACGCAACTGACCCTTCGGGCAGATTCTTCAACC
>Ga0116117_1000262_pt1 | contig 14926 bp, 9 predicted proteins | sample June2015DPH_11_1_FD_89790 | JGI IMG/M metagenome (GOLD analysis project Ga0116117, IMG submission 89790) | Peatland microbial communities from SPRUCE experiment site at the Marcell Experimental Forest, Minnesota, USA - June2015DPH_11_10 | ecosystem: Environmental > Terrestrial > Soil > Wetlands >... | reverse complement strand
TTTTCAGACGAAATTCGCACGTGATTTACAAGCCATTTCTCACGTAGCGGTAAAAAGCGTGCGTTTTCGCGCACATTGACGATTTTGCCTGAAACTGCGTTTTGCTCAATAAGGACGCGGGGATTCATTGCTTTTGCGGTCTCGTTTTCTTCTCAGGCGGCATAATAATCTGCACGGAAATCGGCTAGAAATAAATATTTATAGGGGGGGTAGGGGGTGCCTTTTCAGGGAACAGGGATCAGGGATCAGGGATCAGGGAACAGGAACGGCCCGCGCCTTTGGTTCTGGTTCATGCTTTGATTGTGCGCCTGGGGAAGGTAATCTTCTGCAAGCATCGAAGCTGATGCGTCTGCCCTACAGCGCTACCAAAAACCCCTTCGCGTTTCCCCTGGATCATTCAATTTTGCGCCAGCCTTTTGTCACAAATGAAGGTTGTCGCCATAGATGAGGTCGAGTTCGCGCAGGTGCGTGCGGATCGTGTATAGGTAGACCTCCAGAGCGAAACTTGGCCCCATGGAGCCTCCTTTGTACTGATCGTAGGCGGCTTTGCGCGCGATATCGCGATATTGCTGCCAGACGGCCTCTAACCTGTCGAACTCCTTGGCGCTTTCGTCGGATGGGGATGGCGCACCGGTTGGCGCGGATGCGGCGGAGTCATCCTCAACCGGCATCTTCAGAGCGATCAGGGCACGCAGAGCCGTGGTGAACGCCGCGTAGCTGGCTTCGCTCATCTTGGATTCCTTGCCCAGACAAACATTCCAATCCTGATTGCTGTTGGCATCTTTGCACTCGCCGGTCTTTGCGTCGTCGGCCTTTTCGCGCGCCATTTCGTCGTCGAATGCCTGCTTGGCCTGCGCTTGTAGCCTGTGGCGCGTATCCTGATACTCTTTGAGCTGTTTTTGATAGGTCTGCTCTTCGGGATTCTGATCCTTCTGGTGCGCCGGAGAAGCCGAATCCTGATCTGCCGCCTGGGCCAGCAAAGCGAGTGGAGAAACCAGTAGACAGCAGAGCAAAAGCAAAGAAAGACGCATCATGGAACCTCCTATTCAACAAAGATATTGCAAGAGTCATTCTGGAGCGAGTGAGCCTTCGGGGTCAAGGTAGTTAGCTGTTCAAAGCCAGCGTGTTCCCCTCGTCAATCGCTTGAGTGCTTCCCATCACCCAGCGCCGTCCACTATGCTGAGTGAGTTTGTTGAGGAGGTTTCGTGTTGACACGCCGCCGTTTTGCCGCTCTCTCCGCCGCCGCAGCAGGGGCAGCGCTGGCTGCTCCGCTTAAGTCGCAGGCTGCCGCAACCCGCTCTGGCCTGGACTTCGGTGTCCAGATTTACATGGTCCGCGACCGGCTCCAGCCGCAGGAGTTGCCCGCCACGCTGCGCCTGATTCACGAGATTGGCTACGCGACCGTCGAGACTTATCCGCTGGTCTATAACCGCCCAGCCAAGGAGTTGAAGGCTCTGATCGAGGGTGTCGGCCTTCGGGCGCCGAGTGGCCACTTCGACTACGATACGCTCGAGGAGCACGTGGACTACGCCGCCGAGTTGGGCTTGGAATACATGATTTGCCCGATGCTCGCGCGGCCGCTCTGGGATACGCTCCACGGCTTCCACGTAGCCGCCGAGCACCTGAACAAGGCAGCTGCCAAGGCGCACGCTGCGGGGCTGAAGTTCGGCTACCATCCGCACAATTACGAATTCAAGAAGCTCGAAGGCGGGCGCGGCTTCGAGGTGCTGATGGTCGAGCTGGACCCGGCAATCAAGCTCGAACTGGATGTGTACTGGGCTATCGAGGCCGGCGAAAATCCGCTCGAATTGATGCAGAAGTACAGCAGCCGTCTGGCGCTCATCCACATCAAGGATCGCAAGCCGGCAACCGGGTTTACTGTTTCGCCCTACGATGAGCACGCGGCACACTTCACTGAAGCCGGCTCAGGCACCATCGACTGGAAGGCGATGCTGGGCGAGGCAAGGCATCTCGGCGTCAAGCAGTACTTTGTGGATCAAGACGGCTACGACGTGCCCGTCGAAGAGAGCCTTCGCCGCAACTGGAAGTATCTGTCGCAGTTGAGCATTTGAGGGTCGCACACACTAACGAAAGTAGGATGATCGATATGGTCGGACACATCAAGGGCGCAGCCAACTGGCTGCGCCCCTGATGGTTGAACCTGCTTGTAACGAACTAGCTGGTGGTGTGGATATCGGGTCCGGTCAGCTTCTCCTCGAGGGCCGCTTGCGCAGCCGCCAACCTTGCCGTCAACAACCGGAAGGGCGAGCAGGAGACGTAGTTGAGGCCGATCTTGTGGCAGAACTTGACGGACTCTGGATCGCCGCCATGTTCGCCGCAGATGCCAACCTTGAGGTTAGCGCGGGTCTTACGGCCCTTGGAGGTGGCCATCTGGACGAGCAGGCCTACGCCAGCCTGATCGAGGGTGGCGAAGGGATCCTGCTTGAAGATGCCCGCCTTCATGTAAGCCGGCAGGAAGTGGTTAATGTCGTCGCGGCTGATGCCGAAGGTGGTCTGCGTGAGGTCGTTGGTTCCGAAGCTGAAGAACTCGGCCTCTTCGGCGATCTGGTCGGCGGTGAGGGCCGCGCGGGGCAGCTCGATCATGGTGCCCACCATGTAATCGACCTTTGAGCCCTTTTCTTTGAAGACTTCCTCGGCAACCCGGCGAATGATCGTAGCCTGATTGCGCATCTCTTCAATGGAGCCAATCAGCGGAACCATGATTTCGACATGCGGATCGGCGCCCTTGACCTTGGCTGCGACGGCAGCCTCAATGATGGCGCGAACCTGCATTTCGGTGATCTCGGGGAAGGCGATGCCGAGGCGGCAACCGCGCAGTCCGAGCATGGGGTTGGTTTCGTGCAACTCTTCGACACGCGCCAACAGCGGACGCAGTTCTTTGAGCTTGGGCGAGCGGGGCTTGGTGTCTTCGAGATGCTGAATCTCGACGAGCAGGTCTTCACGCTTGGGCAGGAACTCGTGCAGCGGCGGGTCGAGAAGGCGGATGGTGACCGGGAGCGACTCCATAGCCTTGAAAAGGCCGGCGAAGTCGGCGCGCTGCATGGGCAGAAGCTTCTTCAGCGCGGATCGGCGTTCCTTTTCATTGTCGGAGAGAATCATGGTGCGCATGTGCTCGATGCGGTCTTCTGCAAAGAACATGTGCTCGGTGCGGCAGAGGCCGATGCCTTCAGCGCCGAACTGGCGGGCCAGCTTGGCGTCGCGAGGAATGTCGGCGTTGGCGCGAATCTTGAGACGGCGAACCGGATCAACCCAAGCCATGAACTTCACGAGATCGGGATCATCGGGCTGCGCTTCGAGTGTCTTCAGCTTGCCGTTAATGACGCGACCGGTGGTGCCGTCGAGGGAGAGCCAATCGCCTTGCTTGAAGGTGTGCCCCTTGACGCGCAGTTCCTTCTTGGCTTCGTCCACAATGCAGTCGCCTGCGCCAGCCACGCAGCACTTGCCCATGCCGCGGGTAACGACGGCAGCATGCGAAGTCATACCACCACGTGAGGTGAGAATGCCGGCTGCCACTTCCATGCCAGCGATGTCCTCAGGTGTGGTTTCACCGCGAACGAGAATGATGATCGGATAGCTACCATTGGCATGGTGCTTGACCGCATCCTCGGCGGTAAAGACAATCTGTCCAACCGCCGCGCCGGGCGACGCGGGCAGACCGGTGGCGAGCACTTCGATCTTCTCGCCCTTTTCCACCAGGCGCGGAACCAGGAAGTCGTAAAGCTGGTTCGGCTCGACGCGCATGATCGCTTCGTCCTGAGTGATGAGTCCTTCGCGGACCATGTCGATGGCCACGCGAACGGCGGCCAATCCGGTGCGCTTGCCGTTGCGGGTTTGCAGCATATAGAGCTTGCCATCCTGGATGGTGAACTCGAAGTCCTGCATATCGCGATAGTGCTTTTCCATCTTTCCTGTGATGGTGCGCAACTGGTCATAGACCAGCGGCATGGCACGCTCCAACTCGCTGATCGACAGTGGCGTGCGGACGCCAGAAACCACATCCTCGCCCTGCGCGTTCATCAAGTATTCGCCGAAGAAAACGTGCTCGCCGGTGGCGGGATTGCGCGTAAAGCCTACGCCTGTGCCGGAATTCTCGCCCAAGTTGCCAAAAACCATCGCTTGAATGTTGACCGCTGTGCCCAGCCAGTCATCGATGCGATTGATGCGGCGATAGGTTTTTGCGCGCTCGTTCATCCAGCTGCGGAAGACCGCGTCGCGCGCCAGCACCAGTTGATCCAGCGGCCCTTGCGGAAAGTCCTTGCCGGTCTCCTTGCGGACGAGTTTCTTGTATTCAGCGATGATTTCTTGCAGCGCCTCAGGCTTGAGCTCATAGTCAAACTTGACCTTGGCGCGCTTCTTGACGCCGTCAAAGATATGCTCGAACTTCTTCTTCTCGACATCCAGCACCACATCGCCGAACATCTGAATCAGGCGGCGATAGGAGTCATAAGCAAAACGGGGATTGTTGCTGCGCTTGGCCAGCGCTTCGACGGCTTTGTCATTCAGGCCGAGGTTCAAAATCGTATCCATCATGCCCGGCATGGAGAACTTGGCGCCCGAGCGAACGCTGACCAGCAGCGGGTTCTCACCCACGCCCAGCTTTTGGCCTTGCAGTTTTTCCAGCCGCTCCAGAGCGGCATACATCTCGGTGTTGACCTGGGGACTGAGTGCTCCGCGCATGTACTCGCGACAAGCCTCGGTCTGAATGGTGAAGCCGGGAGGAACCGGCAATCCGGCATTGGTCATCTCGGCCAGGCCAGCACCCTTGCCGCCCAATACATCTTTCATTTTTCCGTTGCCTTCGGCCGAGCCGCCGCCGAAGAAATACACGTGCTTTGTTGGTGTTGAGTCTGCTTTTCCGGCAGACGCCTTATCCAGAACGCCCTGCGTCATGGGGTGAAACCTCCGCATCTAAGATTCCGCCGGTGGAGTCCGGGCAGAGGATGGCGGCACAAAGACTCAGCAATTCAACAGGAATAGTGCGGTTGTCAGGCTGAGCGAGTACGCATCATCCAGGGATCGAACAGCGCCTCGCGGCATTGATTGGTCGTAAGTACGAATATCGTTCCAAGTATACAGTTGCCTGTGCCGAAGGTCACAACCGATTCAATCGAGCTCTAGTTCTTTTACCGCAATGGAAGGCTTTTTCCCATTATTCGAGACTCACGGAAGCAGCATTTCAGAATCCCGGTAGAAACTGCGTTTTAGGCAGCATACCATTCGAAGCACAAGCCAGAATGTGGTTGATTCACCGCAATATGAGATTCAAGAATGCGCTCCAATCCCACCAAAGCCAGAGTTTCGGCCACACGAGGCGAGAGATTCGACACGCTGAAACGATGGCCTGTCTCGCGGGCGCTGGCATAGAGCGAAATGAGGACGCTGATTCCGGCCGCGTCGATTCTCTGTACCTGCCCCAGATCGAGCGAGACATCTTGCCGGCGCACCAACGGGGCGAAGCGCGCCAACAAGCTCTGCTCGTGCCCCCGAACCAACTCGGTCAATTCGCTCACTTCGGCTGGTTTACCGGCTGGCAAGATGGCAGTCTCCATCGGACATGAAATCGTGCTGGTCATAAAACCTCCTTGAGAATCCAGCGTGCAAATTGGGTTACGGGTCTCGAGCGCCTGACTCTCGTTTTCCTGGTGAGAACACATGGGACCAAAGCCTCGGGGCGATTGCAGGGAATTAGAGGATTTCCGAGTTTCGTGCCTGTTTCCAGGTGTCCGTTTAGACTTGCCGCCGCCCCGCAGATGAACACGCTGATGTTCCATACGTAAAGAGGGGTGCTGCTGGTTCCATCGGGGCTATTTGGGCATGTAGACTCGTCCCGATGATCTCGAGACGACGTCATGAGTTCACCATGATTTACGCTCTAGAATTGGCCTGACTCGGCGCGATACCGGCGCGGATGATGACCTCTACTCAGGCCAGCTTGACGAAGTGCATGGCCGCCGAGTTCATGCAATAGCGCAGGCCGGTTGGGGGCGGTCCGTCATTGAAGACATGGCCCAAGTGCGCGTCGCAACGGCGGCAGGAGACCGCGATGCGCGCCATCCCCAGGGTCGAGTCGTTCGTCTCCACTACATTCTCGCGCGCGATGGGCTGCCAGAAGCTCGGCCAGCCGGTGCCGGAATCAAACTTGGTGTCAGAATTGAAAAGCGCAGTATCGCAGCAGATGCAGCGGAAGATGCCCTTTTCGTGCAGGTTCCATGTGTCGCCGGAGTAGGCGCGCTCAGTGCCTGCACGGCGAGTCACTTCATACGAGATTGGCGAGAGCTGTTGTCTCCATTCGGCATCGGACTTGCTGATGTGAGCTACCGTCACCTTGCCGGTCTTTTTGCCGTTGGCCGCAAACTCGACGATGGTTACATTTGCCGGCGCACCAGCGGCGGAGACGGGCTGCGGCTCAAAAACTCCGGCGCGTCTCAAAGCCCAGAAGCCTGCCCCGCTTGCCGCTGCCACGATCAATGCGCGCCGGCTCAAATCTACCATTCCAGTTTCGTTCTTGGATTGTGACTGCTCTTGCAAAGGATTCTTCATAAGCCTTCCTTTCCGAAGTGAGGAATCACTTCATCAAAACGTAGAAGTCCAGGTGTACATCCTTGACTTCTTTCTTGCGAAGGATGCGGAAACGAAACCGTCCGTTCTCCACGCCGAAGGCAGTTGGCCCCACCGCAGGTGCTTCAACCGAAGGTGAATGCAAATGCCTGGACACCCGGCGTAAGGAATTCAATCCGGAAGACGCGATCTTGCACGCTGCTTTTCTGCCGGATCAACTGGTACAGGCGGCTTTCGGTTACGGTGCCGTTGCCTTCCGCGTCGGTGTCTTCGCCGTGATCTTCGCCGGGCGGTTTGCCGTCTAGAGTGACTCGGAAGCGGATTGGCTTTCCACCACTGCCGGGGGCGAGAACCAGATGAAGATCGCGGGCATGAAAGCGGTAGACGATGCTGCCTTTAGAAGAGAGTAGCGTTGCGATCTGGCTCTCGTCTTTCCATCTGCCATCGAGCGCCCATTCATTCAGATCAAAGTGAGCGGGGGATTGATAAAGATGCGCGTCATCTTCATCAAATCCGCCGGGCGAGGCAAAGTTGGCGGCGCGAATGTATCCGATATAAGTTTCCGGCGATTGCACGTTTTCGAGCTGCGAGACGGCCTCTACTCCTACGGATAGGTTTTTTTGCGCAAAGTTGGGCAGTTTTTGGTGGTTCCTCTCCTCCAAAAGGCTGCGAATCCAGCCCTCGGATTCTTCATAGCCGCCTTCGCCAAAGTGGTGATAGCGAACACGGCCGGTCGCATCAATGAAATAGTGGGCCGGCCAAAACTTGTTATTGAAGGCGCGCCAGATGCGATAGTCGTTATCCATCGCTACGGGATATTCGATGCCTAATTCCTTGACCGCCTTGCGAACATTTGCCTCGTCTTTCTCGAAGGGAAACTCCGGGGTATGCACACCGATGACGACCAGGCCGCTGTCTTTGTATTGCTTGTACCAAGCCTTGATGGTGGGCAGAGTGCGCAAGCAGTTAATGCAGGAGTAGGTCCAGAAGTCGATGAGCACGACCTTGCCGCGCAGCGATTCCGCGGTCAGTGGTGTGGAGTCAGGCGTGTTAATCCATGCCGTGGCCCCGGAGAGATCGGGCAGCGTTTGCGGCACACCGTCTGCGTTGCCTCCGGCAGACATCATCATCATCGACGGATGATCGTCGCTCTTCATGGTCGGGTCATCAGGTTTGGAGGGAGCCGCAAAAGCAACCAGGCGCTGTTCAAGATTCGACGTGCTGGCGAGCGAAAGCTGTGTGAGGACACCACGGTCTAACCCCAGCGCGACGGCTGCCACGCCCACGAGCACTGCAACTCCGAGGATGCGTCTGACCCACACATCTGCGCCGAGAGAACGCTTCATGGCGGCGAAGACTCGGCCTCCGGCGAGCAGGGCCAGAGCCAGCGAAGTGGCGGCTCCGGCGGCATAGGCAAGCAGCAGAATCGCTGTGCGGACGCTCGTGCCGCTCAGCGCTGCTCCGGTGAGAATGAGTCCGAGAATGGGTCCGGCGCAGGGCGTCCATAACAGACCGGTCGCGATGCCGAGGATAAACGAGTTGAGCACGCTGGGGCTGGAATCATGGCTTCCGGAAAGCCTGCTGCCCAGTTGCACCAGAGGGCGCGAAAGCCGCTCAGCGAGTGACGAGAAAAGCAGCGTGAGGCCAAAGATCGCGAAGAGAATCAGAGCGGCAACCCGCCCAAACTGATTGGCGCGCGTGGCCCAGGCCCCGCCCACGGTCACCAGGCTGGCAACCAGCGTAAACGTAGCCGCCATGCCAGCCAGCAGCGGCAGGCCGCTCTTCCGAAAAGGTTGATCGGAACGCGCAAAAACAAAGGGAAGCACCGGGAGGATGCAGGGACTCAGGATGGTGAGGATTCCACCTAGAAATGCGAGGAAAAGCAATAAAATCAAGCGGTATCACTCCTTCAGTCTGTGCCGGTCTGTTTTTGGTTACGGCGTGGGCGGCGAAACTGCCGCGTACTCTATGAGACTCACAAGAGCAGCGAAAGTTACAGAGATTGAGGCGGATGGTGCTGTCTGGAAACTGAGGGGGAGGAGTTGCTCCTAAAGAGGTACGATCTTTGCCCTGGCCCAGAGGCTGGGTTCCTGGGTTTGTCTTGATCTTCATTGAATATCGTAGCGGCTGGGCTTTTTCAGCCACCATTCTTGAAAGCCGATAAGCAATTGGGAAGGCTCCACGAACGCAATGTTTAGGGATGCCTGAACACCCTGAGATAGGGTATTTGTTGTCAAGTGAAAATAAGTTACCGGAAGGTAAGAATGTTGTGACTTCCGTATGTGAGTTATATTAGTTACCCTCTCAAAACTGTCTCGCAATAGAACACCTATTACTGATATGTGAATGAATCAAGAACGGATGAGATATTCCTAATCTATTCAATTCAAGCGACACTTAATCAGTGATTGCTAACTCGACAAAACGCAAGAGATGCCTTTCGTCAGAACGTGAAATTGCCCTGCTTCCTGAACGAATATTTCATCCCTTCCTTTCTCGCTTGCGCAATCGATCTTTCCTAATCGAGCGCGGAGTTATGTTGAATCGCCGAATCTGTGAGTGGCCTTTGTTGCTTTTCGTTGCCATACATCCCGCGCTTTTCTTTGCGCAGTCTCAGCAGCAGATTGCGCGTGCCGACTCTGCCGAGAAGTTACCTGGCACTGATGCTGCCATGGATGTATCCATATCGACTACGGTCGTGATTCCCAAAGTCTTTACTACGTTGAAAGTGGTTGCCGACGATCCGGATGCAATGAATGCCTTGACGCCGGTCTCGAATATCACACAAGAAGAGATTCTTTCTTCGGCTGGAACTTACGGAGACTTCTCCCGGTATCTTCAACTCTTGCCGGGCGTGGTTTGGAGCTCCGATCTAAGCAACGATGTGCTGGTGCGCGGCGGCCATCCAACCGAGAATCTGTTTGTCGTCGATGGCGTCGAGGTGCCTAACATCAACCACTTTTCGCTCTCCGGATCGAACGGCGGATTTACGTCCATGATGGATTCGACCGCCGTTGGCAGCATGAATATGAGGGATGATGTCTACGATGCGGGCTACTCCAGCCGTCTCTCTTCGCTGATTGAGATTCATACTCGGGAGTTGGGAGACGCGCGTCAGGACGGAAATATCACCGTGGGCATTGCCGGCGCGGGCGGGCTTTATCAGCGCGCTTTGGCCAGCAAGGGCAGCCTGCTGCTTTCGGCGCATCGCAGCATTATGAATCTGGTCACCAATGACATTGGCATCAATGGCGTTCCAACATATACCAACGGCATGGCTCGCTTGGAGTTTGCTCCCGATAGCCGAGATTCGCTCTCCTTTTTCAGTTTGAGCGGTGCTGATTCCATCGACATGACGCCCTGCCAGTCAGCCGGGGCCACGAGCGAATATCAAACCCAGTACTCCGGATGGCGCACCACCGAAGCGCTGAGCTGGAGACATAACTATTCTCCGCAAGTGACTTCCAATCTTACCGCCAGCGCTTCAGTGACCAGCCAGAAGATTGGCCAGCAGGAACAGATTGGTGCCTATGTCGATCAAAATGGAAATTGCCAGGCGTACTCTCTGATACCGTCTTACAACGAAGACTCGCACACCGGACTCTCGGCGTTGAACTATGAGCTTCGAGCTGACCTGCGCGGATGGCTGGTATCGGCGGGTGTGAGTGGCAAATTAACTACACCGGATGATTCTGTCTCGCAGCCCGTTGGTCAGTTATCGCCCTTCAGCGCCAATCCGTTAAGTTCTGACGCAGTCACCTTTCAGCGGAAATTCTCGACCGGCCAAGGCGCTTTCTTCGTTGGGGCAGAGCGCGGCTTTGGCACCCGCTGGAAGTTATTGGCCGGCCTGCGCGCCGAGACCTTCGCTCTCACCGGCAGTTATGCCCTTGACCCGCGCGTCTCGATCGCCTACCGCCTCAACGCCCGTCAGATTCTCCACGCCTCCATGAACATTGCCTCGCAATTGCCGCCCATCATGGACATGATCAGTTACGCGAGTAATCGCAGCCTGCAACCCGTTCAAGCCCGGCAGGGAGCGGTGGGCATGAGACTGTGGCAGGCGAACTGGGGCACGATCGACGCCGAGGTCTATCAGAAAAGCTACCGGCGCGAGGCTGTCTCCACCGAATACCCGGATCTGATGCTCTCGAACATGGTCGATACTCTGGGCCAGGGATTCGTCTGGCTTCCACTGACCAGTGCCGGAACAGCCCTGGACCGCGGCCTGGAACTCTCAGCGCATGCGCATTGGGGCAACCGGATGGAAGGCCTAATCTCTGCCTCCCGCTCCCAATCCACCTACCGCGCTCTCGACGGCATTCGCCACCCCGGCAACTACAACATTCCCATGATGCTGAACGCGATGGGCAACGCCCGCCTGCCGTTCGCAATAAAAATGGATCTGCGCGAGACGGTCTCGAGTGGCCGTGTATACACACCTTTTGATTTGGCCGACTCGAACGCCCAAACCCGCGGCATTTACGACCTTTCCCGCATCAACGCAGTCCGAACCCCAGTTTATAACCGCCTGGACGTGGAGTTGGAGCGCGACTTTCACGCCGCAAAAGGTATCTTCAACGTCCACGCCGGCGCTGAGAACGTCTTTAATAGAGCCAACCCAATGGGCTACGTCTGGCTTCCCAATTGCGTTGCTTCGTGGGGTTGTGGTGACAGCAACAACCAGCCCATTGCCAAGATGGACCAGATGGGCCGCTATCCGGTCTTCAGTGTTCGTTACGAGTTTTAGCGCGTCTCGTACGCCGCAAAAAACCACGAACGGCCAAGGGCGACCCTGGCCGTTCGTGGATTTTGAGCTGCTTTGATGCTTGTTTTTCTACTATGCCTTGGCCAGAACCAAAGCCTTCAGCCGCGCGTTCAGGCGGCTTTTGTAGCGGGAGACGGTGTTGTCGTGCAAAATGCCCTTCTGCACGCTCTTGTCCAGGGTGGAGACGGTCTCGCGATATTGCTCCTGCGCGGCCTTCACATCGCCCTTGGTGAGTGCCTCGCGTAGAGAGCGCAAGCTGGTGCGCACACGGCTGCGGTTGGCGCGGTTCACTGCGGTGCGGGTTACGGTCTGGCGGGCGCGCTTCAGCGACGATACATGATTTGCCATTGCTTATCCTTGAATCTCAGGCCCTGATTTCGGGCAGAATGATGCGGTCACAGAATGCAACTCGAGCCGCATCCCTCGCAATTACTTAGTCTACGGGAAACCGGGCCGCCGGTCAATGCGCGCATGCGCGGCCCTCGCGACGGAGCAGGATGCACCCGATAAGAGCCGGAATGCATCTGAAAGATTGAGGTGGCGTCTGAAAAACGATATTCTCGCCCTTAGTATCTGCCAAGGCACACTTTTCACCAAAAATCCTTGCGCCGTGCATTGACTCTTTTTCCCTTTGGCGCTAGTCTCAAGCCCAGATACCGAATACTGACACTGGATTTGGTAGCCCTCTCAAACCCGCGGTCCCGCAAGACAGCCCAGAGCTTCGGCCCGGTCCTGCGCCGCATATCGCAATCATCCTCTCAATCAGCTATCTTCTCGCAGCCCTTACCTCGCGCTGTCTGCCGCCCTTGCGCCCTGCCTATCCCGCCAACTCAGCTCACCTCAACCGCACATCCATTTGGAGGCCATCGAACCCATTGAAGATCGCTTTGGAGATCACGCCCAACCTGGAGCCCCTTTTCGGGACTCGCGATGAAAACCTCAGACTCATGGAAGACTCGCTCGGCGTTCGCATCGATCTTCGCTCTGACGCCGTGCATGTCGAGGGACCAGACACGGGAGTGGCCCGCGTCCGGCAGATCTTCGCGGATTTCGAGGCGCTGCGCAAGCAGGGCGTCAACCCGCACAATGGCGAGCTCAACGGCCTGTTGCGCCTGGTGGTCGCCGACCCCGCCACCACTCTGCGTTCGCTGGCCGATAGCGGCAAGCAGCGCTCGGCCGGCGTCAAGCGCACCGTCCAGCCGCGTTCCATCAACCAGAGGAAATATGTCGAGGCCATCGAGCAGAACGACATGGTCTTTGGCGTCGGCCCGGCAGGCACCGGCAAAACCTACCTCGCCGTTGCCATGGCTGTTGCCGCCATGAATGCCAAAAAAGTCAGCCGCATCGTCCTCGTTCGTCCCGCGGTCGAGGCCGGCGAGCGCCTCGGCTTCCTGCCCGGCACCCTCCAGGACAAGGTTGACCCCTACCTCCGTCCGCTCTACGACGCGCTCTACGATCTACTCGAGCCGGACAAGGTCGACAAGATGCTGGAGAAGAATGTCATCGAAGTAGCGCCGCTGGCCTTTATGCGCGGCCGCACCCTTAACGACGCCTTCATCATCATGGACGAGGCACAGAACACCACCATCGAGCAGATGAAGATGTTTCTCACCCGCATGGGCAATAACTCCAAGGCAGTCATCACGGGGGACATAACTCAGATCGACTTGCCCAACCCGCGCAAATCCGGCCTGCTCGACGCAATCAATATTCTCAATGGCGTCGAGGGCATCCACTTCTGCCACTTCGAAGACGTAGACGTAGTCCGCCACGCGCTCGTTCAGCGCATCGTGAGAGCCTATGACTCCGTCAAGTCCCAGCAGCAGGAGTTGCCGCTCGCGTTGGGTGAAGCCATCGAAATCGGCGCTCAGCCCCGCGGAGACCGTACGCAGCCGCAGGCATTGCATCCGGCCAAGCCGCAATGAAACGGCATGTATTTTAGTCACTGCAAGCGAGCCCCTGCATTTACTGGGGCTCCGCTTCCCAAAAAATCCTCAATATTAATCACTTCAAGGGATCTGCGTTCTTCCTAAGAACCTACTCGACGGTGACTGACTTGGCCAGATTTCTGGGCTGATCCACATCGCAACCTCGGCGGACGGCGATGTAATAGGCCAGCAACTGCAAGGGAACGATCTCGATCAGCGGCGAAAGCAGCTCGATGGCGGGGGGGATGAATAGGACGTGTTCGACCAGGCTGGCGATGGTGGTGTCGCCCTCAGTGGCGATGGCGATTACGCGACCGGAGCGGGCGGTAACTTCCTGGATATTTGAAAGGGTCTTCTCATAGCGCAGCTTGGATGCGGGATCGGATTCGTCGCGGGTAGCGAGCACGACCACAGGCAAAGTTTCGTCGATCAAAGCGTTGGGGCCGTGCTTCATTTCGCCGGCCGGATAACCCTCGGCGTGGATGTACGAGATTTCCTTGAGCTTGAGCGCGCCTTCGAGAGCGATGGGAAAGTGGATGCCGCGGCCGAGATAGAGAAAGTCATTGGCTGTGGAGAATATCTTGGCCAGTTGCTCGCACTGGCTTGAACGCTGGCGCAACACCTCTTCAATTTTTCCAGGAATGCGGCTCAGCTCTCCAATCAGCGCAACGGACTGGGCTTGATCAAGTTCACCGCGCAGTTGGCCTAGCTTGAGCGCGAGCAGGAAGAGCGCCGTGAGTTGCGCCGTGAAGGCTTTGGTCGAGGCGACGCCGATTTCTGGACCGGCGTGGGTGTAGATGGAGCCGTGGGCCTCGCGAGCCACCATGGCGTCTACCACGTTGCAGATGGCCACGGTCTTCGAGCCGAGAGTCTTCATTTCGCGCTGAGCGGCCAGGGTGTCAGCGGTTTCGCCAGATTGGGTGATGAGCAGCCCGAGAGCGTTGGGGTCGGAAATCGGATTACGGTAGCGGTACTCGCTGGCGTAGTCCACATCCACCGGCAGCCGGGCCAAACGCTCGATCATGTACTTGCCTGTTAAAGCGGCGTGCCAACTGGTGCCGCAGGCGGCGATATTGATGCTGGTGGCGGCGGCCAGTTCCTCGTCGGAAATCTTCATTTCGCCTAGAAAAACCTTGCCGGAATCGAGCGAAACGCGGCCCAGGGTGGTGTCGAGAATGGCTCGCGGCTGCTCATAAATCTCCTTGAGCATGAAGTGCTTGTAGCCACCTTTTTCCGCCTGAATCGGATCCCATTGAATGCGTGTGATGGCGCGCTGGATGGGGTTGCCGTCAAAATCGGTCAGCTCGACGCCGGCCAGCGTGAGGATGGCCATGTCGCCGTCGGCCAGAAAATAAATGTTGCGTGTGTGGTGAAGAATTCCGGGCACGTCTGAGGCGACAAACGATTCGCCTTCGCCTACGCCGATCACTACCGGCGGACCAAAGCGCGCCACCACAATTTTGTCCGGTTCAAGAGCCGACAGAACGCCCAGCGCAAAGGCTCCGGTGAGCCGCTTGACGGCGCGGCGAACGGCCACTTCCAACGAAATGGGCTGACCGGCGACATCAGCTTCCTGCTGAATTTGTTCGATCAGGTGGGCGATGATCTCGGTGTCGGTTTCGGTAACGAACTTGTGGCCCTGCGCGGTGAGTTC
>Ga0116117_1000258_pt1 | contig 15016 bp, 16 predicted proteins | sample June2015DPH_11_1_FD_89790 | JGI IMG/M metagenome (GOLD analysis project Ga0116117, IMG submission 89790) | Peatland microbial communities from SPRUCE experiment site at the Marcell Experimental Forest, Minnesota, USA - June2015DPH_11_10 | ecosystem: Environmental > Terrestrial > Soil > Wetlands... | reverse complement strand
TTCAAGGCTATGGTACGGCGGCTTGCGGCGGAAAGTTCCTAACAGGTTCTGACGGGTCAGCCTTGCGAAGGTTAGCGCCCGCCTGAGGTCGCAGCGTTGCTGAGACCGACGAAGCGCTGATTATGCGGACGGCAAATGGGAAGCGCCAAGAAAAAGAAGGCCACGAAAGAAATCAGCCGGGGTACTCGGATGGCGGACAATACCATGCTGCCCGTTCAAGGGCCCCGATTCCCGCCAGCGCTTAAAGAAGACCACCCGTCTGCACGCCCAGGATGGCAAGCGCCATTTCCAGTTTGTTGACGGCCTCGCCGATTTCAGGATGTTCGCCGATTTTTGTCTGCAGAGCTCTCAGCAACTGATTGGCGGCCGCTACGTGTTCAGCTGCTTGCTTAGGACCGGATGCCGGATTCGAGTCTTCCTGTGTTGGCATAGCACCTCACTGGTGGAATTCTAGTCCCGCAAGCGCGCGAGCGCACGCGTCGGCTGCGATTCGCGAGCGGGCGCAGAGTGAACTGCTCCCGCGCGATTGTTGCTTCGGTTAAACTCGGACGATGGACAAAAAAGAAATTAACTCTTCGAAGCTGACGGCCAACTTCTTATTCTGGGTGTGTGGTGTGGGTGTTTTGCTGCTGGTTGCCTTGTTGGGACATTTCGTCTGGAAGATTTTCTGATGCTCGCCAATCTCCCTAGCTAGAGCGCCGCGGCGAATAGTCTCGCGAAAAGCATGAATGACAGGCCGATCGCGGCCAAGCTGTTCGCGCGGATAGTGCGGTGACTCGCTGCCCACGGAAACATCAATATATCGAATATCGGCATGAACCTCTCGGGCCATAAGAGTCCGGCAACGCCGAATGCGAGCGACAACTGTACGAGGAAACAAAGGCCCAAGTGATCCATAGCTGGTGGGATGTAAACCGTCCCTACCATTAAAGCGTAATCGCGGTTTGGAGGAAAATTACCAAGGTTACTGACGAAACAGCGAAGAGCGGTACAAAGCAAGTTCTTGAGAATGCGACGCCCGTCAGCGATTACAAAAATTACGGATCAGCACGGAGGGGTTCTCGAGGCAATTTGGCGCCGGAATTTCGTGCTGATCCATTTTTCAGAACATGGTTTGCGTGAACCGACTCTCCGTTACGCGCGACAGAGAATCACGGCTGTTTGGGGGTTATGCCGGGCTGGCTCGCTTCGACCGTGACGTCAACCTTGGCGCCCGGTTTGAGTTTTACATGGTGACCGTTTTCGTCGACCAAGGTGTTCTCAATGCGAATCTCCTGGTAAAGCGGGTCAGCGCCTTTCTCGATTGTGATCTGGGCCTTTTCGGGCATCCGTGGATCTGGCGACTTGATAATTTTTTCTACGGTTGCGGGCATGGTTACGTTAGCTTTTTCCGGCATATCTCCTCAATCTTTTTACGAGCGGCGTGCGCCGAAGGGATTGGATAATTTTATCAGGAAGAAGAGAATTTCAAGCGCCCGCGACGGTAGGGCGTCCGACGCAAGTGTTTGTGTTTCGGTAGAGAATGAGGCGCGGGCCCACGGCGTCTCGCATCCGCAGCGAGCGCCGAAGCGCCCGTCTAATTCCGGAGGATTATTATGGCTGCACATCGTACGTATCAATCCATCTTGTTCCCTGCGCAAAGTGGGCGCATCCTGGCCGATCTTTCCCTGAAGTTTCCCCATGTGATGTTCGCGCTGTTTGCCTGTGCTATCTTCCTTCCAGCTCAAACCGTTCCGCCGTCGACTTCTTCGTCGCCGTCAGAGATTGCCCTGCAAGAGCGTGTCACGCAACTCGAGGCCGAGGTGAGCGAGTTGAGAACTATTGTGAAGAAGATGCAATCCGGCAACCCGGCTCCCGCTGGTAATTCGAACGCTCCCCTCGCAGCGAGCGCTTCGACCCAGACGACGCCCCAAAATCAGGCCGCTCTGCAGTCTCCGGTGACTGCCGACGACAGAAGCAATCTCGACTTTCTGCGGGACACGACCATCGATCTCTCGCTGGATACTTACTACGAGTACAACTTCAACCATCCCGTTGGTCGTGTGAACCTGCTGCGCGCGTATGACGTTTTGAGCAACGAATTCAGCTTGAGTCAGGCCAGCGTGATCCTCGAGCGGGCGGCCGATCTTAGCGCAGGCCGGCGCTGGGGAGGACGGCTTGACTTGCAGTTCGGCCAGGCCACGGACACATTGCAGGGAAATTCGGCGAACGAACCACGTCCAGACATCTACCGCAATATTTTCCAGGCCTACGGAACCTACATCGTGCCCCTGGGCAAGGGTCTGACGCTCGACTTTGGAAAGTGGAGCAGCGCGCTCGGCGTGGAGGGCAACTACACGAAGGACCAGATGAACTATTCCAGATCTTTCTGGTTCTACTATTTGCCCTTCTACCACATGGGACTGCGGGCGAGTGTTCCGGTCAATGATCGATTTACGGTGAACTATTGGGTAATCAACGGAACGAACCAGGTCGAGGCCACCAACGGATTCAAAGACGAATTGTTCGGATTCACCGCCAAGCCGAAAAAAAACGTGACCTGGACGATGAATTATTATCTCGGCCAGGAACATCCAGATCGCGCGCCATCCAGCAATTGCGGACCGATTCCTGTGCAGCCGGGACTGTGCTTTACGGCAATCCGCCCTGCGCCGGATGGACGCACTCATATCTTCGACAGCTACGCGACCTGGCAGGCCACGCCCAAACTGACGTTACAGGTTGAAGGCGACTACGTGATTCAACGGTTGTGGAGAAATCAGGCACCCGGCGAGTCGTCTGCGCCCGCGCATACCGATGGGGGCGCGGCCTATGTTTCATACCAATTGACGTCCAAGACTGCGGTTGCCGCGCGGAGTGAATACATGTCTGACCGGGGAGGACTCTTCAGCGGGATCTCACAGGCCTTGAAGGAAAACACGTTGACTTTCGACTACAGGGTCGCGGAGGGGACGCTGATGCGTTACGAATGGAGGCGCGACTCCACGAATCAGCCGTCGTTTCTGACAGACGTGCAAGGAGTACTCGCTCGCCAACAGGATACAGCGACCGTCGGGCTGATCTGGTGGTGGGGACGCAAGCAGGGGACATGGTGAAGGGCTCTGGGAAAGGGTGAACCCGGCGTGGCAACAGTATTCAAAGGGCAGAGTGTATTTGTCTTTGACAGGATGCAATTGGTTGGTGAAAATAGCCTCCTCGTTCGAGTACAAAGAAAAATCACCCGAAGTTTCGAGAGGAAATCTATGACCAAGACAATCGCGATTACTGTTCTTTCCGTGTGCCTTTCATTTGCCGCTGGAGCCGCTCTCGCCGAAAGAGTGCATGACTGGGCGGATCTGGAGAGAGCGCATAACCACGTGCAGGAAGCCATGAAGGAGATGGATCATGCTCGTGCCGCGAATCATTACGACATGGGAGGACACGGCGCGAAAGCCGAAGAGCATCTGCGGGCAGCCGAGCACGAACTGCACGAATCGATTGAAGCAGCCCGGGCAGCAAGATAACTGAAAACTTAAGGATCAAAACTGGAGGCGCGGGAATGAATCCCGCGCCTTTAATTTTTCCTAGTCGCCGGCTGAACTCCTTCAGGACCGGTTCTTGTCGAACCGTCGATCTCAGGTCATTAACCTGAGGGCATCGACCTCAGGCTCAGGCCATCAACGAAATGCCAGAATCGAACACGGACGGTGTCGCCAAGCTAAGGGCAGCGGAGTTCGTTCCGATAAGGCCGGTCGCGGAACCGAGAGCGTTTTGCAGTGACGCGTACGCCTGTTGCGCTGCGGTCATCTGGCTGGCAGACAGGTCCTGGCCGAGCTGAAGCGGGCTTTGCAGGTTAGAGGTTTGCCCTGGCGTCTGGCCCGGTTCGCCACCACCGCCCATTCTGACGCGGTGATGATTATGGAGGTGCAAATCACTTTCGAGATTTTGCTGAATGCTCGAGTAATCTTTTTGCGCCGCCGACAGATTCCCGGATGTGAGGTCGGAGGAGAGCTGCTGGAAAGCCTGCGTGACCGGGTTCGAAGTGGACGAGGCGGAGGTGCTGGCTCCCGACTGTGAGAGAGCTTGCTGCAGTGTAGCGAAGTCGGACTGGGCCCCGGACAGATTGCCGGACATCAGGTCCTGTCCTAGCCGCTGCAGTTGCGGAGCCTGGAACTGAGAAGCAATCGCGCTGGCAGTATTGCCCATGCTGCCTAAAATTGCCGAGATGGACATTGGTATCCCTCGATGTGAAATAGCTGAGTGTTCCAACGGCCTGCACGGATGACGACATTCCGGAAGAACACTGGAAGCGATGCACGCCAGTTTCCATTTGGAAAATGAGAGACAGGCTTGAAATTTTGCCGTATTTCGAGAGGAACGCTCCAACGCGGAGTTTCCGCTAGGAAGACGTTGCCTAGTCAGGACTGCAAGTGTTGCCGAGTGCTTCCGGCTTTATGTTCGTCGGATCCCCTGTTTACGAGCCCGATACCCGCCTCGTGTCATTCCAATTTTCCGTTCCCGCTCAACCAACATTCAGTACACTGCGGGGTACGATCCTACGTCGCCGCTGATCGCGGGCTTCTGGCAGCGTGCCACGAAGCATTAGTTTGCAAGGGAGGACTCCAGGAAATGGCTCGAAAGTTTAAAGATCTGTCGGAGCGCGAGATTCTAGCGTTGGCCATCGCATTTGAGGAAGAAGACGGGCGTGTTTATGGAGACTTTGCCGACGGGCTGCGGGAGGACTATCCGGCGACGGCGAAACTGTTTGACGATATGCAGAAGGAAGAATCGGGGCACCGGTCCGCGTTGATCGAGACGTATCGCGCCCGCTTTGGGGATCACATCCCGCTGATGCGCCGGCAGGACGTCAAGGGATTTATTCAGCGGCGGCCGTTCTGGCTGACGCGGCCGCTGAAGATTGCGGAGGTGCGCAAGCAGGCTGAGCTAATGGAACTGGAGACGCGGCAGTTCTATAAGAGGGCGATCACGCAGGTCACCGATGCGGGGATCAGGAAGCTGCTGGGCGATCTTGAGGAAGTGGAACGGAAACATCAAAACGCGGCCGAGGCACTGGGCGAAGAGATCACGCAGGACGTCCAAAAGACGGAGGAGGAAGCGCAACGCCGCCTCTTCGTGCTGCAAATCGTGCAGCCCGGACTGGCCGGGTTGATGGATGGATCGGTCTCGACGCTGGCGCCCGTGTTCGCGGCGGCTTTCGCGACGCGCAGCAGCAAGGACGCGTTTCTGGTGGGATTGGCAGCCTCAATCGGCGCCGGCATCTCGATGGCTTTTGCGGAAGCGTTGTCGGATGACGGATCTTTGACGGGCCGCGGCCGTCCTGTGTTGCGCGGTGCTGTGACCGGGTTGATGACCGCGGCGGGAGGGATTGGACATACGCTGCCATTCCTGATCCCCAACTTCCACGCTGCATTTGTCGCCGCCATGATTGTAGTGGCCTTCGAACTGGGAGCGATTGCGTGGATTCGCAACCGGTACATGGATACTCCGCTGTTATCGGCGGCGTTTCAGGTAGTGGTGGGTGGCGTGCTCGTGTTTGCCGCCGGCATATTGATCGGAAGTTCGTAGCTGTTCGCAACCGATCATCCGTAATTTGTACCGCCAAAGGGTCGCCGCAAAGAAGATAATGAGAATTATGTGTCCTGGCCTGGAATCGTGCTCTTGCCCGCGGGTTGCGCTCCGTTGGTCTTTGGACAGGGGATTGCGGACGGTCCGGTTAACGAGAAGGCAAGAAAAACATTGCTTAAGGGCCGAACCTATCTCTTCTTCGCCGACACAATGCGCTCGATCTGCTGAATGTGGTTGAGGTCGTGTCCGGCGACCATGAGCGCGATCCGCTCGATGCTTTCCTGCCCGCGCTCAGAATGCATGCCGAACTGTTTCCACTGCGACGGAGTGAGGGTTTTGAGCAGGGCGAGATTCGCTTCGCGCAGCACTCGCTGCTGGATGAGATCCTTGCGAAGGTTGCGTTTGTCATAGTGGCCCGCGATGACCCATGCGTTCTGGTCATACGCCTGCACGTCCGTTCCGGGCGCGCCGAGAATCGAGCGCATGCGCCAGGCGACAACGATTTCGACATCGGCAAGGTGGGCGATAATCTCCGCAATCGACCACGTCTCTGGCGCAGGCCGCTTGCGGAGCTTCGCTGTGCTGACGCCTTTCACCATGCGCTCCAACTTCTTCGGAGTGGCAGCCTGCACCTTGAGTGGATCCTGATCTTGAGCGTGGGCGAGGATGCGCTGAGTGTATTGCTCGATTGTCTCGTTCATGGGTGACTCTCCGCTGCCGCGCCCCTATTCTAGTTCGGCATCGACTTCCGTGGATGCGGAAACATCTCGTTTTTTCCGATCGCGGGCCTGGGAGGCGTAAACAGCCTGACCAGTGGTCAAAAATTGAGTGCCCACAATTCGGAGAAATTGTGAAAACCCAACTAAAAAGCCATTGAAAAATGGTTCGACGGTGCTATATCTTGCATTGACCTAGGGTCAAAGGGAAATACTTGGGGGGGCCTATTTTGGAGGGAATTGCCAGCAGTCTTGCAAAGCCAACACAACTAAGACGGGACGGTAAACCACGGCCGCGGTCGGAAGCGAAGCGCGGGCAGATTGTCGATGCAGCCATCCGGCATTTTGCGGAGCGGGGATATAGCGCGGCGCGCGTGGAAGATATTGCGGTGCAATTGGGAATTGCCAAGGGATCGGTGTTCCAACATTTCAAAAGCAAAGACGGACTATTTTTCGAAGCCTATAAGAAAGCGGTGCAGTCGTTTCCCCGGTACATGCAGGCTCCGGCAGAAGTGCAGGAGCAGGGAATGTTCGAGGTGCTGCGCTATTGGCTGGGACGTACCGAGCACATGGTGCGCGACAACTGGGCCTCCTATCGAATTTACCTGGTGGGCAATTACGGAACGGACTTGGCCTTGCGGCGCGAGATTAACCGGTTCCTGGTTTCCGAGGACCCCTACGGCTGGCGCGAGTTTGTGGAGTTCGGCATCAAGCGGGGGGATTTGAGATCCGATCTGGATGTGGAAATGATTGGTTCTGTTCTGGAGTGGACTATGGACCGGTTTCAGGATGCGTTGCTGACCGAAGAACTGGACCCGGGATTGTTCCGCAAGGCAGGATCGGTGCCGCAGAAAAAAGAAGCGCGAATCGAGCAGTTCGTCGCCTTATTGAGGCGGGCCATTGGATCGGAAAAGGCGCAGACGCCGGGAAAGAAAGCATGAGCCACGGGATGAGCGTGGAGCAGATTGTTGCCAGCTATGACGCCAGGGCGCCCCTGGCAGAGGCTTACACGATTCCGGCGGGCTGGTATGTGGACGCGCGAATCGCGGATCTTGAACGGGAGACGGTGTTTTCCAAGACCTGGCAGGTGATCGGGCGGGTCGACCAGGTAGTGAAGCCGGGGCAGTTCGTAACGGCGACGGTTGCGGGCGAGCCGCTGGTTGCCGTAAGGGGCAACGATAGCCTGCTGCGGGCGTTCTATAACGTGTGCAGGCATCACGCGGCGGCGGTCGTGACCGAGCCGTGCGGGCAGGCATCGATTCTGCATTGCCCGTATCACGGGTGGAATTATGGTTTGGATGGCGTGCTCAAAGGCATGCCGGAGTTCGAAGGTGTCAGAAATTTCGAGCGCAGGGATAATGGCCTGGTTCCGGTGAAGGTCGACAGCTGGGAGCAATTCGTCTTCGTCAATCTTGATCCGCAGGCCGAGTCCCTGGCGGAGTTTCTTGGAGGGCTGGTAAAACGGGTTGCTCCGCTCGGTTTGGGTAAACTGCATTACTTCACCAGCAAGACGTACGACATCCATTGCAACTGGAAGGTGTTCGTCGATAACTACCTCGATGGCGGATACCATGTGCCGCATCTGCATAAAGGGTTGAGTTCGGTGCTCGATTACAAGCAGTACACGATCGAAAATGAAGACCGGTATTGCCTGCAGTCGAGTCCGATGGTGAGTTCGGAGGAGGATGCGGCGACGGGCGCCACGCGACGGGGCGACCGGGCGTGGTATTTCTGGCTGCATCCCAACTTCATGTTCAATTGCTACGAGGGCTATCTGGATACGAACCTGGTGATACCGATTGACGTGGATCATTGCCGCGTGGTCTTCGATTTCTATTTCAGCGATGTGAGCGAGTCCGCCCGCGAATACAACGAAGGAAGTGTGGCCGTGGGAAATCGCGTGCAGGACGAAGATCTGGGTATTTGCGAGGCAGTGCAGCGCGGATTGAAATCGCGCGCGTATGGCGCAGGCCGCCTTTCGGCGCGACGCGAAGCGGGAGAGCAGTTGTTTCACCAGTTGCTTGCGGCAGATTTGAAAAGTGGGCTAAGGCAGTCCGTGGCGATCCGGTAATGTGGTGATGGAAGAAGGCAAGACAAGTTGTTCCAACCCAGGTGGGACTTTGAGCAAGATACTTCTGGCTGTAACTGTGCTGGCTCTCGCTGTATCTGCATTCCCGCAGGTGACGGTGATCAAGGCGGGCCGATTGGTCGACCCCGATTCGGGCACGGTACTCTCGGATCATAAGGTGCTGATCGTCGGCAACAAGATCGCGGCGGTGGGCAGGGAGCTCCACATCCCCGCAGATGCCAAGTGGATCGATCTCTCAGACAAGACGGTGCTGCCGGGGCTGATTGACTGCCACACCCATCTCGCCGATGGAAACTCCATCGAGAATGGCGAACCGTTCAATGTCCTGAAGAAGACGGCATCGCAGGTGGTGCTGGAATCGGTTCCGAACGCGCGGGCGATGCTGCTTTCGGGCTTCACCACCGTACGCGATGTGGGCACGTACAGAGCGCTGAACGATGTTGCCTTGCGCGATGCGATCGCGCGCGGGGATGTGATCGGTCCTCGCATGTTCGTCGCGGGAGCCTACATTACTATTACCGGCGGCGCGGGCGCGATGACCGGCCAGGCTCCCGACATCCAGTTGCCCTGGGATCTGCATTATGGGGAGGCGAACAGTCCGTGGGAAGTGCGCCAGAAGGTCCGACTGCTGGCCCACAACGGCGCGGACCATATCAAGATGCTGTCGACGGGAGCGGTGCTGGCGCATGGCAGCAGTCCGGCGTCGATTGAGTTTACCGAGGAAGAGTTGCAGGCGGGTGTGGACGAGGCCAGCCACTTCGGGTTGCGGGTCGCGGTGCACGCGCATGCGGCGCAGGGAATCAGGAATGCGATTCTGGCCGGCGCGGCCTCGGTGGAACACGCAGAGATGCTGGACGATGGACTGATCGAACTTGCCAAGCAGCATGGCACCTATCTCGACATGGATATCTATGACGAGGAGTGCATTCAGGCAGGCGGGCAGACGGGCCAGACTCCAGCCGATTTTCTGGCGCACGATGCGGACCTTGGGCGCATCCAGCGGGAGAACTTTGGCAAGGCAGTGAAGGCGGGCGCGAAGATGGCGTTTGGCACCGATGCGGGCGTGTGTCCTTATGGAACGAGCGGGAAGCAGTTTGCCTTCATGGTCAAGTATGGCATGACGCCGATGCAGGCGATTCAGGCTGCGACCTCCAACGCGGCGGATTTGCTGGGACATTCGAGCGAGATCGGTTCGGTGAAGGCGGGGAAATTTGCCGACCTGATCGCCGTCACAGGCGATCCGCTGAAAGACATCAGCCTGCTGGAGCGCATCGAATTTGTGATGAAGGATGGAAAGGTCTACAAGTCGGCGGGCGCGCCGGCTTGCACACAGTAGTCCCGCGAGATGAGGATGCGAGGTTCCGACGTCTTAAGCTCCTGTGTTGCTCTCGTTAGCGATTGCTAAAAGATGGAATCTGGCAGGTTCCCGGCAGTGTTGACTGGTTAGTTACGTATACCCCCCTTCCGCGATCTATTGGAATCATTGACTTAGAGACAACATCCCGCCAAATCATTGATTAATAGGCACTTACAGGCGACAGCCAACGCGTGTTTTCAAGATAATGATAACACTCGGCTTAGGTCATAAATCCGAAAGACTGTGTAGGAGCAACTCTGCGGGTCCTCGTCGCGCATTTCAGGGCTGGGATTGCGATTTTACGGGCGCCGCAAAGTGCGCGACGGAGCCCAGCACCCGTGCGAGTCGCAGTCAATTGGAGGGGGTTAGCGAATGCCCGGCCCGCCGCCAGGTGGCGGCATGTGGGGTCGTGGGGTTGGGCCGGGCAATTCTTTTTGTTTGCTTCTTATTAATGAACACTTTTGTACAACCTCCTGGAGACTGCGGATGTGATTTCCATCACAGTATGCTGTGACCTATCGGCCACACGAGCCTGTGATCAAGGTCACCGCACGGGCGCCAAGCAGGCTTTAAGTTGTGAATGAAAGCCAGAGGAAAGGAATCACAGAAAATGGCGTACGTAATCACTGACAACTGCATCAAGGATAATCTTTGCGTCGATGTGTGCCCGACCGACTGCATTCATCCAAAAACTGACGAACCGAAAATTGAAGAGGTCACGCAGTTGTATGTCGATCCCGCCGGCTGTATCGATTGCGGCGCCTGTGTCCCGGCGTGCGGGTCGGACTCGATTTTTGCCGCCGAAGATCTACCCGAGGACAAGAAAGAATTCCTCGAAAAGAACGCAGCCTTCTACAACTAGGATTGCGACCGCGTGGATTATTCCACGGTTTGCGATCTGTTTCCGAGAGCGGCGCGGTGTCCCGATCGTTCGGGAAGAACTCCCGTGGTCGGCGCGGCAGGGGTGAAGGGAGCAGGGGTCCTTCGACTCGCGCTTGGTCGCTGCGCTCCTTCGCACTCGCTCAGGATGACAGTCGTAAAATGACAGTCGTAAAATCCATCCGGTACTAGTTCCAGCACTCGGCTGCGATTGCATTTCCGCGCCCGCGCTTCATCCCTGGAGCGCGGGTTTTATTCCTGCCCCAGTGCAGCCTTGACAGTGGGTTGCCGTCTTTCTATTGTTCTTAACCAATCAAGCATTTCTACCGATCATGAATATCGTTAAAGCTACAAAGAAGTATGAGGAGTGGCTCGGACAACATCTGCAAATCGTGGAAACGGATTTGCGTCTGAAGCACGAGCATATGGCGGAATCGGAATTCTCTTTTTTCCGCGCCACGTTCTACCGGTGGTTGCAGGTTTGGGCGGAGGTATGCGTCGAACTTCGGAAAGTTCCGCATCTTCTGTCAGTCGGTGACCTGCATGTGGAGAATTTTGGGACCTGGCGCGACACCGATGGCAGGCTGATCTGGGGAGTGAATGATTTTGATGAAGCTTGCCTCTATCCCTACACCATGGACCTGGTAAGGCTGGCGACCAGCGCGGTGCTGGCGGCCCAGGAAAACCGGCTGACCATGGGCGCGAAAGACTCCGCGGAGTCGATTTTGAACGGCTACGAGCGCGGGATGGAGCAGGGCGGCCGTCCTTTTGTTCTGGGTGAAGAGCACGTCTGGTTGCGCGAGATTGCAGAGAGCAAGCTGCGCGACCCGGTGGTTTTCTGGCAAAAGATGGACAAGCTGCCGACCGTGCGGGGCGAAGCGCCGGAGAGCGCGCGCGAGGCGCTGGAACATCTGATGCCCGAGCGCGGAATTCAATACCGGTTGGCGCGGAGGATAGCAGGACTAGGGAGCCTGGGCCGGGTGCGTCTGGTCGCTATCGCCGACTGGAAAGGTGGAAGGGTGGCGCGGGAAGCGAAAGCACTGGCCCCTTCGGCATCGCACTGGGTCGATCCCAGCCTGCCGCGGGAGATCCTTTATGGAGTTATCCTGCGGCGCGCGGTGCGGGCTCCAGATCCGTATGTACAACTGCGTGGCCACTGGATCGTGAGACGGTTATCGCCGCACTGTTCGCGAATTGAACTGGCGGCGCTGGGAACTTCGAGTGGAGAACTCCGTCTTCTCGATGCGATGGGGCGGGAAACGGCGAATATTCATGCGGGAACCGAAGAGAAACGGCGCGCGATCCTGAAAGACCTGCGCAAGCGCAAAGGGAACTGGCTCGCCCGGGCGGCGCAGGACATGGCCGCCGAGGTGAAGAGGGACTGGACGGCGTGGAGGGAGCGCCGGCAGACCTAGATTTTGTCTTTACACTTGCATCAGACTCCGTCGAAGGTCTGCCAGCGCCTTTATGAAGGGCGAGTTCAGGTGCGGGCTTGGGGCAGGGTTAAAGAGCGGCATTTCCGGAGCGTAGCTCTTGGTGGGTTCCGCGGCGGGCATGAGGGCGTCCAGAATACCTTCAAAGGCGGCGGGGGAACCCGCCCAACTCCGGGCGAAGGTTTCACGGTGAACCGACAATTCGCCGAGCAGATAGCCGGCGGAACGAGCGTCGAGATCGATGTCCTGCCGGGTCGATGTGCCGGCGAGCGGCATCTGGTCGGCGTCGGGATGAGGAAGCAGTCGAAGGCTGGCCTCCTCAAGCCAGTAGCCGATCAATATCCTCAGATGATGCCGCGAGCAGGCGCTCCTGATCTCCGTTTGCGTGGCCAACGAGTCGTGCCAGGTTAGAATTCTGAGCCGATCGAGCCAACGATTCTCGATGACCTGAAACCAGCCGTCGTGCCGGTGGCTGGTGAGGCCGCAAACCGAGCAGGGAAAGCGTTTTGTAAACAAGACATTCATGGGGTTTCTCGCAGGCGCCAACGGGCTCAGGCTGATGGCGCCAACGGGAGGCGAACTGCGGCCCGCCCGCCGAGTGGCAGTGTCAGCATTCCCAGGTTGGCATCGAAGTGCAATGTGAAAAGCGTGGAACACGGCCCGCACAGCCAAAAATGCTCGCGTTTGCGGGATTTGCGGCGATTGCCGTCGAAATTCGCATCGAGGGTATGGGTGAAAGACTCCGCCACGAAGAGCTTGCCTTCGTGAAGCGATCGGAAGGGAACAGAGCAGGAAGGGTTCGCGCATTTCTGAAGCATTGCCAGTGTCCAGTCTTCTCCTTAATAACTCCGGCTGGGGAGAGGCCATGAGCATTGCACGTGCATGGCCTACGCCGACATTCGGGTGCGGTGTAGTTTGTGTTGCATTTGCAGGCCTTTGACGGGGGTCGCCGGAGACCGGGTTCAGGAAGGGCTCCGACAGTTGACGAAGGCCCGCCGAAAATGACGGAACCTTCAAAAACCGCACAAAGGCGTGTGATTTGGATCACACGGACGGCGTGCAGGGCATGCGATCGCGGGTCTTTTACAACAGCTGGGTGGTACGCGCAAAGAGTGTGCGGGATTCTAATCCACTGCTTCAAGGGCACGGGCCTGGCACGAAGAACAGAGGGTAGGCTCCTTCAAGTCAATCCACTCGACGGCATGGGAGGCAGCCATGGCGCAGGAATAATCCTCGCAGTGCGTCAAGTCAAAGGTGTGTCCGACCTCGTGGACTGCTTCCTTCACGAGCCGGTCCATCAGGACGTTGGGGTCCGGCGGCAAGCCATAAAATTGCTGCTGAAGGCGGTGGAAGGAAACGATGGCGCAGGGGCCACCCATCTGCGCTTCGCCAAAAACAAAAGTCAAAATGGGGATGTAGAGGTCGGCGCCGGTGACGCCGAGCACGCGCCATGCGCCATCCCTGGCATATTGCTGCATGGCCTGGAGCAGTTCGGAGGAATGATGCTGGCCGCGCTCGGGGTGGAAGGCAAAATGGGGATCAAGCCGCTCTTCGAGTATGCGGACGGGGACGCGGAAGGAATCGGCGAGCGCGGGGGCCAGGGTTCTGAGGAGCCGCGCATCGAGATCTCCGATCGGCAGCAGATCGAGCATCTTCATCGCGTTTCGACGGGCCGGCTCCAACCGTACTTTTTCAGCTTATGATGCAGAGTGACACGATCGATATCGAGCGTCTCGGCGGTGCGGGTCTGGTTCCAGCCGCAAGACTCGAGCACGCGCAGGATGTGGGCCTTTTCCATCTCTTCGAGTGACTTTGGAGTGCCGTTGGAAGCTGCTGCCTGGGATTTGAAGACGAAATCCTGCTCGCGGATTTCCGGTTCCTGCGCGACTACCATAGCACGTTCGATGGCGTTTTCGAGTTCGCGGATGTTTCCCGGCCAGGGCTGCTGCTGGAGCAAGTCCATCGCTGCGGGATTCACCCGGTTGATCTTCTTGCTCATGGCCAAAGAAAACTTGCGCACAAAATGATTGACGAGCAGCGGAATGTCGTCGCGGCGTTCGCGCAACGACGGCAGTTCGATGTGGAAGACATTGAGACGATAAAAAAGATCGGGACGGAATTTGCCTTCCTCGATCAACTGCTCAAGATTCTTGTTGGTGGCGGCGACGCAACGGAAGTCCACGGTGATGGGCTGCGTGCTGCCGACGCGCACGATTTCGTGCTCCTGCAAGACGCGCAGGAGATCGGTCTGGGTTTTGAGGCTGATGTCGCCGATTTCGTCGAGGAAAACTGTTCCTCCTTCGGCGATTTCGAATTTACCTTTCTTGCGATATTGCGCGCCGGTGAAAGCGCCTTTCTCGTGTCCGAAGAGTTCGCTTTCGAGAAGCGTTTCGGTGAGGGCTCCGCAGTGAATGACAACCAGGGGATGAAAGCGGCGCGGGCTGGCGTGGTGGATGGCGCGGGTTACGAGTTCTTTTCCGGTGCCGCTTTCTCCGGTGACCAGAACGGTGGCGTCGGTGGGGGCTACGGTCTCAATGGCGTGAAACACCTTCTGCATGGCCTCGCTTTCGCCGATGATGTCCTCGGGGCGAGCGACTTCGGCGACGGTCTCGCGAAGGCGGACGTTCTCCTCTTCGGTACGTTTATGGGCGAGCGCCTTCTTCACCAGGTGCGCGATTTCGTCGGGGTCGAGCGGCTTGGTGACGTAGTCATACGCGCCATTCTTGAGGGCGGTGACGGCGGTCTCGACCGAGGCGTACCCGGTCATCATGATGACGATGAGGTTGGGATCGATCTCGTGCATGCGACGCTGCAGTTCGATGCCATCGGTGCCGCGCATTTTGATGTCGCAGAGCGCGGCATCCCACTTCTTTTCGGCCATCCTGGTCAAAGCGCCGTTGGCGTCTTCGGCGGTGCCGACTTCGTATCCTTCTTCGTGAAACCACTTGGCCAGGGAATCGCGCACGCTGAGTTCGTC
>Ga0116117_1000256_pt1 | contig 15036 bp, 10 predicted proteins | sample June2015DPH_11_1_FD_89790 | JGI IMG/M metagenome (GOLD analysis project Ga0116117, IMG submission 89790) | Peatland microbial communities from SPRUCE experiment site at the Marcell Experimental Forest, Minnesota, USA - June2015DPH_11_10 | ecosystem: Environmental > Terrestrial > Soil > Wetlands... | reverse complement strand
CAGGCGCCGATATAGAGCGCCAGCACGGCGGCGTTGGACACGTTGAGGCTCTTGATTTCGCCGGGCAGGTCGAGCCGCGCCACCAGGCTGCAGGTTTCGCGGGTCAATTGCCGCAAGCCCTTGCCCTCGGCGCCGAGCACCAGCGCCAAGGGCTGCCGCAAGGCGACCGCGCCGAGATTCTCGCTGCCCTGGCTGTCGAGTCCGACGGTCATGAAACCCTGATCGTTCAATTCGGTCAGCGCGCGGGCGAGGTTCTGCACCGTGACCAGCGGCACCAGCTCCAGCGCGCCGGAAGCCGATTTCGCCAAAACCCCGGTCGCCTCCGGCGAATGGCGGGCCGTGGTGACGATGGCCTTGACCGCGAAGGCCGCGGCCGAGCGCAGGATCGCGCCGACATTATGCGGATCGGTGATCTGGTCGAGCACCAGCACGATGCCCTCTTGCGCCAGCGCCCCGATGTCGGGCGAGGGCAGGGCATCGGCCTCCGCCAACAGGCCCTGATGCACGGCGTCCGGGCCGAGCCGCTGGTCGATCAGGCTCGGGCGGACGATGTCGGGCGTAACGCGGGTGGCGATGTTTTCGTCGGCGAGGCGCCGGGCGGCATTTTCCGTCAGCCACAGCTTGCGAATCTGCCGCTCCGGGTTGGCCAGCGCCGCCGCCACCGTATGCCAGCCATAGAGGATGACCGGACCGTCAGGGCCGGCCTCGCCCCCGCGAAAGGACGTCCTGCGGCCGGATTCGCCGTGACGTTCGGGCGGCTTGCCGCCGCCGCGCCGGAACTTTGGCTTTCGATCGCGATCGCCCATGGCGAGCTTGTGTCACGGGTTCCGGATTATGGCAATTTGGGCCCCTTGCAGCCTTTTGGCGGCCCGGCCTTGGTTGACTTTGCCGGGGCCTTTCCCCCATAAACGCGCCCGACCGGGAGCGCCATCGGCTCGCGGTATTAATGTCATCCATGGCCTGTTGCCGCCATCCCAGGTGGGCGGGTTTGCGATGCTGTTAGATGGGGGAGTGTCCCGAGTGGCAAAGGGAGCTGACTGTAAATCAGCCGTCTTATGACTTCGAAGGTTCGAGTCCTTCTTCCCCCACCAGCCTTCGCTCGCGAAGCGAGCAAGGCTGCCGCGCCGAAGCCCATCGGGCGAAGGCGGGCTGTACACGCGAGCTGCGGCTCGGCAATTCACGCGAGGCCCTCTGCGGCTGTAGGATTGAAGTCCACAGGATCCGCGCAACGCGCGGCCCGATGAGGGCGCAATCCACCTTACGAACTTCCGAAAGCCCGCTCTACGCATCGTGAACCGGCCGAGGTATTTGCATTTCCGCGTCGCGGGGCCACATTACAGCTTGCTTTGACCGAAACGTGCGAAAAACAGCGCCCGCAAGGGAAGCTGAGGGGAGATGGATATGACAGCTTTGACGGAACGAGCCGTGCTTGCCGGTGGCTGCTTCTGGGGTGTGCAGGATCTCATTCGCCGCTATCCCGGCGTGATTTCAACGCGGGTGGGCTACACCGGCGGCGAGGTGCCGAACGCGACCTATCGCAATCACGGCAATCATGCCGAGGCCATCGAGATCATCTTCGACCCCAAGATCATCAGCTATCGAAAGCTGCTGGAATTCTTTTTCCAGATCCACGATCCCTCGACGCGCAACCGCCAGGGCAATGACCGCGGTGCGAGCTACCGCTCGGCGATCTTCACCACCAACGACGAGCAGAAGCGGGTCGCGGAAGACACCATCGCCGATGTCGATGCGTCCGGCCTTTGGCCGGGCAAGGTTGTCACCGAGGTGACGCCGGCCGGCCCGTTCTGGGAGGCCGAGCCCGAACATCAGGATTATCTGGAGAAATACCCCGACGGCTATACCTGTCATTTCATCCGGCCGGACTGGACACTGCCGCACCGGGCGGAGAAGACCGGCACGCGCGGAGCTACCGCGGCATGAGCACAGGCGCCAGCTTCTGGCGGCAATGCTTGCCGCCGGTAAAGCGAAGCTCAGTGCCGTGACAGCCCGTACCTAGGCGGATTGGAGCTTAACGGGTCCGCGCAAGGCGCGGCCCGATCGGCGTAAGCCATGTGGCTCACGACAGCAACTGCCGCGCCACGATCAGGCGGTGAATCTGGTTGGTACCTTCGAAGATCTGGTTGATCTTGGCGTCGCGCATGAAGCGCTCGACCGGAAAATCCTTCATGTAGCCGGCGCCGCCGAAGATCTGCACCGCGTCGGTGGTGACCTTCATGGCCATGTCGCTGGCGAAGCACTTTGCCATCGATGCCTTGGCGGAAAATTCCCGGAAGCTCGCCTCGGATGGAAAGCCCTCGTCGGCGACGCGGGCGCATTCGTAGACCAGGCACCGCGCCGCCTCCACCTGCATCGCCATGTCCGCCAGCATAAATTGCAGCCCCTGGAATTCCGAAATCGATTTGCCGAATTGCCGCCGCTCCTTGGCATATTTCACGGCGGCGTCGAGCGCGCCCTGCGCGAGGCCGACCGATACCGCGCCGATGGTCGGACGGTTGAGATCCAGGATCCGCATGCAGATCTTGAAGCCCTCGCCTTCCTCTCCGATGCGGTTTTCCAAGGGCACCCTGAGATTGTCGAAATAAATCGGGGCGTTCGGCAATCCGTTCAATCCGAGCTTGCGCTCGGCCTTGCCGACCGTAAAGCCCGGCGTCTTGGTATCGACAATGAACGCGCTGATGTTGTGGGTGCCATCGCCATCGCTGCCGGTCTTGGCGAACACCGTGATGTAATCGGCGACCGGCGCGAAGGTGATGTAGCATTTCTGGCCGTTGAGAATGTAGCCGCCGTTGCCGTCGCGCGTGGCCGACGTCTTCATGCTGCCGACGTCGGAACCGGACTGCGGTTCGGTGATGGCCACGGCAGTCAGGGTGCGGCCCTTGGCGACTTCGGGGAAGAAGCGCCGGCGCTGCTCCTCATTGCCGAAATGCAGCAGGGGGACGATCAGGCCGATTCCGTTTTGTCCGGAAATCAGCGCGATGGTCTCCGATACCTTGGCCAGCTCTTCGGCGGCGATGCAGATCGTGGTCAGGTTGGCGCCTGGCCCGCCATATTCTTCCGGAAGGCGAAGCTGAAGCAAACCCATGTCGCCGAACTTCGGGACCAGCTCGGCGGGAAATCTGTCTTCGCGATCGACGGCATCGGCGATCGGCTCCACTTCTCTGGCGATGAAGCGTTTTAGCGTATCGCGGAAATCGTGTTGGTCCTGACTTAGGTGCATCTTCTCCACCTGTTGGTTCGCCCGCTGGAGGCGGGCATGGTCGCGCGCGCGTTCTCGGTTACTTCTGCTGTCCCGGGGGCTGGCCGGAACTGGCATCGTCGATCAACTGCCAGGAAGATCCCTCAAACCTCGCCATGCGAAGCGATTGATAGGGCGCATAATCGCCGGGCGAGGTGTTGAGCTGAATTCCCGGCAGCATCATCTTGAAGTGCTGTCCCTTCATGGTGGTCGCCTGTTTCAGAAGATTTTCCCGTGTGAGATCGTCCCCGCACTGCTTGATGGCCTGGGCGATACCCTGCGCGATGATGTATCCGGACAGCGCAACGAAATCGCCGGGATCGTCATTCGGCACCCATTTCTTGACGAACTCGACATATTCCCTGACCTCGGGATCGTTGGCCCAGGCTGGATCGCCGGCCTGCTTGGTGAACTGGGTTGTCATAATCCCTTGCGCATTTTCGAAACCGGCCGGCTTCAGCACCGTTTGAACCGAATTGGTGGGGCTGGCGAGAAACTGTAGCGGGCTCCAGTTCAATTCCTTCACCTTGCGCAGTGCCTGTGCGGTAAATTTCGGCGTCGAGAAATCCAAAAGCACGTCGGCGCCGGAATCCTTCAGCCGCACGATCTGGGAATCGATGGTCGGCTCGGTCAATTCGTAGGCCGCCTCGGCCACGATTTTGGCGTTGCCGTCTCCGAGCGCGGCCTTGAGCCCGACCAGAAAGTCCTTTCCGTAATCGTCGTTCTGATAGAGCACGCCGATTTTGGCCTCGGGCTTGTTCCTGAGAATATATCGCCCGAATGTCCTGCCCTCCATCTCGAAGCCCGGATACATCGGAACGCTCCAGGGGAAATTCTGCGGATCGGCGAACCTGCGTCCGCCGGCGGAGATGAAGATGTGCGGCACCTTGGCCTGGTTGAGGTATTTCTGGATCGCGACGTTCGGCGTGGTGCCCACGGTACCGACGTCGGCGAGCACACCTGTGTCCTCGACCAGTTTACGGGTTTGTTCCAGGGCCCTCGGAGGACTGAAGGCGTTGTCGAGCGAGATCAGCGTGATCCTGCGGCCGTTGATCCCGCCCGAGGCGTTGATCATCTCGAAATAGCCGGCCATCAACCGGCCGTAGCTCGAAAACGCCGACGCCGGACCGCTGTAGGGAACGGTCTGACCGAGTTTTATTTCGGTATCGGTTACGCCTGGACCATATTTCTTCTCAGCGGCCCCGGCGGTGCTCAAACCGGCCAATAATACGGCGCAGATCCATCCAACCGGTCTTCCGAACATCGATTTCCCCTTGTCTGTCCGGCTAAGCGCGCCGTTGGTTTCCGAGTTCTGGATCGCTTTGCACGACAAACGAATCAGCGTCCCCGGCGAAGGTCTTTCGCAGCTCGGTTTTGCGTACCTTGCCGCTCGCCGTCATGGGCAGCGAGTCAACGAAGACCAGTTTGTCAGGCATCCACCATTTCGGAATCAGAGGCGAGAGGTGATCAAGCATTTCCTGTTCCGTAACAACGGCGCCCGGTTTTAATACTGCGACCAGAAGCGGCCGCTCTTGCCACCTGGGATGCGCGATGGCGATCACCGCAGCATGGAGAACAGCCGGGTGCTCGACCGCGGCGGCTTCGATCGCTTGGCTCGAGATCCATTCCCCGCCGGATTTGATGACGTCCTTCGAACGATCGACGATCTCGATGGTGCCGTCGCTGTGCAGCCGCGCGACGTCGCCGGTCGACAGCCATCCGCTCGCGGTCGAGGATTCCAGCCTGTAATAGCCTGCGGCGACGATGGGTCCTCGCGCCTGCAGGTGACCGACACTCAGGCCGTCATGCGGCAGCGCGGTTCCGTCGTCGTCCACGATGCGAAGCTCGGTGCCGAATCCCATCCGGCCCTGCCGCATCTTGTGCAAAAACTGCTGGTCCGGCGGCAGCTCGGCCACGCCCGGCGCCGGTGTGCCACGCACGCCGCCAGGGGCTTCGGTCATGCCCCAGACCTGACCGACCGAAATGCCGCGACGCTCGAGGTCCTCGATCAGAGGGCGGGGTGCCTTTGTCCCCGCGACCATCGCGGCGCGCAGCGACGGCAGCTCCAGCCCCGCCGAGGCCAGATAATTCACGATGCCGAACCACACCGTCGGCACGGCGGCGGCAACCGTGACGTTTTCCTGCCGGATCAGCTCACAAAGTCTTTCGGGTTCGAAGTTACGCCCGGGCAGCACGAGCTTCTGCCCGTTCATGGGGGCGGTAAACGGCATCATCCAGCCGTTGGCGTGAAACAACGGAGCGATCGGCATGGCCGCCTCACGGTGGCCGGGTCGGAACACACCGACGGTGTCCGCCATGCTCATGAACAGTGACGCGAGCACGATCGATCGATGGGAATAGACCACCCCCTTCGGATCCCCCGTGGTGCCGGACGTGTAACAGAGGACGCTCGCCGAGCGTTCATCGAAGGTGGGCCACTCATGATCGGCACGCTGCGACTTCAGCAGGCCTTCATAGGAGATGACGTTGGCGAGCGATGTCTCCGGCAACCCATCGTCCGGATCCATGAACAGCCAGCCCTTGACTGATGTCAGATGCGGCGCAAGTGACTGAGCCAGTGTCAGTGTTGCGGCGTCGATGCAGATCCACTGGTCCTCGGCATGATCAATGATCTTGACAAGCGTCTCCTCGAACAGCCGCGGATTGATGGTATGAAGTACCAGCCCTTGACCGCTGACCCCGTAGAACAACTCGAAATGGTGATGGGTATTCCAGGCCAGCGATCCGACGCGATCGCCCTTTGATAGCCCAAGGGATTTCAGCGCGGCTGACAGGCGCAGGCATCGCTCGAGTGCGGCGGAGTAGCAATAACGATGGATACTGCCGTCGAGGTTACGCGAAACGATCTGCGTTTGGCCGTGCGCCGTTGCGGCGTAGCGGAGAATATCCGTCGTCAGCAACGGAGTGTCCATCATCAAGCCGAGCACGATGGCTGCCTCCCTCCCTCGGGTTTCCGATGCGCCTGCCCCTTGGCGGGTCTCTCGCGCGCATCGAAAAAAACGCTAACAGTTGCGAAAGAAACTTACAAGCAGTCCAGCCGGTTTTATGTTCGGCCCCGTCCGGCATAATGATGCCGGCCGTTTTCATTGACCATCATTCGGCTGCGACCGCGAAGCGGCTGTCGTCGAGCTCAGCCTCCAGCCGGGCTTTCTCGGCCAACGATTTGACGATGCTCTCTTCCTTGATATGGCCATAACCGCGGATCGCCTCCGGAAGCCGCGCCAGTTCGACAAGCACCGGAATCTGTCCGGGTTTGAGGGTTGCGACGCGCTCCTCGATCATCGTTCGGTAATCGTCGATCAGTTTGCGTTCGGTTTTCCGTTCGGCCGTGTAGCCGAAGGGATCGAAAGCGGTGCCGCGCAGGAATTTGAGCCGCGCCAGCAGCCGGAAGGCATGGATCATCCAGCCGCCATACTCCGTCTTCTGCAGATGACCGGTGACCTTGTCGCGGCGCGCCAGCAGCGGCGCAGCAAGGTGGAATTTGAGGCGGACGTCGCCTTCGAACTTTTCGCCGAGCTTTTTGGCAAAGCTGTCATCGGCATAAAGCCGCGCCACCTCATATTCGTCCTTGTAAGCCATCAGCTTGAACAGGTTCTTGGCCACCGCGTCGGTGAGCTCGGTCGAACCCGGCGATGCCAGCGCCTCGGCGCTCTTCACCCCGGCAATTGTTGCGAGATAGAGGTTGGCCCAGGACTGGTTCTGATAGTCGATCAGAAATTTGGCCCGGTAGGCGATCAATCCATCGAGCGGCCGGGTTGTTGGGGTCAGGGCCCTCGTGCGGAACTGGATGACGCTGCGGACCCGCGCCAGGTCGTGGGCGGCGAGCCGGCCCCAGGAGAAGGCCTGCTTGTTCATCTCGATCGCGGCGCCGTTGATTTCGATGGCTCGCATGATGGCTTCGAGCGAAAGTGGAATGAACCCGTTCTGGAATGCCATGCCGAGCATCAAGGCATTGGTCGCGATGCTGTCGCCCATCAGGGCCGAAGCGATGCCGGTGGCGTCGATGATCTCGAGATTACCGTCGCCGATGGCGTCGCGGAGCGCCTGCTGCATCGCATTCATTTCGAAGTCGATGTCGGGATTCATCACGAAACTGGCAGTGGGCTGCAGATCGGCATTGACGAGGGCCCGGGTCACGCCGCGTTCGACACGGCTGAGCGCCGTCGGATTGGCGGAAACCACGATATCGCAGCCGAGAACGAGGTCGGCACCGCCGGAGGCGATGCGGACGGTGGTGATGTCTTCCGGCGTCGGCGCGATCCGGACGTGGCTCATGACCGCGCCGTTTTTCTGCGCAAGGCCGGTGAAGTCCAGCGCCGAGCAGCCGCGGCCGTCGAGATGGGCGGCCATGCCGAGCAGGGCGCCGATCGTGATGACACCGGTGCCGCCGATGCCAGTGACGAGGATGTTGAAGGGCGCATCGAGCTGGCGCTTGGTCGGCAACGGCAGATCGGCGAACAACTGGCCGGAATCGATCGAGGAGGTCTCCGCCTTCTTTAGCGTGCCGCCATGAACGGTGACGAAACTCGGGCAGAAGCCCTCGACGCAGGAATAGTCCTTGTTGCAGTTCGACTGGTCGATCTGGCGCTTGCGGCCGAATTCGGTCTCCAGCGGCTGGACCGAGACGCAGTTCGAGGTCTGCGAACAGTCGCCGCAGCCTTCGCAAACGAGATCGTTGATGAAAACGCGCTTCGGCGGATCCGGATATAGCCCGCGCTTGCGGCGGCGGCGTTTCTCGGCGGCGCAGGTCTGATCGTAGATCAGAACCGACAGACCGCTGACCTTTCGCAACTCGCGCTGGATGCGGTCGAGTTCGCGGCGATGGTGGACGGTCGCGCCTTCGGGGAAATAGTTCCTGGCCGGGTATTTGCCGGGATCGTCGGAGACCACAGCGACGCGCTTGGCGCCTTCGGCCCAGACCTGGTGGGCAATCTGCGAGACGGTCAAACCGCCCTCGGCAGGTTGTCCGCCGGTCATGGCGACCGCGTCGTTGTAGAGAATCTTGTAGGTGATGTTGACGCCGGCGGCGGCTGCTGCTCGCAGCGCGAGCAATCCGGAATGGGTGTAGGTGCCGTCGCCGAGGTTCTGAAAGATGTGGGCTTCGCTGGTGAAGGGCGCCTGACCGATCCAGCTCACGCCCTCGGCGCCCATGTGCGAGATCGTCGCGGTGCGCCGGCTCGGAATCGACAGCGCCATGCCGTGACAGCCGATGCCGGCCATCGCGCGACTGCCCTCGGGTACTTTGGTTGAGGTATTGTGCGGGCAGCCGGAACAGAAATACGGTGTTCGCTGCAGCGCCATCGGCGCTGGCGCCGTTGCCGGATGTTCGAACGCCTCGAGCCGCGCCAGCCTTTGCTCCAGCACCGGGCTGTGGTGACCAAGCCGGCGCAGCCGGGCGACCACGGCCGCGGCGACCATGGTCGGCGTCAGTTCGCCCTCGCTTGGCAACAGGGTCGCGCCGCGCTCGTCGCGTTTGCCGACTACGGAGGGACGCTTGGCGGCATCCATATTGTAGAGAATGCGTACCAGCTGGTCTTCGATGAACCCGCGCTTTTCCTCGACCACCAGGACATCCTGCAGCCCCTCGGCAAAGCCGCGCGCGCCGCTCTCTTCGAGCGGCCAGGTCATCGCCACCTTGTAGATGCGCAGGCCCAGCCCGTTTGCGTCCCGTTCACCAATACCGAGGTCCGCCAGCGCCTGTCGCAAATCCAGATAGGCCTTCCCGGTGGCCACGATGCCGAGCCGTGCCGGCTCGCTGTCGAGCACCACGCGATCGAGCCGGTTGGCGCGCGCGAAGGCGGCGACCGCCGCCAGTTTCGGGCCGTGCAGCCGCCGCTCCTGTTCGAGCGGCGGATCGGGCCAGCGGATGCCAAGGCCGCCCGGCGGCATCTCGAAGTCGGACGGCAGCACGACCTGCATGCGTTCCGGATCGCTGTAGATGGATGCGGAGCTTTCCACCGTTTCCGAGATCGCCTTGAAGCCGACCCAGCAGCCCGAGAAGCGCGACAGCGAGAAACCATAAAGTCCGAGATCAAGATAATCCTGCAGCGTCGCCGGATTGAGGATCGGCATCAAGGCGGCGGCAAAGACCTGTTCGCTCTGATGCGCCAGCGTCGATGATTGGCAGCCGTGATCATCACCGGCCAGTGCCAGCACGCCGCCATGTCGCGACGTACCGGCCGAATTGGCATGCTTGAGCGCGTCGACCGAGCGATCCACGCCCGGTCCCTTGCCATACCAAAGGCCGAACACGCCATCGACCTTGGCGCCCGGAAACAGTCCGACCTGCTGGCTGCCCCACACCGCGGTTGCCGCGAGGTCTTCGTTCAGGCCGGGAACGAAGGCGATATCCTGCGATTGCAGGAACGACTTTGCGCGCCACAGGGCGTTGTCGTACATGCCGAGCGGCGAGCCGCGGTAGCCGGAGATAAACCCGGCGGTGTTAAGACCCTGCAGCCGGTCGCGCTCGCGCTGCAACATTGGCAGCCGCACCAGCGCCTGGATTCCGGAAAGGTAGATTCGCTTGGCGTCGAGCCGGTATTTGTCGTCCAACTCGACCTGCATCAGCGTCATCTCAAGGCTCCGTTGGATCGTCATGGCGGGCAGGATCGTCGGCTGAACCCGACGGTTGCCGGAGTTTGGCGGCCTAACGGCAAGGCGCCGACAGGCCATCGACCCCAACGAGGTCGATCTGATCGATCAGTGAAAACGTTGTGTCGCCGATGTCAATATCGGTGGAGAAATTCATCGGATCGGCATGGCCGCAAATCACGTCGGCGAAAGGCCACTCGGCCGATGCCACGGTCTTGCCACCCGCCACGATCGAAAGCCTGATCGGATGCAAGGCGCCAATGCCGCGCGACGTCTGATAGCCGTCGGCAACGCAATAGAGCTCGACGCGGATTTTGCCGGTCGAAATGCTCTGCACGGACAGTTCGACGTCGAAAAAGCCGAACGCGGCGTCATTGTCGGAGCCTTTCTCGTAGAAGTAGAACGAACCGATCTTGCCATGCACACACGGACCCAGCTTGTAGTCGCGGGGCACCTGCGGGTCGGGTCGCGCCGGCGTCCGGGGTGGTAACGGCCCGAGCGAGCAGAACTGTCGATACGAATAGCAAACGCCCAATATGCTCTCCCTGTGGCCCCGCTTTTGGTCCGGCCGCTTCCCGCGCTCTACAACGCCAAAGGCGCCCGATTGAGGAAGCGTGCGGCATTTGCCGAAAACCTCTCCCGGCTGAATCCTAGCGCCTGTTCGGCGAATTGCGCCGGCCGGTCCTGCTTGATGGTAAAAGGATAGTCCGAGCCGACGACAATGTGATCGCCACCGACGGCGTCGGCGAGAAAACGCAGGCCGGGACGGTCATAGAGGATGGAGTCATAATAGAATGCCCGCGCCATTTCGCCGGGATCGCGCGCAAACAGCTCCTGCAGCGGAGGTCCCATCGCATGCGCGTGCTTCAGGCGCGGAAGAATCCACGCTAGCGCGCCACCGCCGTGACTCAGCAATATTCTCAATCTGGGAAATCGCTCGGTGATCCCATGCGTCAGCAGCGAAACCGCCGCGAGCGCGGTCTCAAGTGGAAACGCCGCGACCGCCGCGAGTTCCGGGCGGCCGGCCATCCGTTCCATGCCCGCCGGATGCAAGGGATGAATCATGATCGCGAGATCGGCTTCCTCGGCGGCGGCATAGAGCTCGTGCATGCGTGGGTCGCCCAGCGCGACGCCATTGACATGCGTGCCGATTTCGATGCCGCGCAGCCCGAGCGCCTTGATGCCGGCGAGCCGTCGCGCCGCCAGCGCCGGATCCTGCACCGGCGCCATGCCGATGCCGATGAAGTTCCGCGGATGCTCCGCGCATAGTTTCGCGATGCCGCGGTTGACATGATCAGACAACGCGTCAGCATCACCGGCCGGAAACCAGTGCGAAAGCAGCTCAGGCATCGGCGAGACAACCTGGAGGTCGACGTCGTCCTCCAGCATGTCCTGCAGCCGGCGGTCGGCATCCCAGCTTCGGGAATCGATCAGGCGAAAGACCTTTCCGCCTACCATCACCGCAGCCTTGTTCCCCTCGCGGTGCTCGATCGACGGCCACAGTGGCGTGCGTTCCCTGGCCGGCGGCATCGTATCGGGAACGAAGTGGGTATGGACGTCGATCGCCTTGGCCACCGTTTTCTCCCCTTGTGATGCACTGCGATAACCGCGTGGATCGACATTATTACTTTACAAGCAGGTTGGACTGTTTTTAAAGTCCGCGCAATCGAAGAATAAGCCAGGCAGCTTCCTGCGATCGGCCAAAGGGAAGATATCAGCCGCTGCGGGAGTTGGAAGCGCCGGTGCCGACAATCGGGAAAATAGTGATCGCTGGCGCGGGCCAGGCAGGCGGGCGGGCTGCAGAAGCATTGCGCTCGGCCGGCTTCCGCGGCGCGATCACGGTGATCGGTGAGGAGAACCATCCGCCCTATGAGCGTCCCCAACTATCGAAGGAGTTGTTGGCAACGCTGGACACGCCCGTCGCCTACCTCAAGCCGGCGTGCGATTGGAGCGACGTGCTCGACGTCACCATGATCACCGGCGCTGCCGTCGTCGCATGCGATGCCGGGCGGCAGACCGTTGCAACCGGCGACGGCAGGATATTCGATTACGACCGGCTTCTGCTCGCCACCGGCACCCAGCCAAGGCGAATCAACACGCTCGGTGGAACGGGTGCGCGCGTTCACTACCTGCGCAACATCGAAGACGCGATGCAATTGCGGCAGTCATTTCATCGCCAGGCCCGCGTTGTCATTGTCGGCGGCGGTGTCATCGGGCTCGAGGCCGCCTGCGCCGCGGCGAAACACGGTTGCGACGTGACGGTGGTCGAGAGCCAGCAGCGCTTGCTGGCCCGGGCATTTCCCGGCCTCGTCAGCGAGGTGGTCGAAGCCAGGCACCGCAGCCACGGGGTTCGGTTCGCATTTGGTGTGACGGTTGCGGAAGGGACGGTAGACGGCGTGCGCCTGACCGATGGCACCGCGCTCAAGGCGGATATCATCCTGGTCGGAATCGGCGTCGATCCGAGCAGCGCGGTCGCGCGCGACCTCGGTCTGTCGGCCGATGCCGGTATCGAGGTCGACGGCTTCGGACGCACCGCGGCTCCCAATGTCTTCAGCGCCGGCGACGTGTCGCTGCAATGGAGCAAATGCCACGATCGGGCGATCCGGGTCGAGACCTGGGCCAACGCGCAGAATCAGGCGATCTGCGTGGCCGGCAACATGATCGGGACCGGCCGCGAATACGGCGATCCGCCGTGGTTCTGGTCCGATCAATACGATCTCAATATCCAGGTGGTTGGCGACATGCTCAACGCCGACCACATCGTACGCGGCGACGCCGGCAGCGACCGATTTTCGGTGGCGGCGATGCGCGGCGGCGAAATCGTAGGCGCGATCTCGATCAATGCCGCCAAGGACATGGCGATGTTCCGGCGTCTGGTCGCCAGGCAATCGAGGCTGAACCGATCCGACATCGAATCGACCGCGTACGATCTGCGCAAGGCATTGATAATCAATTGATCAACGGAGGCACGGCAATGAATGCGATTGGGCCGATGAAGACAGCGCTTCTGATCGATGAATCGAGGAAAATCTTCAAAGTCTCCCGTCAGGCCTTTGTCGATCCCGCGATCCTGGATGCCGAACGCGCGCAGATCTTCGACAAATGCTGGCTCTATCTCGGCCATAGTTCCGAGCTCGCCAAGCCCGGGAATTTTGTCACCCGGCAGGTTGGCGGCCGGGGTATTTTGTTTGCCCGCGACGGCAAGGGAAATCTCAAGGCGATGCTGAATACCTGCCCGCATCGCGGGGCGCAGGTGTGCCGCGAGAAGCATGGCAGCGCAAAATCCTTCCAGTGTTTCTATCACGGCTGGGTCTTCGGATTGGATGGCACGCTGCGCAGCCAGCCCGGGGAGGCCTCTTACGCCGCGGATTTCAAGGAGCGCAGTACCTCGAACATGCAGCAGGTTCCGCGCCTTGAAAGCTACCGTGAGTTCAATTTCATCTGCTTCGACAGGAACGTCGAAAGCCTCTCGGACTATCTTGGGCCCGTGAAGGAATATCTCGATATGATTTGCGACCAGGCGGAAACCGGAATGACGATCGTCGGCGGCACCCAGGAATATTCGATGCGTGCGAACTGGAAACTGCTCACCGAAAACAGCATTGATGGTTATCACGCGCTGACGACCCACGCCACCTACTTGGACTACCTCAAGGCGACAACGGGCGGTCTCGCCCAGGTTGCCTTCGAGGGCTCGGCGCGCGATCTCGGCAAAGGGCACGCCGTCCTCGAATACAAGGCACCCTGGGGCCGCCCTGTCGCGCAGTGGATTCCATCATGGGGCGAGGACGGCAAGCGCGAGCTTGCCCGGCTTCATGACGGTCTGGTAAAACGCTATGGAAAAGAGCGGGCCGACCGGATCGCTACCTTCAACCGCAACCTGTTTATCTTCCCGAATCTGGTGATCAACGACATCATGGCGGTGACGGTGCGGACCTATTTTCCGGCGGCGCCCGATTTCATGAATATCAGCGCCTGGGCATTGGCGCCGATGGAAGAGACCGAATGGGCGCGAAAATACCGCCTGTTCAATTTTCTCGAGTTTCTCGGGCCCGGCGGATTTGCGACGCCGGACGACGTCGAGGCGCTGGAACAGTGCCAGCGCGGCTTTCGCAACTCCGCCGAGGCGCAATGGAACGATATCTCGAAGGGAATGGGCAAGGAAAACCCGTCCTACGATGATGAAGCGCAGATGCGCGCGTTCTGGTCGAACTGGAATGAACAAATCTTCCGGGTGCCGGCATGAGCGACACAGCCATAGCGATGCAAACCATAGCTCGCACCGACGTCGAGGACTTCCTGTTCGCCGAAGCCGAGCTGCTGGACGAGTGGCGGCTGCCGGAATGGCTGGAATTGTTCACCGACGACGCGATCTACTACGTCCCGGCCACGGATCTCGCGGTCGATGCGTCCCCCGATAATAATCTCTTTTATGTCGCCGACGACCGATTTCGGCTGAGCGAACGGGTCAAGCGCCTGATGAAGCGCACCGCTCACGCCGAATTCCCGCATTCGCGAACCCGGCACCTCGTCAGCAATGTCCGGATCAGGAAGCGCATCGGCGACGATCTTGAAATCAGTTCGGCGTTCATCACCTACCGCACCAAGGACGGCGTGACTGACACATTCTTCGGCAGCAACCGGTACCGTCTGGTGCCCGGCAACGGCACATTCCGGATCAAGGAAAAGCGTTGCCTTCTGGACAGCGACGGTCTTCGCGCCCAGGGCCGGCTCAGCATCATTCTGTGAAAGCAAGGTTGCTATGGATCAGAAACTGAAGAACAACGTGGCCGTCGTGACCGGCGCCGCCAGAGGCATTGGCCTTGCGATCGCGGAACGACTGGCGCGCGACGGCGCCAGGCTGGTGGTCGCGGATATGGATGAAGCAGAACTCGACAGGACAACAAAACATCTCGGCAAGGAATTCGGCGCCGAAGTGGTCGGTCATGCCGGCGATCTGTCCTCGGAGAGCGTTGCCAAGGCCACGATCGACCTGGCGGTCGATCGGTTTGGCCGGCTCGATGTGCTGGTCAACAATGCCGGCGGCGGCATCATCAAGGCCTTCATCGAGCATACGCCGGAGACCTTGCGGACGACGATCGACCGTAATCTTTGGACCGTTCTGTGGTGCTCGTGGCATGCGATTCCAAAAATGCGCGCCAATTCCT
>Ga0116117_1000255_pt1 | contig 15083 bp, 9 predicted proteins | sample June2015DPH_11_1_FD_89790 | JGI IMG/M metagenome (GOLD analysis project Ga0116117, IMG submission 89790) | Peatland microbial communities from SPRUCE experiment site at the Marcell Experimental Forest, Minnesota, USA - June2015DPH_11_10 | ecosystem: Environmental > Terrestrial > Soil > Wetlands >... | reverse complement strand
CGAATGGCCTTCCGGAGAAAAGCCGGGGCATTGACCTGCTTCGCCGCTGAGCAGTCCGTTCTCTGCAGTCCGGTTAGTCGAGGGAATCGCGAAATACGGGCATCTTTCGCGTATTTCGGGGTGAGGGTCGGCCGAATTTCTCTGCAGTTCAGACTGCGTGGCGGAGAGGAAGACATTCGAACCCCCGGTACAGGTCTGAAACCTGGAAGGCCCGACGTGTCCGTAGGTTACACGCAATCAAAAGCTTTAAGAATTCTCAACGATTGCCTGCTAGCCGCGGAGTCGTCGCTAACCCGTGGGATTTCCAAAGGAGTTCGAAGGAGAATCCTTGGCGATTCTGTGGCTGAAAGTGGTCACTGCGAAGCTGCTGAATCGGCTTGGTTGCGTTGGCGTGTGGCTGCCTGCCTAGCAGGCAGCACGAGATCGAAACTTTCTCCGGTGAATCGATCTGCTCAAGTTCGTATAGGTACACCTGGGTGGATAGCACCGGCAAGGTCAGCTATCAGACGAACGACCCGAACGCAAATCCGAACGGTTTTTGCAAGGGACATGGACCAAGCAGCAGGTGGTGAATGGAAACGGCACGCAGTAGATATTCGTCGAAGATGTTGTCGAGGAAATATGGCGAAAAAGGGCATGTTTCGCGTATCTTGGCGCACCACTGACGAATTTCGGCAGTGGGCTGTTTTGAATTTTGTCTTAGGCGGAGCGTCTTTCGGGAGGAGCATCGTTTTCTCGGCTGACAAGTTTCAAAGCAGCCGTTATCCTGAGTCGCTCGCTGTGTTCAGGGAGGGCGGATTTGAGTTCTAAAAAAGACTTGCTCCGACTCGGATCCACTGACCACGGGAAGGAGTACTCCCCCCTGCTGCCAATTGAGCTTCCGATGAGTCCAGGTACTGGATACGCTCAGCATCGAAGCCTGCTGCTATCGAGTCTTTGTCGGTGTCCTCGCCAAGCGGACGGCCGAAGATCTCCCGACGGGTTCCTTTGCGCTGTGCTAAGTTAATCTCGAAGGGAACCATGAGCGAACAGAAAGGCTCGAATGGCACTATTTGAGCTGCCATTCGCACCGGACGGAACGACGTGGGAAAAGTGCCGCTGGCTTTCAGACCGCAATACTCGCGGGATAAACGGGAGCGACTCCTTCTACCCCCAACCGGGATGGCGCTCCCGACCCGTTTGCAGGAACATCTTGTGAAACCAGGCGGTAACCCTTCCCCCGGACGGTCTGAAGATAGCGTGGAGCCTCGGGCTGGGGCTCGATCTTCTCCCGCAAGCGGCGGACGTGGACATCGACAGTGCGCGGCGTAACAAAACGGGCATCCCAAACCGCATCCAGAAGCTGATCGCGACGAAACGTCTTTCCGATGTTCAAAGCCAGATGCGCGAGCAGGCGAAACTCCATGGCGGTCACACTCACCATCTGGCCTCGCACCTGTACGGTCATCGACTCACCATCTAATTCCAGATCGCCAATGGTAAGCCGCGACGGCGATTGCTGCTTATCGGTTCGGCGCAGGACTGCCTGAACCCGCGCTACCAGTTCCAGCGGACTGAAGGGCTTGGCAATGTAGTCGTCGGCCAGTTGCAGCCCGGCTACGCGGTCCATCTCGGAGGTTTTTCCGGTTACGAAAATCACGGGCGTCTGCCCCCAGTGCGGGGACTGGCGGATTTCGCTGCACAAATCCAGGCCGCTCTTGTCAGGCAACACCATGTCGAGCAGAAACAGAGCGGGCTTCATGTCCGGTGCCAGATTAAGGATGGAGTCGGCAGTGGAAAAGATGCGCACCGCGAAGCCTTCCGCCTCCAAGGTGTAGCGCAGTAGCCGGGCCATGGCCGGATCGTCATCCACGACGAAAATGGCAGGTTTCATTAGGGTCTCCTTGCAATCGATGTGCGAGAGAAATCTGTGGGGAGAGCCGATCAAACACCGAACCGCCGCGCCTAAATCGAGTCCTGGGGAGGCGCGGAGGAACAGTACTTACGTCCAACAATGAAAGCGAGGATAGCAGGGGCGTAAAGAATTGTCAACTATGTCTACTTGTATACTTGTGTTTCGTGTACGTTATTATCGGTAAATGGGTTATCGAGGCAGACGTCGCCTGCCCTGCCTCGGCTCGACAGTTTTGTTAAGCAGTGCTGATTTTGGGAGAAAGCGGGAGAGCCTCTGCCGGCGAGCCTGCGCCCCAGGCTGCGATCCACTGAAGTGAATCACCCAAGGCGACAGCGGGAGGTTGGCTGGTAATATCCTCGGCGGTTCAAGCTTCCGTCGAGAATAAGATCCGAAGGGGGTCGGCTATTGGACGGCTGGTTCTCCGGGTTGCGTTGTATCGCGCGGTGACGGGCGATCAAATTGTTCCTTGATCCAATTCCAAAGCTTCTTTTCCTCCCACACCTTCCGGTAAGCTGCCCAATTCTCGCTCTGCAACAGTTCCGCCCCGTGCGGAAGTGCCGCGGCGATGCGCTCTCTCGCGGCAGCCAGCGTAATCGCATCATCCCCGACCTGTTGTAACCGAACCTGCGTGGTCAATTTCGGCAGAATCCGGACCGGATCGAGCGGCGCAACCTTGTCGAGGAATTCTGGCCGCAGAAAAGCCGATCGCTGATCCTCCGGAATTAAAGCTGACTGTTTAAGCCAATCCGGCCAATCGCCCCACGGATTAAGTAGATCCACGACTGCGATTCTAGAATCCACCGAGGCCGCCAGAATGGCTATGCTCGCGCCCGATCCCTGAGCGTACATGCCAACTCGCTCCGTGTTCAGATCGCCTCTTTGGTCCAGGTAGTTCAATATCATCTGGACATCGTGAGTGGTTGTACCCAGAGACTCTTGCAATTCACTGACGAACCACTCCTTTATGGGCCGGCCACGGTAGCGTTCGCCGGTCAATGCGGAAACGAAACCGACAGCTGCGAATCCCTTTTCCACGGCGCCCTTGCACCAGGAATCGCTGGTGAACCTTGCTGAATCATTAGGAAATCCGTAGAGGTATAGAATCACCCGCGGCTTGCGTACCCCATGCGGCAGGACGACAAAGATATCGACAGGGTCGCCGCGGCGCCATTGCAAGCGAATGAATTCACGCGTGAATTCGGGACGCTCGACGGTCCCCCCCGGCATGGGCGGCAACGGCTGCCAGCCAAGACCCTTGACCGAGAGCGCTGTCCAATCCTCTATCGCAACATTCTCTCGCTTATCGAGACGATCCGGCGGTACAGGAGCGGACTGTGCGGAGGCGGCGAGCAGGAAAACGACGAGAAGTAACCGCGTCAACGTCAAAATGGTAATGACACTCACTCCTGTAGCTCTTTTTTTCGTTGTCATGATCATAGATACCGGAAGTCAATCAAAAGGGGCACCGACTATTGAAAAGGGGCAGACCGGCAGATGGCCGGTCTACCCTCGCCACACATCTTCTAGAAGAGTAGCGATGAAAGGCTCATTGGTTATTGGCGGACGCCAAACGATGCAGTGTTTGTGGGACCTACGCCGCCGGAAGCGCCATAGTTGCCCTTCAGGACGCAGAAGTCGCCGCCTGCTTGTTGCGTGAATACCAGGCCGCCCGAATCAGCACCGTCTTCCGGATTGCTGCCAGCGCCGCAAACCTTGGTCCCATCGGACGCCGTGTTCGTCGCGTTAAAGTTGACGAATACAGGAGCATAGTGTGCGTGGAAGACAGTCAAATTCGCTGCCGTAATGAAGTCCGGCTGGGTGGCGCCAGATCCGAACGAAACCTGAGCTTGAGCAAACGCCGCCAGATTTCCCGCTGCCGTCGCACCTGCGGAGTAGCTGATGAAACGCACCTCGGTCCAAATCGGATACCCTCCGTCAGCCACGTGTTGCAGAGTAACGCTGGGTAGCAGACCGTTGCTGGTCTGAGGAATGGTGCCATTCGTATAGGTAGCAAAGAGCGGATCGATTCCATCCACTTGCAGGTACTTGATGTTGGACGTGCCGGCAAAGTTCCCGGCGCTCCAATAAGCATATCCGATGGAGTCCTCGACCGCTTCCGTCTCACTAATCATTTGACCGGTTCCAATCACGCGGTTGCGGTAGCCAGTGGTTGTGCCGACCGTCCGTGACAGATTCAGCGGATTAGAAGTAACGCCGTAGGAACCATTGGTGCAATTGCCCGATTCTTGCGACCTGTAGATCTCTTTGTTGTTCGGAATCGAGTGGTCAAAGACATTGTAGGTGCCGGAAAGGGGTTCGCGAATCAGAGCAGTGATCCCGGCATAGGAGGCGCCGGTACCGGCGAATCCCTGGGGTATCAAATCGGCAGTGCGAACGAAAATTCCGCCAAAGACCAACCCTAGTTCCGCGCGGTTGATGTTCGTGATTGCGGACGAGCCAAATCCGTTAGCGTCTGTCGTGTTCACAATGATCAATTCTGGAGCCGCGCCAACCGGGGTAATCACATAAGAAGGGATGGGATTGTTTGTGATCGGATCGTTGCCGTAGACCTCGAAGTTGATGACGTGGTAAGACGCCGAACTGTAGAAACTGCTGATCGTCGTACCGTAGCCACTGGGTGCGGGACCGTAGCCGAGGCCGACGAACTGAGTGCCGGATGACAGTGGACCGCATGGGGCTAAGGCGGAATAGGTGGCGAACTGGGCATCGGCAGGCAGGATGTCGGTTGCGGCGACGTTGATGGGTTGACCATTGAATGCGGAGAGAACACCTGACGGCAAGGCAGTATCGGTGACGCCGGGCAGCAAGTTCTGACCAGCCGTGCCCGCGGCCGCAGTGGTATTTAGCGTGCACTGGGGCTGGGCAAACAAGCACCGGTTACCGAGCGTCGAATCGAGGTTGATGTAAGCGTACACTTGCGAATTAGCGGTTGGGGAGGCGCAGGTGCCACCTGTTCCCGGTGACCACGAAACCCAGAGGTTCCCGTTTTCCTGGTTGTAGGGCGACGGTACCCGGCTGTCGAGGGTATAGGTTACGCCAGTGGTTTTAGAAGTCCAGGCGCAATTCCCATTTGCTGCAGCTCCTTGCCCTGACTCGATCCAGAGGCTGGAAGCGCCAGCGACGTTGGCTTGCAGGACTTGAGCATTGAGTTGCGCGACGAATGGCACCAGGAGCAGTGCCACAATAGAGAGATACTTCGCCAGCTTCATCTTCGTTTCCCTTTCGGAATCGATGGTTAAGCCGCCTCATTGGCACTGAGACGACGTCACCCTAATTCCTATCAACGCGATTGACGTTCAATGGGAAGACGATTTGCGGCGTGTTACCTCCATGGGTGTGGATATCAATTCACCGGCTGTTGATACGGCATTAGCACTGGCGAAACAATCGGGCCCTAGACCAGCACGGCTGCAATTTTGAGGGGAGTGGTTCCGCGTTGTCGCTGGAAAAGTCTGGTGTGCAGGTTATTAGAAAAGGGCAGACCGGCCGGATGGCCAGTCTACCCTCGCCTAACATTTCCCCCGGGGAAGGGTGTATCGGTTGGCGGTTAATCCGGTTATTGACGTACGCCAAACGACGCAGTGTTGGTGGGACCTACGCCGCCAGCAGCGCCGTAGTTACCCTTCAGGACGCAAAAGTCGCCGCCTGCCTGCTGGCTGAACACCAGACCGCCCGAATCGGCGCCGTCTTCCGGATTGCTGCCCGCGCCACAAACCCTCGTTCCATTGGACGCTGTGTTCGTGGCGTTAAAGTTGGTGAACACCGGAGCATAGTGGGCATGGAAGACGGTTAGATTCGGGGAGGTAACGAAATCTGGCTGCGTGGCCCCGGCACCAAACGAAACCAGGTTTTGCGCGAACGCCGACAGGTTCGCCGCCGCAGTCGCGCCCGCGGAATAACTGATGAAACGCTCCTCGGACCAGATCGGATACCCTCCATCCGCCACATGTTGCAGAGTGACGTTAGGTAGCAGACCGTTTCCGGTTTGCGGAATGGTGCCATTCGTATAGGTACTAAACAGGGGATCGACTCCATCCACGGTTAGGTACTTAATGTTGGACACGTTGTTAAAGTTCCCCGAGCTCCAATACGCATACCCAATTGAATCCTGGACGAGCTGCGCTTCAGAGATCATTTCGGTAGATCCAATGACGCGGTTGCGGTAGCCGGTGGTAGTGCCGACGGTCCTCGACAGATTCAGCGGATTAGTGCTAACGCCGTAGGCACCGTTGGTGGGGCAGTTGCCGGACTCCTGCGACCGGTAGATCTCTTTGTTGTTCGGAATCGAGTGGTCAAACGTATTGTAGATTCCTGCGAGAGGCTCTCGAATCAGAGCGGTGATTCCTGCGTAACTCGCGCCCGTACCAGCAAATGCCTGGGGCAGCACGTCGGCGGTACGAACGAAAATTCCGCCAAAGATCAACCCCAGTTCCGCGCGGGTAATGTTTTGGACGGCGGAAGAGCCAAATCCGTTGGCGTCTAAAGTGTTCACGAAAACCAGGATCGGAGCCGCGCCGACCGGGGTAATCGTGTACGAAGGGATGGGGCTGCCGGTGATCGGATCGTTGCCATAGACTCCGAAGTTCACCGTGTGGAAGCTGCCGGAGCTGTAGAAACTATTGATCGTCGTGCCATACCCACTGGTTGCCGGGCCGTAGCCCAGACCGACAAACTGTGTGCCGGATGACAACGGACCGCAAAGGGCCAGCACCGAGTATATGGAGAACGCCGCGTCGGCCGGCAGCAGGTCGGTTGCGGCGATACTGATCGACGTTCCATTAAACGCGGAGAGAACGGCGGCCGGCAAGGGGGTATCGGTGACGCCGGGCAGCAGGTTTGCGCCGGACGCGCCTGCCGATGCCGTCGTATTGATCGTGCACTGGGGCTGGGCAAAGAGGCAGCGGGTGCCGGTCACCGCATCCAGGCTGATGTAGGTGTACACCGCTGAATTTGCTGTCGGGGCGGCGCAGCTGCCGCCGGTTCCCGGCGACCACGAAACCCACAGGTTCCCGTTTTCCTGGTTGTACGGAGAAGGTACCCGGCTGTCCAGCGTGTAGGTTACGCCTTTGGTTTTGGAGGTCCAGGCGCAATTTCCATTGGCCGCCGCCCCTTGACCCGCCTCGATCCAAAGGCTGGCCGCACCTGCGACGTTGCCTTGCAGGACTTGCGCATTGAGTTGCGCGGTAAACGGCACGACGAGGAGTGCCGCAATGGATAGATACTTTGCTAGTTTCATATTAAATTCTTACCTTCCCTTTCGGAATTGATGGTTGAACTGCTGGGCGGGGGAAAATGCCTTGCAAGCTTACGTATTGCTGCCGCTTCTACCCACTTACCGTGGACGACATCACCCTAATCCCTATCGAAATAGTTGACATACACTTACAAAGACGATTCGAGAAGTGTGTTTGCCACGTGTGGCGAGATAACTTCATCAACTCGTAACATTCGCGCTGCTGTGGGACGGTCCTGACTCACTCCCGGAATCATCCGACCGGACGCAAGTCAGCCAGAGTTCGTCCACTCTTAGCCTTTGGAACCCGCCGAATTCTCTCCGAGGCGCTTGAGGCCGCGCCGGATCAGTTCGGCAACGCTGCTGGTCGTGCCCTTCAGTTGATGGGCAATGGCCTCGTGGGTAAACCCGGTGATCCGCAGATGTATGGCATGACGCTGGCGCGGGGTCAGCCTGGCAAGATTGTGCTGTACCACTCGCCATTGCTCGCTATGTAGATAGATATTTTCCGGATTGGAATTTGGACTGGGATGCATGGAGACAAGCAAGTCGAAATCGGCATGCGAATCCACCAGGTTTCTCCAGCCGGATCGCTGCCGGTCGATCGCCAGATTATGAGCTACCCGAAACAACCAATACCGCGCGTTTTCGGCCTTGAGATCTTCCGGGCCGTGAGAAAGGAGACGAACAAAAGCGTCTTGAACAATATCTTCTACTTCCTCCGGTGGCAAGTCCCAGCGGCGCAAAGAAGCGGCCAAGGGGGAACGAAGTTCAAGGTAGAAGGCGGCAATCTGATCCCGGGCAAAGGCTGCGGACCGCGGATTCTCAACCGCGGCCGGCGGGGCCGGGAAATAGCTGTGCGAAATTTTGATCGGAGAAGCCACGCGAGAATTAGAAATTCTGGGTAAGAAATTCTGCGCTAGAAATTCTGCAATTGAAGAACACCCACAGCAGGGACTGCATCGCCTTCCAGCAGCAGCACCGTGGAGTCATCGACAACGTAGAGAATGACTCCCACGGTGCCTAGCTGATTCGTCGTGAGCGATCCGGTAAGTCGCCCTTGAGCGCCAGCCGTGAAACCACCGGTCAGGGACGCGCTGGGAGTCTGTGCCCAGAAGTTCCCGCTCGGGCCGAGGAATAATCCGTTCACCTGGTCGATATCAAGCGACCCCGTGATCGCCGAGGAGGAGGTGGCGATGATCTGGCCGGAAATGTCGCTCCATGCACCCATGGGCAGCCCGACCGTCTGAGAATTCCGAGTTGAGGTGACCAGTCCCAATTGTTGAACGCTGCCAGAATAATTTCCCTGGAAGGTTGGCACCGGCACGGCTTGCACTAAAGCTGTTCCTATCCCTGATTTCTTGGTGTCGAGCTGGAACATGAGCAGACCGTGACTGGCGGTGGGATATGCAGCGAATTGGGACGCTCCACCCCCGCTCAGTGTTAAGGTCAACCGTCCACTGACGGCGCTTGGAGCGAGAGTTCCGGTAACTGGCGCACTCTCCACTGTGCCGTTGTTGTTCGTATCCAGGTAGCCGACGCTAACGTTTCCGTTCGAATCGCTCGTCACCCATCCGCCGATCGCCTGCGGAGAACTGCCGACTGCGGCAGCCCCATTGGCGGAATTGATCGGAGTTGAACCGGCCAAGGCAAACATGTAGGTGCCGGCAAGTGAGGCGGCGGACGAAGACTGCGAATACATATGTCCAGCCGGAAAACCCGTGAGATCGGAACTGGAACTCGCCAGAACAATAATGTGTTCGGAATCTACTACGAAGTAGTTGAGGGAGTAGGGTCCAACATTCACCGTGCCGCAGCCAAAACTATCAACAGTACCGAATGTCTGCGGGCCGTAGATGCCGCTCACGATTGAACCCGTGATGCCATCGATATAACGGTCCATGTAGAAGCTGGTGACATTGCCCGCGCCGTCCGTGTTGAGTACTCCACCGTAATAAGCGGCATAGGGTGTTGCGGACGACGTGGGACCGCCATGGGTCCAGGCAAAGGCATAAGCACCAGCGGGTGGAACGCTGAAATCTGCGGGCTGCTGAAGTAAAAGATCTCCACGCAGAGTGCTGCCGTACCAAGGGCTCACGCTGGGATTCGAATTAATGTTGTAGTGGCCCGTGCCATCAAACTCTTCCATGAACACGTGCGTCGAATCGACAGCCGCGAGGGAAAACATCTGTTGTCCGTTCAGCCAGCCGCCGTATCCGTATCCCGGAAGTCCACTGAGGGTCATGGTGCCGCGCCCGTCGCTGCCGATAAAGTACGAGCCTACGATTCCGCTGACCAACGGGGTTTGTCCGGGCAAGCTCTCCTCGCCCGCAGTGATGTTGCCGTTGCCATCCGCGATGATGCTTCCAGCTAGCGCTGAGGCGCCCTCAACTTGTACACCACGCAGCAGAAAAGCATACTGTCCGTTCAAAACGCTATTGTTGAGAGTGACCGACGTTACCGTGAGGGTCGCTGAGACTTGCTGGGTCGAGTCCGCCGTGGCTGTAGCCGTAAGGGTTACAGTTCCTCCCGATGGAACCACGGAAGGCGCCGTGTAGCTGGTGACCACGCCGCTCGCAGTGTGTTGAGGAATAAAGGAGCCGCACGCAGTGGAGCCGCAAGTAGCGCTCCAGTCCACCCCAAGCGGGCTGACGACTGTGCCGTCTGTAACGGTCGCGGAGAGGTTCGTTGCAGCTCCCGCAGAGATCGAACCCGGCGGAATCTGAGCGAACACGATGGCAACCGCCGGAAGAGTAATCGTCACCGCAACCGTGGCGCTCTGCGTGGGATCGGCTACCGATGTCGCGGTGAACGTTACGGTTCCGTTGGCCGGAACTGTCGCGGGAGAAGAGTAATAAGTGGACCCGTAGGTTGATCCAAAGACAGATCCGCAGGTCCCTGCAACTGCACACGTAACACTCAGCGTGTATCCCATCGGCTGGCCGTTGCTGCCCAGATGATCGTTGTTCACAATCACGAAAATTCCCGTCAATGTATTCGTCACAATCGACGATGGCGGAGGCGGCGAGAAAACGACAGAGATAGGGCCGTAAACAATTGGAGTAATTGCAATCGTAGCCGTGACACTCTGAGTCGGATCGGCCGATGAGTTGGCTTCAATGATAACGGTTCCTCCCGGCGGCGCCGAAATCGGAGCGATATAGGTGGCGGGAACTCCGCTCGCGGTGTGGTGACTGATCGATCCACAGTCTGCCACCGTGGGGCTGGCACAGGTGAGCAGCCAACTCACTCCCAGGTTCTGTGGATCGTTGGTCACGACTGCAGCGAACTGCGTCGTCGAATTCGCCGCCACGGAGGTCGGCGGCGCCATCTGCCCAGGCGCAAAAGCAATGGTCGTCGGTGCACTCTTTGTCGGGCTGCACGCGGTAAACAGCATGGCCGAAAGCCCGCACAAAAGCAGCAGCAACCACCGTTTCGATGTTGAATACGTGGTCCGGCGGTACCAGACCGATTTACTGTTCATCTCAATTGTCTCCACGATTGCAGGCATTTATGGCGCAGCTGCGCCGAACGGGATCGAACATCGGTACACATTTAATTAAGAAATGGATTGCTGAATCAGAGAATCGCTCTGGCGGACCTTCCGCTCGCCGAGCAATGCGAAAAATCTCAGAACTGTTGCAGTTGCAGAGCGCCCGTAGATGGTCCGGAATCCAGTCCCAGCGAAAGCACCGTAGTGCTGTTCAGGATGTAAAACACCTGTTGCGATGTAGCCAGCGGTGGAACGGTGAACGATCCGGTGAAGCGACCTTGTGGCCCGACGGTAAAGCTGCCGGTAAGCGTAGCATCGGGCGTTTGTGTCCAGAACGCCTGCGAGCTTTCGTCGAACCGATCCAAAGCCATCGTTCCCGAAAGATTCGATACGCCATCGGCAGTGATCACTCCCAGGAAATCATTCCAGGAGCCGACTCCACCACTCGCGGCATTGATTTCTCCAAGAGTTTGGTAGGCGGCAGAGTAGTTGCCCGAGAACGTAGAAGCCGTTGCTGTAGTCCCAGTTGTCTGAGGCAATGCGACTCCCACCCCCGACATCTGCGAATCCAACTCCAGCATCAGGACGCCATGTGTCGCCGTTGGATAAACCGCAAATTGTTGGGCCACTCCACCTGTCAACGTGAGAGTGCCGCGTCCGTTCGACGCCACAGAAGTGGTGCCCGAGACCGCGGTACTACTCACGGTGCCGTTGAGGTTCGCATCCAACAAGCCGGTTACGTTTTCAAGAGAATCCACCGAGAAAAGTCCACCGAGCGCGAGCGGCGAACTGCCTTGCGGCAGCGGGGTTGCGCCAGCCTCGGTAAATGCAAAGCTGCCTGCCGGAGCCGCAACCACAGACGGTTGCAAGTACAACTGCCCCGCCGGAAAGTCAGTCGATCCCGCGCCCGCGATGAGAATCCAGTGGCCGGAATCGACAATGTAATACCTCAACGAATACGGGCCGATGTTGACATTCCCGCTGCTGTCGTCCGAACTGACGGAATTAAAGGTGACTTGTCCCGCAATCGAATCGATCACGCCTGCGATCGAGCGATCCATGGTGAAAGCGTAGGAACTCCCGCTCAGAACGCCGCCGTAGAATGCCGGTCCATTTTGCGGACCGAATCCCGACATCAGAAACGAATAAGAAGAACCGGCGAAAAGAGGGGGCGACCGGAACGCCGCGACCGATTGCTGCTCAAGAATCCCGGTTATCGTTCCGCCGTAGGGAACATGAAGATTGGGATCATAATATCCGTCGAATTCCTCCATCGACATAAGGCCTGAATTCACGACGCTCACTTTGAAAATCTGCTGCCCGTTAGCCCAGTATCCCAGGCCAGTAGGCGCGCCGTTCAAGGTAATCGTCCCGGTTCCGTCGCTCTCGATAAAGTAAGTGCCAGAGACGGAGTAAGTATTGTTGTCTCCCAGTAAACTCTCCGTCGCCGAATCAATGTTGCCGATGCCGTCGGCAACCAGGCTCCCTGCAATCGCCCATGCCCCGCCTTCTTTGACTCCCTGCAGCAGAAAAGCATATTTGCCATTGAGAAGATCGTTGCTGAGGTTTGCCGGAGTGACGGTGACCGTGGCCGTAGTCGTCGTCGTCGGCGTAGTCGTGGAGGCAGCGGTGATAGTAACCACGTTGCCGGTAGGCACGGTGGAAGGAGCGGTGTAAGTGGTGAGCTGCCCACTTGCTGTATGGTTCAAGCTGAACGAACCGCAAGAGGTGCCCTGGCACGATGCGGTCCAGTCAACACCCGCATTGTCGGGGTCGAACGAGACGATAGCAGTGAGATTTGTTGCTGCGCCGGCGGGCAGGTTCGGAGCTGGAGTCTGCGACAGAGCGATGGTCAGCGGCGCTTGCTTGATGGTGATGGTCGCCGCGACGGTAGCCGGCGCACTCTGCGTCTCAGTGGCAGTCGAGACGGCCGTGATCGTGACCGCGCCGTCCGCAGGTATGATCAGCGGCGCTGTGTACACGGCGGCACCGGACACGGTTCCGTCGGTGTGTGCGGGAACAATGGACCCGCATGCTCCCGGGCTTCCGCAGGTCAGCGACAAATCCGCCCCTGCATTGGTCGAGTCATTGCTGACATACACGATTACATTGGCGGTGGCGCCCGTCAGCATGGAAGCAGGAGGAGCCTTGTTGAACGCAATCGAAATTGGCGGCTGCGGGGTAATTTGAATGGTGGCGCTAACGCTTTGATTGGGATCGGCGGTGGACGCGGCTGTTACCATCACGGTTCCACCGGCTGGCACCGCATCCGCCTGGTTAAGCGGCCCCGGCGCAGTATAGGTTGCGGGGTATCCACTGGCGGTGTGTGGGGTAATCGTGCCGCAGCTAGCCCCGTTGTATGTCCCGGGCGTACACGTCACAGACCAATTCACGCCTTGTGCAGCGGAGCTTCCTCCAACGACCGCCGCAACGCTTACTACTTGCGTCAACCCAAGCGATGCCGGAGGCGCCAATGGCCCCGCGGCAAAAGTAATCGATGCAGAGTTGCCTGACGGTCCTCCTCCGCAGTTTACTGCAGCCAACATCAAGCCGACCGCGGCCACCAACCACACGACCAGCGCAAACCCTACCTTATTAATAAGTATGATGCCGTTGCGACTCATTCATTGTCTCCATCTGCGATTTCGGAAATGAAAGTTGTACGATGTGCCGTAAAGTCCGGCACCGTCATCGAGCCGACACGGCTCGATGCGGAACATTGATCTGTGACACTGATGTGTGATCGTTGACCTGTGATCTGCGCTTGCGCAACACTACTGCTGGAAGAGCACCAAGGTTTTTTGATCGCCGCTGGCATCGAACGCGCTCAGCACGATGGCGTGTTGCTCGTTGGAGAATCCCACTGTGGCGACAGCATCGTAGGTGCAGGTTAAAGTTCCATTTTCACTTGGAACCGGCGTTGCACAGTTCGATTGACCCCCGTCATAAGGAATGCTCAGCTTGGCCAGGTAATACAGTCCATTGTTCAGCGGATCTTGCGTGCCGAAGGTGACGCTCATGTTGACAGTGACTGGCTGAGTCGGATCCTCGTTAGGGAACGTCCCTCCAGTCATAGTGGTCCCCGATAGCGGAGCATTTCCAAAACCTACCAGCCGCGTACGGTAAATGCTGGAATCGACACTGGCCTCGAGAAGAAATCCCACATAACTCGCAGCCGCCACGCTGTTGAGCGTCACCGGTGCCGAAGGCTCACTCACGCCCCAGGCAGAAATGTCGGGGTAATTCCAGCCCGCAGAGGCCGGTACATTCGCGTAACTCTGGTTCTCAAAGAAAAATCCTGCGGGACTGATTACATACTCGGTGGGCACAGTGTATGTGGACGCGGCTGGCCCATTGTAAAAATATGATAACGGCGCGGACGCAACAGAGGCTGCCCCGTTCGAGGCGCTGCAGTTTCCGGAATAGCCGGAGGGATAACCTGGAAAGTCCGCATCGGATGGAACGCTTCCATCTGGCGCGACATACTCCGTCTGATTATTAAACTGCCATGCGCTTCCGTCGCTGTTTGTGCTGGCGTAGATCCTTCCAAAACTGGCTTCGTTGGTGCCCGTAAGCCCGGGCGAGTAGTCAAATAGAAACTTCACGTTGCCGGTGATCGCAAAGCAGGTAGACTGCTGCACCGCGTACACAAGCGCCGAGGTACTGTCGCCCGGCCTCAAAAGAATCGCTTCCCCGGGAATCTCCAGCGCAAGCCCACTCTGATAGCCATTCTGATCCAGCAGAATCAGAAATCCGCCCGTTGGATTCGTCAGAGCTCCGACTGTCGGAGCAGTGCTTCCAGAGTTTGGGTTGGTGTAGGAATAGGTGTTAGTGGAGCGATTAATCGTGACGCTCCATTCAGACGCTTGTGACGGAGAGTTTCCCTGTCCGCCTACGTAAGAGTTGACCTGCCCCGCCACCGGCGTCGTCGGCAAGCTCGCCGGCGGCGTCGCGCTTGCGCCTCCGCATCCTGTCAGCATCGCCGACATTCCTAGAACCAACGCGGCGCAGAGCAGGTATCGTAAGTCGCGCTTCTTATATCGAAGTAGTTCCATCATGAGTTCCTTTGAGTAGTGAACGAACATTTTGTTTCCCGCCCGCAGCTTAACCAGCCTGAGGCCTGCGGCCTTTTAGCCTCTGAAACCGGCACCTTCGTAAGAGATCGCGATTTCGTTGTGCCGATTCGATTGCAAGCACAAGTTCAGAAGTAGCTCAGAAAGTTCTTATGAAGAGCACTCCACTGAACTTAAAGGGCTTGTTGTGTACAGCGTTCTTGCTTGCACTTTTTGGAACACAATTGAATTGCTCGTACAAGGCTCCGGCCACTGTGCTTTCCCAGGCAACGACCCAATCTGCCTCTGTCTGCTATGACGATGGGATCGGTTGCGGAACTCCCAAGCTGGGCGGCGTGCACATCGGTCAACTCTTCACGTCTCTTCCGG
>Ga0116117_1000254_pt1 | contig 15104 bp, 14 predicted proteins | sample June2015DPH_11_1_FD_89790 | JGI IMG/M metagenome (GOLD analysis project Ga0116117, IMG submission 89790) | Peatland microbial communities from SPRUCE experiment site at the Marcell Experimental Forest, Minnesota, USA - June2015DPH_11_10 | ecosystem: Environmental > Terrestrial > Soil > Wetlands... | reverse complement strand
CTTCAGCGTCATGCCGTCGAGATACTCCATGGCGATGAACGCCTCGCCGTGCTGGTCGTCAATTTCGTAGATGGTGCAGATGTTCGGATGGTTCAGCGCAGAGGCGGCCTTGGCTTCGCGCTGAAAACGGGCGAGAACTTGCGGGTCTTTGGCGACATTGTCAGGCAGGAATTTGAGGGCGACAAACCGTCCGAGCTTCACATCCTCAGCCTTGTAGACAACACCCATCCCGCCGCCGCCGAGTTTTTCGACGATGCGATAGTGCGAGATGGTTTGGCCGATCATGGTGGCGCAGGACTCAGGGTGCAATGTTAGGGATGCAAGGACGCCGAGTCAACGAGGACGGCAACGACGGAGGCAGGAAAATGGAAAATCCCGCGACTTCAGGCCTTCCCCAGACCTTGCCAACCCACCGTCTCAAAAGGGTGCAATCCGCAGCAGCATTTTATGCGCCCTTTCGTCCCCTGTTTCGCCGAATCGTCCCCTGGCCCACGGGTATACCTTGTGAACCAGCTAGGAGAAGGACAGCGGTAGCGAGGCTGGTGTTGCTCGAATTGACTTGTAATAGTCCGACCTCGCCCCTGCAGACAGTGTTGACAAGTCTTCACGTACCAGGCACAGATCAGTATCTGATCTCTGATTTAGGGGGGTGAGCGTAATGGCGATTTCGTCAACAATGACGTTCACCAAATTGTTGCGGCTCGCGGAGGAGGTAACGGCTCTGGCTTCGCCGAGTTGAAATCAGCTAACTGCGTTTCTACGCCCAGCCCCACAGGTTCAGGTCGCGAAGTCAGAACTCTTCCGTCCCTACAGAAAACGAGCCTTCCGTTTTGATCCCAGTCTGCCCAACTTGCACGTGTGAGCGGGGTCCACATCAGCTTCTCGGCGCACATGACGGAAAACTTCTCCGCATACTTTAGCCCATCAATGGAACGCTCCAAGCGAAGAGCAAACTTCCCATTCCGGCTTAGTTTTTCCCGTATTTCTGCCTGAATGGTACGATTCCACTTCGGGTACCCAAGGTGTTCGACCTTCCATTCCTGCTTGAGCTTCCAGCCGTCTCGCTCGATGCGATCCGAGAATAGGGGATCGTCGTCTCCGCGCCCTCGGTCTGAAAAAGTAATATGCAACCAGCTGGGCGGATTGTGGTTCGGGTGCGCTGTGACTTCTCCGATGTGGTAAAGCACTAGCGCCTTATCACTCTGAAACAATCCTCCGCCACTGAAGCAGTCTCGCTGCGGCCAAAGAGCGAGCGCCGTCAGATATGGCGGCTTGCTTACCGCTGTCCATGCGGACGTGTATTCTTTGTCCTTCAAGCTACGCGTAGAGATTTTTTGAGCGAAATAGATCAGTAGCGAGCCATCGGGGCTTAGGTCGCACCGCCGCTCGTAGATTCTCCCGTGAAACCATTGGCCGCTCTCGAAAACATCAGTGTCCGTGTTCCACTTGATTACTTGAACCCACCTTGATGGTCCGCGGCGAAAGATCACCGCGTGATGCGCCTTTCGCGCTAGGATCGGGAAGAGCCGCGCTCCAATTGGTTTCCTGCTTCCTTTGGGGATGACTGCTGTGTTTTGCACACTTGGATTTTGACACACTAACAGGAGGCGACCCGCCAATTGTTGTAAGCAGGCGATAGCACTCACCTACCGTCAGCCACTATCTGTACCGGATTTTCGAGAAGCTTGAGGTTTCCAGCCGCGTCCAACTCATCCTTCACGCGATGAACGAGAAGAAATCTGCTCCCAGCGCATGAGAGCTCAGTCTGGGGGCCAACCATCTGCTTGGGAGTGAGCCGCTGTCGGTGAGGACGGCTGTCGAGAGTTTGCGGCGCCGCGATCTTGTTCTTGTTCTTGTTCTTGTTCTTGTTCTCCCGGATGAACTGCTCGAACGACTGCACAGCGCGCACGTGATCGGCTCCCAACTCCACCAACTCCACCAACTCCACGGCTTTCATTGACTTGCTCCGTTTCGCCCACGTAAGATTCGCGCCAGTGATCGGCCAAACCGTTTCGCACTATCGCATCATCGAAAAGCTCGGTGGCGAGGTGGAGTAAGACCGGAGCAGCGCTCGCACTGCGGTGCGCTGAAGTGTGGCGCAAGCAATAAGCGGACGGCCCTGCGATTTCCACCCAAAGAGGAGTGTCATCGACATGAACGTTCTCTCGATCCAATTGCAATTCTGTAAACTCACCCTGATTGCGCTCTTTCTAACGGCTCCCGCTCTCCAGGCGCAATCTTCTGCGGCCCACGTAGAAGCAGCACCCTCCGATCCGCACCTGCGCAGTCGTCTCTTCATCTACGATCTGCACGAAGGCTCCTCGCGCCTGGTCTATTCTGCGGACTCGATATGGGAGGCACCCAACTGGTCTCCAGACGGGAAGTACCTCATCGCCAACTCTGGCGGGGGCATTTATAAGCTCGTCCTCAAACAGGACGGCATGGTCGAGCCGCAAGGATTAGCTGTGCCCGCCAACTTTCAATGCAATAACGATAAGGCCATTTCTCCCGATGGCAAGAAGATCGCTTTCTCCGCTACGGTTCCGCCACATAAGGGATCGCAGGTCTTTCTCGCAGACGCCGATGGCAGCAACGTCAAGCTAGTGGCGCCCGAGTCGCCGAGCTATTTTCACGGCTGGTCGCCGGACAACAAGACGCTTGCCTTCGTGGCCCAGCGTAACGGCAGCGGCCAATATGACATTTACAGCATGCCCGCCGATGGAGGCGCAGAGAAGCAGCTCACGTCCAATATTCATCATGACGACGGCCCGGACTATGCGCCGGACGGCAAGTGGATCTACATCAACTCCGATCGATCCGGCAAGGAAGCGGTCTGGCGTTTCCCCTTCGATGGCGCTGGTACCAACGATGCGAAGGCCGAGATGGTTGTGAGCGATGGTCTCGAAGACTGGTTCCCCCACATCTCGCCGGACGGTAAGAAGATGGTGTATATCGGCTATCCCGCCGGTACACCAACCCACAACCCCCGCACTGTCCAAGTTGAGCTCAAACTCGTCGCGATCAACCATGGCGAGGTCGCAGCGTCCCCGAAGACGCTCGTCAAGGCCATCGGCGGCCAGGGAACGATGAACGTCAACTCCTGGGCTCCAGACTCCATGCGCTTCGCCTACGTAAGTTATGAGGTCCTGCCCTAAGGAATCTCTGAACCAGTAATCTTCGCGCCGAAGCGAGGAGCAGGGACCGGGGTAGCCGGTGGGTCGGTTCCCCCACGTAGTATGCCGTTCGTTTTCTGTCCCCGTCAGGCCGGTTCGGGCGGCTTCGTGCCGAAACGACGCCGCCGTAGCGCACAACAGTCTCTTGGGTACCAGGAACAGATTCACCAGCGCAAGTCACAAACAGGGGGTTCGCATTCTTGTCAAGGCGTGTCAACGCATTATGAAAGAGCGCCCGGCTTCAGAAGGTCGAGGCCGGATGAAGCGCGCCGCCTCCGCCGCCAGACCAAGCGTCACAAGGCCCAACATGAGAACGAGCTGCGAAGCGTGCCATTGAACCCCTTTCAATCTGAATGTACAGAACTCTACTCCGAAATCGTGACGGTTTCTAGAGTGTTTGGAATTCGGCCGGCTTGTAATCTCCCTTGAATAAAACTTGCCTTGGCAGCTAACCGAAGGTTTAGAATTTCCGCGCCATGAAAAAACTCCTCGTCGGCTCTCTGTTGGTTTTCGCTTCCGCCCTGCTTCTCGATCAAGCTCTAAGCGCATCGGCCCAGCCGGCCATCAACGCGGCTGGCGCGCAAACGCTTGAAAAGCTCTCCGCCGATACCCCGAAGACTACCGTACTCGGCAATGCGTTCATCGCGCCGAAGGATTGGTCCATCCGCGTCAAGGGACCGGCGACCATCCTCGAAGCGCCAGAGGGAGACTCTTGGGTTGCACTCGTCGATGTGGAAGCTAAAACGCAGGATGAGGCATTAGCAGCGGCCTGGCAGGCTTACAAGCCCGATGCAAAGTGGCCGCTAAAAGTCAGCAACGATCTGCCCGACCGCGATGGCTGGAGTCGACGCCGCGCTTACGATTACCAGACTTCGCCCAACGAGAAGCGGGGAGTGGATGCCGTCGTCTATAACTCCGGATCCAGTTGGACCGTCGTCATCGAAGATGTAGCTGATGCTGTCGCGGGGAAGCGCGGCGCTCAGCTTTCCCTGATTTTTAGCCGCTTGTTGCCCAAGGGCTACCGCCGTGAGTCATTTGCAGGAAAGAAAGCAAACACCCTCGATCAAGCCCGGATTGCCGAGTTGGGCCGCTTCGTCGAGCAGGGACAGAAAGTTTTGGGCGTACCTGGAGTCGGTCTTGGCCTGGTTCAGGATGGCAAAGTTGTTTTCGCTGGCGGATTTGGAGTGAAAGACCTTGGCGGTACGGAGAAGCCAGACGGCGACACGCTATTCATGATCGCCTCGAATACGAAGGCGATGACCACGCTGCTACTCGCGAAACTCGTGGATGAGCATCGCATCACCTGGGACACACCCGTGACCACACTACTTCCGAGCTTTAAGCTGGGCGACGCCGCAACAACGCGGAGCGTCCTCGTCAAGCACTTGATCTGCGCCTGCACCGGAATGCCGCGTCAGGATTTGGAATGGATCTTCGATTACGGAAAAATGACGCCCGAGAGCACGATGACCATGCTCGGCACCATGCAGCCGACATCGAAATTCGGGGAACTCTTTCAGTATTCCAATCTGATGGCCGCAGCTGCGGGATATACCGCCGCCCACGTGATCCATCCCGACATGGAATTAGGTGCGGCCTACGACAGCGCTGTGCAATCGTATGTCTTCGATCCGCTGGGGATGAAGGAGACGACCTTTGACATGAAGCGCGCTCTTTCCAGTAACCACGCGGGTTCGCACTCGCCCGACGCCGATGGAAAAACTGCCAGGGCGATGACGGCCATTAATGACGCTGTGATTCCCGCGCGCCCCGCCGGAGGCGCGTGGAGCAGCATCAACGACATGCTGAAATATGTTTCGATGGAGCTTGCGGAGGGCAAGCTTCCCAATGGGACGACTTATATCTCGAAAGATCCATTGCTCGAGCGCCGCGCTCCGCAGGTCAGCATCGGAAAAGACGTCACCTACGGTATGGGCTTAATGGTCGACACGACCTACGGAGTACCGGTCGTTCATCATGGCGGCGACCTGGTCGGTTATCACAGCGACATGATTTGGTTGCCGGGACAAAACGTGGGCCTGGTCATCCTTACAAATGCCGACCCCGGATGGCTGCTTCGCGACCGCATCCGGCGCAAGTTACTCGAAGTGCTCTTCGACGGACACCCTGAGGCCGAGGCGCTGCTCAACGCCGACGCGAAGAGTTTCTATGCCGACCTGGCCGCCGAGCGCAAGTTGATGACGATCCCAGCCGAAGCAAATGAGAGTGCCAAGCTCGCCAAACACTATGCCAATGCATTGCTCGGAGAAATCACCGTCAGCACCTCCGGCGCTCCCACAATTTTTGATTTCGGGGAGTGGAAGAGTGAGGTCGCCAGCCGCAAGAATCCCGATGGCACAATTTCCTTCATCACCACTGTACCGGGTGAGTTGGGTTTTGAGTTCGTGGTCGGCTCGGGAGCCAAGAGAACATTGACCATCCGGGACGCGCAGCACGAATACGTGTACGAAGAACGTTGAGTCACGTTTGGTTCAATGAGTGAAATGGCGGTGATCACCGGCCAATGCGTTTTGACTTGTGGAATTGTGAATCGCTCGATGCAGCGCGGCTGAGAGACGTAGTTTATTATTCTTCAGCCGGATCTCATTCCTTCAAGCCCGCGAGCTAGAGCGTGTTATGGTTCAGCATGGGTCATCGGTGTGCGCACGTGATCTGGTGCGGTCCGGGGGCAACAAGGTCCACGAATTCGGATCTTGCGACACACATTCAGAATGGGAAGCGATTGACCGGTTATGGCGATTTTGCAACAGCCACCCTCCGAAGCTAGAATCCCGGCAGGATGAAGAACTCCTGCTCGCGCCTCAGCTACTGTGCAGCCGCTCTCCTGCTGATCATTGCCATCGGATGCAGGCCTAAGAACGAGGATATGCTTGTGGCACACGTGCAAGGGGACGTGTTTCTGCCCCACTTGAGCGCTAGCCTCTGGAACTTCAACGAAGTAATTGATTGCCAAATCGCGAGCCGTACATCCATGCCACCAGACGGACGCGGCGACTTGCTGCTGTGCGGTGAGAAAACGCAGCTCGCGTGGTCACAGACTTGGCTGCGGCCTGATATCAAGACCCAGATTTACGCTGCCGCCGAGAAACAACCTGTTGAGTTCCGCAGCGTCGGGCATCCGCTACTCGGTAACAGATCCAAACCTCGCTCGTGGCAGTGCAGGAAGACACCGGACCGAGTGGTGTGTGATTAGGAAAGTTCTGTTATTAATAGTTTACGTACCTGTTGAAACCAGGCCGTTACACTCAAGACCCCCTCGCAGGGGTCAATGAGCACAATGGCGATTTTATGTACAGTCATCCGTGGCTGGTATGTCGGGTTCGCCCTTGTGACTCTCGGCGTAAATCGTCGTATCTTGATCCTTATGAGGTTCCGACTGTTGGCGGCAACTCTGGTGGTTCTGGCGATCGCGGGCGGCGCGCGGGCACAGGCGACATTTCCCTCTGAAACGAAAAACGCGGCGTTGCGCTACTGGGCGGCTATGGCGGAGCTGCGGGAACCAATCGTCGACGACGACGCGACGATGAATCTGTTGTCTGCGACGTTCGCCGGGCGAGCGGAGTGGGACGAGAAGAAGCTGGGGCCCCTTTTGGATTCCAACCTCGACGCGATTCGCACGATGCAGCGGGCTACGAAGCTTCCGGAATGCAGTTGGGGGTTTGACTACCGGCACGAGGAGAGGACACCGGGTTGGTTTATCATGCGAGCGCGGCGGCTAGCGCAGCTGAATGCGTATGAGGGGATACGCGAGATGGCGCACGGCGATTCACAGGCTGCCGTCAATACGTGGCTGGCAGGGCTCAAGTTTGGGCAGGATGTATCGCGCAGCGGGCCAGTGATCGTAGCGCTTGTGGCGGGGGCCATGGTTTTGGACTGCCTGCAGCCGCTGAGGGATAGCGCGCGCCGGGGAAAATTGAGCGAGGAAGAGAGGAAAGAGTTGTCCGCGCTTGTGAAAGCTATGCCGGAAGATGGCTTCGACTGGGGATTGGCATGGGGCGTTGAATGTGCAACCGGAGAGCAATCTCTTGAAGAGCTCCAAACGTCGAGCAATCCCAAAGCGTTGTACGAGAAGTACGGGTTTAGCGCGCCAAAACGAGGGCTTCCTCCAACGACGGTGGAGATTCGAGCGTACGAGGAATACATGCTTGCGGCGCAAGCGGCGTTGCGTGAGCCACCCGGCAAGGCACGGGCTCGTGTCGATAATCTGGAATCAAAGATGCGCCGCCTGGGAGAGCCGGAGCAACTTCAGGCTACCAGTTTTAGGCAAAGCAACGACGCGCGAGTCCAGGTTGCGACGCAGCGTGAGGAATTGATGCAGGCGCTGGCTTCGAAGTAGCGCTCGGGGCTCAGGCGAATGACTCGCCGCCGCTTCTTCGCCCGCCACGGAAGTCACAACTCAACCAGCAACGTTCAAGGTTACTGTTTGAAAACAGGCGATTACACGTTTCGAGGTTTTGAGTGTAGCGGCCTTGTTACGTCAATCAGTGGGGTGCTGTTCGCCCAGACGTTGAATCCAATCGTTGCGAACGGGCGGAATATAGTTGGGTAACAGCAACCCGCCACGGTCAAACCAATTGCTTGCGGCTGGGCCGACATAACCGCCCATCCACGTAGCGGGATTCTTGCGCCAGTGCCGTCGGATATAGCGGATGATTTGCTCATAGCAATTCTCAAAGTCCGCTTGCTTGTTTTGGAAGACCCCATAAATGCGCCCTTGGGTCAGAGCAGGACGGCCCTCCCACGTCGTGACGCCGGACAGCGACAACTCGAACACCGACTCCGTTTGCTCGTCTGCGAGGTAATAAGGCGAGTCCGCTGTCGCCACGAAGCGCCTTTGCAGGTTGGGAGCGAATCGTTCGCTCCACAAAACCAAACTCTGTCCGCTCATATTGTCAGGAATGAACGTTTGACGCTCTGGTGTGGCGGAGTTTCCGCGCCGCAGGGCCACTGCCAGCGGCTCTTTGTCGTGCATAGCCACAAGTAGTTCGTTTAAGTCTTTCGGAAGCACGTGTAACTGTGTTTGGCGGCCCATCGCCTCGATTGTAAACGGCGCGGTCGCCCGATAACCCTCAGAACAGGCCATTTCACTCAAGTGCCCAGCGAAGGGCCACGATGAGTGAAATGGCGATTTTGCGCCAACTGACGCGCGGGAGCGGACCGAACCTCCGCACGTTCATTGACTTGTCCTACCGCTAGTCCTAAGATTTCAGCCCATGATCGGGCAGACAATTTCGCACTACCGCATCGTCGCCAAGCTGGGTGGCGGAGGGATGGGTGTGGTGTACAAAGCCGAGGATGTAAAGCTGCATCGCTTCGTCGCTCTCAAATTTCTGCCCGATGATGTTGCGAAAGACGCACAAGCCCTCGCTCGCTTTCAGCGCGAGGCACAAGCAGCTTCCGCGCTGAATCATCCGAACATTTGCACGATCCATGAGATCGATGAGCAGAATGGTCAGGCCTTCATCGTCATGGAGTGTCTGGACGGCATGACACTGAAGCACAAGATTGGCAATCGCCCGATGGAGACCGACTCAATTCTCTCCTTGGCCATCGAGATTGCCGACGCCCTCGACGCCGCCCATGCCAAGGGCATTGTGCACCGCGACATCAAGCCTGCGAATATTTTCGTCACTGAGCGCGGACACGCGAAGGTTCTCGATTTCGGTTTGGCGAAAGTAACGGCTCAGAACGCCGGATCCAGCGGGAACACCGAAACGGAGGTCGCGCCCGATCAGTTGACCAGCCCCGGCGCGATGCTGGGCACAGTTGCGTACATGTCGCCGGAACAGGTGAAGGCGAAGGAACTCGACGCCCGCACCGACCTTTTTTCCTTCGGTTCGGTGCTTTACGAAATGGCGACGGGCAGGCTGCCGTTCGACGGCGCAAGTTCGGGCGAAATCTGCGGAGCCATCCTGCACCAGGAGCCAGTCGCGGTTTCGTCATTGAATCCCAACATTCCGGCTGGACTGGAACGGATTGTCCGCGAGGCGCTGGAGAAGAATCGCGATCTGCGCTCTCAGCATGCCTCCGATATGCGCGCAAACTTGCAACGCCTGAAACGCGATACTGAGAGCGGCACGTCGCGAGACTCCGCTGTCGGCTTCCCCTCGTCGCGCAGTGTGAGCGCAGTTGTTATCCCGGACTGGAATCTCTTTCGCAGGATTGCGCCGCTCGCGGCAGTAGTCGTCGCGTTGTCCGTGGGGTTGATATGGGGCATGCAGCATTACCGTAGCCTGCATTGGGCTCGGACAGAAGCCCTGCCCAAGATTTCGGAGCTCGCCGATAAGGCAGACATGGGCGCTGCCTTCGCGCTCGCATCTAAGGCCGAGAAATACATCGGGGATGACCCTGCGCTCAAAAAGCTCTGGACGCAGATTTCCTATCCCGTCTCGGTGGAAACGACCCCATCCGGGGCTGAGTTGTACCGAAGGAACTACGGCGATGAGAACGTACCGTGGGAATTCGTAGGGCGCAGTCCATTGAACGATGTCCGCGCGCCTCAGGGCAACTTCGTCTGGAAGCTGGAGAAACCAGGATTTGGAACCGTGTTTCGCACGACCGCGGGTCTGTTCGGACGCTGGGTGCCAACCTCTCCCGGCGGACCCCAACAGAAAGCAAGCGTCGTTCTCGACGAAGAGGGGAAAATTCCACCGGGTATGGTGAGAGTCTCACTGCCGCCGAAGTATCCGCGAGAACTGGTGATACCTGGTTACGAAGGCATCCCCACACTTGCACTGGGTGATTTCTGGGTCGATCAGTATGAGGTGACGAATCGACAATTCAAGGCCTTCGTTGATCACGGAGGGTATCAAGAGCGAGCGTATTGGAAACAGGAGTTCCGCGAGAACGGTAAGAAGCTGACGTGGGACGAGGCCATGGCGAGGTTCCACGACGCAGCAGGACGACCCGGCCCGAAAGATTGGATTCAGGGGGAATACCCGAAGGGACAGGACGACTTTCCGGTGACCGGCGTCAGTTGGTATGAGGCCGCAGCCTACGCGGAGTACGCGGGCAAAAACCTGCCTACGCTCTATCACTGGAATCGAGCGGCTGGGCCCATATCTGCGCTTTTCATCGTACCCGCAAGCAACTTTGGCGGTTCCGGTATCGTGCGCGTCGGCAGCAAACTCGGAATGAGCCCCTGGGGCAACTACGACATGGCTGGAAACGTGAAGGAGTGGGCATGGAACGAGGCCGAACCCGGCAAACGCTATGTTCTGGGCGGTGCCTGGGACGAGCCTAACTACATGTTCATTGACCCTGATGCACAAACGCCATTCCTGCGCGCTTCCAACGTAGGTTTTCGCTGCGTAAAGTACATTGATCCGGCATCGATTTCCCAGGCAAGGGATCCGGTTATGTCCCCAAGGCGCGACCTGAGTCAGGCGAAGCCGGTTTCGCAGGAGTTGTTCCTCGCATATCGCGGTGCATATTCCTACGACAAGACTCCCCTGAATGCCAGCGTAGAACATTTAGAGAGTGGTGATGACGCCTGGACCACGGAGAAAATCACGTACCCGGCAGCCTATGGAAATGAGAAGGCTGTCACGTATCTATTTCTTCCGACAAAAGCGAAGCCGCCATTCCAGACGGTGATCTTTTTCCCAGGCTCAAACGCGCTTTTGTTGCGCACGTTCTCGCTGTATTCAACGGCAGCTCTGGATGCGATTCTGAAGAGCGGACGTGCCGTGCTGTGTCCCGTGTACAAGGGGACCTACGAGCGGGCGGATGGCATGGAGGATGATACGGCGAATACGTCCAGCACCTGGCGGGACCATGTGATTATGTGGGCAAAGGATGCATCGCGAGCAATCGATTACGCTGAGACGCGCCCCGAGTTGGACCATGAAAGGCTCGCATATTATGGATACAGCTGGGGGGCGGTGATGGGAGGGCTTATTCCAGCCCTGGACACCCGAATTAAAGTGTCCCTGCTCGCGCTTGGCGGCCTCAACTATGAGCGATCACTGCCTGAGGTTGACATCATTAACTTCTTGCCCCATGTGAAGCAGCCGACGTTAATGCTGAACGGACGTTATGACTTCTATTTTCCAGTGGTTTCAAACCAGGAGCCGTTTTTCCGGCTGCTAGGTTCGCCGAAAGACCAGAAGAAACATCTGATTTACGAAACTGGACATAACATCCCACGCAACGAACTGATCAAAGAAACACTCAATTGGCTCGATCAATATTTGGGACCCGTGCACTAGATGTTTGTCAGTCTCGGTCACTCTATGAGTGAAAGCGCGCAGCTGTTTGTAACCAGGCCGCCCAAAATACCGGCTCGGGTCGATACGTGTAATGGCGATGTTATGCCAGTCATTGCTGTGCGTGAGACAAACGGGCACGTGCTCATGCCGCATCGTCGTATGCGAGGGAAGATGACAGCTTACGGTAAGCTTCAGTCTGCTGCCGAAGCGTTGCGGCCACTTGCTCTGCGGTGTCAACGGCATCTGCACCTGCAATAAAACGCCGGGGCGGCTTTTCCTGACCGGAGATCGTAATCAACGCTTGGGCTAGTTTGGCCGGGTCGCCGGACTGCTGGCCGTTGTAGCCTTTCCAAAATTCCATTTGCTTCGCTCTGCGCTCGTTATAGTCCTCAATGATCCGCTCTGCGAAATTTGTAGATTCTTCGGTGAGAAGCTCAGTGCGGAAGAAGCCCGGATTGACGGTGATCGTGTTGATGCCAAACGGTTCGACCTCAGCCTGCAGCGACTGCATCCAGCCCTCAAGGCCGAACTTCGACGCGGCGTAGGCCGTGCCGAACTCAAAACCGATGAGTCCTGCGGTCGATGAGATCGTGATTATGAGCCCTGAACGCTGCTTGCGCATAATCGGCAGAACGGCGCGGGTTACGTTCATCGGGCCGACCAGACTGGTCGACAACTGCCGCTCCATCTGCTCCGGCGACAATTCTTCAAAGAATCCTGCATAAAAGTTTGCGGCATTATTGACCAGCACATCTATGCGGCCAAACTGGTCAACGGTCGCCTTAACCGCGGACTCTGCGTCGGCAGGTTTGGTGATGTCCAATTTTGCGATCAGCAGTTCGGGGGATTTTCCAAGGGTCTTGGCCACCTTGTCAGTATTGCGGCCCGTCGCAATGACTTGATGGCCGCCAGCCAAAGCCGCCTTGGCGATGTCCGCGCCCAAGCCGCGGCCTGCGCCGGTGATCAGCCAGACTTTATTGATGGCCATGGTTCCCTCCTGTATCGGCAGGTTGTCAGTTTTCTCAGTCTATTTCAACAATGGCGCGCGCAACAACCTGCGATCACATTCGGTCCGATCCTCAAGTTCTGAGTTGTTCTCTAGCACGTTCGACCCGTTCGTCAGATGACGCTATCAGGCCGTTACACTCAGAATCCCTGCTGCGGGCATGGTGAGTGCGATGGCGATTTTTCGCCATCTCGTGGGGCGGGGGGCCCGGCTGGATTATCAGCGCACTTGCTCTCTTTAGTCGTCTTCCCTTCGCCACAAATTCAGGGCGGGTGCACCGAGGGCCAGCACTCCGAGTGTGCCGGGCTGAGGATCAGCCTTCGATTCGTAGAACTGCGGCGCGCCCTCTCCGGCGCGAAGGCCCCGGTCGGCAACCGTCTCGTAGGCGTAGCCGAGCAGTGTGACCCTGAGATCAGGTATATGGTCGTGCGCGCGCGCCTTCACATTGAGCGCAGCCCAACCATAATGGGCCTGACCATCGATGTTGAATTTTAAACCCAGAAAACGGATGCCTACGTTGGGGAACGGACCGCTGATGACGCTCCCGTTGGTAGCCGCAACATTAGCCGCTAGCCCAACCGGAAAGAACATTCCTCCGGGCCCGACGCGGTAGCCGGCCTTCAAGACCTGCGGCCCATAGCTTGACAAATCGTAGCCCAGGACGCCATTCTGATGACCCACTGCGTCCGCATCTAAGCGCTTGTCGCTGGCGGCAAAATTAAAGATGCTGAGGACAAAGTCATTAATGCCGTCGTGGTTGAGATCGATGAACACGCTGGCGCTGGTAAAAGTGGTGCTGGCCGGAGTAAAGACGACTTCCGCATCTGCCGACGGAGTAGCCGCGAGCAGACCAACTCCCAGCACGCCCACTCCGGCTGCGCTTGCCACTTGCGCGTAGGTATTGAGTTGCCGGTTAAGCGAATCAGAAATTTTGAATGTCTTACGAGACGAGGGAGCGCTCGACATAAGTCTTCCTCCGAAGGCGCTTCATGATCCGTCCGGCTAAAGCAGCAGTCAACGCTTAACTGCTGCTATCAGGCCTTTGCGCTAAGTAGGAACTTGGCCTGCTCGGAACCCCATTTAGCGATATTTCAACAGCTATTTAATCTGACCCGCTGATAACAGCCCGATTTTGGCCCTTGCTGCTTAATGAAATGGGCCAACGCGAGTACAAGTTGCTCAACAGTTTTTGCTTCCTGTAGAGCCAACATGCCGTCATGGTCTAGCGCGAATGAGAAATCAAGCTCCTCGAAAAGGGTCTCCAGTCGCTCCGCCAAGTCATCGGGAACTACGAACAAGGGTGGCCCGTCCAACTGATCACTTCGTTCCAACCTTGGCATTCGTTTCATAGCGGTCATCCCCTGCAAAACTTCCAAGATGAGGGTGGCCGCGCGTTGCTCTGATTCACTTGCGAACTGAGCCACGAAATCAGCGGGAGTTTGTTCGCCGCGTTCGGCAAGAATCTTCTTCTCCCGTTTGCGAGAACGAATAGCAAACCACCCTATGAATAGCGCCAAGCCTAGGCAAGCGATTGCAAAGAATGTCAAAAGGCTAAAGAAATCGCGGGTGATTTGTTGCCGAGTGCCGAGTGCGAGCCACGCTCCGAGAGGGATTAGAATGCCGAAAAACAAAACAACGCTCAACGGGAATATGTCGTGCTTGTCGAGTCGCATAGACAGCTGGATCGCCTGCACCGACCACGCGATGCGGCACTATTCTACCTTGGTGCTGCCTGTTCGTTGACGCTATCAGGCCATTACACGTTTTGACGGGGGGCGATGAGCGATATGTCGTCGTTTTGGCAATTGAGATGCCTGAAAGTTTGGAGTCGCATACCCTCCCGGTTGACCCAACGTCAAAAGATGCGGTAGGAACTCCAGGGAAGCAGATCGCGAGTTATCTGGAGAAGCTTGAGGTTTCCAGCCGCGTCCAACTCGTCCTTCACGCGATGAACGAGAAGAAATCTGCTCACGGCGCATGAGGGCTCAGTCTGGAGGCGAACCATCTGCTTGGCAGTGAGCCGCTGCCGGTACGGACGGTTGTCGAGAGTTTGCAGTGCTGTGATCTCGTTCTTGTTTTCCCCGGATGAACCGTCGAACGACTGCACGAGGCTGTGGGCTTTCTGTTTGGCCGCGCAGTCTTGCGATACTGCTCGATGAGCTGACTAGCCAGGGCAGAGCTTGGCGTAGATCCTCAGGGTGTCGGGGAGGCATGGCCGAGCAGTGCTTGGATAACGTGGACAGGCGTGTTCTTGTTCAAATTTCAGAGGCAAAACGCACCGAGCATCGTGAGGCAGCAGCGCGAGAGGGGAACCGTCCGAGCCGCTGGCTTCCGCGGCGATCGAGATCTTGCGGATGCGGGTGCGAATGGCTGAACGCCAGCAGTGCTGGGATAGCGAATGCCCGAATGCCCTGGATCAACGTTCAACCGATCAACTATCGCCGTATCGACGAACCTAAAGTTGAGATCGCAACCCTTGGTCGGCTCCAATCACCGGCACAAGCCCGTGGGTCGCCGCGGCGCCGACCGCAAGCGGCTCCACCAGCCCTTGAGCAACTCCCTACTGCAGTATGAACTGTCCCTGATACGCGGGGAACGCATTTCCGTAAATCGTCACGGTGTAGGTGCCTGCGGCATAGTTGCCCGCTTGCAGGGTAAACAAATACGCGTTCGCGCCGAAGTCCGGCGCGAAGG
>Ga0116117_1000252_pt1 | contig 15151 bp, 8 predicted proteins | sample June2015DPH_11_1_FD_89790 | JGI IMG/M metagenome (GOLD analysis project Ga0116117, IMG submission 89790) | Peatland microbial communities from SPRUCE experiment site at the Marcell Experimental Forest, Minnesota, USA - June2015DPH_11_10 | ecosystem: Environmental > Terrestrial > Soil > Wetlands >... | reverse complement strand
CGCAGCTGCTGACGAACCTATCGCAGGTGCGCAAAAGTGATCTGGCAAACTGGCTTCCCGACAAATGGAAACAGCTTCAGGCGGTACGCACTTCCTAGCCCCTGCACTTCACATAGCGCTCACGCGGTTTTTACCTTCTTGAGACTCATTGCGCGATATTCAAAGCGAGGATAGGTAGCGGCGAACCACCTACACGTGGGCACCTTCCAGTACTTCGCCGCGCGTGGCGATGCGGATTGTATTGTTTAAGATGAGGATGCTGGCTGTGGTGTCTTTGCTGCTTCAACTCGACGAAGGATTAGGTCTCTATATTCCCCGTTGACTTGTGACCAATCCACGTCCCAATTGTCAAATTTTGCGGCGGCTGCAGGAGATACCAAGAAGGGGATCTCGCGGCTCACTAGCGCGCCGACAAAATACACGTACGGTTCATAATCTTCATCGTAGTCAACAGCGAAGAGCTCCCAGCATTGGTTAATGAACGGATCAATCACACCGAAAATAAATCGCAATGTCTCTTCTCCGGCTTTCCCATCCGGCGCCGGAGCAAAGTGTTGAATACCATTTCTCAATTTCCCAAACTTGTCGAAAGCCTCTTTGTTCGCTAGAGAGATTCCCGTGGATGCCCACAATCTGTCGGGGAGCTCACTCCACTGCACCGTTTTCCCGAGCTTGAAGAGATCCTCCAGCTCCAGCATGGAAGTTGAGGCTTGTGTGAGACGGGGTAACTGCTCAAAGATTAGTAGTGGATGCTCTTGTGCAATCCGCGCCTTCACAAGTAGTTCTGCCGCGTGCGCAGCCTGCAAGACTGACAGTTCAGGCCATCGTGGATTCTCCATTGCGGCATATGCTGCATGACGATTTGCGTGAGCAAGAGCCCCCAAGCCCAGATTGCAGATGTGTTCCCATATTCCTTTCAATGCGGGATTCAACGGCAACACCTCAGTTAAAAGATTCAAGAGCACTCGAACGGAAGGTTCAGCCGCTTCAACGAACATTTGGTCATTACGACAGACCACTCTTCTCTTTGAATGCCCTGAATAAAGCGGCCTCGCCACTCGTTCCGGGTACATACTGCTCGATGTTGAAATCTTCGTCCGTCATTTGAATCCCAGCAAACAGCTTTGCAAACTGATCCCGAGTTGGAACCTCACCGATTCGCCTTACAATCGACAAGTAGGAAGGGCCGAGGAAGCGCATTAGGGCGCGAAAGCCATTTGTCTTGCTGAGCATGTCGCCGCGCTGTGATGAAGCCCATGCAGCCGGCCACCGAGTAGCTACAGCATAGAAGTAATTCCACAGTACATCCACTATTTCCAAGTCTCTGTTTTCAATGAGCATATTCCGAAAGATGAATTGTTTCGATTCCTCCGTCGATGCTTTTGTGGGCGTGCCGCCCTTCAGATAAACGTCTCGGTCACTCATCGGATTGCGAGAAACGTACCGCATAAGAGAGTCAACAAAGGTTGCTTGGGTAATGGTCTCGCTGAATCTGCCTTCTGTAGCTACACCGAGCCTCTTTATCCTGTGATAAAGAGGGCTTTCCTCGCCCTTATCAAGGGCGACTGCGGCATTGTGGCAGAATTTCTGAGGACTTTTCGACTTTGCAAGATCGAAGAGATCGTATGCTAGACTCCGGTTGACTTTGGTCTGAGCCAAATTCACAGTTGAGAAGATGTAGCCTTCCTGTGCAACATCAATGTCGACGAAAACCGAGACATTCAGGTCGAATTGGATGTCCTGTAAATCCTTCAGGCCCTCGATTCGGTGTTGCCCATCAATGACCTTTGCAATCTGGCGGTAAAGGATGTTTCGCTCAGGATCGTCTGGGTCAATTTGATTCGAAAGGTAGAGCGTTTTGGTTTGGTCATCGTATCTTGCGCACTCGGCCCGCACGGACAAAATAACGCCTGTTGGGAAGCACGCGTCGGAGGTCGTCACATATTCCCTAATCTCCTTCACTCGATACTTGTCCAGAGGGCGCTGTATTCCGAGATACTTCTCAAAATCGCGCTCCTTGATCAACCGGCGCACGTCGAAGTCGGTAATCTCGCAGAGGCGTTTACGGTCAATTACGCCAATAAAAAAGGAGCCGATTGGCTGCGTCACCTTCAGCACCGGGATGGAGAATGAGATTGGGTCTTCTTCCGCGGTCATTGGCGATGTTCCTCGTATGCTTGCGAGAACCCCTGCTCATCCTTTTTGAAAGCCTCCGCTGCATTCAACCTATTCGAGTGATACAAGGTTCCGAGGTACAGTAGAGCCAGTGATGCGAGAAATATTGCCACTGACAATTCAAAGATGAATGGTTGGCGCAACGCATTACCGGCCACAGTCAAGCCAAAGAACACCGATGCAACCAGCTCGATCAGAGCAATTAGGACCATGTGTATAGTCCGGCTCGGGAAGACTCTGGCACCTGGGGGATCAACTAAAGCGACCCAAAAAATTGGCGCAAGAAGAGCGGTTCCATACATGAACAACTCCCCGTGCATTACTGTGCGTCTAAGAGCCGTTCCAAGTGTGAGCGTATTGTCCGGGTTGATGCCATAAATCACCAAGCCCCCGAGCCAAAGCGGAGCTGTAGACAGCAAAAGCAAAGTGAGTGTTTGTCCGAGCGTTTCTACGTGGTCGCGTGCATTGCAATCGACCAACGGACCAAAAAGCGGGATCTGTCGAAAATGAGATTGCCAATTCTTCCACATACGTTTCGCTTCGAACCTCGCAGTTGGGTGAATCGATACTTGAAAAGGAACTGCATCCATGAATGTGCCGCTCAGTGCTTCTGTGATCGAGAGCCCACCGAATTGGTTGAAGTCTCAGGGATGGGGTAATTAGTAACGAGCAGTTCAGTTGCGCTCTTTCGGTAGTCTGGATCGCCCGCAAGTATGCTTGCACGCGTAAGTGAATGATGCGTTCCAAAGCCATCGTAAAGCTCTCTTACGCTATCGTGGTCCGCATTCGACATCATTATAAGCGCACCGCGATCACCAGCGGCTTTGATAGATGTGGCCAGCCTCGCTTGGTCTTTCCAAGAGAATAGTTGCGCATTGTATTTCACAAAACCGTTGTTGTTGTGCATAACGGTGTAAGGCGGGTCAATGAAAACGAAATCCCCTTTCTTGGCCTGTCCAATTGCAACCTCAAAATCGCGCTTTCTGATCCGCGCATTCTTGAGAGCGCTCGCGACTTTTTCAAGGTACCCATCATCAAAACGGACCTCATCTTTGGTGCCAATCGGAACGTTGAACTTGCCTTCTTTGTTGACACGATAGATGCCGTTGAAACATGTTCTATTCAGGTAGAGAAAGCGCACCGCTCTGGCAAGAGGGTCGGTCGGATTTCTCTTTCGCATCTTGTAGTAGAAGTCTGAGTCATGTTTCTTGTGCAGCCTTGCGAGACGTTGCTCAATCTTTGCCCAATCGTGCTTGATCCGATTGTAAGCATTGATAAGCTCTCCATTCGCATCGGACAGATATGCATCTTCCGGAGAAAGTGCGAAAAACACCGCTGCACCACCAAGGAAGGGCTCAATGTAGTTTCCATAGGTCTTTGGAAACATATGGAGATGACGCCCTGCAAGCCATCTCTTGCCCCCGGGCCACTTGAGGAAGGGTTCAATCATCCTCGTCACCGCCGACCGCCGATAGGACTACGTCCCTTTCTTCCATTGCTGTAAGAAGTCGTTTCGTAAACTCGTCATAAATGAAGTCGATGTATTCAAAGTCCTCGACTTTGTATTTGCGCTCCTTGGCGGGATGTGCGGGTATCCGGCGCAACTCGTTGACGCGTTCCATCCATTTCAGGTTTCTTGCTTGCCCTTTTTCTCCAGGCTCGGGGATATTGAACGCAGGCTTGAAAATGGGCCAGACTGCTTTGGCCTCGACGACCTTTTTCATCTCAAGTACTTCGAGATAAGTTTCCGGTGGAAGGCGATCTTCTAGGTCGGTATCAAGCGACCGATTGTAGGCAGCGAGTTTCACAGTCTTGTCGGTAATGCCCTTCTCCCAATAGGCGTCCTTTTCATCTCCATACAGTTTTCTGAAGACACTGAAGATGTGGTCCCGCATGTTTGAAACAATATCCTTGAGCTTAATGTCAGCGTCTTTGATCCGATCTTCGGACTGCTCTGCCTCCCAATCGGCCATACCATCAGGCTGGAAGTCCGCGTATTTGACCTTAACCAGCTTGCACAGACGAAAATAATATTCGGGAGGCCCCCCAGAACCAAATTGAACCTGAAAAGCATCTCGAATTTGGGTCGGTGTGCTCGCTTCAAGAAAATCGCGTATAGGCTTGACGTATTCGTCAATTCCCATGAGGACCTCCTCAATCTCCATCTCTCTAGCATTCGATGCCGTGTTGGTCTCCCAATACTTCACGAGAGATCCAAACAGCATGATGTAGGCCTGCACGGCGATGTTTGTGCAAAGAAATCCGTCACGGCCGTTCTGCCATTCATGCAGGTTTGCATTGCTAATCAGAGAGAAGAACTCATTCACAGCCGAACGTGCTCTGTCGAGCGTCTCAGCGTCTGTACTGCCGCACAAAGGACCGTGGTCATAGACCTTATTGTTGAGCATGGACCTACCGAGCAGCCCTGACTTCCGAAACGCATCCTTGAGTGCCGGAATAGTTAGACTGGTGCGGCTTGTGGTCGGCATACCCTGTTGTGTGATGCGATTGTGGAATGGTTCACCAACGTCGGTATTCAGCAGATTTACAAGCCTCGCGCTGATTGATCCGATTCGCTCGCTGGGGATATCGGAGCCCCACTTAAGCTCGCCCTCCAGATCATCAAGTAAATGTTTTGGGACAGACTTCTGCTCATGATTGATAGTGACGAAGAGGTTCGCTTCTTCGGTTTTGGATAAGTTCTCGAATGCGACCACGATGATATTGTGGCAGAGATACTTGTCGTCAATCGGGGCAAAACCATATAAACGGTGCTGGCCGTCAATGATCCAAGCGGATCTATATCTGTCCGGTAGATGCAGATGACCAAACTGAATGCCGGCAGTTTCGTCTGTGGCAGCTTTTTCAAACCGAACCGGTCTAACAAAGTTGACGAGCAAGTTGTTCGGGAAGTAACCGCCGCCCTTGATGAACTCGCCAATGTCGCGCATCCGGGTCCGACTGACAAGCCGCTGGTAGGTTGGGGCACCTTCGGGGTCGTTCAAAGAGCGGTGATTTACGAATGAGATTTTGAGCAGGTCACGGGGAGTTGTAACAAAGCAATAGAAAGGCTTCCCGCCGAGTCTGCCGCGTATCGCCGATACAGTCTTCCCGCTTAGCTCAGGTATAACCTGATCCTTAAGAAATTCAGCAAGGAACTGATACCTAGCCGCCTTCCCCAGGTGATCTGCAACCTGCGCGTAATATCGGAGTTCCCTCTCAGTGATGATCCGAATTTGTTCGCCACTGGCGCGGTGCTTGTCCGGCGTGGACCAAATTATATTTTCGGTGACGAAGAGCCAAATGATTTTGAGTTTCTTCTCTTCGCCATAGTGCTTCCGAATTGCGGAAGCGATTGGCTTCTTGAGATTGGCAAATTCCTCTACATCTTTTTGCAGGCTTCGCCGGGAGAAGCTACCTGACGCCTTGCATTCCGCAATAATCACCGTCTCGTCATCTTTTGCGAATACGTCCACCTGCTTTCTCAGGGGCTCTGCGCCCTTCCGCTCAATCAGCATCGTGAACTTCCGACTGGAGTTGATCTCGGGATAGCCCAGCCGCGCCAAAAGCATCCAGAATCGATTCTCCAGACGTTCATCGATAGCCTTGGGACGTTTGACTCGAATCGAGCGTTTCAGCCTCCTATCGACTTGCCAACCGTCCGCCTCGTAGGCCGGAATCTCCTCAGCAACGATGGATTTCTCATCAAATTGCTTTCGCCTGTGTACGGCTTCGCGCTTAATCTTCGATGGGTCGGTGAGCAGTGGCCCAAAGAACTGAAGGATTTCGCTCTCCTGGTTCATTTAATTCCTTCGCAGACGAGCCCCGGCTCGCAGACTCAATTTCAGAACTGCACCATTATAGGCGTAGTTCTTCCTCCTTGGTAGCTTTCATCAGTAAACGTCCAGAATAGTCCCTGCGTTTGCCCTACGTCGAGCGCAAATGCTTTACCGGCTTTTTTCGGGCTGTTGCAGAGGGTCTCGTCGCCTTCTTAGACGAGCGCCGACGACGCCCCGACCAAGTTGCTTGCGCTTTTCTTCAGAAGTCTGATTAAAGCACGCTCGGATGAAGAAGCTGGAAAAGCAGAAGAGAATGGCGAACCGGTTCGCTTCGAAGCTGGTGATTGCCGCGTCAATCATCGCGGCTGTGCATCTTGCGCGAGAGCAGGATATCGGCAGGCCGTCGCCCCGATTGACATCGGTTATAACTGACAGCATTGGGCTAGCGAGAATGATTCTGAAAAGGGTCGTTCGCTAGGCTGGCGCAAGGGCGGCGACCCCTATTGTGTTTTGAAACGTGTAGGGCTGAGGTCGAATCGGGCATCGGGGTTGTAGTAGTCGTAGACGTCCGATGGTGCACTGAGGGCATCTATGGCGTAGCGAAGCGTGAAACGGAAGTGTAGCGTCAAGCCTCCCGCTTTGGGCCAGAGATAGATGACCACCTTATCGGGGAGTACCTCATAATGGCTCAGCTCGTAGTCGCTGGCTGAGACAGCCGATTCAAGGGATGCGCGGTCAACATCCGCGCCTGGAGGAAGGCCGATCTCGGCGATCATCATGCCATATCCCTCGAAGCCAACCCGCTCAATGTGCGCTGTTACATTGACTGGTTTGCCCGGTAATGGCTTGGTGGTGCCAAAGGCAACGGTCATGCGAAGCTGTTCGTTATTGACGACCGAAGAGTCGGGCGCAACGGGCGGCCACGGACGGTACAAGCTGGAGACGAGTTGGGCAGTCGCGGATTGCGAGTTTGCCGGGAGGTTAAGAGAGACGCGGTGATCTCCAGCCCCAAGAGCGGTCCCGAGAGGCACGAAGATTGGACCTGCGTCCTGCACTGAGGGTGGAAGAGCTACGGCAATGGCAGGTTGGCCATCAACCACGATAGTCAGGCTGCCGGGATTGCGAGCAAACGCGGTAGCTGGTGAACGCAAGGCTATTTCGGCAAGTACATCGAGCACGCGGGCGGTAGCCTGTGTTGAGTACCAGAGGCTCTGACGATCCTGCTCGTGGTTCAGGAAGAGCAGACCGCGAGCGACGAGGTCGTCCTGCGGTGGAATGCCGGCGGCGAGAAATGCACGCAATACCCGGGCGGTGGCTTCGACTCGGCCTGCTCGGCCCCAGCCAAAGAAGGGCGAGTTAGCTTCGAGCGCCCAGTAGGCTCCGCTGTTCTCTGAATGAGCCATAGCACGGAGGCGCTTGATCGTGGGCTCAACGCGGGCGGTGTCCTTCAGTGCCAGTGTGGCGAGTGTGTAGCTTGCCAAGGTGTACGGTTCGTCAAATTCCTCAGCGAATGGCTGCGTGGCGGCAACTGCCTTCTTGAGCATCGGTTCGGTGTTCGGTGCGCCGGCGATCATCGCTGCGATGGATGCTGTCAACATCATGTTACCGCGAGTGTCCTCCGGATGGGGCTTGCGATCTCTGCCAACGCGGACCCACAACCCAGCTGTCGATTGAGACGTTGGCTGCTGTTGCTGTGCGAGGAAGGCAACGGCTTTGCTCAGAACACCGTCGTCGATCGTGATGAAGTTGCGAGCCTCAGTCAGAAACTGAATTGCGTAGGCCGTCAAAGCCAAGTCGGCATTGCGGTCTTTCGACCAGTAGGCGAAGCCGCCGTTGGAAAGTTGGTTCGCTAGCAGGTTCTCATAAGCCTCCTGCAGGTTGCGATGCGTCCGCTGTTGTAGTTTCTCGTCTTTTTGCGGAATTGCGGCAGAGTAGCGCTGGAGCACCAGGCTTGCCCACGCGATGGAGATGATCTGCTCTGCGCAGCCGTTTGGATAATCGGCCATCTTTTCGAGCGCATCGCGGAGGTGAGCGCCAAGATTGGGATAGACCCTGAGAGTCGTATCGCTACTGCCGGGCAGCGTGTCCGCCGGTAGTTTGAAGTTGAGGAAGTTGTCGCCCGGCCAAAGGATCGTGGCAGTGGTAACTGCGGTTTCCTCTCCGTTGGGGTGGACGGTGACAGGGCGGGAGATACGATCTCCCGTCTCGCCAGTCTGCGCGATAAACTGCTGCGGGGCTTCGTTAGCGGACGTCAGGACGGTAAAGCGGAAGACAGGTGAAGCGGATGCCTGTGAGGCGACCTGCGTGGTGCTCGAAGCCGGTCCATCGAGCCGGAACCAGGGGGCCGGAGTCAGCGAACTTTGGACGGCGACAGGGTGATCGAGATAGTTGCGCAGCGTGACCGGCAGGGCAATAGAGTCGCCAACGGTCAGGATCGATGGTGGATCGAAGGCGGCGAAGAATGGCTGGAAGCTGCGGAACTGCGCGGTTCCAGATCCGGTGTTGCCCAGAAGGGTTGATGCCGCGGCGGAAAGTTGCCAAGTGGTTATGCTGTCGGCAACGGGAAAGCGCAGCGTTGCCGTACCATCGGGAGCGGTGATGACTTCGGGCCGCCAGAGAAGCGTCTCCGGAAAGTAATCCCGGAGTCGTGGCGTTGAGGACGCTCCTCCTCCTCCTCCGCCCGCGACCCCCGGTGGCGGTGGCGGTATAAGACTGGAAATCCGTTTGTCTGAGATTTCGGCGCTCTCCGTATTGAGCGTCACGGGACTGGCACTGACCTCAATAGCTTCCGAGACACTGCCGACATTGAGCTTCGCGTCGAGGGTGACAGTGTTCAGCGGCAGAATGTTGACCTGATCGTAAACAAGGTCCATGAATCCCCTGGCGCGGAAACGGACTTTGTAGATGCCGGCGGGAAGTGGACCCATCAGGTAGGCGCCCTGGTCGTCAGATTTCTCTTCGTACTCCATTTCAGTCTTCTGATTAATGGCGACGATGACGACATTGGGAATGACTGCGCCGGTCTGGTCCGAGATCGTGCCGGCAATCTCTCCTGTCTGGCCAGAGTGAGCGGTCTGATGTGGTGCATGTTTGGGCAATGAATCTTGAGCACTCTGAAGCGAGCGCACCCGCGAAAATGTCGCGAAAGTGAAGTCATCCGGAGTGTTGCGTCTCCCGTCGGGTCCGAGACTATGAAGTTCAACGATGTCTGAGATGGCGGTGACGGGTGTGATGATGGTTCGATTTTGGGGTACGCTGCCAACTCTTGCGTGCGCTTCGGTGTGGACGCGATCCGTGAAGAAGGAGTGGCTTCGGAAGGTGGCATAGAGCGGGTGCTGCCAAGGATCCATTAGTTGCGATGGAACAATGCCTGACAAGCGAAGTGCGGCGGTGAACTGAGCGTTGTTCGTGGGGTACGGGTGCGATGCGGCGTATCGTCCAAGTGCAGTTTCGAGGCGCTTGCGCAGTTCGACCGTGTAATCAATCTCTGCGCTGCCCGCGAAATACGGGCCACGCTCGAGGTCGTAGCGAGGCTTATAGCTTGGATCGCCAGCGGAACGAGCCTGAATAACGAATTGCGTTTGAGCGATAGCAAATTGAAAGCTGAACGGCTGCCCCCACGGATCGCGCCATTCGTTGAGCCTGATGCCTTCAGCCTGCATCTCGCTGCGCAGTTCGGTCAGGTTGCGAATGAAGCGGCCCGTACGTTTGTGAAAAGCCGCAACTGCATTCTTCAATTCCAGTTGATGCCCGGCGAACCAGCGCCAACTGGCGAACGGGACCTCGAAATCATCTGCAGTAGAGTGCAACTTGTCAGGGCCGTCGCTATGTAGAGTCAGAGTGAAGACGCCGCTATTGTCTGGCATGGCGTGAACACTATATGGGTCGCCCCAAGGGTCGCGCAGCGCGAGCAGATCGATACCTTTCGTAGCCAGCAGCGCCGCGAGTTCAGACTTCGTGACTGGAAGTTCGGTATGTGTAGCCAGATATTGATCGAGAGCCTTTCGTGCAGAGGCTATCTGGGGTTCAATGAGGGGCAAGAAGACACTCTCCAGATCCTGTCCGGTTTCATCGCTGGTGGTGTCGAAGGAGAGGTGTTGACCAGCAAGAAAAATTTCCGCGGCAAGCTGGGTACCGGGCGGCATGGGCTGGGTGGCATCGAGACGCTGCAGAGTCTGTAGAGTGAACCCACCGGCAGCGCCGTTGTCTTCGAACTCCGAGCGCCAGCGAAAGAAGAACGACTGCGCATCGGTCCCGCCGAAATCATTGTCAGTGCGGTTACGCTCTTCCAAAGCTTGATCGACGGCGACAATACCCAGCGCGCTTGGCGCCTGCGCGGTTTCATCTCCGTCCAGATCTTGCGGCCCTCTGACGTCAAACGTCGCGGTTGCCTGATCGCCGGGGGCAAAGGTATCGGCGGACATCTTAATTCCGACGCGAAGCGAGTTGTCGCGTGGAAACAGCAACGCGCGAAATGCGACCCTTGATTGAGAATCATCGCCGCCGTAATCGCCGCCGTATTCTTGGGCTTCGCGCAAATTCGCGCCCAGCGCGACAACCGCGATAAAAACGAACCCGCTGTAGCGCTGATCGCTGGTCACGGTAAACGAAGCATGCCCATTGACCAAGGCGATGTCGCGCGTAGCCAGTGTAAGCTCGCCGTGTAAGGTGTGGCGGAAAATCTGGACGGTGAGAGGCAACGATGATTCCGTGGAATCGACCTGGATATCAACGACCTCGCCCGGTTGGTAGATGGTCTTTGATGTCGTGATGCGGAATGTGCCCGTGGGCGGGGCCAAGTCCTGTGTCATTGCACCGGTATGACCATCCTTATCGCGGGCCGTGACGTAGAGGGTCGGCTGCTCATCTGGCGAAGATGGTTTGGAACCGGAAGCTGCGGGTCTCATCTTGAGCAATTTTTCGTAGGTGGGAAGGCTTATGCGAGCGAGACCGTGTGCATCGGTGTGTATTTTCTGAAGCGGAAATGCCCGCGCAATGCGCTGACGCAGCGTCGCATGAGGCGCATCGTGGGCCAGCAGCGATAGATTGAGATCACACTCGGCTGGCGTGCCATCGGCGGTGGTGGCTGCCAGGTAGATTTGCTCCGGCATTCCCTTGGCCTGATCACCGGCAGTTAAGTAGAGATGAAGAGCCTGCCCTGTAACGCGAAGGTCAAAGCGGCGCTGTTCTGTTCGGCCGGTCGATGCGTCTGTGACATAGGCTGCCAGATGAATATCCTCGTAATCGTTCGAGGGTTCGCGATTGGAGTATTCTTCCAGGTCTGCGGTCAATGGGATGCGCGCCTTGAAGCTACCATGCACATCCAACTCACCAAAAACTGCTTTGCCTTCCTTGACGTCATATCGCTGTTCTGCAAAGTTCCATGTGCGGTCGTTTTCGCGAAATACACGCACGTGGCCGTGAAGCACAGGCTTGCCAAAGAGATAGTTTGCGCGAACATCGACGATGGCGTTGCTGCCCGGAAGATAGAACGGACGGTCAGGGGCTGGAGAGACAACAAAGGTCGGTAGATCATAACGGCTGAGGCGGAGCGTGGCCGACGCGGTCTGTTGCGTATCGGAGTCATCCGGAAGAGTGGCGTTCAGCGTGTATTCGCCAAGACGCATGCGGGCCGGTACCGGCCAATCGACGGTAGCAATGCCGTATTTTGACGTGAGAGCCTCGACGCGAAATACCAGCGTTTGGTCCGGATCGAAAATGTCGACTCGAACATTTTTCTGGGTGCTGGCGTGACCGTTACGGTCGAGCAATAATATTCGCGAGTGAACGGTTTGCCCCGGCTGATAGAGCGGCTTGTCGGTTGTTAGATCGAAGCGGGCGTTTTCGGGAATGCTCAGAGATTGGGTGATACCGGGGTGAAGATTCGCGAGCTTTCCGGCTACGTGCAGGTCTACAGATGTGAGATCGGCTCCATTCGGCACCGTGATTGGGACAGAGGCGAAGCCATCGGCATCGGTTCTGACCTGCAGTTGCGCGAATTCCTCGCTGTCTTTGTCGGCCTCTGCATAGTTCGCCGTGAGCGTTATGTCGAGCGGCACGTCAGCTCTGGAATTGTGGGTCAGAGGATGCAGGGCGCGGACACGAGCAGTGTAGCTGGCGCCAAGATGGATATTCTTGGGGGCCGCAACATGCAGGTCGAACAGGTCCGGAGCGATTCGATCAAGTGCGATGGTGCCTGAAACCGGAAGGGCATCGGGCTTCGCAACACTATACCGGAGACGAAAAAGTGGCAGCCAGTCTCCGTCAGTGGCTCCATGCTTCGAGTGGGAGGTTGCAGGAGGCATCTCGACTTGGCAGACGGTCTGGCCGTTTGCCAGATTGCAGGCTTCATTTGCCGAGGAGCGGACGCTGTCATCGGTATCAAGAAGTTCGGCCGAAACTTGCGCGGAAGACGTTGCGGTGCCACTTGTGACCGATAGCGCAAGGTGGAATTGATCACCAGAAAAGCTGAGACGTGTTGCGCCTTCGTCCACCTTCAGAGAATCAGAGAATTGAGCTGGGCATGGAGCGCAGAAGAGGAGGAACGCGAGCAAGGTCCACTTTGAGCTATGGAGAGGCAAGCCAATGACCTCCGTCGGTGTTGAATGATGATCGCACTAAGGATACACCAACCCATCGCACCGATTACGGGTTAGGGTTTCCTCTATAGGAATGCTTTGGAAGGACCGCTGCTCTGCACGTCTCCAAAGTACCGGCAGCAAAGGCCGCCTGACGCCGGGCGGCCTTTTTATCTAGATACAGACAGAATCCCGATCTACCCCAGCCGATCCCAAAAGCCGTCAAGAATACGCCTCCATCTTCAACCAGCCACAAGCATTCATCAGGAGTCCACCCCATGTATATTGATAGTCCGCAACCAGTAGTTGGCGTAAAACGCGCTGCGTTCTATATTCGCGTTTCACCCTCCGATCCAAACCCTGAACCCCAACTTCGCGATCTCCGCCAGATGGCGGAGCAGCGCGGCTACGCAGTCGTCGCTGAGTTTACCGACAAGGCTTCGGGCACAAAAGCCAAGCGACTGGCACTCGAACAATTGCTGGCCGACGCCCGCTGTGGCCGCTTCGATCTCGTTATGGCCTGGTCGTGCGATCGCATCGGCCGCTCAACCCGCCACTTTTTTGAGGTACTCGACGAACTCAACCGGCTGCACGTCGAGTTCTGCACCGTTCGCGAAGAAATCGACACCGGCGGCCCGCAGGGCAGCGCCGTTGCGCTCATTACCGCCGCCATCATTGGCCTGGAACGCAGCCTGACCAGCGAGCGTGTGCGCGCCGGCATGCGGCGAGCGCGCATGGATGGCCAGCACATCGGCCGCCAGCCTTTGCAACTCGATCACGCCGCCATCTACCATGATCGCCGCCAGGGTCTGAGCATTCGGGATATCGCAAAGCAACACAGGATCTCAACCGCTACCGTACAACGTGTGCTGCGAAAACTCCCGAATGAAACCCCCGACCAATCAGCCTGAGCCTGTGTGTTTCCCTCTGTGGTAACACAGCTCCGAAAACCTGCCTCTCGTTGGATTCGAGTACTACTTCCGGCTTGTTCAATCGAAGACGGACCAGAATCATCCATTGCGGCCCATCGGAGAATCGATAGGCCGGACATTCAACGATGTTAGAACGCAGCCGGAATAGCCCATCAGCGCGTGACAGAAGGCTGTAGCGGGCTTTGATCTGTAAGGCAGCAACTCACCCATCTAAAAGCAAATCCACCATGACCAACGGCCATTCAAAGAGCAGCCCGCAGAAGTTCAGCGATCTGCTCAATTCGTTCGGGCAATCCGCACGAATAAATCGGACTGTCCTTCACCCACAAGACACATTCCACCGGTCAGCAAACCGCTGCCATAACTCGTCAGCAATTGCTGCAGCCAGAAAGGAGAATCATGAGAACCCCATTTCAATTCCCGCTGTATTCGCGGGAACTCCCAATCGAAATACGCCATGCGGCGGAAAGCCGCCATTGGCAATTGTTCCCCGTACCGGTCCGCGGCAGATTCGCCAAAGCTGAAGCATTCATCAAGCATGCCACCAGCGATATAGCTATTTTGGAAGGTCTAGCCTATGAGAACAGTGGCTGCAATTGGGCTCTTGCCACCGGACCTGCGTCTGGGGTCTTTGCGATCGAGGCCAGTGATCAGAGCGGCTGTGCTTCTTTTCTCGCCATCACAATGAAATATGAGGAGGAGGCTGATTGGACCGAAACTCTCGAGATTTCACGCCTCGGCATTCCGTGCGCATTCTTCCAGTGGCCGGAAAACATGATTCTAAACACTGCTCACCGGAAAATCGCTACGGGGCTCATTCTTCGCGGGGACACCGACTGGGTATTGCTTCCACCATCGACGGTCTCAGGAGTCAAGTACACCTACCGCGATTCCGCCACCCCTGTAGCCTCGCCTCCCACATGGGTGACGAGAAAGTACTTTGTGTGGCAGGATGGTCAACCATCAAATAATATCCTGCCTTTTCCGCAGTTCCCGGCAGGGCGTAGCGCATCCACCATTTACCCGGCGGGATCGGCTTCCGGAATTATTCTTCCATTCTCGAACTATTCAAGCGCTCTCTCCTGTCCTGGCTCACGGCATCGAATTCAAATGCTGTTTGATCGTTTGGAGAATGGTTCCTGGTTTTGCCATTTCATTGATGAGGACCATAGGACCACTCTCCCGCGGACACTCACTTTTTCATCGTCAGAGAAGGTGATCGCGATTTCAGAGTGTGGTGGTGCTTTGAGATGCGGGCTACAGAGAAAATTGCTGACCCGTGCCATCAATAAGGGACGCGGAGGCGTCATTCTCCAATTAACAGACGAACAGTACTCGCGGCTCAAAACAACCAAATAACTTCCGGACCACCGTTCACATAATGCATTCGTTTTCGATGATGATGTCCATCTCTGGCAAAGTGTCATCCATTGTTTCGTGAACGCGTAACCAGCGGTGCCCATCGTCGTCGAGGCACAGTGGCTCCCCAGGGCGGCTCATCATCACTTCGATCGGCTCCATTTCCTCGATCAATTGCTGATCCTCTTTACTCATTTTCTTGAGAGGTGGATTCGGCGGATGAATCTCGCCCCGCGCAATGGCGTTCATTTCATCTGCCAATTCAGCGCTAGTCATCGGGATACCGTCCCAATAATCTGCTACATTCTCCTCGTCCTCTGCTCCACCT
>Ga0116117_1000251_pt1 | contig 15172 bp, 14 predicted proteins | sample June2015DPH_11_1_FD_89790 | JGI IMG/M metagenome (GOLD analysis project Ga0116117, IMG submission 89790) | Peatland microbial communities from SPRUCE experiment site at the Marcell Experimental Forest, Minnesota, USA - June2015DPH_11_10 | ecosystem: Environmental > Terrestrial > Soil > Wetlands... | reverse complement strand
CGCGGTGTGGCAGTGGGCGAAGTCAAACCCTTGGGCGCCTCGCACCGGATGTATTTCGACACCCCACCCTTCTTTCGAGGCGAGTTTCCTCACCCCTGAACCGTGTTTCATTTCCGCCCCAGAATCGACAGCAGAACTAAGAACTGCCCGCGTGCAAGCGTTCGATATCGGCGTTGGTGTAGCTGTGCGTGGCGTGCACGGCGTGCGCTTTGCTGTACGCGGCGGCTTGCGCGAGCGTGATCCCGTAGCCGCGCAGTTCGAGCGCATGCGCGGTCGTCATCTGATCCACGCCATCCTCGCTGATGCTGGGCGGAAGCTCCGCCGCATTGGAAGCTTCTAGGAAACTGATCTCGATTTGCTGAACCGCGGGCTGCCCGTAAAGGATAGGAAATAAATCAAACTTAGGTTCCGCGGCTGCCGAAGCCGGCAAGACCACCTGATTTTCCGCGCCGGCAATCAGCGCGCCGGTGGCGTTGCTTGCGCCCACTTCGAGCCGCGGGTTCGAGAACGACAACGATGGCGTCGAGATTGGACGCAAGAAGAAAGACGTGCCGTAATCCGCTGGACCATAATTCATGGAGCCATTTGGCTTCGCCCCGGTAATCGGCGAATAGCTCGAAGCGTAGCCCGAAGTTTGATTGATCAAGTATTGCGGGCCGCTGGCAAAATTCGTGTCCTGGGCAGAAGCCATTCCGAGAGCTGAAATCAGAATCGCAACTCCAAAAAAGATGCGCATCGTCATACCCCTTTAAACGGAACTTTGATCGTGGTGCAGTCTGAAACAAGATTCGTATCAGGGCATGCCTTCACCTTCAGGCGTGCCTGCGCGGCGGAAAATCTGGATCGGCTTTTAGTGGCTGACGGTCGTGGAGCAAGTCCCAGCGGACTAGAAGCCGGTTTCGTCGCTCAACTGTGTCGGCATCGCTGAAGCGACGCCCTGATACGAATCTTTTTCGAAACTCACCCATGACCAGAACTTTCTACCGCCTGATTATGATGCAGAAAAATGAAACGCGGCGAGAGTCGTTAGTCCCTACTTTGCGCTGCCGTCGCCGCTTTCGACCGTCTGCAACGGCGAAAGCCGCCCCGATCGCAGCAGGTAAAGCATATAGCCCACGATGATGAGATTGACAACAAAGACCCCGGAGCGCAGAAGCGTAACCCCGCGCATAAGTTCGCGAATTTCCAGCGGCAGCAAAATCGTGCCGGAAAGCAAGGCAATCCACTCGGCCCAGGTGCGCGCCTTCCACAAGCCGTAGGCCTCGGCAAAGCGGAAAAGCGAGTAGGCAAAGGCCAACTTGGCTGCGGCCCATAGGCGAGCGTCGGTGAGGTTGTCGGCAAAGTCGAGAAAGAGTTGCGCCCAATGCCGGTCGGTGCTGATGTGAAGCAGCGCCAGCAAGCTCTCGGCGACCACCCAAGCGTCCTTGTGCACCAGCAGAATGGCGCTCAGGCCAATCAGCAAAACAAAGATGCCTTTGAGAAATTCGAAGGTAGCCACGACCTGCAGCAGATGTCTCTGGGCGCGATGTGACCGGGTTGGCGTTGCCGGCGGGGGCATGCAGCGTTGCGGAACACACTCAGACTACCACGGCGCAGATTTGCCGGGAGCGAGTCCTCATCCCCCGATGGTGGTGCAGTTGCCAATAAGGTTTGTGTGGGGACTAGCCGCCCTCGCCTGTCCGTTCGAGCGCAGCTCGACTTCTTCTCTTCTAAGCGCCCCAAAAATTTCTACCGCTCCTTACGTCCGTAACTGGAGCACCGGCTCGTGCAATGGCAAGATCGATCCATGGTAAGAAGAGTCACGGTGAGAGAGTTAGCGTATTGCATTGCGGTATCAATCTTGGCCGCAGCTTCAGCCTCGGCGTTGCCCCGCGAATCCCCCGCGCCCCAAACCGCACGCCAGGCGCTGATGGAGATGTTCAACGGCAAGCAGAGCAGTTTTATGAGCCATTTGCCCGCCGCCACGCTGGCAGCCCTGGAGAAATCGGGCGCCCTGGCAACCATGCAGCAGTACTCGGCGCTGGCCGGGCATATGCAAACCCAGAAGGCGGAGGGATCAAGCTTCGAGACCTTCGAAACCGGGTCTGTAATGCTGGCCCTCAGCGATGGCAAAGGGAAGATGTTTCAGGTCGTGGTGGACAAGGATTCCTTGCAGGGAGATGAGGATTCGATTGAAGTCTCGTTCCATAGTTACAAAGAGCAGGTGCTCCAACGAACTCCGTTTTTGCCGCGTATGACATTTGTGATGAAGTCGGAAGTCGGCGTATGGAAGCTCAACGAGATTGAGTTCACCATGCGCGTGCCGCTGGCCGATCCAGATTTTTTGAACAGTATCACGGAAGGCATCAAGGCGCGAATGTCGGCGGCGCCGAAGCTTTCTTTGACCCAGGGCGGGGCGGCGCAGAACTCGATGACTCAGAGCTCGACGATGCCGCCCTCGCTGGCTCAGTTTCCGTCAACCTTGGGCAGCGATGCGTCGGTGTTGGGCGCGATGCGCAGTATTCTCACGGCTGAGGACACTTACAGCCGCAGTTATCACGCGGTCGGCTATACCTGCACGCTCTCCGATCTCGATGGCTTTGGCGGCGGCGAGGCCAACGAACATCAGGCGATGCTGATTCCAAGCGGCCTGACCGGCGGAAGGAAGTTTGGCTATGTGTTCGCGCTCTCGGGATGCTCGGGCAATCCGGCGACCGCATTTCGTCTCACGGCCGCGCCCGCGAGAAATAATTTAGGACGAAAGGCTTTTTGCTCCGACCAGTCGGGAGCGATACGGTATACGGTGGATGGAAACCCGACGACGTGTTTAACGAGCGGCGTTCCTGAACCGTGAGTGGCCCGGGGACGTCAGGCGTTAGGCCTCAGACCTCAGGCTGCGAAGTTTGAAAGTACGGAAGCCCGAGCCGGAAGCCCGTCAGCCACTCTGCTGCTTGCGCACCGACGTGCGTAATTCGGTCACGATTTCGCGGGCGGCCATGATCGCGGCAGCGTGCTGATCTGGATTAAAAGAAATAGCGCCTACGCGAGCATGTCCGCCGCCGCCGTAGCGCTCGCAAATTTTCGCAAGGTTTACCTGTGGCTCTTGCGGCGCCCACGGATTCGATCCCACCGACACCTTCACCCGGAAGCTGCTCTTGCTCAGGCCGACGCTGTAAATCGACTCGGGATGCAGGTAATACGGAATGAATTTGTTGTAGCCCTCGAGATCCTGATCGGTGATGTCAAAAAAAATCGTTCCGTCCTTGCATTCGGAGCGCTGGCGCAGAATCTCCATGGAAATTTCGTGCCGCCTGAGCAGCGGAGGCAACAGCGGCGCCACAAAAGGCTCTTCGAGAATCGCAGCCAAAGGCTGGGTTGCAATCAGGGGAATCAGGTTCGGAACGAAGCGCTGGTCGGGAGCCGACTCGATCACCATGGTCAGCTTCATGGCGGGTTCGCGCATCTCGACCGCGGTTTTGGCGTCGGAATAAAGCGCGCCGTCGATGATGTCGGTCCAGTGCACCAGATCGGCGACCGGCGCGGGATCGAAACCAAAACGCTGCTGCGCGATCATGGCGATAAAACTGGTGCAGGATTTGAACGCCGGATCATAAAACTTGCGGTTACTCTGGTCGCGCTCGAAGTGGGCGGCGTCGGCGGGAGAAAGAAACGCGCTCTCGTGGTGGTCGAACCACCAACTGATGCGCGGCGAACTGGAATACTTGAAGTCGACGATCGCGTTCTCGTCGCCGGTAAAATCGGCTTCGTTGAAGAGCGTCCCGGCCCGATGCAGCAGGCCGGAGAACATGAAGTCGGCATCGCCGCGGATGCGCTCGCGATAAAAACGAGAGAAGAGCGCGGCCGAGGAAGCTCCATCGAAGCACTTGTCGTGATAAAAAACTCTTACTTTCAAAACAATCCCCACTCCTAAGGAATCGCCTTCGCCCGCCTTGAGCACTTCGAAGGGAAAGCTAATAGGAATGACAGCTTAGGGGAAGAAAGTCAAGCGGCATGTCGCCAGGTCGCCAGTCGATCCGATCGATTCCGCGGATCAGATCGAAGTGGCGGTCAACGGCTTAAAGGGTGAAGGAATACTGGCGGCAAAGCGCGGCAATCCAAACGTCATTGGAGGAAATCGGAGTGCCCGCTCTTTTGAGTTCTGTCCGTATCGCAGCAAATTTACGCGGCGCCGGCTTGCTGCTCCGCGATATCCCCAATCACCGGCAGCTTGAACATCTGGCCCTGATTCGCTTTCAGCACCAGGATCAGCCAGACCACAAAACCAGCGATGCCGACCAGCGGCCACATCAGCAGGGTGAGCCATCCCAGCAGCGGGAGGTGAACGAGGATGTGCAAACCAAACCACAGAATCCACCACGCGACGTTGAAGAGAATGCACTGCCAGGCGTGAAAGCGCACGAAGCGGCTTCGGTTGTAGGGCGCCAATACCAGAAAAATAATGGCCGGAATTATGGTGAAATAAGCCAGCATGCCGGCGACGTTGTCCGCCAATCCGGGGCCGGCGGCGACAACCGGAACCGCAGCGCGTCCGCTACAGGCCGCGCACCGGGTCGCGCCATCGGGAATCTGCGTCCCGCACATGTTGCAGAAGGCCATGGGTAGTTCCTCCGTTTGCCCGTCGAATCGCAAACCGCTTCGCCGCGCGTCGATCGCGCTTGCAGCAGCGTTGCGGAAAGGTATCAGAAAGCGGGGGCGGAGGCAATCAGAGATCAATCCGCAGCCCGCCTCTCTGCATAGCCGCCGACGAGCGGAAGTTTGAACCTCTCGCCCTGCAGCGCCTTCACCACCAACACCAGCCAGATAACGAACAACCCGAGGCCCACCAACATCGCCGCCAGCAGCACCAGCAGAGGACCGAAGGACGGAACCATCGCCAGACCTATGCTGGCAATCCGCAACACAGCCACCGCCACAATCACTACGAGGAACAAACCCACGCATTGCAAAGAATGAAAACGCAGGAAGCGGTTGCGCCGGTAAGGCTCGAGCAACAGAAAAATAATAGCCGGGATGAAGGTGCAATACGCGAGTGCGCCGGCGACGGATTCCGGCAGCACGCCGACATGGCCGCGCGCCGGCTGGCCCGCGCCCATGGCGCATCCGCAGCCGGGACAGAAGGCGGCACTTTCAGGCATGGAGGCGGCGCAGTCGGGGCAAGCGATCGGCATCGAGGAGGGCAACCTGTTGAGGCGCACCTTATCAGAACGCAGGCCGCGAGAGCAACCCGGTCAGAATCCGAAAAGTCTCACCAATCCGGGCGACGCGGCAAGCCCGGCTCCCCTCCTGCCGTGATTACCGTGGCGCCGGAGTCATGTGCTGATAATCCCCGATCAGGTATTTGTTGGGATCGTAGTTAGGATCGTCGGTCTGCACGAACCTTCCGAAGCCGTCGGTCCAATGATAGTCGTAGTCACCCGGGCATAATAATCGCCTTGCATTTTCTTGATCTCGCCAAAGGGCTTCTGCCTGCCCGGATTGTTTTCGAGCGAAGTTGCTACAAATCTCAGCAGCGGCCGCACTGACTCCAATTTGCCCGACTTCGCCCCATGCTGTGCACCATGAGCAGCATGCGAGGGTATTCGCTGATCTGAAAGCGCAGGTTGGACGAGGGAATCGTCTGCAGCGTGGTCATAAAGCCATAGCACTCCTCATCCACCGGGCTGCCGTCAAGCTTATAGTGCTCGCGCATGCAGATGCTTTCGCCCTGCGGAGCCTTATCGAAAGCATGGGGAAAGGCCTGCGGCAAGTTTTTCACCGGCCGCGAGCCCGTGATGCGCAGGTTACGCGCGCGCGAGTGCGATTGCCGCGCGATTCCATACCGCGCGCCATAGCCTCGGGCAGCGTGATCTGCACCACTACCGAATTGCGACTCCGCTTGTAGTATCCTCGGCTTATCTATATTCTGTTGCACGCAATTGTCTTCCGCCAGACCGCGCCGCAGATGCGACAATTCATGAACTCTAAACTCATCCCTTTCGGCTGCGCCGCTCTGTTGCCGACGGCGCTCGTTTTCGCCCAGTCCGCCAGCCCGCCGGCAGTCCCCGCCAATCGCGCCCCCCAGTATTCGGTGCAGGGAACCGTAGCCTCCGCCACGGGCTCCCCGCAGGCAGCGGTTTCCTACAGCTCGGTGACCCAACTGAACGGCTTGCTCGCGCAACTTGAGGACACTTCCAAAACCACGCAAGTCGATCTGGCCAAACTCCGCATCGAACGCTGGAAGACGGATTCCGGTTCCAAGAAGCGCTCCCTCAACGACTTGGATTCCATCCAGCGCAATCTGCACGACGCTTTGCCGGAGATGATCGCCCAACTGCGCAACTCCCCGGAAGATGTGCCCGCCACCTTCAGGCTCTACCGCAATCTCGATGCGCTATATGATGTGCTTGGCAGCGTGGTCGAATCGGCCGGGGCCTTCGGATCGAAAGATGATTTTCAATCGCTGTCGAATGATCTGAGCAGTTTCGAGGGCACGCGCAAGCAGATCGCCGCTCGCATGGAGACTCTGGCCACTGCGAAAGAACAGGAAATTATCCGCCTGCGCGCCGACCTGAAGACAGCTCAAGCCGCAATCCCGGCCGCGCCTCCCAAGAAAGTCGTAGTCGACGACAACGAGCCGGTAAAAAAGCCCCCCGTGAAAAAGAAGCCAGTGGCGAAGAAGCCGGCAACAACCCCAGCGCCGGCAGCGGGGCAGACTCCTCCTCAATAGCGGCCTCCGGCATCCGGACAATCCGCACCTGTTTCCCCCTGCGATCCTCTGTGCCCCTGTGCTCAAGGCCGTTGGGTTCGCCCTCAGCGGGTCGGTTCGAGCGGAAAGTCAGGAAGCCGGAAGCCCGGAAGCCGGGTCAAGAATCTGTTACTCTTTTTCCCGTATCAACATGGCATTCATGAGCTCCCAAGGCAGCATACCCGCGGCTATCTTCGGCCTGATCATCATCGCCGTGGTCTTGCTGGATGCCTTCGAAACCGTGGTCCTGCCCCGCCGCGTCACTCGCCAATTCAAGCTGACGGCTTGGTTCTACCGGCGCACCTGGATTCCCTGGAAGAAGATCGCCGGCCACATTTCAGGTGGGACGCGACAACAAAGCTTCCTGGGATACTTTGGCCCCCTCTCGCTAATCATGCTGCTCGCATTCTGGGCCACCATGCTGATCCTGGGTTTCGCCTTGCTCCAATACGGGGCTGGGCGGCATGAAGTCTTGGGCAACGAGCCCATCACGTTTTCGAGAATCCTCTACCACAGCGGCGAGACCTTCTTCACCCTCGGCTATGGCGACATTGTTCCCACCTCGAGTCTGGCTCGGTTGCTGTCCGTGCTGGAAGCCGCCATGGGATTCACTTTTTTGGGCGTGGTGATCGGCTACCTGCCCGTGGTCTACGCCTCTTTCTCGCGGCGCGAAATTCAAATCTCGATGATGGACGCCCGCGCCGGCTCGCCCCCAACCGCGAGCGAGTTGCTTGTTCGGCTGGCCGGTAGCTCCGAAGATCCGACGCTCGATCAAGTCGCGCTCGATGAAGTTCTACGCGACTGGGAGCGCTGGGCGGGCGAGCTACTCGAGAGCCACCTTTCCTATCCGGTTCTCAGTTTCTTCCGCTCGCAGCATAGCAATCAATCCTGGCTGGCGGCGTTGACCACGATGCTCGACGTCACCTCCCTACTGCTAACAGGGATTGAGGGAGTGCATCCCGGCCAGGCGCGCCTCACCTTCGCCATGGCGCGCCACGCTGCCGTGGATTTGGCCCAGGTCGTCAATGCCCGCTACGACGCGCTGCAACCCGAGCGCCTCACCGACGAAGATTTCATTGCCTTGCAGGAAGCGCTGGCCGCGGCAGGCCTGATCTTGCGCAGCGGCGAGGACGCCCGCCAAAAGCTCAACAAGCTGCGCCCCATGTACGAGCCTTATGTCCACGCCATGGGCAAAGTCCTGATGCTTTCGGTCCCGCAATGGAAGCACTCTCAGAAGCTCAAGGACAACTGGCAGGCTGGCCCCTGGGATCGCGCCATCCAAGCCAAGGGCTTAGCCGTGCTGAATCAGAAACCCGCGCAACCGCGGCCGCTCGACGACCACTTCTAAGAATCGAGTCATTGAGCCATTAAGTGATTGCTTCATTTCGCAGGCGGCGTCTGATTTTCCCATCGCTGATCACCCGATGGCTCAATCGCTTAACGGCTTCTGGTAAGATCGCGCTTTCATGGAGAACATTGGCGAGAACGTGGTGCGCATCGAGGCTCAGGCCCTGTGCGCGCTGGCCGACCGCATTGCCGGCCCCATGGCCGCGGCGTTTCAGCGCGCCGTAGACTTGATGTTCTCTTGCCAGGGCCGCGTCGTAGTCACGGGCATGGGCAAGAGCGGCCTGATCGCGCGCAAAATCGCCGCGACCCTGAGTTCCACCGGAACCCCGGCCTTGTATCTCCATCCCGTAGACGCGCTCCACGGCGACCTTGGAATGATCGTTCGCGGAGATGCCGTGCTGGCGCTTTCCGCCTCGGGCGAGACCGAAGAAATCGTGGCGTTGCTGGCCACCATCAAGCGCCTGCAAGTCCCGCTCATCGCCATGACCGGGGACGGAATTTGCTCGGGTCCGGCCTTGAAGGGCACGCTCGCAAGGAGCATGGCCGGCAAGGGCACGACCGGGAAGGGTGGGATCGGGAAGCGCACGACTTCAGTCGTCCAGCCAAGCGCTCAAAATAAATCGGGGCTTCAGCCCCCCATGGATCGCGGACCTTCTGGAATCTCCACCCTAGCCTACGCAGCCGATGTGGCTCTAGACTGTTCCATCGCCGAAGAGGCCTGCTCGCTAGGCCTGGCTCCCACGGCCTCGACCACAACCATGCTGGCGTTAGGCGATGCCCTCGCGGTCACGCTGAGCGAAAAACGCGGCTTCAAAGAAGAAGACTTCGCCAACCTGCACCCGGGAGGAAAGTTAGGCAAACGACTGGCGCGCGTGGAAACGCTGATGCACGCAGGTGATGCCTTGCCGCGCGTGGGGCTACAAACCAAAATGCCGGATGTGATCTACGAAATGTCCCGCAAAAAGCTCGGCGTAACCGCGGTGGTCGAGGGCGAGAAGCTACTCGGAGTCATCAGCGACGGAGACCTGCGCCGCCTGCTGGAGACGCGCGGCAAAGAAGTCTTAGATCTCACGGCCAGCGCGGCCATGACAAAAAATCCGCGCACGATCGGTCGAGAAGAATTCGCCGCCACCGCCTTGGCACAGATGGAAGAAAAAAAGATAACGTCGCTCATGGTGGTCAATCCCAGCGGAGAACTGGAAGGCATCGTCCACCTGCACGATCTGTGGAGCACCGAGTTGGTCTAGAAATTTAGCAATTTTGTAATTTGGTAATTTAAAAACCTTGCCAAAGGCGAACCGGTTTTGACTTTTTAATTACCAAATTACTAAATTGAGGTTTCCATGTATCACTACGATCCGAACACCGCCCTCGAAGAATTAACCGAAGACGCCACCCTGCCCAATCCGGTGCACGTCCGCGACATGATGCTGCGCAAGCATCTCTCCGCCGACAAGTCGCTGGAACTGAACCGCCTCTTCGTCGAGTACCAGAAATTCTTCGGCGAAGCCCAAAAGCTGGGGAAAGAGATACTCAGGCAGTTGATCCGCTAGCCGCAAAGCGCGATGTGGGGACTGCACACTCCGGCTGTCCCGCGGGCGAAGCCCGCTTGTTTCTTGCCGATATTCCCACAGAGGTTAACTATGAGCACGCGGTCCTCAACTTGGCTAGGCGAAAACGAAGGCAAGTTCGTTCATGATTTATTGGGAACTCGCAGAACGCGAAAGCGAGGACGAGAGAATGATCCGATCTCCAATCCAAATCGCTGTGGATAGTGGAATCGCGGATCAGGAAGTTTCGATCCGCCTCCCCAAAGAAATCGCGATGCGACTCCTCATAACTCTTGCACCCAACTGGACTGAGCTGATAGGTCGAGTCCTCTAAGCGGGCCGGTCAACCAAGAGAACGCGGCTGGTACAATAACAAATTCCACTAAGCCACTTGCGGACGTCGACACTCGGTACTCGCGACTCGGTACTACGTACTAGGTACTAAAACTCTATGCATCGTTGGTCCCGACTCTTCATCCCCACCCTGCGCGAGGCCCCGGCCGACGCTGAAGTAGCCAGCCACAAATTCCTGGTGCGCGCAGGCTACATCCGTCAGCTAGCGGCGGGCCTCTACTCCTATCTTTTTCTCGGCAACCGCTCCTTCAACAAGATCACAGCCATCGTGCGCCAGGAGATGGATGAGATTGGCCAGGAATTTCTCTTGCCCGCCCTGCACCCGCGCGAAATCTGGGAGGCCAGCGGCCGCTGGTCTCTGATGGGCGAGAATCTCTTTCGCCTCAAAGACCGCAAGGGCGCCGACCTCGCCCTCGGCATGACCGAAGAAGAAGTCATGACCTCGATCGCCCTAAAAGAACTGCGCAGCTACAAACAGCTGCCGCAGATCTGGTACCAGATCGCGCCCAAATTTCGCGACGAGCCGCGGCCGAAATCCGGCCTGCTGCGCGTGCGCCAATTCATGATGAAGGACGCCTACTCGTTCGACATCGACGCCGCCGGTCTCGATATTTCCTACAAGAAGCACTATGACACTTACTGCCGCATCTTCGACCGCTGCGGTTTGAAATATATGGTGGTCGAGGCCGATTCCGGTGCCATGGGAGGCAAGGAATCGCACGAATTCATGGTGCGCACGCCGGCCGGCGAAGATCAGATCGTAAGCTGCGACGGCTGCAACTACGCCGCCAATCTGGAGAAGGCCACCTCCAAGCTCGAAGCCGTCGAAGATCTAAAGCCCGAGGGAGACGGGACTCCGCTCGAAGTGCACACCCCGGGGCAGAAAACGATCGAAGACGTGGCCCGCTTCCTAGGAGTCTCACCGAAGAACAAGATCAAGACCCTCGCGCTCATGGCCGATGAAAAAGATGTAGCCGGAAAAATAAAGCATCGCGCAATCGTGGTGCTCATGCGCGGCGATCATCAACTCAACCAAGCCAAGCTCGACGCCACCGTTGCCGTCGCAACCCGGCCCATGGAGGAAGCCGAGATCAAAGCGCTATTCAAATCCCCTGCAGGATACCTGGGGCCGATGGGAATCGAATGGGCGAAGGATCTAAAAAAGGATACGGATATGCCCGCGCTCTTTGTCGATAAGAGTCTCGAAGGCCGAACCAACTTGATCGCCGGCGGAAATAAGGAAGACTATCACCTGAAAAACCTCACGCCCGGAAAAGACTTCCATCCCACCGCCTACGCCGATCTGCGCGCCGTTAGCGCGGGCGAACTCTGTCCCCACTGCGGCATTGCTTTGCGCATCGATAGCGCCGTCGAGATCGGGCACATCTTCAAACTCGGCTACCGCTACTCCGAGTCCATGGGCGCGCGCGTGCTCGATAAGAACGGAAAAGAAGTAACTCCCATCATGGGCAGTTACGGCATCGGCATTGAGCGCATACTCACCGCCGCGGTCGAGCAGAGCAACGACGAAAACGGCTTCTGGCTCCCGCCCTCAATCGCCCCGTTTGAAATTGTGGTCAGCCCCACCAATGTGAAGGACGAAACCCTGCTGCAGGCCGCGGTGGAGATAGCATCCCGCCTCGAAGCCGCTGGCTTCGATGTCCTTCTTGACGACCGCGATGAACGCCCCGGAGTCAAGTTCAAGGACGCGGACCTGGTCGGTATCCCCTTTAGAATCACGGTCGGAAAGAAGGTTACCGAAGATACTGTCGAAGTCGTTCTACGCTCGACTCGCGCGGTTCACGATGTTAGGATCGGCGCGGTAGTGGAATATCTTCAAGGGGTGCTGCGAGCCCAGGCCTGAAATACGCGCCGGGGCAGCGGCGCAATCAGACTATGGGAATGATCAAATTAGTGGTTGGGTTTCTGGCGATCGTAGCGGTAGTAGTGGGGATTTTTCAGGTAGCTCCGCCCATGATGGCCAACTACAGCTTTCAGGATGACCTCAAGAATATCGCCATGGTCTCAGGCGGCAGCTCCACCAAAACCGACGACGATATTCGCACCGATATTCTACGCAAGGCAAAAGAGCACGACCTTCCGATCACCGAGAAACAGGTCACGGTTACCCGCATCAGCACGCCCGGCAACAACGCCGTCTACGTGGCCGCGGACTACTCCGTAACCATCAACATGCCCTTCTATCCCTTCGACATGCACTTCACTCCCTCCAGCGGAAATCGAGGCTTCTAGAAGCGGGCTTCGGGCTTCGGCTTGCGGGCTTAGGCCAACTGTGGACGCAGCCCGAAACCTCCATTGCATCTGCCAGCGTTGCCGAAGCCCGAGGGCCGAAGCTCGAAGCCCGAAAGCCGAAGCCCGCACTCTCGATTCTGCCAGTGACATTCGTAACCTTGTCAGCGCGTTACCTTCCTCCTACTATCGCGAAGTGAGTGAGAAATTTCTCACCCTGCGTAGGAGTAGCAACTCGGCCACACAACGCAGTTTTCGTCAACGCGAGATTAATCAGTCCAAATCTGCAAAGTTTCTGAAGCACCGAGTTTCTGAAAACGCGAACCAGAGTGAACTTTAGCTGGAGGCAGTTCATGACGATGCAAGTTCGTACCCTTTTCACCCTGACCGTGACGCTGGCGATCCTGGGCCTCGCCGGCTGCGACCGTTACAACTGCGCCACGGCCGCACAGCTGGGTTCGTCCACCTGCTCCACCGGTTCGTCCACAGTGTCCAGCAGCGGCGGCGGCGGCAGCGGCACTAACAGCGGACCCTTGGCTTTCATCGAATTTGCCGAGACCAGCGCCGTACCCAATCAAATGTCCGGGGTTGAGTTCACCGCAGCAGACGTTCTTGAACCCATTCCGAGTTTCCCCAGCACCACCTTGCCCGACAGCACCTTGGACCCTTCGGCTCTGGCAGTAGCGCAGGGAAAATTCCTGTATATGGCCGATGGATCGGCGCAGAAGATGTTCGCCTACTCCATCGACGCCAACACCGGCATTATTTCCGCCCTCAGCGGCAGCCCTTTCGCGGCCTCCTACTTGGCGGGCCTGCCGATGGCCAACGTGCCCTTGCTCTCCATGGTCACCAATCCCACGGGCACCGTTCTCTTGATCGCAGATCAGACCAATTCCCTTATCTATAGCTTTACCATCGATGCCACCACCGGCGCGCTCACCGCCGCCACGGGATCTCCTTTCCCCAGCCTCATCAAGCCCTCGAATCTCGCCACCGACGGGCTAGGCCGATTTCTCTATGTAACCCAGGGGGACATCAACGGCCAGGGTCAGTCGATGGCCGTCTTCTCCCTCGATGGCACCACTGGATCCCTTACCGACGGTGCCCAGATGGCGCTCAACATGTGGACCGTGGTCGGCGATCCCGCCGGCAAGTTCATGTTCGGAGCCGATGGCGAGGTCGGCACCAAGCCGCCCAGCAATGCGCTGGACGAACATCTCTACACCTTCAGCATTAACGCGAACACTGGAGTTCTCACCCAAGTGGCTTCTACGGTCACGGTGAATGCGCCCACCGCCGCCATCGTTCACCCCACCGGAAGCTTCGTCTACGTCTTCGGCATTGACCCGTCTCTCAATTTTGACGCCCCCGTCGAAGGTTTCGCACTCAACGACACCACCGGTGCGCTCATCGCTCTGCAGGGCTCCCCGTTCAGCGTTTTCGGAACCAACCCCTACGATGGCCAGTTGGATCCCACCGGCGCCTATTTGTTCGTCCACTCCAACGACGTCTTTGAAGTTTCTATCTTGAACACCACCACCGGCGTTCCCGGGCAGGCCTTCTCGCCCCTGCAGGTGCCCAGTAACCTGCCCTGGGTGGTCATCGATCCGTAGCCCGGTGCGATGGATGGTGAACGAGTTTGAGGCCCGCAGGCGCAGCGGGTCTCTTTTTGTTGGCGGCTAAATGGAAAATGCCGGACTGATTGGGATCGAAAGCCTGCCGAAGGCCCAGGGAACGACGCTGTGAAACCCCGAGTCCCCCGGGTTGAAAGGTTTTTGGTCTTCGGCCACTGACATTTTCATCGCCAGCTGCGAGCGGAATCGCTCAAGCCAAACTCTGGGGAGGACAGCAGCGGTACAATAGCAGAACCATAACGCGCCCAAATACTCTGGATGACTGCACCCCGGGGCAAACGCAACCGCGGACGCGTCAAACCTTTTGGCAGCCTTCACCGTCTGATCCATAAGGTCGAATCAAGAACAGAACGTGGCCATTAAGATCAAAATCCCGAAAAGCCCAAAAAAGACCGGAAAAAACGCCGGCAAGACGAGCTTCGGCCTGCCCCGCGACCCCGTCCTGCGCGCCGCTTTATTTATTTTTTTGCTGGTCGCGATCGGCCTGACCACTTTTTTTTCCTACTTTTACATAAAATATGACCGCATCATCGCCCAGCGCTTTCGCACCTCCGTATTCACCAACTCCGCCAAAATCTATGCCCTGCCTCGCACCGTCCACGACGGCGACAAAATAGAAGCCCGCGAGATCGCCGCGTTACTGCGCCGCGCCGGCTACTCCGACTTGGCCAAGGAAAAAGAGAAAGACGCTCAATCGCCTTTGGGTTGCTTCGAAGTGGTGAAAGGCGGAATCGAAATCGCCCCCGGCCCGGAAAGCTACCACAGCCCCGAACCCGCCCGCGTCGAAATCGAAGACGGCGAAATCGAACGCATCGTCAGCAAAGGCAACGATCTCTCCGCTTACGAACTCGAACCGCAACTCATCACCGCGCTCTTCGACTCCGGGCCGCGCTCCAAGCGCCAGGTCGTGAAATACACCGACATTCCGAAAGTCATGGTCGATGCCGTCCTCGCTATCGAAGACCGCCGCTTCTTCGAGCACAGCGGCGTGAACTTTATCCGCATGGCCGAGGCCGGATGGGTCGACCTGGTCCGCCAGAAGCACGAGCAGGGCGGCTCGACCATCACCATGCAACTCTCCCGCGGCTTCTTTCTCACGCCGGAAAAAACCATTCGCCGCAAGGTCACCGAGATGCTGATCGCCGAAGAGCTCGAAGAAAAATTCAGCAAGCAACAGATTTTCGAGTTCTACGGCAACTGGGTCAACCTCGGCCAGCGCGGCTCCTTCGCCATCAGCGGCTTCGCCGAAGCCTCGCGCGCTTATTTCAACAAAGACTTAAAAGACATCACCCTGCCCGAGGCCGCATTGCTGG
>Ga0116117_1000249_pt1 | contig 15217 bp, 8 predicted proteins | sample June2015DPH_11_1_FD_89790 | JGI IMG/M metagenome (GOLD analysis project Ga0116117, IMG submission 89790) | Peatland microbial communities from SPRUCE experiment site at the Marcell Experimental Forest, Minnesota, USA - June2015DPH_11_10 | ecosystem: Environmental > Terrestrial > Soil > Wetlands >... | reverse complement strand
CCTTACGGCGGCCACGGTTAATGAGCCGTTAGCAAGGGGCGCAACAAGGCCGGGCAATTATGGGGTGGGGGCAACGGGGCTTCCGGGAACTCCGAGGGGTACCTTGACCTGCGCGCAGACGCTGGCACTCTCGTGCCCGGGTTGTGGGAACGCGCATGTCGGACGGTACGGCAAAGCCGGTTATTTTCATCAGCTACAGCCATAGGGACCGGGCGTGGCTCGAGTATGTGCGGTCCTTTTTCGCGCCGCTGGCGGATTATTGGACCCTCCAGATATGGGACGACGAAAAGCTCCGCATCGGTGACGACTGGCGCGGCGATATCTATTCCGCGATCGATGCGTCCCGGATATTTGTCCTGCTGGTGTCGCGCTATGCGCTGGCCTCGGAGTTTATCCGCACCGAGGAAGTCGGTCGTGTCCTGGAGCGGCCAAAGGCCGAGGTGCAGTTCTGCCCGATCGTTGTGACGCCCTATTACACCCGGCCGCTGCCTTGGCTTGACCAGCCAAATCGCAGGCCAAAGGACGGCAAAGCGCTCTCGGAGCTTCAGGACCCCGAGCGGGACCGGGAGATGACGGTCATCGCCCGCCAGATCGATGAGATCGTGACGCCGACTCCAAACGAGACGGCGGTCGCCTCAAGGAATTCACGGATCACGGAGGCGCTTTCCCCGGATCGTCTGGCTAAACTTCGCAGCTCTGCGCCAGTGCTTTCGTCGGCGGGGCGAAGTGTCTTTCCCTCCATCGTGGACTATGGCCGTCTGCCGGAGATACCCTACAACATACTGGTCGGCCGTGAGGCCGAACTCAGGCGATTAGACGAGGCCTGGGCCGAGGAGCGGACAAAGATCATTTCACTCGTGGCCTGGGGCGGCGCCGGCAAGACATCTCTCGTCACCGAGTGGTTGACCCGCGTTCGCAACGAAGGTTATCGCAACGCCGCTGCCGTGCTGTGTTGGTCATTCTACAGCCAGGGGACGAAAGAGCGCGCGGCTTCCGGCGAGGGATTTCTCGATTGGGCGCTCGGAAAACTCAAGGTCAAGATTGATACGACGAATTCGGGCACCAAGGGCGAAAGACTTGCCGACGAACTGTCACGCCGTCGCGTGCTGCTGGTGCTCGATGGCCTGGAGCCGCTCCAGCATGGCCCGGAGGGACAAAAGGGGGCGCTGAAGGACCAGGGATTGCGCGCATTTTTGCGCGGCCTCGCGGCCAAGCCGCCGGGCGCGGGTCACAGTCTGGTCGTGCTGACGAGCCGGCTCGCCGTCGCCGATCTGCGGAAATGGCAAGACGGCAGCGCGCCGCTGATCGATCTCGGCCGGCTGTCCGACGAAGCCGGCGCGGCCTTGCTCGGGGATGGTGGGGTGATCGGTCCTGCCGAGGCGCTGCGCGGCGCGGCGCGCGATTTCGCCGGTCACGCTTTGGCCTTGAGCCTACTCGCGGGGTTCCTGAGACTTCTGCATGGCGGCGATGTCAGCCGGCGCTACTCCGTTCGCGCGGTGACCGCTGACCCCGATGACGCCGGCCGCGATCAGGCGCGCCGTGTCATCGAGGCCTATGAGCGCGAGTGGCTCGCGCGCGAGCCGGTGTTGCTGGCGATCATGCATCTGATCGGTCTGTTCGACCGCCCGGCGAGCGCCGACTGCATGAATTCGCTACGTCGCAAGCCGATCATCGATGGTCTCACCGATGTGATTTTCGACCTTACCGACGACGCCTGGCGTGGCGCGATCGGGCGTTTGCGGGAGGTAAGACTGCTTGATCCGGAAGACCCCTTCGCGCCGGACGCGCTCGATGCCCATCCGCTGCTGCGGGAATGGTTTGGCGAACGGCTTCGGCAAAGCAACGAGACAGGATGGCGGGCCGCCCATGCCCGGCTTTACGAGCATTTGCGCGACACGACGAAGGAAGGAACCTCGCCAACCCTCGAAAGCCTTGCGCCGCTCTACCAGGCGATCGCCCACGGCTGTCTTGCGAACAGGCACCAGGAGGCGCTCGACCACGTTTACAAAGCGCGCATCTGCCGGCGGTTGCCCGAGGGCGATTATGAATTCTATGCAAGCAGCAAGCTCGGCGCCGTCGACAGCGACCTTGCGGCCATTTCCTGGTTTTTCGAGGATGCCTATCGGACGCCGGCCGCCGGATTGAACGCCGAGTCTCGTTCCTGGATGCTCGGCGAGGCTGGATCCACGCTGCAAGCACGGGGGCGGATCGCCGAGGCGCAGCCGGCCATGCGTGCCGCGCTTCAGATGTATGCGTCAAGGGGGGACTGGCGTAATGCCGCCATCGCCGCGGGCCTTGCAAGCGCGGCGGAACTGCTCATCGGCAATGTTGCCGCGGCACAGATCACAGCTGAGCAATCGGTCGTGTACGCCGATCGCAGCGGCGATCGATACCAGATGATCAGCAGACGTGCGGGTCTTGCCGCGGCGGCCCATGCGGCCGGCAAGCACGAGGCCGCCGCGGCGCTGTTCGCCGACGCCGAGCGGCAGCAGCAGAAGTTTCAGCCGAACCATCCGCTGCTTTTGCAAGGCGCGGGTTTCAATTATTGTGAGCTGCTGCTGAATTGGGGTGAGTGGTCCGCCGCGCGTGTCCGGGCGGCGCGAACGTTGCAGTGGGTCAAGCGGCAGAATTGGCTGGTCCTGATCGCCCTGGACCGGCTGACCATCGGTCGTGCTCATCTTGGCTTGGCGCTTGAAAGTATGGCCTCGCGGCGACCGGCGAGCAATCGGCGCGACGATGGGATCGCAGCGCGCACGCGGCTTGCAGCGGCTGTCGAGGGCCTGCGGGAAGCCGCCCTGCTCAGTGAACTTCCGCGCGGCTTTCTTGCGCGCGCGGTGTTCCGCCGCAGCATCGGCGATTGGAAGGGCGCCGTCCGGGACCTCGATGAAGTCGAGGAGATCGCTGAGCCCGGGCCGATGAAACTTTTTCTGTGCGACGCGGCATTGGAGCGCGCGCGGCTGGCACTGGCGCAAATCGAAGCGTTTGCGCCGCTCAACGGCCGCATCGGCGACAGTCCACAGAAGCCGGTCATGCCGGCGGCTGCTGAAGTGGCGCGATTGAAAGAGGAGGCGGCAACCTGTCTCGCAGTCGCTTCCGATTACATCAAGAGTTGCGGTTATCACAACCGCGACCAGGAACTGGCCGAACTGCGGGCGGTCCTGCGCGGCGAGCGAAAGTTCGCCGGCCTGCCGCCGAGGGTGTAATCCACACATGCCTTGGTTGAATGACCCGTGCCGCCAGCGCCCGCGCCTGGATGCGAATGATGCCCGGCAAAGAGGAGATAGGGGGACATAGGGCAACCCGGATTGGCATCCTTGCCTAATTCACATAGTCTCGCTCCGGCTGGGTCTCGAACCGACAACGCCGAAAAGCCTGGGAGCAACGCTCATGCAGCCAATTCGCGTAGCGACCCATGACGGTCCCGGCGCGCCGCCGGTCATCCGCAGCGTGCCGTGGCCGAAAATTCCGGACAAGGCGGCGCTGATAAAAGTCGGCGCCTGCGGCGTCTGCGGCACCGACCTGCACATTCTGAAAGGCCATTGGCCCAAGCCCTTGCCCTGGCCGTTCACGCTCGGTCACGAAATCGGCGGCGTGCTGGTCGAAGTCGGCGCCGAGTTCAAGGAAGACTTCATGAGCAAGCCGCTTGGCGTGGGCTCGAAGGTGATGATCCCGCCGCTGATGCCGTGCGGCCGTTGCTATTACTGCCTTCATTATCCCCAAAGCGCCAACAAGTGCCTGACCCCGGTCTATTACGGCCGCTATCTCGGCTTCGACAAGGCGCCGCATCTGTGGGGCGGCTTCGCGGAATATGTCTATGTCGATCTCGACATGCTGCCGGGCACCAAGATCTACAAGCTGCCGGATGACATGCCGCTGCGGCTCGGTGCCTTGTCGGAGCCGCTAACCTCCTGCATCCGCGCCTTCAATCGCGCCACCCGCGCCGGCGGCTTCAGCTGGGGCGACACCGTGGTGATCCAGGGCTCCGGCCCGATCGGGATTTTGGCGGTTGCCGCGGCGCAGGAGATGGGCGCCGGGCGCGTGATCTGCGTCGGCGCGCCGGAGATGCCGCGGCTTGCGCTGGCGCGCCAGTTCGGCGCGGAGGCGACCGTCGATATCGGTGAGGTCAGCACGCCGCAAGCCCGCATCCAGGCGGTGCGCGACATCGTCGGCGGCTTCGGCGCCGATCTGGTGATGGATTGTTCGGGACATCCGAGCGCCGGTCCCGAAGGCATCGAAATGCTGCGTGACGGCGGCACCTATGTCGAGATGGGCCAGTTCACCGATGCCGGCTCGATTGAGACCTCATGGCATCGCATCTGCACCAAGGATCTCAACGTACTGGGTTCCTGGGGTTTCACCGGCAATGACCTGCCGCTCGGCGTCGACATGCTCTCACGCACCCGCGACAAATATCCCTGGCTCGAGATGCAGACGCTGTATCCGTTCTCCGAAGAAGGCATCGGCCGCGCGGTCGCCGACGCCATGGCGATGAAGACGGTGAAATCCACCATCGTGCCTTGGCCGGAACTGGCGGAATGATTACAGCCCAGACCTCGCTTTCCCGGGCGCAGCTCCCGATCAGCGGCAAACCGACCGGCGCGAACTCAAACCCGGGTCAGGCCGCCAGACGGCCCTTGACGAAATTTCGCACGGCCTCCTCGGCCACTGCGGTCAATTTGAACGTCAAGAACACCCCGTGATCGTCCCGCCGGCAGACGAAGCCGTCCAGTTTCGTCGGGAATCCTTCGAACACCAGGCTGATGGGTGTGTTGATGGCGACGTCCACCTCCAGAGCGCCGATTTTCGCTCCGCCTTCGGAAAGGTCGTGGACCATCACGCGGTGCGTGCTGCCCCGAATTTCGAGCGTTCCCGGCCGATTGATCTCTTTTCGCTCGAACATTCTGCGATTGACGTCTGCCGTCGACGTCCGGATGACGCGAACCAGGATCAAACGCAGGCCATCGACCTTGGCGGCGATGTCGGAGGCCTCCTCCTTGATTTCCGAGGCGTGACGTCCGGTCTCAACCGCTTCGTTCGAGACCGCGGCTATCTGCTCCGCGACTTCCCGGGCCGCCAGCGATGTCTGTTCAACGGTCCTGGCAATTTCGCTGGTCACCGCGCTTTGCTCTTCCACGGCGGCCGAGATCATCGATGACACCGATTCCACATTGCGGATCACTTCGCCGATGGCGCTGATGGAGCGGACCGACTCGTCCGTCGCGAGCTGAATTTCGGAGATTTGCTGGGCGATGTCGCTGGTGGCCTTCGCCGTTTGCTCGGCCAGCGATTTTACTTCGGCGGCGACCACCGCAAAGCCGCGGCCCGCCGGGCCGGCGCGGGCCGCTTCGATCGTGGCATTGAGCGCCAAAAGGTTGGTCTGGCTGGCGATCTCGCTGATCAGGCTGGTCACGGCCCCGACTTTGCTCGCGGCATCCGAAAGCTTGGCGATGGTCGCTTGTGCGCTGCTCGAAGCCGCAACCGCTTCGACGGTAAGAGTTCTCGACGCGCTGACCTGGGAGGCGATTTCGGTGATCGATTTGCTGAGCTCGCTGGAGGCCGTGGCGACGATTTGCGCATTTGACAGCGCTTGCTCCGCGGCGGCGGCGACGCTCGTACTCTTGGTTCCCAGCACCAGGGCGCCATCGTTCATTCGAACGGCGCGGCTGGCCATCCGGCCGGTTCCGGCGGCAACTTCGCCGACCGCCGTGGTGGTTTCGCGTTCGACGGTCTCGGCCATGGTCTGCAGGGCTTGCATGCGTTCCTGTTGCGCCTCTTCCTGGGCGAACAGATGCGCCTTGTCGAGGCGCTTCTTCTCGATGGCCGTCTCCTTGAAGACGCCGACGGCGCCGGCCATTTCGCCGATCTCGTCGTGCCGGTGCAGGCCGGGCACTTCGATTTCCAGGTCGCCTCCCGCGAGCATCCGCATCGACCGGGACATGTTGACGATCGGACCGACGATCTGGCTTCGAATGAGCCACATCGACAGCAGCGCAATGCCGGCAATGACCGATGCGATCGCGATCGCAACAAAAAGCTGCAGCAGGGCCGCATCGTTGGCAGCGGAGATCTCGCGGCTGGCGACCTGGGTTGCCAGTTTCTGCGCCGCGATGATCTGCTCGATGGCGGCGCTCGCCTGCGCGAACCATTCGGCTGGTTGCATCGGATACGGGGCGCCCGCGGCGGAAGCGGAGTAGACCGCGGCGCGGACTTTCTGGAAGTCATCAAAATAGCCCTTGCGCACGGCGTCGATCGAGCGGGCAAGTCCGGCATCCAGCCCACTGGTTATCGCCTCCAGCCGGGTCCAGGCGAGTTCGATTTCGCCGCGATTTTCTCCCTGCGCCATATATTGCGCGCCGGAAAGCGGTTTGGTGCTCGCGATGACGCCGGCAATGCCGCCGCGCTCGCGGCCGGCCGCTTCGCTCATGGTCGCGAGCAGCCCTTTCAATTCGAACAGGCCGCGCACGCTGCCCGGCAGACTGCGCGGAAGCGCGCGCTCGATGGCCATCCGGGGGGATTGGACGTCCGCAATCAGCGCAGTTGCGGCAGGGAACCAGCCCGCCACCAGTTCGGGGTCGAGCGATTTTGCGTCGTCAACCTTCGACCGCAAAGCGGCGAATTGCGCGAGCTTGTTTTCGACGTGCTGGTTGCGCTCCCGGGCCGCCGCCGGGGCATCCGCCATCAGGTTCAGCAGCCGGCCGGCCTCGGCAAATGCGGCATCGCCGATTTGCCGCTGTGTCGCGATGCTCTGTCGCTGCGCCTCGGTCACCTTCGCGGGACTGTTGACGATGGAGTTGCCGGTGCCGCGCTCGATCGCCCATGCCGCGGCCGCCGCCAGATATTGATCGGATATCGCATTGATGGCCGAGGCTTTCTGCAAGCCCAATCGTTCGTCGAGGGCGGCCTTGGCGAACAGGCCGACAAAGACCATGATGATGGCGCAAAGCAATCCTGTGATGGCAAATAGCTTTAGCCTGATCGTCATCTGATTTTCCAGCCCAACGTCCGCGAAAGCGACGATTCAATCATCGAGAAGCTAGTAAACGGAAAAGATCGGGGCCGGTATAACTACGGGCCATCGGCCTCTGGGCGCCGAATTGTCGGTCGATGGCGGAAGTGGATCCGTTGACAACGGGTGCGAACGCTCGTCTGGGTCACGCCGCCAAGTGGCCTTTGACGAAATTTCGCACGGCCTCCTCGGCCACTGCGGTCAATTTGAACGTCAAGAAAACCTCGTGACCGTCTTGCCGTGAACCCGTCCGGTTTCGTCGGGAATCCTTCGAACACCAGGCACGAGTGCAGCGAGCGCCGTAGAAGTACGGCCCGGATTCTCAACGAAGAATTAAGCATAAAAAATTTAACCTTATCAAATCGTGAAGCCGCGACTCATTTGCGGTCATCGGCGGATGCACGGACAGCAAAAGTCATCGCCTTGTCAGATAGCCGACAGGCTTGGCCGCGTTACACGGACGTCGATTTAAGGGGGAAGATCTTGAAGACCTTACGATCTGCCGTAACTGGCGCTGGACTGACGATTGCCGTCACACTGACGGCCGGCCCGCTTGCCGCTGCGGATCTTCCTGTCGGCTTTCCCGTAAAGGCGCCCCCGGCGCCCCAGCTTTACGACTGGACCGGGATCTATGTGGGTGGGCATATCGGTTACGCGGCCGGCAATTCGAATTGGATTGCCACCCCCGCGCAGGCAGGATTGCCTTCTACCACCGGCTCGCTCAGTCTATACCTGCCGCCGGATGTCTTCGCCGAAGGTGGGAGCTTTTTTGAAGGCGTGCAGGCCGGCTACAATTACATGCTTCCCCATCGCTTGGTCATCGGCGCGGAAGCCGACGCGACATTTCCTGCATGGCCCGATCTCAACGGCCTTTCGATCGGCGGCTCGTCCAACTTCAACTCTCCGGTTTTCGGCGCGGCGAGCTTGAGCGAGACGGTGCTGTCGTCCGGCACGGTGCGGGGCCGGATCGGATATGCCCCTGGTAATTGGCTGTTCTATGCCACCGGCGGACTGGCCTGGACCTATGACCAGCAGACCCTCACTCAGGTTGCCGCGGGAAACAGCGAGACGACGAACTTGTGGCGGTTTGGTTGGGCGGCGGGAGCCGGCGTCGAAGTTCCGATCGCGCCGAACTGGACTGCCCGCGCCGAATATCTATTGACCGGCTATCCCACGGCGACCGTGAATGACCCGAGCGCGCTGCAGCGAATCAGCTCTAATTTCACGCTGCAGCAGCTTCGGCTTGGCCTCAATTACCACTTTGGCGATCCGCCACCGGCGACGGTCGCAGCGTCGTCGGCATCTCCGCTCGCGGACATCGTCAGCTTCCACGGACAGGCGACCTTCACCTATCAAGGCTACGGGTCGTTCCGGTCGCCTTATGCGGGGCAGAATAGTCTGTCCGGCACCGGGCAAAGCCGGGAGACGTTCGATACCACGCTGTTCGCGGGGCTGAAGCTCTGGCAGGGCGCCGAGTTCTGGGCCAATCCCGAGATCGATCAGGGCTTCGGCCTGGCCGATACCCATGGCGCGGCCGGGTTTTTCAGCGGAGAATCCTACAAGCTCGGTGCGGACTATGCTTACGCGCGCATCCAGCGTGCCTTTCTGCGTCAGACCATCAACCTCGGCGGCGAGACCGAGAAGGTCGACGATGACATCAACCAGTTCGCCGGCTCGCACAGCACGGACCGGGTGGTGCTGACGGTGGGACGGTTCGGCGTCAACGACATCTTCGATACCAACAAATACGCCAACAATCCGAAGACTGATTTTCTGAACTGGACCATGATCAACGCCGGCACGCTCGACTATGCCGGCGATGCCTGGGGCTACACCTATGGTGCCGCGGCGGAATGGTATCAGGGGCACTGGACCTTCCGTGCGGGCATTTTTGATCTGTCGGCTACGCCCGCGGGAGGCAATAGTCCTCTCGCCTATGGGCTCGATCCCACCTTCCAGCAATTCCAGATGCTGGCGGAAATCGAGGAGCGCCATGAGCTCTGGGGGCAGCCGGGCAAGATCAAGATCACGGGATTCCTCAGCCGCGGCAGTGCAGGGCAATTTTCGGACGCCATCGCGCTGGCCCAGGCCACCGGGCTGCCGGCCGATATCACCGCGGTCCGTTCCTATACCAGCCGGCCGGGCGTGAGCATCAATCTCGAACAGCAGGTGACGGATGCGCTCGGTGTTTTTGCGCGTGCCGGCTGGGCTGACGGCAATGTCGAACCCTGGGATTTCACCGACGTCGACCGTACGGTTGAAGCCGGCGTTGCAGTGTCGGGAAAGCTGTGGGGCAGACCGGATGATACCATCGGCGTCGCCGGCGTCGTCAATGGCATCTCCAGCGAACACGTGGCATTCTTGAATGCCGGCGGCATCGGCATTCTCGTCGGCGACGGGCAATTGCCCAATTCAGGTCTGGAGAAGATCTTCGAGACTTACTACAGCTACGCGCTGACCGCTTCGTCGCGGCTGAGCCTGGACTATCAGTTTGTCAGCAATCCCGCCTACAACGCCGACCGCGGCCCCGTGAATGTCGTCGCAGCCCGATTGCACTGGCAATTCTAACACCTGAGCAAGGTACGGCTTTTATTCATAAGCCAGCCTTGAGCGCAAGGCGCATAAAGCCGCTTATGGATAGAAGAAATACTATGGCTTGAAAGTTGCTCATGGTGGAGTTGCTTCCTCTGGATTGATCTTGCGGGACTCTCATAGCCATCAAATGAGAAAGTGCGGTAGCAATTTAGCTGCAATTCGCAACCCAGATGTTGCCCGCTGTTTACCGTGCCGAATCCGCATTCTCTTCATTCGGGAGCTGGCAACGGCCGCCATGGCTGATACCAGGGCTGATCGCGCCATCGCTTCATGATGGCGATCGGCGTTCGATCCGCACCGAGGACGGCGAAGAAGAACACCGCCGCTGACCGATAGCCTTGCTGCGGCGGCAGTTATGGATAATAATTATTGGTAACGAAGGCGCAGGGTTTTCGCGGCCAGTCCCCTGATGTATAAGAACGCTTGGAACAAATTAGGGAAGCGTTCAATGCGTATTTTAACTTCTCGTCCATCCAAAAGGCCGGCGCGAACCGGCGTGATGGGTTTCGTGGTCGCAGCCTTCCTGCTGGCGGTAGCGCAGCCGGCCTGCGCGACGACGTGGGGGCACTTGCGAGGCCCGTTCTCAGCCGAGAGCCAGCAACTGGAGCGTGCCAACTATGCGGCCGAAGAACGGTCGATTTGCCGGGAGTGGGGAGCGAACTGGATTTCAGCCCCCCGCATGGCGACATTTCGTCGGCATGCCCATAACTAGACGACGGATTCCTTGAAACTGATCGCTTGTAGGATGGGTTGGAGTGACCAGATCGGACGCATGTCCGAACTGATCACGAAACCCATCGCAGCGGCGGAATTGGTGGGTTTCGCGAAGAGCTCAACCCACCCTACGACATCTGGTTGCCGCTGGAGTGTTGCCTGAGAAGGACTGAGCCGGCTCTAATGGTCGGAGTTCGGCTTCGGCTTTGTCGAGCCGGTGACATCCGTTTTCTTCGTGCGGTGCTTCTTTATCGAGCCTGTGGTATCAGGGTCCGTCGCACCTGGCTTCCTTATCGAACCGCTGACATCCTGATCGGCATTGGCGGCCGGCATGGCTGGCTTCAGCATGTGGCCAGCCGTCGTGGCCTGGGCAACACCGACCATCGTGACCAGCGCCGCGGCGGCAAGAATACCGCCAGATAAGATCCTCATGATTGCATGCCTTTCGCATCGAATCAAAAAGCGACAATAGCTCAATATGCTTTTCCCGGCTTGTCGATAACGCCGGCGGCGGCAACAACCGCCGATGTCATTCGGATAATCGCGACGCGTTCTAGCTCAGGCCTTCATAGATCATGAGGCCGCGCGCGACCTTGAGTTTCCGCAAGGTGCGGGGAACGAGTTTTTGCGGTTGATGGCCGAGATAGCGCCACGATGTCAATTCCAATTCGTTGACCAGGAGATGCTTGTGTCCGAACGGCGCCAGCAATCCGGTCAGGCTCAACGGCGTGTGGGCGCGGAGGTTGAACGGCAGCAGCAGCAATTCGAGATGCGCCCGCGCGCCGTCTTGCGAGGTCGCGGTAATGCCGGCGACGGCGGCCAGCATTTCCTCGGCCACGACCGCGATGATCTCCTCGATCTCGCGGCGGCCGTCCGGCTTGAACAACGTCGAAAAGCCGCGGTTCCTGAGATCGCAGCCGAGCAGGGCGGAGACCCTGGTGCCGGTGACGCGAAACGGGTGGCCGGCGGCTGCGTCGTAGCACAGCACAAAGATATCGCCGAGCAGTTCGCGCACAGCGTCGGGCTCGATCGCGCTGCGATCCGGCGCCCGGGCGCTGCCGCGCTTTTCGTTCCAATATGCGAAGAACTTGCGACTCGACGGATGTTTCATTTCCCACCTTGACCACCGCGCTCGGTTTGGTGGGACACTGCTGTCCCGCTTTCACGCACGCGCATTGCCTTGCTGATGCTGCAGGACAGGCTTTGCAGGGTCCGTGCCGAAGCCGCATTTTCGGCCCGTTGGCGGCCGCTTTACGTCGTTAACGTTAAGTTAACTATGCGCTTGCCGATCGGCGCGGGCCTGCTAGTGTCCGCGCATTCGATCTCTCGCCTGGTTTGCTGCAGTGCCGGCGAGGTTGTTACTCAGGCGGTTTCGGAAAGGTTTGGTCGTCGCGCGGGGAGGGGTGGGGATGTCACCTGGATTTCCCGGCGCAGGGATCAGCACCAAGGAGGGAGGGCTTTCTCAGAGCCCTCCTTTTTTATTGGGCCGGCCGCAGTTGCCCCGTACAACGAATTGTTACTTCGGAACGCCGGGCCAAGACCCATGTTGCCTATGGGCGGCCACCCAGGAGGTTTCGACATGAAAAGGCTCTCGGTTCTCTGCGTCGTCGTTTGCGTTGGCATTTCAACCACCGCGGCGTTCGCGCGGGGTGGTGGCGGCATGGGATCGCATCATACCTCCGTTGCCGGCGGCGCCTTTGGCACCAATCCCGCCACGCCCGGCACCAATTCGCTCGGCACCGCGCTCTCGTCAGACGGCGTGAGCAATGGCCCCCAGAAGGGACCCCTGCTCGGCACCAACCCTGCCATCGACCGCGAAGAGGCTGATGTCGACAAGTCGATACGGTCGATCTGCCGGGGATGCTGAGCGTCGCAGTGACCCACCTTTATTCCGCGGCTTCGCGCAACTTGACCACCGGCTCCGGATGAACCTTTAGTTGCCGCGGGCGCCCCATCAGCACCGGCTGGAACAGCACCGCGGCGGCCATGGTGCACATCAGCGAAAGCGCCATCAGCTTGCCCATGCTCGACATGCCCGGATAGTTCGACGCCCACATGCTGCCGAACGCGATCGCGTTGGTCATGGCGCTGAATACGACGGCCCGGGTCAGCGTCGATTGCAGCAAGCCGGTTTTGCCGGCGCGCCACGCCATGATGTAATAGATCTTGAAAGCGACCCCGACACCGAGCAGCAGCGGAAGCGCGATGATATTTGCAAAATTGAGCGCAAGGCCGTCGAGCACGCAAATCTCAAGGGTGACCGCGCCGGCGAGCAGCAAGGGGACGAGCGTCAAGAGCACATCCGTCAGCCGCCGCAAGGCGATGGCGAGCAGGATCGCGATCGCCGCCAGCGCCAGCGCCGCCGCTTCGACAAAGGCCCGGGTGACGGTGATGCCGGATTCGTAGTAGCTGATGGCAGGCCCGCTGGCGTCGGGCTCGGCCGCCAGCACCGCGGTGGCAAATTTCCTGATGATGGCGTTGTCATCGGGGTTGCCCTTCGGCAGCGCCTGGACGCGGGCTCGGCCGTCCGGCAACACCCAGTCGCGAGTAAGGTTGGGCGGCAGGCTCTTGGCCGTCACCGGCTCGGGCGAGAGACTGCCGCGAAGCCAATCGAGATCGTAGAGCAAGGGCGGCACCAGCGCCGCCTCGGCTTTGGTCCGAACCTCGGCATCGGCGCTGGCGAGTTGCCGGAGCAGATCGGACACATGGCGCGCGGCATCGGCGGCGCTTCCGGTGGCTTTGCCGGCGGCCCGCGCCAGTTCGTCGGCAGCGCCTTTGATCGCATTGACGTTGTCCTGATCGGAGGGCGCCGGCTCCCGCCTGGGCGGATCGAGGGCGGGGCCAAGCCGCTGCGAGGCGGCTTTCAATGCCGCGATTTTCTGGTCCTGATCGGATGGGATAAAACTGTTCAGGGTCAGGACGCGCGAGACCTCGGGCAGCGCCGCGAGGCGTTTGGCCTTTGCGTCGGCCTGCTCGATCGAGGGCGCCAATAGCTCGGCGTCATTGCCACTGGTTTCCGGATCATGCCGCAACTGCCGATAGGTTACCACGGAGGGCGAGGTCGGATTTTGCAGGTCGACCGGATTGATATCGAATCGCAGATGCCACAACAGCGGGGTGCCGGCGAGCGCGATCAGAAGCGTGCCGGCGATGACGGCAATACGGTGCCGCTGCAGGAAATCATCGAGCGGCGCGAGCTTGCGAAAGCCAACAGGGGCGATCTCGCCGGGTGGATTGAGCAGCGCCAGCATGGCCGGCACCAGTGTAATGCTGCACAGGAATGCGATCAACATGCCGCAGCCCGCGATCAGCCCCAACTCCGACAGACCGCGATAGTCGGTCGGCAGGAAGGCGAAAAACCCGACGGCGGTGGCTGCGGCGGCCAGCGCCAAGGGATCGCCGGCCTTACAAGCGGCCCATCGCAGCGCTTCGTAAAGGTCCTCGCGGTCGTGCCGCTCGGCGCGATAGCGCACGCTGAACTGAATGCCGAAATCAACGCCCAGGCCGACAAACAACACGAAGAACGCAATCGAGATCAGATTGAACGAACCGAGCATGGCAAGACCCAGAGCGGCGGTCGCCGCCAGTCCGACCATCAGGCTGAAAAACACCGCCGCGATGATCTTGATGGAACGGAGCGCCAGCCACAGGATGACCAGGACGCCAAGCACCGCGGTGAGGGTGTCGCGCCACGCACTTTGCCGGATGACGGAGAACTGGTCGTCGTTCATCGGCACCTGACCGGTCAGCTCGACGGTGGCGCCGAATTTACCCTGGAGGTCCAGATCCGATGCCGCTTTGCGAATGCCTTGGGTTGCCTTGTGTCCGGGCTGCAGCGCCGCAAAATCCAACGTCGGCTGCACTTCGATGAAGTGCCGCAGCTGGCTTTCGGGTAATGGGTGGCCCTGCAGCAATTCCTGCCAGGAGAATGTCGCCGGCTTGTCCGCCAACACGTCCCTTAAGGTGTGGTCCGACAAGGAGAGGGGAAAAGCCAGCTGGTCGAGCTTGATCTTGCCGGCCTCGACGCCCTCAGCTGCAAACGAGAGCGTCTTCATGACGCCGCGAAGGCTCGGATCTGCCGCAAGCGTTGCGATCAGCGGCTGCGTCTGCGTCAGTCCCTCCGCGGTCTTCTTGACCTCGGCGGCGGAGCCGAACAGCAGCCCGTTGCGTTCGAAAAATTCGCCACTGTCGGGTTGTCCGACCCTTGGAAAGAGCTTCGGGTCTTTGGCAACGCTCTGCGCCAGCGCGTTGCTGGCCAGCTCGGCATTTTCGGCTGTGGGCGCCTTGACGACGGCGGTAATGCCTCTCTGGGGAAAGGCCTCGGACAATTGCAATTGACGCCGATGCCAGGGCAGGTCTTGCGAAATCAGCCCCTCGACATCGGTATTGATGGAGAATCTCGTGGCGGCGAACCAGGCGGCACCAAGCATCAGCAGGGTGCCGAGCGCAATGACTGTCCACCTGTAACGGGCGCAGAGCTCGACAAGTCGAACGATCGTGGAATTGATCATGGCAAAGAATTTCGCCCGTTACGCAAGAGCCGCGACACTGACGCGGGGAAATCCGCCAACGCGCGGGAAATCGTTCAGTTCCCGGTTGCAAACAGCCCAGGCCTGCAAATGGTTTCGTTAAAGATTAGTCATCGATCAGAAAGCCGCGATCGGATACCAATGCTGCCGGGTGCGCGATAGGGACCGCGCTCACGGGCTTTGATCTTGCAAAACATTAATCCGGCGCACAGGACCTCGTAATGTGCGATCACCAGTTCCAAGCGTTCAAGATACTTCCGTGACTCATTCTGGAGATGTCATCATGAACGATCAATCCAATACCCCATCTGCGCGAAAAATCATGAGGCCGCGCCGGATCGCCTTGCTGGCGTCCGTCGCCGGTCTCAGCATG
>Ga0116117_1000248_pt1 | contig 15232 bp, 10 predicted proteins | sample June2015DPH_11_1_FD_89790 | JGI IMG/M metagenome (GOLD analysis project Ga0116117, IMG submission 89790) | Peatland microbial communities from SPRUCE experiment site at the Marcell Experimental Forest, Minnesota, USA - June2015DPH_11_10 | ecosystem: Environmental > Terrestrial > Soil > Wetlands... | reverse complement strand
GGATCGATCACGCCGTCATCCCAAATCCGCGCAGTGGCGTAATAGGGGTTGCCCTGGGTTTCGAACTGCGCGCGGGTCGGCGCCCGAAACTCGTTCTCCTCCTCGATGCTCCAGCTGTCGCCCCGGGCTTCGATATTGTCGCGCCGCAGCTGGCTCAGCACCATCGCCGCCTGTTCCCCGCCCATGACCGAGATCTTCGCGTTCGGCCACATCCACAGGAAGCGTGGGCTATAGGCGCGCCCGCACATGCCGTAATTGCCGGCGCCATAGGAACCGCCGATCACTACCGTGAATTTCGGCACATTAGCCGTTGCTACTGCCGTGACCAGCTTGGCGCCATCGCGCGCGATGCCGCCGGCTTCATATTTCTTGCCGACCATGAAGCCGGTGATGTTCTGCAGGAACACCAGGGGAATTTGGCGCTGGCAGCACAGTTCGATGAAATGCGCGCCCTTCAGCGCGCTTTCGCTGAACAGGATCCCGTTGTTGGCGATGATGCCGACCGGATAGCCCCAGATATGGGCGAAGCCGCACACCAGGGTTTGGCCGTACAGCTTCTTGAATTCGTCGAACTCCGAACCGTCGACCAGCCGCGCAATGATGTCGCGCACGTCGAACGGCTTGCGCCCCTCCACCGGAACCACGCCATAGATTTCGTCTGCCGCAAACAGCGGCTCGCGCGGCTCCCGCATATTCAAGGCGGCGCGGATGGGCTGCCTCAACGTGGCCACGATGCGGCGCGCAATCCCAATCGCATGGCTGTCATTCTGCGCATAGTGATCGGTGACGCCAGACTGCCTCGAATGCACGTCGGCGCCACCCAGCTCCTCTGCCGTGACGACCTCTCCGGTGGCCGCCTTCACCAGCGGCGGTCCACCGAGAAAGATCGTGCCCTGGTTGCGAACAATGATGCTCTCGTCCGACATTGCCGGAACATAGGCGCCACCGGCCGTGCAGGAGCCCATCACGATCGCAATCTGGGGGATGCCGGCTGCGGACATTTGCGCCTGATTGTAGAAGATGCGGCCAAAATGCCGTTCGTCGGGGAAGATCTCGTCCTGCTGCGGCAGGAAGGCGCCGCCCGAATCCACCATGTAAACGCATGGCAGATGGTTCTGCCGCGCGATATCCTGGGCCCGAAGATGCTTCTTCACCGTCATCGGATAATAGGTGCCGCCTTTGATGGTCGCGTCGTTGGCGACGATCACGCACTCGCGCCCGGATATGCGCCCGACCCCGGTGACAATGCTGGCGCAATGCACGTCGCCGCCATAGAGGCCGTAGGCCGCCAGCGGCGACAGTTCGAGAAATGCCGTGCCGGGATCAATCAGCAGATCGACACGCTGCCTTGCCAGCATCTTGCCGCGGGAGGTGTGCCTGATACGCGAGGCTTCGCCGCCGCCGCCGGAGACGGAATCGAGCTTTTGCCTGAGCTCCGCGACCAGCGCCCGCATGCTTTCCGCGTTGCGGGCAAAATCGGACGAGGTGGGGTCGGTGGTGGAGTGAAGCGGCATGGCCTTCAGCGGTTTATTGTGCGTCGCAACTTGCGCAGCTGGGTGGTCATCATGGTGTCATTGCGACGCCGCCTCAGGCAACCCAGAACTTTCCGTGCTCAGGCAGATAGCAGGACAGACCCGCCCGCGATGCCAGCCTCAGTGGGTCCAGGGTTCGACACGCCGAAATGCAAAATTGTCGGCATAGGCGGCTTGCCGACGGATCGGCTCCTTCGGTTCACTTACCTGATAGGGTATGCCCTCGCGCTGGCAATAGGCCACGGCCTCTTCCTTGGTGTCGAATTGAATCGTGAGCTGCTGCTTCATGTCGCCGGATGAGGTCCAGCCCATCAGCGGTTCGATCGACTGCGGCTGCTCCGGTTCATAGTCGAGCTGCCATTCCCTGGTCTTGGCTTTCCCCGATTGCATCGCGTTTTTGGCAGGCTTGAAGATGCGTGCGGTCATGGATGATCGGGCCCCCGTGTGAAATGCGGCATTGCAGCGCGTGACGGAAACGGCATAGGATAGAGATACCTTTCGGGAATTTGAACGGTGATTCCGAGCCTAGGATGTTTCATTTTCCCGACCGGTATAGTCATTATGCTGCGCCGTGACAATCGCGCCGCCGTCTGGCTGGCCGCCTTGTCCCGCAGCTCGATCCTCTCGAAAGCGTCCCTTCGAAGCGGTCCCCATGAAAATCAACGCCACCCTACCTGAAAGAGGACGCGACCTCCGGCTCGACCTGTTTCGCGGGGTCGCCAACTGGGCGATTTTTCTGGATCATATTCCCGACAACGTCGTGAACTGGATCACCACGCGAAATTACGGCTTCAGCGACGCCGCGGATCTGTTCGTATTTATCTCGGGATATACCGCCTCTTTCGTCTACGCCCGGATGATGCTCGAACGCGGCTTCATCGTCGGCGCCACCCGCCTGACCAAGCGGGTCTGGCAGCTCTATGTCGCGCATATTATCCTGTTCGTCATCTACATCGTTTCGATCGGTTATGTCGCACAGCGTTACAGCGATCCCGAGATCATCAACGAGTTCAATGTCGCGGGCCTGGTCGACAGCGCCGTCGAAACGCTGCGTCAGGGCTTGCTGCTGAAGTTCAAGCCGGTCAATCTCGACGTGCTGCCGCTTTATATCGTGTTGATGGGGTTATTTCCGCCGGTGTTGTGGATCATGCTGCGGCGGCCCAACCTGACGATGCTGGCGTCGATCACGCTGTGGCTTCTGGCGCGGCAGTTCGACTGGAATTTGCGGGCCTATCCCGCCGGCACATGGTACTTCAACCCGTATTGCTGGCAGGTGCTGTTTGTGTTCGGCTCCTGGTGCGCGCTCGGCGGAGCCAGAAAGAATCTGTCGATCATCAATGCCCCCATCACCTTGTATTTCTGCATCGCTTATCTGATCTTCGCACTGGTCATGACGATGGCGGGCAGGTTTCCGGATTTCGGCGCGATGTTCCCGCACTGGCTCTATTCAACTTTCAATCCGAACGATAAAACCAATCTTGCGCCCTATCGTTTCCTGCATTTCGTGGTGATCGTGATTTTGGTCATCAGGTTTGTGCCCAAGGACTGGGCCGCCCTTCAGTGGAAGGTGTTCGATCCGCTCATCGTCTGCGGTCAGCAGTCGCTCGCGGTATTTTGCGTCGGCGTCTTCCTGTCCTTTGTCGGACATTTTGAATTGATGATGAGCTCGGGCTCGCTGTTTGCGCAGATTTTCGTCAGCGTGACGGGAATAGCGATCATGACCGTCGTCGCCTACTACATCTCCTGGTCGAAGCGGCAGGACAAGCCGCTTCCAAAGCCGCCGGCAGCGGCGGCGGCCAAAGCCGCCTGATGCTCGCTGCCCTAGCCGCGGGGCCTGGTGATCAACCTGCCGCGCGATGAAATCCCGCTCCACTCGGTGGACCAGCCGACTTCCGAGCCAGAGGCTCGCCCGATCCGGTCCGGGCTACGCTTTCCCTGCAGCGCAAAAATGGCGCGCTGAGGGTCGATGCATCGGACGATCCAGCTCTTGCCGGGCGCTTCAAACGGGCCCTCGAAGAGCTCGCCGCCGCCGGCCTTCACGCGTTCCACGGCCAGGTCGATATCCCTGACATTGAAATAATAGAGCCAGAATGGAACCGCCTCGATCGCACGTTTGGTGCACATGCTGCCGATCGTCTGCCCGCCGGCTTCGAACGCCATATTCCAATCCGTCGGATCGCTGTCGGCGTCGGCTCTCCGCCAGCCGAAAAGCTGGCCATAGAAATCAAGCGCTTGCTCCCGGTCGGCTGCGAGCAACTCATGCCAGCCCACGTGCCCCGGTTCGGCCGGATCGTCCGGCGGCTGTTGGCCAGGTTTCAGCCCCGTGACCAGCGCAAACGTGGCTGATTGCCGGTCGGCGACGATCGAAATGCGACCGATATTGCTGTTGGTCGGAGGAACGTAGACGGCTCCGCCAAGATGCTTGATCCGGTTGGCGGCAGCGTCGACGTCGTCGACGCCAACATAGCCAACCCACCTCGGCGTCGCGCCCATTTTTCTCGCCTCCTGCGGCAGATCCATGAGCCCGCACACCGGGGCATTTCCAGCGGTAAACAGGCTGTAGGCGAGATCGGGCGTTGAGGCGTCCTGCGCACCCCATCCCGCAACGCTGGAGTAAAAGGCCTTGGCAGCCGCCATGTCTGTCGTCAGCAGCTCGTACCAGCCAAAACGTCCGGGATAACAGACCATGTCAGTTTCTCCGTGCGACCAATCGATATTGCGACGCCGAATTAAGCCGCCCGGCTTCCCTCTCGATGCCGGATTAAAAGCCTAAGTGCTGGCCGGCCTCAAAGCAATTTTTGAGTCATTTGACTGGGTGACGAGCATGCATCGAGCCAGCAGCGCGTTCACGACGAGCGCCCGCGTTGGCGGGATTTGGATTGCGGATTTGTGTCTGAACGGCGGAACCTTATTCATAAACAAGTCGTTTCATGAACAGCCATTCATAGGAGTCGTTCATGAACGTGAAATCTTCGTATTGCGGGTGCCTGAGACAGATCATCCTGCCTGACCCGTCTTGCGTGCTGGATTCCGACAGCGTACTATCCGAGCCGGCTAGACTCTGAGCATCTTTAACTAGGTATGGAGGAGGCGAATATGTCACGGGCGAAGCAGGCTTCGAAACGTAAGCGTTCGGCGAAAGCAGTACCAGCGCTGGGCGCCGCCGGGCTGACTTTTTCTCTCGTCGGCGGGGCATCCGCGGCAGTGATGCCGACGCAGGATATACAGCGGACGCCGAATGTTGCACCGGCTCACGAGATCACACTCGGTGAAGAAGAAATCTCCGACGTCAGCCTGGCGACGTTCTATGTGTTCGACAAGGAGAACACCGGATCGCTTCGGGGCATGGTCCAGGAAGCCCGCGGCTGCCGCTGCGGTGGTGGCTGCCGAGGATGCAGAGGATGCCGCGGATGCGGCTGCCGCGGAGGTTGCGGTTGCGGTTGCGGAGTTGGCTGCGCAGGCTGCTGTCTTTCGTGGGGTGCTTGCCGCCTTTGCTAGAACAGACCTGCGTTCAGCTTCCGTTGACGCCAGCACGTGGTTCATGGCCGGGTTCGACGAGGTCGACCCGGCCAAACATTTGTTGCTAAAAGATGTTTGGCTTAGAATACGTGTTGCTTAAATGTTGCTCGATATATGTGTTCTTTGCAATGCTGTCCGCGTGCGCAGGCAGGCCCGCCACGGTGGCCGAGCGTGTTTCCGACCTTATCCGGGAATGCCGGCGCGCGAGCCGTTCCAGGGAAGTTCAGTGGTAGGAGAGTACGCCTTGCATCGGCGAACCGAAGTGGTGAGCAAGGCGGGCTCGCTGACATCATGACAGGCGAGCGCAGGATCAAAGTTGCGAGCCACCGCGACAACGTCCCGCGGTTTGCGCCGAATTTCACCGTCTATGTGCTGCCTCCCGACGTTGTCTGCCTTTATTCCGAAGACCGGAAGTTCTTTCTTCACGGCGAGCTCTATTGTGCGCTCGCCTCTGCGATCGGAGAAGGCGGCAAGAGCTTTCAGGATCTGGTTGCCGAGTTGGAACCGAAATTTCCGGCCGACAAAATCGAGGAAGCGCTCAAACGCCTGATCGAGCGCCGGCATCTGGTCCCGGCCTCGCAAGCTTCCGCTGGTGCCGTAGCCGGCTTTTGGGCAACCCTCGGCCTGCCGCCCGGGACTGCGGAGAAAACTCTCGGGAATTGTCGCGTGGGCATTCAGTCGATCGACGTGCAGGGCGCAACCGAACTCGGTGCTGCCCTGAGCGAGCTCGGCGTTCGCGTCGTCAAGCGCTCCCCGGACCTGACGGTCACGCTGGTGAGCGACTATCTCGAATCACGACTGACCGAATTGAACCGGCAGCGCGTAGCGGACCGAACGCGATGGCTGCTGGTCCAGCCCTCCGGCGCTTTCCCGCTGGTGGGTCCCGTGTTCGACCCCGGCCACGGCGCCTGCTGGACCTGCCTGTTCGATCGCATGATACGGAACCGGGAGGTCAAGGGGTTTCTCGACCGCGGCGCGGCGCGCGCTGTCGCCGTGTCACCTCTCGCGCGCAACATGGTCGGACAAGGCGCCATCCAGTTTGCCGCGGTCGAAATCGCCAAATCGATCGCCACCGACTTTCGCACCGAATTGCGCGATCACATCATCAGTCTCGACCTTTTGGGGGCGGCCGTCGTCAAGCATTACGTCGCAGCCCGACCGCAATGCCCGACTTGCGGCCGCAAGAAACTGCTCGACCCGCGCCGCGCGCCGGTGCCGATCGAACTGGCCGGCGGCGCCAAGCTCGTCATGACGAGCGGTGGATACCGGACCGTGTCGTCGCGGGCCACCGTGGCGCGTTTCCGCAAGCACGTCAGCCCTCTCACGGGGGTGGTCACGCGGCTCGAGCGGATCGAAGCCGATTTGCCCATGAACACCAACTATTATGCGGCGCACAATTTTTCGGCACCGGCCCAGAACGTCAATCAGCTGAGGGCGGGACTGAGCGGCGGCAGCTTCGGCAAGGGCAGCACCGCCGAGCAGGGCGAAGCCAGCGCGCTGATGGAGGCGATCGAGCGCTATTCGGGCATTTTTCAGGGCGACGAGATCAGGATGAAACGCCGGTTCACGGATTTCGCACCAGGCGATGCCATCCTGCCTAACGACGTCCTGCTTTTCAGCGACGCGCAATCGCGAGCGGATCAGACTTCGCACGACCACTCACACGAGACGCAGCCGGCCCCGCCTCCATTCGATCCATCAGCCAGGATCGAGTGGACACCGGTCTGGTCGCTGCGCGACCAGCGCTTCAAATACCTTCCAACCACCCAGTTGTATTTCTTCTACAGCGGTCCTGCCGCATTCCAGGCCGATTCCAACGGCTGCGCCGCCGGCAACACGCTCGAGGAAGCCATCGTCCAGGGATTTCTCGAGCTGGTGGAACGCGATTCGTATGCCATCTGGTGGTACAACCGCTTGCAACGGCCAGCACTGGATCTCGGCCAGTTCGACGATTCCTACGTCCGCGATCTGCAGACCCAGCTAGCCGAAACGGGCCGGCGGCTTTGGGTGCTCGATGTCACTAGCGATCTCGGCATTCCCTCCTTTGTGGCGATCTCGCACTGGATGCGGAACGGCCAGGAAAATATTGAATTTGGCTCTGGCGCGCATTTCGACCGCCGCATTGCCTTGCTGCGCGCGCTGACCGAGCTGAACCAGTTCCTGTCCATCGGCCTGATGGACGGCGGGACCGGCGAGAAACCGAGCCTCGACGGCACCAATCCGTTGCGCCTGCAGGACCATCCGTTTTTGACGCCCATCGACAATCCGACCGGACAGCCATGCTGCGGCCTCGATCTCGGCCGCATCGACAACACGCGCGAGCAGGTCAATGCTTGCGTTGCGATCGCAGGGCGCGCCGGCCTCGATTTTCTCGTCCTCGATCAGACGCGGCCCGACGTCGAGGTCCCGGTGGTCCGGGTCATCGTTCCCGGACTGCGGCATTTCTATCGCCGTTTCGCGCCAGGCCGACTTTACGATGTCCCGGTCAAACTCGGATGGCGAGAGCGGCCGCTCCCGGAAGGCGAACTCACTCCGTTCCTCCCCCATAGCTGAGGGTCATACCGGCTTGCGCGCTCCCGCAACAAAGAAGGGGCGGCGGATCGCTCCAGCCGTCCTTTCCGCCCGGATGGGCGGTCACATCATGCTCGAAGCGCAGGCCGACGGAAGTATTGTCGCCTGTTTCGATGGTCTTTCGGTCGGCCTGGGAAAGTTCAGCGCCGCTACGCTGGATCGCGCAAAGGTCCTGCGCACGGGTCTGGCACTCGCCTCGTTGGCGCCCGACGGCAGCGCCGTCGACCAGGAGATCGATCTGCTGGTCCGGCGCTTGGCCCGACGCGGTCTCCTGGAGTACCGGCTCGGGCCCGCGGACGGCAACGAGGACCAGGTTGTCATCGAACCGCAGGCTCCGGATTATTGGCCAAACATGCCCAGGCTCGGCGCCGACGAGGTTGTCGTGCTGTCGCGGTTTGCGTATCTGCGGCGTCGCGGCCACGAGATGGTGCTGGAATCTCCGCGTGCGGGAGCCCTGTTCCGGATCTGCGATCCCAAGGTCGCAGCCACCCTCGCTTTGCTGTCTACACCGCAAAAGATCACAAAGCTGCGGCGGCAGGAAGGGTTCCCGGGGGGCGAGCTTCTCGCCCTGCTGGTGGATTGCCAAATCCTGTTCAAGCCAGCCGCCGACAGCGGCACCGGTCTCCGTTCCGCCGAGGGCGACGACGACCTCGTGCTCTGGGATTTTCACGATCTTCTGTTCCACACCCGCAGCACCGAAGGCCGGCAGGCCAACCCGCTGGGCGGGATTTTTCCACATGCCGGCGTCCTGCCTCCGCTGCCCGCGGTACGGCCGCGCTGGCCCGGAAAAGAGATCGATCTTCTCGCGCGATCGGCCGCTTCTTTAGAGCTCCTCTCACCGGCGGCAAGGCTGCTGCATGAACGACATTCGACGCGCGAATTCGACGACCGGCATCCGATCACGCTCGCCGAACTTTCGCAGCTGCTCGATTTGAGCGCGCGTGTCCAGTCGAAATGGGTAAGCCCGCTCGACCCCGACGACGACGGCAGTCCTGTCATCGCTTACGCCGCCAGGCCTTATCCGTCTGCAGGCAGCGCTTACGAGCTCGAGCTCTATCTGGCCGTCGCCAATTGCCAGGGACTGGCACGCGGCTTCTATCATTACGACGCCGACCGACACGTGCTGGTGCCGATCGATGCGCGCGCCGACGTGCTTGAAGCGGTGCTCGTGTCAGCTCAATTCGCGATGGACGCACCAGCGCCGCCGCAGATCCTGATCACGATCGCGGCACGCTTTGGACGCGTTTCGTGGAAGTACAGCGCTATCGCATATGCGCTGATTTTAAAGGATGTCGGCGTATTGAGTCAAACGCTCTACATGATGGCAACCGATATGGGGCTGGGCGGATGCGCGATCGGCACGGTCGATATCGATCTGTTCGCGAAGATGACCGGCATCGAATTCCACGTCGAGGGCCCGGTCGGTCAATTCGCGATTGGCCGCGGCGCTCCGCCGGCAGCTTCCGGCTAGCCGAATGCACCATGCCGGGCACATCTCAAATGCGCCGGAGTTGATGCGGCCAGCGGACCTGTTCGACCGCCCGGGCCGCGCAGGGTCCGCAACAGGAATCCAGCCCGCGTCCGGCGGCGGCCTTGAAATCAACGTCTTTGCGTTCTTGAGAGGACGACAAGCAGGACCCCAAGATTTGCGTGATTCCCTTGGCCGGTGATTTTCCACGATCAACGGAATTATTGGGGCTGCACCGATGTTTTTTATCCTGATGGCGATCGGAAGACACAGGAGCGACCCTCGCAATGCCCACGGCTGCCCTCGTTTCGCTGGCCACCTCGGTCCCTCCCAACGTGTTCTTGCAGAAGGATGTCCTGGCCGCGGCGTGGGATGTATTCGGGCCACGCTTTCCGGAATTCTCGACGTTCTCCAGTCTCTTTGCCAATACCGGCATCATCAAGCGTCACGGCGTCAAACCATTCGAATGGTATCTTGAACCGCGCGGCTGGCCGGAACGTACCGAGGCCTTCCTCGAAGGGGCCGAGGCGCTATTCGTCGATGCTGCGCAGAAGGCGCTTTCGAGCGCGGATCTTGCCGGTGGCGATATCGACACCGTCGTGACCGTATCATCGACGGGCATCGCAACGCCGAGCCTCGAGGCGCGCGTCGCCCGTGCCATGGGTTTCCGATCCGACGTGATGCGCGTGCCGGTGTTCGGCCTCGGCTGTGCCGGCGGGGTTTCCGGCCTGTCGATCGCGGCGCGGCTGGCAAAGGCGCGACCGGGCACCAACGTGCTGCTGGTGGCGATCGAGCTGTGCTCGCTGGCGCTTCGTCACGACGAACTCACCAAGGCCAACATTGTCGCCATCAGCCTGTTCGGCGACGGCGCCGCCGCGATCATCCTGCGCGCCGGCGATGGCGGTGCGACCGAGATCGAGGATGCCGGCGAACATTTGTGGCCCGACACGCTCGGCATCATGGGCTGGAGCGTCGATCCGGAAGGGTTCGGCGTCATCTTCCAACGCACCATCCCCACTTTCGTCACCGACCATCTCAATCCCGCCGTGGTGCAGATTCTGGCGCGGATGCGGCTTTCGATGGCCGACATCGACCGCTTCATCTGCCATCCCGGCGGCACCAAGGTCATCGACGCGCTGGAAACCGCTTTCGCGCTCGGTCAGGGTACGCTCGACTGCGAACGGCAGGTGATCGCCGATTTCGGCAACATGTCGTCGCCCACGGTGCTGTTCGTGCTTGAGCAGGCTCGCGCCAAAGGGCTGCCAGCCCGCTCGCTGTTGACGGCGCTTGGACCGGGATTCACGGCGAGCTGCGTCGCGCTGCGGCACGCCGCGTGACCGCGGCGGAAATATTGCTGGCGGCGGTGACGCTGCAGCGCGCCGGCGAACTCGTGCTGGCGCGTCGCAACACCCAAAGGCTTTTGGCGCGCGGCGCGTTCGAGATCGCACCCGGGCATTACCCGCTGATCGTGGCCGTGCATTTGGCATGGCTGCTGTCGCTATGGCTGCTCGGACGCGATCATGCGTTGAACAGCGTCGCCTTGCTTTTCTATATCGGCTTGCAGGGTTTTCGTGGCTGGGTGATGTGGACGCTCGGCTCGCGCTGGACAACGCGGATCATTGTTCTGCCGGCAGAGCCTTTGGTGTCGAGCGGACCCTACCGGTTCCTGTCGCATCCCAACTATGTCGTGGTTGGCGCCGAGATCATCCTGCTTCCGCTGGTGCTAAAGCTGCCGCTCGTCGCCGCTGTCTTTACGATCCTCAACGCGTTGGTGCTCACGATCCGGATCCGGGCCGAAAACAGCGCGCTCGCCGCCTCTCGCGGGATCATCGTGCGGGATGCTCATGTCTGAGCTGGCCATCGCGCCGTGCGAGACGCGCGCCGCCACATGGCTGGGTTTCGTTCTGATGTGCCTCGGCATGTTCATGGCGATCCTTGACATCCAGGTGGTCGCGACGTCGCTGCCCACGATTCAGCATGCATTGTCGATATCGCGCGATGCCATGAGCTGGATCCAGACGGCGTATCTGATCGCCGAAATCATCGCCATTCCGCTGACCGGGTGGTTGACGCGCGTCCTGACGCTGCGCTGGCTGTTCGTCGGCGCGATCAGCCTCTTTGTCCTGGCCTCGATCGGCTGCGCTTTCAGCAACAGTTTCTCGATGCTGGTCAGCTTCCGTGTGCTGCAGGGGTTTGCCGGCGGCACGCTGATCCCCGCGGTTTTTTCCGCCGTCTTCCTGCTGTTTCCCATCCGTCTGCATCCGATCGCGACCACGATGGCCGGCATCATGGCGGTGCTGGCGCCGACCGTCGGGCCGGTGGCCGGTGGCTGGATCACCGAGACCTATTCCTGGCAGTGGCTGTTTCTGATCAACGTCGTGCCCGGCATCGTGGCGGCCGCCGCCACGCCCTTCCTGCTGCCGGCCGAGAAACCGGACTTCAGCAATTTGACTGCGTTCGATGCCTATGCGTTGATGCTGATGGCGACCTCGCTTTCAAGCCTGGAGATCGGGCTCAAGGAAGCGCCGCAATATGGCTGGCTTTCTCCCCTCTGCGCGGTGCTGTTCCTGCTCAGTGCAGTCGCCGCGACGGCCTTCGCCGTCCGAACGCTCAGGGCGCCGCATCCCCTGGTCGAGCTCTCAACGCTGAGCATCCGCTCGTTCACGGTCGGCTGCGCGCTCAGTTTCTGCCTTGGGATCGGACTGTTCGGGTCGGTCTATCTGATGCCGGTCTTTCTCGCTTATGTCCGGCGTCACGACGCGTTCGAAATCGGCACCATCATGCTTGTCACCGGCATGGCACAACTGATAGTGGCGCCGATTGCCGGCATGATGGAGAGCAGGTTCGATCCGCGCTGGTTATCGGCCGCGGGCTTCGGGCTGTTTGCGCTCGGTCTGGGTTACAGCGCCACCCAGAGCCGGGTTGCCGATTTCGACGAGATGTTCTGGCCGCAAGTGGTGCGCGGGGTGGCGATCATGTTCTGCCTGCTGCCGCCGACCCGGCTGGCGCTGGGCTGTTTGACGCCCGCGCGCGTGCCCGACGCCAGCGGCCTGTTCAATCTGATGCGCAACCTCGGCGGCGCGATCGGGATCGCGCTGATCGACACCATCCTATATGGGCGTACCGGAGCCCATGCCGAAGCGCTGCGCGACCGCCTGATCGCGGGCGACGTGTCGGCGGCGCGGGCGATCGGGCTTGACGTCGATTTGTTTCTGCATCGGCCGCCTGACGTGTCGGACGCCACCATCGAGGCCTATGTTCGTCCGATGGTGGAGAAGGCCGCGTTTGCGCTCAGCACGAACGAGGCCTGGGCCCTGCTCGCCGCCGCGGCGCTCGTCGGGCTGCTGCTGGTTCCGTTCGCGGGCCCAGCTCCCACGGGCATCGACGCGGAGCGCTGAATATCACCGCGTCTCGTCAAAATCGCGGAAGTATTTAAAGCTTTCGAAAACTTTAACAGATTACCTCGGGATGACCTGAGGATCTGTGATGTCGAACTATTCCGCTGCGATCACCGGTAGCCCGGCACTCGCGCGCGGGCCAGCGAACGCGTTTATTGTGATTGCGATGCTGTGCGCCGCGGTCGCACTGGCCTTGGCTGCGCCCGCTTACCGGACCGGCCTGTTCGACGCCATGTCGACCGACGACGCCATGCGGCTGACCGAAGTGAGAGACCTGATCGCCGGCCAAGGCTGGTTTGACCTGATGCAGCACCGGCTGGATCCGCCGGGCACCCTGATGCACTGGTCGCGCGTGGTCGACGCGCCACTGGCGGCGCTGATCCTGTTGCTGAGGCCACTTCTGGGAATGCAGGGGGCGGAAGCCACCACTCTGGTGCTGTGGCCGACGCTGCTATTCGGCGCGAGCCTTGTTCTGGTTGCCGCCATCGCCAAACGAATGAGTGATGGCGCGAATCTGCACGCGGTGCAGCTGGCCGCTATTATCCTCGCCGCGCTGTCCGTCCCGTCTCTGGTTCACTTCCGCGCCGGCGCCATCGATCACCACAATTTTCAGATCACGCTGCTGCTGGCCTTTCTGATGTTCGCAAGCCGAATCGAGCGCAGCCGTGTCGACGCTGCGCTTGCCGGCATCGCGGCAACGCTGTCGCTTGCGGTCGGACTGGAGATGCTGCCGGCGATCGCGACGGCCTGCGTCGCGATTGCAGGCCTGCTGGTCTGGCGCGGCAAGATCGTGTCACCTCAAATTTTTGCGTTCGGCGCGACATTGGCGGGTTCGTCGATGCTTCTCGCCGCAGCGCTTTTGCCCCCGCATTCGCTTCCCGCCCCGGTATGCGATGCCTTTGGAGGGCCATTTCTGCTGCTGATCGCAGGCGGCGGCCTCAGCCTGATGATAACAGCCGGTGTCGATGCCTGGCGATCCACGATGGCCGCGCGCGCCGCCGCGGCAGCGGCCAGCGGGCTGATCCTGCTTGCGGCCTTTTTCAATTTATTTCCGGGATGCCTGGCATCGCCCTATGCGGCGGTCGATCCGCTGGTGGTCTCGATCTGGCTCGACCATGTAGCCGAGACCATGTCCTTGCAAACCCTGCTGCAACTGGAGCCGCAGAAAATTCCCGGCTACTTTGGCTTCCCCGCGCTGACATTAGCACTGGCGGTGGCGACAATTTTCCGCAGCCCACCAGGTTGCCGATTTCCGCTGCTGATTGCCGCCGTCACCTTGGCGGCGCTGATCGGGATCAGCCTGTGGCAGATGCGCGGCGCGGCGGGCGCGACCATGGTGGCCGCGCCGATTTTTGCGGTCAGCCTTGCCATCCTGTGGCCCGCCTGTGCGCGGGGTCGAAAACTGCTGCTGCTGGCGCTAATCGCCTCGCCGGCGAGCTTTGTCGGCTATGGCCTCGCCGCCCGGCCCGTGATCGACCGGATGAGGCCGCACTGGACGATTGCGCCAGAGGATGCGGCCTCCTCCTGTCGGACCGTTTCCAGCGTAGCGCCGCTCGCAGGTCTGCCGCGCGGCCGCGTGATGGCGCCGATCGACCTCGGTCCGGCGATCCTGGCCGCCACCGAACACTCGATCTTTGCAGCCCCCTATCATCGCAACAATGACGGCAACCTCGCGATGCTGCGCGTCATGCTGGGGACGACTCGCGAGGCGCAGCAAATCCTGAGGGAACGGCAAGTCGACTACATCGTCCTGTGTCGCGGCAGTCTGGAACAGCTCGAGTTCAAACAGCTGGCGCCGGATGGCCTCGCCGCGGGCCTCGCCCGCGGCGAGATACCGGATTTTCTGCAGCCGCTCGACCTGGTTGGCGCCGCCAAGCTGGCAATCTGGCGCGTGCGACGGGCGGGCGCAGCGGGCTAATTTGTGTCGCCTTTACCCCCGATGATTGACTCACATCAATCGGCGCATACGCGATTACGCTATTTGTGTCCGGTAAATGCCGCGACGGGCGCATCAGGTTGACGCCAGGACCTGAATGCACTGGTCCCTGTTCAGAAAGATATGATCATGCCGACGCACTTTCATGCGATTGTCTGGATCGACCACTCGCAGGCCAAGGTTTTCCATGTTGGCCTGTCCGGCGAGGACGAGATGATCCTGCATCCACACCTGCCGACGCGACATCTTCACCACAAGGCCAACGCGATCGGCAGCGGTCATGCCGGGCTGGACAAGGAGTTCTTTGGCCAGGTGCTGAACGCAGTCAGCGATGCCGGCGAAATCCTCATCATCGGCCCGGCTGGCGCGAAGACCGAACTGGCCAAATACTTGCGCGAAAAACACCCGAAAATCGGCGATCATATTGTGGCGGTAGAAGCCTCCGACCATCCCAGCGACCGCGAAATCGTGGCCTATGCCAAGAAGTACTTCAAAATTGGACCCGGAGACCTGAGGCACCGGGCTTGATCGCACCCGCCGGATGGTCGAGCCGCAACCGGCAGTTTCGTTGATCCGCCTGCGTGACGGATTCGCCGTGTCACGGACAAGCCGGAATAAAACCGGCCGCCAGCTACGAGGCCCTCTTCGATAAACATTCATTAACCATTTCGATAAGCATTCATTAACCATAAGGGCAGAGGTTGTTCCCGGGGGCGGAAGCTGACCGGAATAAGCCCATGATCGGTATCGAAAGAGCTCTGCTCTTGCCCGTTGCATTCCTCTGCTTTCTGCTCGCCGCAGAGGCGGC
>Ga0116117_1000244_pt1 | contig 15434 bp, 12 predicted proteins | sample June2015DPH_11_1_FD_89790 | JGI IMG/M metagenome (GOLD analysis project Ga0116117, IMG submission 89790) | Peatland microbial communities from SPRUCE experiment site at the Marcell Experimental Forest, Minnesota, USA - June2015DPH_11_10 | ecosystem: Environmental > Terrestrial > Soil > Wetlands... | reverse complement strand
GACCGTGGGCTGAAACTGGATTGCCAGGGTGCAGGATGCGCCGGAGGCCAGCGTTGTATCCGGGCAGGTGTTGCCGCTGCCCAGGATATACCCAGTGGGAAGATCGGCGAGCGAATCCGCGAAGGTCAGTGCCGCGTTGCCGATGTTATCCAGGGTAACCGTCTGCTCTGCGGTAGCCGTGCCAACGTTCTCACTGCCAAAGCTCAGGCTCGGCGCGGCCTCGACGTCCACCTTGTAGATGCCCGGATAGTTGGCACTCTGGGTATTAATTACATTCAAAATGATGAGATTTCCGCTGTTATCGAGCACTACATCTTCGGGCGTCAATACTTCTACTGGAGTGCCGTTGACGGTCAGGCCTGTGATGAGCTTGGTGGGGGCATTAAACCCACCGCTTCCGTTCGGGGTCAGTTTGTAGATGAACCCTGCGTCTGCATTATTGTCATCGGAGACATAGAGATCGCCGGCGGGATCGAGCGCAATACCGTTGGGATCCACAAAGGCGGAGTTCACCACGGACTCGGTGTAACTGGTGCCGTTCCACGTTTCCTTATAAACCGTCCCTTGTACTCCGGTGTTGACAAAAACAGATACATACACGTTGCCGCTGCTATCCACGGCCACTGCGTAGTCGCTACTCCCGGCGCCCGTCGTTCCGGGTTTTCCGATCTGGGTGGTTGTGGAGCCCGTAATCTTGAAAAGGCCCCCGCCGAAATCGGCAACGTAGACATTCCCGCTTCCATCCACGGCCACCTCGTTGGGGCTGGCGAAGTCAGCGGTAACGCCGATGGTCTTCTTTCCAGAGAGAACTCCGCCTACGTACTCAACAACACTTGCTCCGCACGGAACGTTTTGAAAGTTTTCACCGGAAGCGGCTGAATTGGCTACATAGACATTTCCGCTGCCATCCACGGCCACGCCCCAAGGATTGCATAAATCATTTCCGTCGGTCTCCGCTGCGTCGATCGGGTCCGGTTGGGAGTAGCTGCCTCCCGAGTAGGGTATCTTGTACAGGATGTCCAACTGACTATCGGCAACCCAGACATTGCCGCTGCCGTCGACCGCAATACCTTCCGGTAGGTCCCATTCGGAAAAGGGGTTGGACGTGCTTGGCGGGAGGTTGACCGCTGGGGTCGCGGGACTTATCGATGTATTTGCATTTGCAGAGATGGCGCTATCGGTTCCCGGTGCAAAAATCAGCTGTGCGCCGCTTGCAGTGTCGAAAAGCGGATTGCCCCCAAGAGTCTTCCCGTCCAGGTCTTTCAACACCACCGCGCCTTTGCGGCCGCCTGCGAATTTCGGCGCGAACCTGACTCCCACCGTGCAACTGTCGCCAGCGGAGTAAGTGCGGTTCACTTCGCACGTGCCGTCGCCGGTGGCTTTGAAGTCAAGATCGCGCGCGCCCATGGTCAGCACGTCGATTTTGCCCAGCGTCGCCGGCCGCACAAAAGTAAACTTCACCGTCAGTGGAGCCCTAACCGCGCCTGTTTCAAGCACCCCAAATTCCCTGCGCTGTAACTCGCTCACCGCCGCCGCCGGTTCCTCCGTGGGCGTTGAGAGCAGCTGTGTCATGTCTCCCGCGTTGCGCTGAGTCGCCCCCGTCTGATGCCGGACTGCGCGGCGAGTCCCCCTCGTTGCGGACTCCTGCGCACTCGTCGGCAGGCAAGCAAAGGTTACGAGCAAGAGCGGAATCAGGGTGTTCATTCCGCCAAACCGCTGAGAAGAACGCTGAGTTGAGATGGAGGACAGACGAGCGAAAACGTGGGCGACCTGAAAATGCATGGGCAAGCATCCTTTGAGAATCGGCTCATGTGTTGCGATTCATCCTGCAAGGGGAATTGAAGCGTTGGCGTTTGACCAGCTGAATGGTGGAGGTCTTTCGCCGGCTACGATTATCTGTGGGGAAGCCATTGAGCGAACTGCACTCCCGGCAGACTCTGCCCCGGGGTGTGCAGCGTGTTAACCTGCCTGTCACACAGCTATTGTTCAAACAAATGGGGAAAGCAATTGGGGTTCCCAAGGAGCCTTCGCTCGTTGAGAGGCGGTACAGAGTCCACGCAAAGGTGTCTGAAAGACTACTGCAAATGGGGAGATGGAACTCGCCTCGCAGCTACTGAATCAAACCCAGTTACCACTTACACCCTAACGAACCGTAATGTTCAATGGACGAACATACAGTCAGTATTCGCAGACAATAGATGCTGGAGCTCTGCGGCGTCTATACATCTTCAGTGGCATAAATTGGCGGGTTTCGCGGTATGGACTGCGCCCTGGAATACAAGAAGTTAGGACGGAAACAGGACGGTGCGCCGTCATCGGAGAAGAACCAGTTCCCGACTGAGCCTTTTGTATTGAATGCAGCATCCAGGAAATCGAGGTTGTTCGAGCCGCCAGGAGCAACCGCAGAAGCTCCGAATCGATTCTCGTCCCCGCCGCACCCTGCGTGAAGCCTTTCGTTTCCGAGGCCATGTTGCCTGCCGTTGACCCTGCAGTATACCCGGAAACTGAGGTCATGGCTGGGTATGCAATCGGAGTGCTGTTCAAAGGGGCCGAGAACGAGCTGTTATTGAACCAGGTATCTGAACCGTTGCCATGATCGGATCGATGTTTCTGCATTAGATACCCATGAATCAGGCAATCCAAAGGTATTTACGCCGTTACCGCCATACGTTGTGCCGATCAGGTTAAACAGCGTTTCGTTCTGCGAGATTGACATCCGTTGTCCATTGCACGAGGCGAAGTCCACTGACGCAAAATTCCAGCCTCCCATGCGTATTTCGCCTATAAACGGCTGAGCCACCGTCTTTCTCCTGTTCGACACGAGGTGCGAAGTACGAATGAGCGCTCGATGAGTGCATTTGAGCGCTAGACAAAGGGCAAGAAGACAATTCCTAATGCGAACTCAGTTAACCGCTGCCAAACACTGTTTCAGGAATTGACTTCGCCGGTCTGATTCCGCCGGAGGCGTTGACACAGTCTTCTCGAACTCTGCCTGATTGATGCATTTACATGAGGTCTCAGGCTAAGAAAATGCCAGTGCTACTCGCCAACGAAGAAGTGTGGGGAGTTGAAGCGGAATCCCGATGACAGATAGTAACGACCGGCTACGGTAGTGTCGATAGAGATAAAGGCAGAAACTATCGCCCGAGGTGGGCTACGATTATTCTTTGATTTCACCAGAGTAGGAAGGCACCTGCTCAGCCTGCAGAGGTGGGTTTTACGCTGCGCTGGCACGCTGTATTGGAACCAATTGTGGGCGCTGCAGGATTCGAACCTGCGACTTCCACCGTGTGAAAAGATGCTCAGGGGTAGCTGGACGCTGATTATAAAATGGTTATAAGTCGGTGCAATGGTCAAAAAACGGCCCTTTTGGCGCTGTTTGCTACCAAATTGCTACCAAGATTTTCAACCATCAAAACCGTGGGCTATCGGGCTGGTCGTGGGGGACCAGCCCAAATCTCTTTCCGTTTTTTGCCGCACATCTCCAAAAGGCATCATAGCACAGAGTTCTCCCAGGTAGTTGTTCTACACTCCGCGTGCTACAGGTCCAGCAGTTGGCTCACATTCTTCGTGGAGACAAGAGATATATCTGATCAGTCCACATACATGCCATAAATGCCTGGAAGGCGCGAGAAAGTCTCTTCAATCTTATCGGCGGGAACAGAATGAACATAAAAGTGTGCCTTAGCAAGCAGCCCCGGTTGATTATACTTAGCATACTCTGCGACAGGAATCACAAATGCGTCGACGTTTGCAATTCTTGACAAAGCCCAGGCAGGATATCGACTCTTATACACAGTTAACCAAACTGCTCTGGGGCCAAGCTGTCTGGCTGCGCTCAATTCCGACAGTCGATAAATCTGGATAATCAAATGCGGTAGAATGTCGCCACTGTTTTGTCGAAGATACTCAAGGAGACGTAGATTGCTATCTTTCGTATCCGTGACCACAAGTGCGTCGGGATGGTTTCGTAGCCATTCGTGCAAATCATCAAAGCTTAATTGATGCAGCCCGTCTCGGCGTCTACCCTTTACAAATTCATCATAACTGGAAACGTGTGGCTTCGTGCCGAACTGAGAAGAAGCTAGATTCCAATCGTGGACAATGACCAGACGGTTGTCGGTCGTCCAATGAAAATCTAGCTCAAAAACTCGATAGCCTTTGGCATAATGCAGATCCAATGCTTCACGAGAGTTTGTGTAGGTGATGCCTTGAACTGCACCCCCAGCATGTGCAACCAGTTTTGCTTCGACAGGAGGTGGAATGAGCGCGTTAGTCTGCCCATAAAGGCACAAGTCAAACAGTGCTAACAGATTTCCTTTGACCAAGTTCCTGAAATGAATAGCGATGGCGACAAATATAAGAAGAAGGAAAATTCGGAAAGCGTGTGAGTAGAACCTCGTCTTTGTCATTATCAGATAATCTCAAGAACAGTCACCACAGAGTCTTAAAAAAGTCATTCTAGTACAGTCAGTTGACTGACGGACCAAAAAAAACGGAAAATGGGAAATGTCGGAAGTGCGGCCTAGGCCAAGACTCTATGAAAATGATTTCGCAACGCTTCCGAATACTGACGGAAACGATTTGAGCATGTAAATTGACTTTCTTTTGCCGCTTTTTATGTGATAGTCGCCAATATTTCTTTCACCAATGACATGCCACTGGCTCAGCATACCCCCATCCGATGGTTTTGCTGGGAGTGTGTGGGGGTGCTCGCTCTTTTGTGCCGCAAACTCTTCACGCGTCTTTTGCTTCCGCTGGTTGTTTCTGCGGACTTGACCAGTTCTGTGAGCGAAACCTAATCCGTCTCACCGGCAGAGTGCTTGACAAAGGATGTGTCTTACGAGAGTTCTCCGATTCAGGGCTTCTGGTAGTGGCTTCCATCGAAGTCCTCATTCTATTAGCCAACTCAATTGCAGCATTTCCAGTCTAGGCGATTCTCGGAGCTATGCGGGAGCACGATAGGTTCACGAAAGGTTTTCGTCTGGTAGTGGGCGCAAACTCAATATTCTTCCGCCTTGCTGAAACGCACCCCTACGCGTTCTCGCACAGAGATTCCATGTCCGATGTACAACACTATCAATGATATTCGTCTAACATTCTGAGCAGGCCAATCGTAGAAATCTAAGATTCTGAAGTGGAAAGAGAGATAAATATATTGCCGCTAATTATCTCAACTTTCTTCGGGAGTTGTAGGCGATTACTCTGTGCGCAGTGGCTTCTGATTGTAGCTTTCTACGCAATATTCGCCAATATTCCCTTCTGGGTTGCCAGCCACTGGCTGTTGTTGCTGCCCCTCGGATGGTTTTGCGCGGAATATGCCTTGGTTGGCCTGCTCGCACTTTTTGCGCCACGAATCCTATCCGCTGCCTTGCTCCTTTTTGTCATTGCTGCGGACCTGACTAGCGCGGTAAGCAAGACCTATTACCTTGCACCCACGGAATGCCTAGTGAATATTGGTTCATTACACGAGTTTCCAGGCGCTCGGTTGCTGGTCGTGGCCGCTATCGTCGTCCTCGTTCTGCTAATTACTTCAATTGCAGCATTCTTTCCGGTCGAGGCAATTCGCAGAACCTACCGATCACGTACTGCCGCGTGTCTCGTTGCTCTCGCCGTTCTGGCTGTTTCCGCGGACTGCATAGCCGTAGTTCGCGAAACAGGACACATACCAAACCCCTTCGGAATGGAAAGGTTAAGCGATGCGAACAAATTTAGCGACTTCAAGAACCTGTGGATTTGTCGTTATCCCGCGATTCGATTGGTGCTTAATGAGAGGCTTTTGGGCGGTAAGAGCAATGCCATGAGCGTTTTTCAGACAGATCGCTCTCCAGTTCAGAGTGCAGCGGCCTTGGCCGTCCGTTATGCGAGCCTTGCCGCAGGCAGGGGTACTCAGAAAATGCCTAACGTGGTCCTCATTTTGGTAGAATCCTGGGGACTTGGCTTGGACTCATCCATCCGCAGCTCGTTGGTCGGGCCCTACGCACAGCCGGGCCTGCTCGCCCGTTATAAAGTCTTGCAGGGATCAGTACCCTTTTATGGATCCACAGTTGCCGGAGAGGCGCGGGAGTTATGCGGTAACAAGATAGGTTTTCACATTCTGAACATCTCTGCGCAAGAATCGCAAGACTGTCTTCCTGACCTATTCGTCTCTCTGGGCTATCATAGCCTCGCGCTGCACGGCATGGACGGCCGCATGTTCAACAGGCTGACCTGGTATAGCCGTATCGGCTTTCAGGAGCAATGGTTCAGAGATCAATTTCGACAAGAAGGGTTGCCGGACTGCGTGGGTGCATTTGTTGGGATCTGTGACGCGGACATTGCCGAGTGGATTGGACGCCGTCTGGGAAAGGAGGATGCTACCCCAGATTTTATACACTGGACGACGCTGAACTCTCACCTTCCTGTTCCGATTCCATCAGGACTTCCGGCTGGAGCTTCGTGCTCACTGACATCACTGCTTGCACAACAGTCGGCACTATGCTCCTGGTATCAGCTCGTTTCTAATGTTCATGTTTCCGTGTCTAAGATGGCCATGAGCCACTTGGCTCGTCAGACTGTTTTTGTCATCGTCGGGGACCACGCTCCTCCCTTTGCCAATCCCGCATTGCGCCGTCAATTTTCAAACACTGAAGTTCCTTATGTCGTACTTATACCCCGCCTTGGAAACTGCATCGCGGACAGGTGAATCGTGATTGATGGGTTGCCGCGAACCTAAGCCACGGCCACCACAGGTCCTTTGCGGGTTGATCTGCACGGTCTTTGTACCAGCGAGATCGTTAGGGCAAATCGCGCCGAGTATCATAAGATGAGCCTCGTACAGTAAGAGAAAACATTGATGGCGGCTATTCTAAATGTCGGTCGGTATATCATCTTTCCACCTCTTAAACGCAGCTTTCAGCGAGCTGAGATCATTCCGGGGACAAAACGCGCCCAAAAATTCTCCCCTATTGTGTATAACCTTTACTAACTTCAAGGTTGCATTAACGGATGCGGCAACAAACGATCTCAATATTGGAATCCGTGGTTGTCCCGCTCTGTTCGTATTCGTAAATTGCCTGATCCATTACAGTGACGGCCTTCTGCCTACTATGCCCTTCGTCTTCATCAACTACACAGGTCGCTTTAGCGTTCCAGCTGCTCCTTAGCGAAAGGTGGCGCTCACAATGGAGAGACTAACATGGGCAAATCTAGAGAGAAGTTGAGATATAGGCTGCAGACTGACTCGTGCAGCCCTTATCCCGTCGAAAAGACCTGACCACTACATGGATGAGGATGGAGTTCACTTGAAACATGTTTGCGATTCAGGCTTACTTTCCGAATTCGGGAGAGCTGTTGCGAAGATATCGCAGATTCTTAAAGGACAATGGGATTTACTTATTTGCCTGACGCTTTATCAACTCCATCACTTGTGCGTTTCAGAGTAGTTTAATAGCTAGGAAGCTTTGCGTCCATAAGATAATGATCGGCCCACATGCCTATATCCGAGGCCTGTCATCAATTGAAATGGGGGAGGAATTCGCAGCAGGAGACGAGCTCTGGCTGGAAGCGGTTACAAAGTACAATGATCAGTTCTTTCATCCCCGCATAGCCATTGGAAAGTGCGTTCACTTAAGCCACTTTGTTCATATTGCTGCGACAAACTATATCGAGATTGAAGATGATGTGCTGATCGGGAGCAAAGTGGTCATCACGGATCACAATCATGGTCAGTATTCACGTTTGCACACCTCTTCACATATTGCGCCAGCGTTTCGCCCCCCCCTTGATCATGATCGTAGAGTTACAATTGGACGGAACGTCTGGCTAGCGGAAGGAGTTAGAGTATTGCAGAAGCCATCATTAGAGAAGGCACTGTGATCGGTGCCAACTCGGTGGTGCACGGGGCCATTCCGCCCTTTACAATAGCTTCTGGCGTTCGAGCGAAGGTGACTAGTACCTATAAGCTTAGAGATCAACGAATGAGTACGAATCTATTGATGCCACCCTGGGTTCATGACTGGGAGCGCAGTCGAGCACTCTTCAAATCTGCGATAGGTACGCGGGGAAGAAGGCAGGAATACGGTTAGGATTCAGGTGCTGTGGCGTCCTCGTATTCAATACTGATTACACGACTTGACAGGTGACTGGAATTTCACGATACACTAACGAAGTTGAACTGATCGATGCGATACGTAAAGTTGATCTGATTAGCTATATTTCTATGCAGCCGGGCTTATTGCAGTGCCGGCCGCTTTTGATGCTGCGTTCAGCCTCTTAGCATTCCATTTTGGATGAGTATGGCCGTTTCTTAGCAGAATGTGACAGGCATTTGGCACACTCGATGCCAGTGACAATTGGAGCTGCCACTCTCCTCAGAGTCTTCAAACGACTTTCATCAGCTATTCTTATATACTCAATTCTTGAAATTAAATGCTTCGCAAAGTCACAATGTAATCGTCGAGAGGTGATATGCATTTCATCAGAGACGGGCTGGGCGGTAAGTTGCTATGATCAGGAGAATCATTTTGGCCTTTCCAATTATGATCTTTGTGCTGATTAGGCAGATATATGTCAATCTCTTTGGCGTGAACAAAGACATTTTGTCTGCTTTATTGGTGGCAAGTCTAACGGGCCTAAGCGTGCTTGCCTTCTCTAAGAGGCTCCGTGCGCAGAGAAGCGATCTGCTACTTGTTGATGCCATTACCTTGGCCCAATTCTTCCTCGCCGCCATTGTCATTGTGGGATATATGGGTGCGTCACTAATTCATACAGCTGAAGTAGCATCGTCGCTCTATTACTATTGCCTGGCTCCCTTTCTGATCTATTCTGGATATTTTCTGTGCCGCTTTCGGAAAACAACACTCCAGGCGGCGCTTATCGCTGCAGGTCTAGCGTATCTGGTCACATTCTGGGCGGCACTATATCAGGTCCTAGAAGTAAATTTTTGGCTCTTTCAGTCTGATTGGTTGTTAGAAAGAAATTTCCTGGGAATCGGTCGTGCGACAGGGATGTACGGAACACAGATAGATTACGGTTGCCTTTCTTTCATGACGTTCTGCGTGGCCTATTATATCAATATACGGCGGCATAACTGGTTTGCTAAACTGATAGCTCTGACGGCTGTGCTTGGTGCAATATCTTCAATGAGCCGTGTCTGGATGGCTGGGATCCTGGGAGTATTCGTGATTGACTTCATCTTTCGCCAGTCGTGGAAGCATCGGGTTGCAATTGCGTTGGCGATTGCTGTTTTAACATTGGTCCTACATCCCATCGCAAGTGAACTTGGGATTACTTCGATAGTTGCGAGTGAAGACGAAGACACTCAAACCTCGAATTACAACCGCATCGAATACTTCTCCCAACTGCAGCAATGGCTGCTCCACGACTACCCACTAGTGGGCACTGGTCCCGGCACGCAGAATGGCCCTGATACTGAGGGGCAGAAGTTTGTCGGCGACTTTCTCTGGCTAGGGTATATGGTCGATTTCGGAGCATTAACAGGGGTGGTACTTGTGCTCTTGAGAATTGTACTTCTGATTTATCTAGCGGCCAGAAGTTATCGATCGCATGTGAATCCGAGTCTTCGCTGGGTAACCTCGGCTCTATGCATCTCGTTCATTTTTGCCTCAATCGTCGATTCAGCTTATGCGCATCCGGTTACAATCTCTGTTTTTTACATAATTGCAGGAGTGTTCCTGTACTGTGACCAACCAAATGGGCCGGCTCGATCCGATTCCAGAGAGTCGAGCAGGGCTTTAAGTAGACCTTCTATGGCGTGCCATGATCCCATTTGAGGCGTAAAGTGCGATACATTATCTGAGATGAAGGTAGGTTCTCCAGGGTCGATTGGCCATGGAACTGTCGGCTTATGGAAAGCACAGGAAGATGACGATACTGCTTTTCCACCTTTCTTACGGACCTTGGAAATCGTTGATGATTTTTCATTCCCGTCGCTATAACTACGAGAGGAATGAATATCTTTCAAGACCAGATTGTTGGGACATACGTTTTCTGAGTGCAACATCACTGACGCCAAGCAGTTCATACCACAATATGTAATTGTGGGAGGATCTTATGAGAAAAGTACTCGCAGATGCTTCTGTAGAAAGCGATCTTATTTCAATAGCACTTTGCACATACAACGGATCGCGTTTTCTCGGAGAACTGTTGGCAAGTATTGCAGCCCAGACCACAAAGCCGGCGGAACTAATAGTATGCGACGACGGATCACAGGATCACACCATTGCAATACTCGCAGATTTCGCCAAAGAGGTAGAGTTTCCAGTACGGGTATACAAGAATGACAAGAATCTCGGCTCCACAAAGAATTTCGAAAAGGCGATCAACTTATGTTGCGGAGAATTTATTGCGCTATCAGATCAAGATGATTGGTGGGTCCCAACAAAACTTGAAACATTGTTGGGTGCGCTAAAGCAGCATTCTGCCGGCGGCGCATTCTCTGATGGCGAACTTATGGAGGAGAACTCCAAACCGACCGGCAAGACTTTATGGAGCGCCAACCGCTTTGGCAAAGAGGTTGCGGAGTTCAATACAGGTTCAAGAGACGTGGCTGCCTCCGTGCTACTGAAGCAATACGTTGTAACAGGGGCCACCCTGATGTTTCGTTCTGACTTACGTCAAACATTTGCTCCGGTGCCGCTTGAATGGGTGCATGATGGGTGGATTGCTTGGATGATTGTTCTGCATTCACGTCTAATCGCAGTCTCTGAGCCGCTCATTCGCTACCGCGTTCATAGCGCACAGCAATTAGGTGTCACAGACTGGTCGATGGAGGCTAGGTTGCGTCGCGCGAAGGATCGAGGCAAGGAGGACTATCGACAAATTGAGAAGCAGTTTAGAGTGCTTCTTAGTTATGCCCAATCCCACACGAATGTGTGTGACTCTACGCTTTGCCACAGGATTGAGGCGAAGTGCAGGCATTCACAATTTCGCTCTGAACTATCGGATAGCCTCATCAAGAGGTGGTTCGAAATAGCGACTAGATCCTCCGCCTATAAGCTATATGCTCAGGGATGGTTGAGCATGATAAAGGATGCCGTGACGTAATATGAGGATGCTAACTGGAGCAATTTGCAGCGTTTCGTATCGAGGTTGTCCGATTATCGCACTGACAGAATAAGGTTGTTGCAGTTGACTAGCCCCCGTGCTTTGCAGCCCGAGGCGACTGGAGCGTCTCGGTCAAGGCTTGGAGGAGAATGTAACTCGACGCCGCCTTAGTCGAGAGGGTCGAGATACGGAATGCGCTCTTCGCCCTCTACATTTCCACAGCTCAGTGCGAAGTTGAAGCCAATAGGAATCCTGCGGCGGGAATCTTGTGGTATCCATTGCGTGCTCTTGCCGGAGCGATCTCGCGGATACGCATCTGCAATTCAATCTGGGGATCGAGGGAACTTCGACGGCGGTATGATACGCACAGAACAGGGCAGTCACCTCGTTCGCTTACCAGGAACGATTCCGAAAGCTGTTTCAGCGTGTTCTCGCCTCGAACGTAGGCCAGCAGAAAGTTATGACGCAGGTAGTCCGAATTAAGGTGTGCCATCGACTGAGTCGTCGCAGACTCTTGTCAAATGCAGTCTAAACCATTACGAAGAACGTCCTAAAACACCCCGCGGATAAAGCGAGGAAAACGCACAAGCTGATAATATGAATTGTCGCGTGATTTGGATGTAGTCGTGCAACTCTCCAAATGTGCCAGTGTCACTGCTCCAGAATGTTCCCAGTATCTCGCCAGTCAAGGAATCGAATTGTAAGGAATAGGTCAAGATATGGTTACAATCAGCATAGTCAATTACCGATCTCACCAAGTTACGGAAGGATGTATCAGAGAATTGTCGGCAAGCTTGCGCAGCTTGCAATATCGTATTCTGGTTCGGGACAACTCGGAAGCTTCTGAGATAGAATCTTTGCAGAAGTCTATTTCCCATCTGGGGGCTCCGGTCTTGTACTTTTCTTCACCCGAGAACCCTGGATTCGGCAGTGGACATAATTTGAACTTTTGGGAAGTGGAGCACGGCGCTCAGGATGTCTTTTTGATACTGAATCCGGATATCAGCCTTCCCGACACCGAGGCGATTCCAAAAATGCTCGAGCATTGTACGGGCATGAGGATCGTCTCCTGTGTGATCGAAACAGCGGCGAACGGGAAAGTGTGGTTTTCTGGGGGATTCTTTGGAAAAGTGACCGGGGAGCCGACCGTGAGCCGGGCCCGCTTTTCCGAGCCGCTACGGCGAACGGAATTCGTAACCGGTTGCTGCCTAATGATTTCTACTGCGCTTTTCCGCAGCCTCGACGGTTTCGATGAAAGTTATTTCATGTATTCGGAAGATGTGGATCTGTCTCTTCGAGCCAGAGAGCTTGGCGCCGACATGGTGGTCGTAAATCGACGTATCCTGCACAGTATTGGTTCTGGAGAAAGGGGCAGCTATTCCGACTTGTACCTATATGAAGGAACCAAGAACCGGCTTCGCTGTCTTCGCCAACACAAACATGGTATATATCCGATCGGCTTGGCTTATATGTTGTTGAAATACAGTGTCATACGCTCGCTACAATTGGCAATCCGATCACGGCATCCAGTGAGGCAGGTTAAAGCAGTGTGGCGCGGAATCTTCGATGGAGTACTCAAGTGACAATAAGATGAAGGAAGCATCGATGCAACATTTGAATGGCAATACAACTGAAGCCATCATCAGGACGCCACCGATTAGACGAATTCTGATGATTATTCCTTACGCTCCCAATCCGGTTCGGGTCCGTACATTCGAAGGAATTGCACAGCTTGTCCAACACAGCGAAGTGGACATTCTCTGTCTAGATGATGGAAGCCCGATCAAGTTGCCCGATGGAGTAAGGGATTTAAAGATAATATCAAATTCTTCAAAGCTGAGACGCCTCTTTCGAGTCATTTATGGGCTGGCGCGTGGTATTCCAGCAGGTTATGAGTTTTACAATTCAATGCGACTACCGGACGTACTTGCCGGAATCGACCTTAGCCAATATGACATTATTTATGTAGAAAGGTTACCTTTACATCTGTTGGGGCTAAGACACCCTCGAATCATCTTTGACGCAGTGGACTGCTGGTCAAATACAACTCGGGTCATGGCCAAACATATCACCGGCTATCGGCGCATCCTCTACGCGCTGGATAGCATGCTAACACTGCGGCACGAGGTCGCTGCCTGTAACTCAGCAAACATCGTTCTAGTCTCGGCTGAGCGTGAAGCCGCACATCTGCGGGAGTTAGGTGTGACCGCGATGATTCAAATACACTTGCACAGCCGTCAGTGCTTTGCCCCACTTCGCGTACTCCAGGAACGCGAACGGTTGGTAGTATCGTTTCACGGAAAACTCTCTTACGTAGCCAATGAGATGGCGCTTTGCACTTTGAACCGCGATGTTGCAGTTCGTTTGGATGCCAGTCGATTTGACTTACGGATTATCGGGAAATGCCCCCCAGCATTTCGTTCCAAATTCAAGAACCTGAAGTTCACAGGCTATGTGGAATCCATCTCCGAAGCTCTTCAGGACTCCGATTTGAGCGTATTTCCTCTTGTCATCAGCGTCGGTTTTCCGAATAAAGCTATGGAGTCCTTGGCAGCAGGCGTGCCATTTATTGGAACACACGAAGTAGTCGAGGGCCTTCCACCTATGCCGGAGTTACTGGAACAAGGCGTCTATATAAGAGAGTTAAGCGAGTTTTCCGCGGAGATTGAACGATTTAGTCAATTAAGCCTAACCGATCGACAGAGAATTGCGGAAAAGTGCCGAGCGTATGTTAGCGCTTTGTACAATTCGCCCTCGCAAAACACGCAATGGCAGCAATTGTTGGGAATACTGACAGGGGAGAAGGTATCCGAGGCAGATCCTATCACATCCCAACGATGAGATTATTGCTTGCTCCGTGATTACGATGGCTTTGCCATCCAATGTATTATGTTTATTATAGCCGCGCAGACTTAATCCACATTTTCAGGGATGAGCCTTAAGTCCGCGGTCAAAGCAGCCTCAGACTACTGCATCTGCGTGCCACCAGAGGAGACACCGCGCATCCAGGAAGCTCGTATCATGATCGGCCACATTCTGTGCGAGATTGCAGAAACGTCACTATTTCCCGTCGAGTAACGGGCTGTGAGAAGAGCTGGCAATCGGCGAGCCTAGCGCCGGAGAAAGCCTGGCGGGTGGCGGATTGCAAGAGGGCAGGCAAGTTTCCAAGAAATAGGGGGCAGCATGTCGAAATTTAATAAGCGACCAAAATACAAGAATCCCGTCATCCGAGAACACGACAATCTTCGGGCGCACGGTTTTCTTGCCGAGGTAGTTCTGCGCATTTGTTATAAAGTCGGTGGAATTTTTCGCGGGAAACGTTTGGAACGGTTTCAGCAGCTCTTCCCGATTTCGGAGTATCCCGAATTGCTAGATGTGGGCGGAACATTTTCATTTTGGGCCGGGACGAGCCGCAAAGTGACGATTGTCAATCCTTTGGCACCCCCGTCTCAGGAGGGAAACGTTACCAGTGTCCCGGGTGACGGAAGGGATCTCCCGTTTCCCGACAAGGCCTTCGGACTCGTGTTCTCAAACTCCGCCATCGAGCACATGTCTCACGAAGATATGCGCCGATTCGCCGCAGAGCTTTCCCGTGTCGGGGTAGGCCTTTATTGCCAGACACCAAATCTATGGTTCCCGTATGATACCCACTACATCGCTTTCTTCTTCCATTGGTGGCCTGGAATGCTGCGTAACTACTTTGTGGCCAGGTATCTCACTGGATGGGGGTGGGTATACAGACCGGATAGGAAGGCTGTTGAAGATTGGGCAAATGCCGTTCAGCTGATGGGCGAAAGAGAGTTCCGATCTCTGTTCCCCGACTGCGTGATTGAGCGGGAGAAGTTTCTCGGAATGACGAAGTCGTTTGTGGCGATTCGGCATGTCCCCGACCGCAATGAGATCCTTAGCAGCAAAGCCCGCAAGCAAATGCATCTCGCATCTCGATGAGCTACGTTCCTCCCGGTGGCCTGCCGGATCTGTTGTACCAGCGAGATTGCTAGTGTAGCGCGACGGGTGATAGATATGACTCGTGGTAGTAGTCGGGGGTGTGGAAAAGTGGGAAGCGTTGTTTGCTTTCCACTTTTCCATGCCACTGGGAAGCTTCGGTCAACTATGCAGCCGGCGCCAGCGCCGGATAGCCTAGCGATGAGTGAGGCCTAACGGTCTTATAGTGGACGCCGCCGAATCTGTGTTTCTCCATTGCGCATGCCGCGCAATGGGCTCCCAATATCGGTCCTCTAATTTCTGCTTCACAAGTCGTCAACTTGTAAGCGTTTGGTCTTTCCCTATTGACGTGTGATGGTTAGATTTGGTCAGGTGCTGAAGGCTCGATGAGCTTACATTTTGTCGAATAGGTTTGTTTGGCGCTGGTGTTTGTTCTTGGGTGT
>Ga0116117_1000242_pt1 | contig 15528 bp, 20 predicted proteins | sample June2015DPH_11_1_FD_89790 | JGI IMG/M metagenome (GOLD analysis project Ga0116117, IMG submission 89790) | Peatland microbial communities from SPRUCE experiment site at the Marcell Experimental Forest, Minnesota, USA - June2015DPH_11_10 | ecosystem: Environmental > Terrestrial > Soil > Wetlands... | reverse complement strand
GTCCGCGCGATCCGCCGATGTTAATCGGCTTGCCGGTCACTACCGCAGTCACCGTCTGCCGCATGTGCATGGAGTAGGTGTCCATCATCCACGCCATGATTTGTTCGTTAGTGTTTACGTCGGGAGCGGGGACGTCTTTTTCCGGGCCGATGAATTCGATCAGCTCTGAGGTGTAGCGCCGCGTCATGCGCTCGATTTCGCCCATAGACATCTTGTGCGGATCGCAGATCACGCCGCCTTTGGCTCCGCCGAAAGGAATGTTAACGACGGCGCACTTCCACGTCATCCAACTAGCGAGGGCGCGCACTTCATCGAGCGTGACATCGGGAGCATAGCGGATGCCGCCTTTAGCCGGACCGCGCGCGATCGAGTGCTGCACGCGGAATCCGGTGAAGACCTCGAGGCGTCCGTCATCCATCTGCACGGGAATGTAGACCGTAAGTTCGCGGTTGGGATAGCGCAAAACCCGCCACAGGCCTTCGTCGAGGTTGAGCTTCTGGGCAGCCAGGTCAAAGCGCGCCCGCTGCGATTCCCATGGATTGCTTTCTTTATCGACGTGCGGTGGCGCGGTCAGCGTGGTCATAAATGAGTCTCCGGAATGAGTGCGATTCGAAGTCGGCCAGCGCCGGGACGAGTTCCCGGAGTGAACAGGCCAAACGTTCAGAGTATATGAGTCGGGACGGTTGGGAAGCAAGGACACCTTGGGGCGGCGTATCGGTCCAGTTATGGCTACCGCAGATCGCTGCGAACTGACCTTTCCATTGTATATACAATGTAAGTTTGTATATAATCAGTTATGCCGCTTAGTATACGCAACTCCGAAGTCGAGCGCCTCGCCCGCACGCTCTCTCGCTTGACGGGCGAAGGTCTCACCCAGACGATCTTGCAGGCTTTGCGTGAGCGCCACCAGCGGGTTCGCGCCGCACGCCAGCAGAAACAACTGATGAAGGATCTCACCGCTATCGCCCGCCGCGCCGCCGCCCTTCCCGAGCTTGATCGCCGCAGCCCGGATGAAATTATTGGCTACGACGAGCACGGGCTACCGAAATAGATGGTGATCGACACCTCAGCCATCGTAGCCATTCTGCGACAAGAGCCCGGGGCCGAGGGCCTGTTAAGTCGCCTGACGGCCGCCGGGTCACGGCGAATATCCGCTGCGACATTTCTAGAAGCGGCAATCGTGATGGAGGGCAAGTCCGGGGAAAGAGGTGGTGAGCAACTGGACCTTTTCTTGGCGCGAGCTCAGATCGAGATCGAGCCTGTGACGGAAGAGCAGATGCGAATCGCGCGCTCAGCCTGGCGGCGGTACGGAAAGGGCAGCGGCCATTCCGCTCGACTGAATTTCGGCGACTGCTTCAGCTATGCTCTCGCCCACAGCTTGGGGGAGGAGTTGCTCTACAAGGGCGTAGACTTTGCCAACACGGATGTTGCGCACGCGGGAGATTAGCGTTTCTCGCTCCCCAGCTTAATTTCCATACCCTCGGCCGCGGCCCGCACTTTTGGATAGTAGTTGCGCGCTTCGCGAACGACGTTGTCGATCACGGCGTCAGTGTGCTCGGGGTCGTGGTGAAATAATACGAGTTCCTTTGCTCCGCTCTCCATCACGATATTGACCGCTTCGCGCCAGTGGCTGTGTCCCCAGCCGCGGCGGCGCGCCTCGTATTCCTCCGGCAGATATTGCGCATCGTAGATCAGCACGTCCGCGCCTTCGGCCAGCTTGCGTACGGCCTTATCGAACTCAGCGTCACCGGGTTCGTTGTCGGTGGCGTAGACCAAAATTCCATCTTTAGTTTCGATGCGGAAACCCATGCATCCCTGCGGATGGTTCAGCCACGCCGTTTGCAGCTGCACGCCATCTTCCAGCGTGATGCGTCCGGCTTCAACGTCATAGAAATCGCGATGCGCCGTCATCTGATCGAGCCGCACGGGGAAATACGGCGCGGCCATCTGATCGGCCAGCACTTGCTTCAGGCTGCGGGTTCGCGTGGAGCACTGGAAGAGAAAACGATTCTCCGCGTTCGAATACAGAGGACGGAAGAACGGCATGCCCTGAATGTGATCCCAATGAAAGTGCGAGACGAAGACGTGGGCGGAAAATGGCTTCTCGCCGAATTCGCTTTGCAACTGCTGGCCGAGCACGCGAAATCCCGTGCCGCAGTCGAAGATATAGATGCGGTCGCCGAAGCGTACCTCGACGCAGGAGGTATTTCCTCCATAGCGCATGTTCTCGGGTTGTGGGGTCGGCGTAGAACCGCGTACGCCCCAGAACTTAATCCGCATAGGCTCGTGACCAACACGAGGGCCCAGGTGCTTGGCTGCTACCTAGATATCTTCGGAGAAAGAGATGCGCTCGTCAATTGCCGGATTGGTTCAGGGTCGATTATTTCCGACGCGCGCCTCCCCTATAATGAACCGCTGGCTTGTGATTGCGACGAGCCTTTATTTCATGATCCCTGACTTCAAAGAATTCTCGCGGCTGGCACGTTCGGCGACGCTGGTGCCGGTGGTGAAGTCGGTGAGCGCCGATCTGCTCACGCCGGTCTCTGCCTTTCTGTCGATCGCCGAGAACGAGCCGCACGCATTTCTGCTCGAGTCAGTCGAACGCGGCGAACAAATTGGCCGCTACACGTTTCTCGGAGTGCGGCCGTACATGCGTCTGCGGGCGCGGGGTTCGGCCATCGAGATTGAACGCGGACGTAAGCGTGAACGGCACGAAGGCAACGTCTTTGACTTCGTGAAGCTCTTGCTGAGCGAGCACCAGCCGGCTGCCGTACCCGGCCTGCCGCCATTCACTGCCGGAGCGGTCGGCTATTTTTCTTACGACGTGGTTCGCCAAATGGAAACGATTGGCGAACATGCCAAGGACGATCTCTCTCTGCCAGATTGCGAACTGATGTTCTTCGACCGACTGCTGGCCTTCGATCACCTCCGCCACCAGATTCACATCGTGGCCGCGGCTGACGTTTCGCGGGAAAAACCTCGTCAAGCCTTTGACCGTGCCGTGCGCGACATTGCCACACTTGAAAGAAAGCTGGCTGCGGGATTGCGTCCAGCGATGTGGCGCAAAGCTTCCAAGGCAAAGCCGGGGAAACTCAAAATCCATGCCGGAACCACGCGTGCGAAATTCCTGCGCAGCGTGGAGCGCTGCAAGGAATACATTGCTGCAGGCGATATTTTTCAGGTCGTGCTTTCGCAGCGCCTCGACTTCATCCCTGGCATTGCGCCGTTCGATCTCTATCGTGCACTCCGCCAGGTAAATCCTTCGCCATATCTTTATTTCCTGCGCATGGGCGAGACGCAGATCCTCGGGTCATCTCCCGAGATGTTGGTGCGCGTCACCGGACGCAAGCTGGAATACCGGCCCATCGCGGGCACGCACCCGCGCGGACGCGACGAAGCCGAAGACCTCCGCCTTGAAGAGCAAATGCGCAACGACGAAAAAGAGCGCGCCGAGCACGTCATGCTAGTCGATCTCGGCCGCAACGATCTCGGCCGCGTAAGCGAGTACGGCTCAGTCAAAGTAAAAGACCTGATGTACGTCGAGCGCTACTCGCACGTGATGCACCTGGTCTCGGCGCTGGAAGGCACGCTGCGCAAAGATCTCGGCGCACTCGACGCCTTCGCTGCATGTTTCCCTGCCGGCACGCTGAGCGGAGCACCGAAAGTCCGTGCCATGCAAATCATCGAAGAACTGGAGCCAGTGCGCCGCGGCATCTACGGCGGATCTGTTCTCTACGCCGATTTCGCCGGCAACCTGGATTCCTGCATCGGCATTCGCACCATGCTCATGCAGGGCAAGCACGCATACTTGCAGGCGGGAGCGGGGATCGTTGCAGACTCCGATCCAGCGCGAGAGTTTGACGAGTCGATGAACAAGGCTCAGGCGCTGTTAAGGGCAGTAGAAATGGCCAGGGGGCGTTAGTGCAATCCCAAACCAAAATTGAATCCCGCGCCCGCGCTGGCTCCGAGGCGGCGAGCTTGCCCTTGTGCGCCCTGCTTTCTCAAGCCCTGGTCGCGTTCACCATCGAGTTCGACAACGAAGCTGAGCGGCAGATGCAGCATCGCACGACGAGGCACGGCTCGACCGCCGGCTCCCTCCGCGCTCCATGGCTGGTCTCGCTCGTGATGTGGACAAACTGCATGCAGTTCGTGGGCGACGAGGGAATTACCGTCGGTCGGCTTGAGAAGCTCGCCCGCACCAACCCGCATTTGAACGGCATGGAGCCGTGGGGATACATCCGTGTCGCACCGGACCCGGCAGACACACGGCCAAAACCGCGGCGCGCCGACTGGATAGTCCGCTCCACAACCGCGGGACGGAAGGCTCAGGAAATATGGCGGCCATTGTTCGCAGTCATCGAGAAGCGCTGGCAGGAGCGCTTCGGCCAGGACGAAATCGAGCGGCTTCGGAAATCTTTGTGGGATGTGATTAGCCAGTTTGAAGTTGAGTTGCCCGACTGTCTCCCGATTCTGGGATACGGACTTTTCAGCAAGGGGCACGATTATGAGCCGCGTGCGCCGGGCACGCGTGACGATAACGACGGTTCGACCCTCCCTTTATCTTCGCTCCTGTCGCGCGTGCTCTTGGCCTTCGCCCTCGAGTTCGAGGCCGAGTCGGAGTTGTCGCTAGCGATCGGCGCCAACGTAGTGCGTGTGCTCGATGAGAAGGGCGTGAGGGTCAGGGATCTGCCACGCATTTCCGGAGTTTCAAAGGAACAGATCAAGATAGCCTTGGGCTTCTTGCAAAAGCGCGGCTGCGTCGTGATCGTGTCCGACCCAGCTTTCAGGACGGCGAAGTTGGCGCGCCTCACTCCCAAGGGCTTGCGCGCTCAGCGTTCCTACCATCAACTCGTTGGCGTCATCGAAGAACGCTGGCACGCGCGCTTCGGCAAGGATTGCATTCAAGAGCTGCGGAACTCGCTGGAGCGGTTAGTCGGCGAAGGCACGCTCCAGGCGTCTCCTTTGTCGCGCGGCTTGGAACCCTACGCCGACGGCTGGCGGGCATCGGTTCCCAAGCCTGACACTCTGCCGCACTACCCCATGGTCACGCATCGCGGCGGTTTTCCCGACGGTAGCTGACCGTGTAACTCAGGCCATTAGTTGCCCGTCACGGCCAGGAAATTCTCGATCAGCCTCTTGCCCGCATCCGTCAGCACGCTTTCAGGATGAAACTGCACTCCCTCGACCGCAAACTTTCTGTGCCGCAGCCCCATGATCGTGCGAGTTCCGTCTTTCTCCGCAGTCCACGCGCTGACTTCTAATTCGGCAGGCAGATTCTTTTCTTCCACGATAAGCGAATGATAGCGCGTAGCAGTCATCGGCGAAGGCAAACCGTGGAAGATGGTCTTGTTGTCGTGTGTGACCGAGCTAGTTTTGCCGTGCATCAGGTGAGGAGCTCGCACCACGTTCCCGCCAAACGCCGCGCCAATCGCCTGATGCCCCAGGCAAACGCCCAGCACCGGCACCTTCCCGGCAAAGTGCCGAATCAGATCAATGCTGATACCCGCCTCTTGCGGCGTGCACGGACCAGGTGAGATCACAATGCGCTCAGGCGCCATCGTTTCTACATCAGCAATCGTCACTTGGTCGTTGCGGCGCACCTCAACCTTCGCGCCCAGTTCCCCAAGATATTGAACCAGGTTATAGGTAAAAGAATCGTAGTTGTCGAGAACGAAGACCACTGCAACCTTCCTGCTCGAAGTTTACACGCAGGCACCATTGAGTCAGCCCCAGAAATCGCCTGGGATGCTACGGTCGTGCCCCCGACCCGCCGGAAAGGGCCATCCCAATCCCCAAGGGTGGTATTGACGGGAGATGCCCTTCAACCTCATCCTTGAACATAGTTAATCGCCACTTCATTAGCTTGGAGAAACACATGGCAGAGGCCCAGCAGGAAAAAAGGGCTGCACGACGCTTCGCACTCCGGATACCGGTCGCCGTCGCCCGCGGCGAGAATCCAGAGTACGACGAATCCGCCGAAATCCGCGACGTGAGCGCGCGTGGCATTTGCCTTTACCTGGACGCACCCATTGCACAGGGCTCGCCCCTCGGCTTCACCCTCACGCTCCCACCGGAAATTACGCTAACCGAAAGTATCCGCGTGCAATGCAAAGGGCGCGTGGTGCGGGTAGAGAATAATGCCCTCGATGGCAAGATGGCTGTGGCCGCAGTCATCGAAGAGTACGAATTCCTGCCCCAGGGCTGAAGCGGTTCCTTATGCTCGCGAGTCGTCTCGAGCGGCCACGATCCTGCCACTTCTTTACCCTCTCGACAAGTGATAAGGTTCCTCTTGTAGCTCGATAAGGCCAACCGTTTTTCGTTCGCAAGGGATTCTTTGCCGCGATCAGGCATCCAATTTGTTGTCGTTGTGATGTTCGCAGCGATCGTGGTAACGAGCGCCCCGTCGCAAAATTCCGCCACGCAAAAGGCCGGTTCAACAAAACCCGAAGTTGCCATCGTCAACAGCGTGCGCATCGTACAGGAACGCGGAGTTCCAGCTCTCGAAATTGTGTCGACTCGCGCCGTCGTTCCCACGATTCGCGTGCTCGATTCCCCTCCGCGCCTGGTCGTCGATATTCCCAACGCGCGCTCAGGCTTGAACCGCAAGCGGGTTAACGTGCTCCAGGAAAATATTCTGACCATCCGGGCGGAACAGTACCAGATTGAACCTCCCATCATGAGGATCGTGCTCGACCTGCTAGTTCCCTACGGATACTCCTGGGATGCCGCGGGCAATCGCCTCATGGTGCGGCTCAAGCCCCCTGAAGATCCTAACGCAGCCAACAAGAAGCCGCCGCAGCCGTCGCAATCCATCTCGCTATCACCTGCGGCCGCAGTGGTGCCCGTCACCGGAGGAATCGGCGAAGTAGTATCAAGCGATAAGCATTTCGCGGCAGGATCTTCACTCACAGCAGCCAGCGATACCACGGTGTTGGCATTGTCGAGAGGCGGCGAGGTTCGCGTTTGCCCCGGAACAACAGTTTCAGTCACGCCTTCGAAAAGCTCGAAAGACCTGATGCTGGGCATGAGCACGGGCGCACTCGAGACTCATTACAAGCTCGATTCTGCCGCCGACACCATTCTCACTCCGGACTTCCGCATCCTGTTCGCGGGTCCCGGCGAGTTCGATTTTGCCGTCAGCACAGATTCGCACGGCAACACCTGCGTGCGAGGACTTCAAGGCAACAATTCTTCTGCGATCGTTGCCGAGCTGATGGGAAGCCGCGTCTATCAGGTCAAGCCGACGGAGCAGGCCGTATTTCATTTAGGAAGGATCGACAAGGTCGACACAGAGGTTCCGCTGGAGTGTGGCTGTCCGCCGCCAGTTCCCGTGATGCGAACCCAGACAACTCCAGCCGCGGCGATTACGGACTCCAGCCCGCCCGCGAATCCAAACCTGGCCCAACTCTCCAACGGACCCGAAACCCGCGCCCTGCCTCCTTCGCAGCCGGGCGAAGTTCACGTCCAGGTCGATGCACCATTCATTTTCGAAGGCAAGAAACGTACCGCGCCGGCACCAGTAGACGAGGCTGCGGCGCTGCCGGTCGTAACCGCGGAAGCGAAGCCAGTGCAACTAGATCCGCAAGTGCAACCGCCGCCCGCCCCAGCCCCCGCCAAGCAGCCCGAGCCCGAGCACCACCGCGTCCTGCACCGCATCGGAAGGTTCTTCACCGCAATCTTCCACTAAGAGCGGATCTCTTAGCAGTCGTGAGCTGGACACCTCTCATACCGCGCCAAGCGCTGTCATCCCGAGCGAAGCGAGGGATCTTGGTTCTTGCCTGCACCGTCGATGTCGCTCCTGCCGGCAAACACCAAGATCCCTCGCTTCGCTCGGGATGACAAATCGTAAAGCGTGTGACTTACCCGCGATTGATAGCCCGCCGCAGAGGCTCCACTTTCTCGCGAAGATCGTCCGCCATCTCGGCGCCGCGCTCGGCCACATCGCGCACGCGTTCCTTCACGTCGCGGACTCGGTCTTTGGCTTCTTCCGTCCAATCCTGCACCGTGTCTTTGGCGTCTTCATAGCCGCGTTTCAGGTCGCGGCGGAATTGCTTGCCCGTCTTCGGAGCCAACGCCAGCGCCGTCAAAGCTCCAGCCCCAAGCCCAATCAGAAAGAAAGTAACTGCGGTCCCAAGGTTGCTTCCTTCGGAAGATTCATAACGTCCAAAGCTCATGATTGTTGCCTCATTTCTACGTAGAAAAAAATGCCGGGCAAGCTCCGCTCCGGCGGCGATCTCTCGCCACTCTGCAATTCTAGTCCTCCGCAAGGGTGGTGGCGAATGAACCTCGGGACGACGAATGTGGTCCCGTTACGATGAGTGTAGCTTTGGGAAGGTTTCCTTTCTCTTGACCTGAGTGTAAAATAAGTTTTCGGACCTTTGTGCGGCGGAAAATGTGGCCTGCCCGCCCTTCGGCGCGCTTCGCCGGCTCAGCAAACCGCATTTATTTTTTAGGAGATTGTTTCCCGCGATGTCGATCCCTGCCACCCAAATGCGTCCCGGCATGATCATCAAGCACAACAATGATCTGCACTCTGTTTTCAGCGTCGAGCACCGCACGCCCGGCAACCTGCGCGCCTTCATCCAGGCCAAGCTGCGCAACCTGCGCACCGGAGCCATGTTCGAGCACCGCTTCCGCTCGCCCGACCCCATCGAAAAGGTCAACGTCGACGAAGTCGACATGCAGTTCCTCTACGCCGACGGCGACAACTACTACTTCATGGATACGGCCAATTACGAACAGACGCATCTCACCAAGGACGTTCTAGGCGGCGCCGTCGATTACTTGATCGAGAATCTGGAAATCAAAGTCGAATTCTTCGACGGCAAAGCCGTAGGCATTGAACTGCCGCAAACCGTGATACTAACCGTAGTCGAAACCGAGCCCGGCTTGAAGAGCGCAACCGCCTCCAGCGTAACCAAAGCCGCCAGAACCGAAACCGGCCTGGTAGTCCACGTACCGCCCTTCATCAACGAAGGCGAGAAGATCAAAGTAGACACCGCCGAAGGCGTCTACCTCTCGCGCGCATAACATTCAATTTGTCATCGCGTGAGTTAAATTTGTCATCCTGAGCGTAGACCTTAATTTTGTCATCCTGAGCGTAGTGAGTACCTCGCAAAGCGAGGCACTCACGGAGTCGAAGGATCCCTGCAACGCTGCGCGACCACCGGGGCCCCAAGGCATTCTCCCTGGGCTCTTTGCTCGGGAAGGGCACGAGTTCCACTCGTGCCGTAAGGCAGTCGAAACGGATGCGGCTTTCAGCCGCTGAGGTTCGCTCTTTTCTGTAACAGCTGGGCAGCCCCCTTCCCTAATCGACTTGTACAATTGTACAGCTTTGATATAATGGTGGTCGTGGAAATGGTGATCGACACATCGGCAATTCTCGCTGTCATCGCCGAGCAGCCGGAAAAGGCCGCCCTGGTCAGGCTGACACGCGGGGCGATCCTGGTAGCTCCGGCCTCGGTCCACTGGGAAATTGGGAACGCGATGTCGGCTATGTTCAAACGACGAGCAATCGGCATCAAGGATGCACTCCGGTTGTTGGAGGCCTACGCCGCGATTCCGATTCGAATAGCCGAGGTAGGGCTGAAGCAGGCAGTGGAATTGTCGGCGAAATTGAATATATATGCCTACGATGCGTACATTCTGGCCTGTGCCATCAACGAAAGAGCTCCCCTCCTGACGCTGGACGGTGGGTTGAGAGAGCGGGCGCGCGAATTGAAACTGGATGTGCTGGAGGCCGGAGGCCGATGAAGTCCTACACTTATTCTGAGGCGCGCGGAAATTTTGCGACCGTGCTCGACGAAGCCGAGCGCGACGGGGCGGTGGAAATTCGCCGCCGCGATGGCACCGTGTTCCGCATCCTGCCTCTGCGAACTTCCGCCGCGTCACCGCTCGATGTGAAAGGTGTAAAGGTGAAAGTGTCGGCTGGCGATCTAGTGGCCATCGTGCGCGAAGGCCGCCAGCGCGGATAGATCGCGGCCACCTCCACGCTCCCTAACTTTTCCACAGCCCCCTTGTGACATCTGACCTTGCGCCGGAAATTGAATAACGTCATGATGGTCGAGGCCATGACGGTTGGGTCAGCTCACATCGTCGCGCAACCAAAGTAGTCGTTTGTCCGCTTTTTGTCGCCTAAGTTCTTTGACATCAAGATTTTGCCCGTAACTTGTTGCAGCCCATAGATAAAAACGCATTTTGCCGCTAACTCCATGATTCCAATATACCGAGGGGGAGGGGGGTACCCTGAACGGGCGTACAGACCGGGTACACCCCTGACAAAACGAACTGAGAGGATTCTGACACTAGGAAGGATTTATTTTCAGTCATCGGCCTCTGGGTTCCGCCGTTGTACGAAACTCGCCGTGCTGCTATTTTGATAAAGCTCCATGACAGCAGACGTGCAAGCCCGGCGCTTCGTGGTTCGCGGACGCGTGCAAGGCGTCGGTTTCCGCTGGTTCGTCGAGCGCGAGGCGCACATTCTCGGCATCGCCGGCTGGGTTCGTAACAACGCCAACGGCAGCGTCGAGATAATGGCGCAGGGTACACGCGATCAGCTCTCCGGATTGCGCTCGCGCCTGCGCGAAGGGCCACGCGCCGCCCGAGTCGATGCCGTCGACGAAGCAGAAGCTCAACCCGCAGCCAGTATCAGTTCATTTCGCATCGAAGGAGCATGGTGAGGCAGGTTTCAACGTCTCAAGGTTTCAAGGTTGCAAAGTGTCAAGGCAAAATCCTCCGCATTTGTCTTTGAAACTTTGAAACGCTGAAACTTTGAAACCTCGAAATAAAGGAGCGTGGTAGATTTGTCTTCCAACTCACGGATGAATTCCGACCAGCTTAAGCAGTTGATCCGCGAAGTCCCCGACTTTCCCAGGAAGGGCATTCTCTTCTACGACATCACCACTCTGCTGAAAGATAAAGTCGGCTTCGCCACGCTCGTCGACCGGCTCTCCGAACACTATGTCGATCAGAAGATCGACCTCGTCCTCGGCATGGAAGCGCGCGGGTTTATCTTCGCTCCAGCGTTGGCCTATCGCTTGAACGCTGGATTCGTTCCCGTCCGCAAAGTTGGCAAACTGCCCGCTGAAACCGTGAAGTTCGATTACGCGCTCGAGTACGGCACCAACTCGCTCGAGATGCACAAAGACGCAATTCAGAAAGGCCAGAAAGTTCTGATCGTGGACGATCTGCTCGCCACAGGAGGAACAGCCGAAGCGACAGCGAAGCTAGCAACTCTACTAGGCGCAGAGATTGCGGGACTCGGCTTTGTCGTGGAATTGGATTTTCTGAACGGCCGGGAGAAGTTGAAAGGTTACAACGTGATGTCGCTGCTGCACTATGACAAATAGCCAAAGCAGATCTTAATGAGAATAACTTGCGCTCAGCCAAGCCGGCTAAGCTCTTACTTCCAGAAACGAACAACCATCATTCCGATGCCAAGCCAAACGCCGCCGCTCACAACCGTTGCTAGTGTTAGGCCCATGACCGCGTTCCAGTTGATCTTTGGCAGTTCAAGGCCTGGCCGAACCGTGGGATCGTAAGAAAGCCACTCAGCTAGCGCTTCGTGCGTGCCGAATTGGGGGGAGAGCTGCAATCTGTTCATCATCAGCACCTCAGAATCCATCCGTGCAAACGGCTTGCCATCTTCCGCGTCCTTGCAACCGTCTGATAATAAGATGTCTCTAACGGCCTAAGAGGTTGACGCGATTTTGGCCGCGTCAAAATCTCCTAGAACTGGGCATTTTGGACTGATTCTCCTACTTTAGCACGGCCCCGAAATTTCCTGGACTGCCCGCCCTGTCCCGCTCACACATCCGCCATGTAAAGAGTGTCCGCCCGTTGTCAGACTTCTTCCAGTAACAACTTCGAGTCCTTGGCCAGATAACCTTTGCGCCGGAACCAATCTTCCATGGCGGCGCAGAGTTGCTCGAGTGGGACATTGGTGCCGATTTCCATGCTTCCGTCTGCGACCGGCATTGTATCGTCAAACACGCTGGCATTCGTGAAGTTGCGCATGGAGAAACTGTCCAGCCATTTCAGGGGACAAGGAATCTTCCGCTCGTGATCTTCGTACTCAACGCGAATCTTGCGGGCGAACATGTCTTTGGGCCAAAGGTCAAAGGTCCTAGGTCTTAGACCTAACACCCGCAGTCTAAGCCGGGATCTGCGACTGCATCGCCGCAACTGCCGCGTCGAGGTGAGCCAGCGTTTCCTCGGAGGTGAGCGAGAACATCTCGCGGCCCAATCCCTCGCCGGTTTCGAGAGCGTCCTTGAGATAATGACCAGCGATTTCGATGGCGAGAGAGTCAGTGATGGACTTGCCGGTGCGCTTCGTGTACTCCACCCACGCCGGATGCGGAAGGGCTACCGCGACGGTTCTTCCATCCACCAGAAACTTCACGTCGACGGCGTCGGCGTGCCGCGTGGCAATGGCGACAATCAGCGCTTGATAGATGCAGTGAACCGGCTTCTTGGTCCAGCGGTCGTGAGCTGTGAAATCGTCAAACATGGCTAAGAAAACTATAGCGGAGGGAAGCGGCGGCGGGCAAATGGCAACAATCGATGAGATTAGTCTCATTGGTTTGGAAGGCCAGACGCGAGCAGAGCATCTTTCCATTCTCCCCTCAAGCCAAGTTCAGCGATCCATTTTTCTAAATAAGAATGGTCCAACCGCTCGAAGCGAACTCTCAATATTGCCGCGACGTCCTCAAGTTGCCTTTGCGATTTCGACAGCTTCGACCATTCGAGTTTCGCAATGATCACGTCTTCAGCACTGGCCACGAAAAGCGAGGTCCCTTCTATGTCTAATAGCCGGCGACGGCCAAATTCTTCCTCGCTGAACGCTCGAGATTTACGGATGATGAAATCGATTTTCCAACCCGTGGCTGAATCAATCACGTTGAATAGCGACCGCCGCTCGTGCGCCTCCAAAGCGGCGTCCAGGTCGGCGTAGTATTGATCGCTGGGCAGGGCTTGGATCAATGTCCGCAGCTGCGAAGCCGTGGCGGCGATTACGAAGTCAATGTCCTGGGTTGAACGTGGAACACCGTAGACGGCGCTGGCGAAAGACCCTGAAAGCATATAAGGAATCCCGGCAGAATCGAGCGCGGACCTGATCCTAGCGAAAACGTCCGAGACGCTCATCGCAGTTTTTCGGGCAACGGTTGCGGAAGGAATGCGAGCCTGAGCAGTTCCCGCGCGACCTGACCATCCGTCCAATGGGGATGTTCCTGGCGTATCCCCGCCTTCGCCAGGGAACGAGCGAACATGCTCATCTCCAACGCCAAAAGAAGGCGCTGTTCTTCAGTCATAGCCCGATGGATCTGGAGCTGGATCGCTTGCGCGGATGGGCTTGTGTCGGATATGGGCACCGCCAGATGTTACCACGTGGAGGCGCAGCGCCTGCTCCCACGGCATCCAAAGTCCTACCCTCTGGCAATTGCCAGTTCTCACGCCAGGGCTTCAAATGCGGCAATGATTATGTCTTCGGTTACAAGTTCCGGAGTTTGAAAATAGGTGAAGAGCAAGCCGGTGATCAGGGCGTCCAGCACACGGACAAATTTTTCCGCCGGCATGGGTAGTTGTTTCGCCGGTACGAACTTGAGTAGTCCTCGCGCCATCCGCCGATAGATAGCCGCGTTCTGCATTGTCAGACGGGCCCGCATGGCCTCGTGCGTAAGAGTGTAGAGTTGAAACGCGGTCGCGGCGGCAGCCTGACCTCGACGCGCCAGCGCCTCCTTCGCGACCGTTTTCCCCAGGATACGCATTTGCTGCTTGAGAGTGGCGCCGGGCACGAATGGGGGAATGATCGGCCTCCAGCGAGTTTCAATCAGAACCAGGAAGAGTTCCTCTTTGTTCTTGAAGTTGCCATAGACTGCGCCTCGGGTCATTCCGGCGCGCGCGGCAATCTCTTCCAGCGATGCCCGGTCGAAGCCCTTTTCGCCGATAACGGCCGCGGTCGCTGCAATGAGTTTCGCTCTTGTGCGGGCGCGCTTGCCCCCTCGCTCATGATGAAGTACAGCTGTATTCGTTGGTTTAGGCATTGAGCGTTCTCAATAATATGCAGAGTTGTATTTTATACAGTAATGTATTATTATAAATCCCGTTATGCCCCTTTGGCAATGGAGCCTCGCCCTCGCGCTTCTGTGCGGCGTCTTCCTGCTCGTAGCGGGAAATGTCTACCAAAGAATCGGCGAGCGAAAAGACAGGCAGCGCAATCCTTTGCCCGGTCGAATGGTTTCCGTCGGAGACCACAAGCTGCACCTGCTTTGCAAGGGAAACGACGCACCGACCGTAGTGATCGAACAAGGGGCAGGAGAGCCCTCATGGCTCTGGTGGCCGGTGCAGGACCAAGTCGCAAAGTTCGCCAGCGTTTGCACCTACGATCGTGCGGGTTACGGCTGGAGCCAATCCGTTCCAGCAGGACGGACAATCGCGCAACGCGCAGAAGAACTCCATGCGCTCCTATGCAACGCCGGTATGCCAGGACCTTACATTCTAGTGGCGCACTCCTACGGCGGCCTGATCGTGCGATACTTTGCGCGCAAATATTCCGATCAGACTGCAGGACTCGTATTCGTCGATACGCCCGACGAGACCACCATCTTCCAGCGAGATGTTCTCCGTTTCTATGCCCGGGTTCGATTGGCGACTAAAGCTGTGGAGTTCGCGACGCGTTTCGGGCTGGTGCGTTTGTTGGTAACCTGCTTTCCGTCCATGCGTGCTGGCTTTCCGTTTTTGCGCGCTGAAGAATACGCCGCCGCCGCCGACGATCTGGCCTCGTTAGAGCGCGAGGAACTCTCAATGAGGAACTCGGGGCTTGCAGGTAGCCTGGGAGCGCGCCCGCTGGTGGTGCTCACCCACGGCCAGCCTTTTCCGGGACCCTTTTCCATTCTCGAAAAGGGATGGAGCGACGGGCAAACGCGTCTGGCCGCGTTATCCACAAATAGCTTATTGATTGTGGCGAAGAATAGTAATCACATGATTGAACTGGATGAGCCTGAACTTGTCGTGGAAGCAATCCGCCGTGTTCACGCCGCGGTCCGTGGCCATGCCCAGATTACGGAGGATGGGAACGGGACAGTTTCCGCTTAGGACGCAGTAATCCGCTGCACTGGCGTCGGCCTAGCCTCCGGCAATCGCGCCGATGATGAGAAGCGGTTCTTTTCCCGATGCGACTGCCTCGGGTAGCGGGGCTTCCGGCGACTCGTGCGAAAGATCCTCCTGGCAGGCGAAGAAGCGCAGAAATGGCCGGCGCTGCAGCGTCAGGTGATCGCGGATCGTGCCGCGCAGCATGGGATAGTGGGCCTCAAGTGCGTCCAGCGCCGATCGCAGTGTGACCGGGCCTTCGACCTCGAACTGCACTTCGCCGGCGACTTGCGCCAACGTTCGCAGATGCTGCGGGAGGATGATTCGAATCATGTGGGCTTGATCAACTTAGTTCGAACTCGATTTACAGATATCTGGCAGCCTAATCTTTTCGCGTCCGCACGAGCCTGAAGCAAACCTCGCTCAAAAAGCTCTTGTGCG
>Ga0116117_1000238_pt1 | contig 15580 bp, 14 predicted proteins | sample June2015DPH_11_1_FD_89790 | JGI IMG/M metagenome (GOLD analysis project Ga0116117, IMG submission 89790) | Peatland microbial communities from SPRUCE experiment site at the Marcell Experimental Forest, Minnesota, USA - June2015DPH_11_10 | ecosystem: Environmental > Terrestrial > Soil > Wetlands... | reverse complement strand
CAGATCGAAGATGGCGATGTCGGCCTGCTGCCCCGGCGCCAGCGTGCCGATCTCAGGCCTTCCCAGCACGCGGGCGCCGCCCGCGGTCGCCCAGTGCACGACATCTTCCGCAGTGACCGCATCGGCGCCCTTGAGCGCCCGATGGGTATGCCAGCAACTATGCATCTCGCTGATCATGTCGGCGGACTCATTGGAGGCCGCGCCGTCGACGCCAAGCGACACCGCGCCGCCGAGCCGCGCCATCGCATCGGCGGGCGCGACGCCGGAGCCGAGCCGGCAATTGGACTGCGGGCAATGCGCCATGCCGGTGCCGGTCGACGCCAGCAGCCGGACTTCGCTGTCATCCAGGTGCACCAGATGCGCGAACCACACATCCGGTCCGAGCCAGTTGTGCTCCGCGATCCAGTGCACCGGGCGCTTGCCGTGGACCGACAGGCAAAAATCGACATATTCATGAGTTTCGGAGAGATGGCTGTGCAACCGCAGCTTCATGCGGCGCGCCGAGGCGATCACCTCCTTCAGTTCTCCTGCTTCGAGCGACCATGTCGGCGTGGTCGGCGCCAGCACGACCTGGGAAAGGCTGCCCGGCGAGGCGTCATGGAAGCGCTGCGCGCAGACTTCGACTGACTTCAGCATGTGCTCGAGCCTCTCGACCGGCATCGGCACCAACTCGTCGGTGTCGAAGTGGCGCCCCTTGGTGGCGCCGCCGCGGCAGAATACCAGGCGGATGCCCAGGCTGCGCGCGACCTCGAAGATGACGTGGGCGGGATCGAACCTGAAACTGTCGCTGAAGAGATAATGGTGATCGGCAGCCGTCGTGGTGCCCGACAGCAGCAATTCGGCGAGCGCGATCCGGGCGGCGACCGCCAGCGCCTCTTCGTCTATATGAGACCAATAGGTATAGGGCACCGAGCGCAGCCAGCCGGCCAGCGGCAGGTTGATCGCCGTGCGCACGCCCTTCATCACGCTTTGAAAAAGATGATGGTGGGTCGATATCAGGCCCGGATAGATCACGCAGCCGGAGGCGTCGAGCCGTTGCTCACCCGGTTCGGCCTGGAGCCTGCCGATCGCGGCGATGATCCCGTCGCGGACACGGATCGCGCCGCGGGTGCGCATCGCTTCTCCGGCCATCCCGGTGAAGATACCCATCGCATTCTCGATCAGCATCGGCCTCACCTCTCGCTCCGATTTCGCTTTCGTGCCAATTGCCTCGCCGGCCATCCGTTCGCAAGTCAATTTCTGAGGTCAATTTCTAAAGTCAATCTCAGAACGGGCTGATCGTAGACCAGACGACTTCGCCGTGGGGAGATCGCCGTCATCCTCGGCCGTGGCCGAGCCAAGATGCACATGCCGACTGTCATCTGAAAGCATTCTTTATTCGAGCTATACGTCTCATTTTTGGCAGCGGAAACCAGCCACGTGAGCGCCGCCTAAAACGGCGCCGTCTCGCCTGAACAACAGGCAAATTGCCAGAATTGACAACTGACGCTGCCTGCAAGATCAATTTAGTATCCAACGGTTCCGCTTTCCGTTCTCGCTCCAGCATCGAGGCTCAACTGCCGTGTGCGTGCTTTCTCCCCCCTTGATCAGGCCTCCCTTTGGGCGCTACAGCCATGGCATCGCGGTGCCCGCTGGGCAGCGGCTGGTCTTCACCTCGGGCCAGCTCGGCATCGGCGCCGACGAGAGCATTCCAGCCGGCTGCGAGGCCCAGGCCGATCGGTGCTTTGCCAATATTGCCGCGATCCTCGCCGAAGACCGCATGAGGCTTTCGGATATCATCCGCCTCAATGCCTATGTGACGGATCGCGAATACATGCAGGACTATATGCGGTCACGTGACCGGCATTTTCCGGGAACGCCGCCGGCCTCGACCCTGATGATCGTGAAAGGATTTACGCGTCCGGAGTTTCTGGTCGAGATCGAAGCCATCGCTGCCGCGCCCGACAAAGATTAGTCCGTAGGATGGGTTGAGCCCTTCGCGAAACCCATCATCTCGACATAGGCCTGATTGTTGGCGCGGTTGGCTTCCGGATCATGGTAGTCGCGGCGCCGCTCGGCGGATAATACGGGATCAAAATCCTCGGCGTAGAGATCGAGCAGGTCGACGTCGTGTCCCGCGTCTTTCAGCCCCGCCAGCGCGTGGCTCCGGATCGCGGCATGAAAGCTGTCGTCGAGCGGATGGCAATACACATAGAGCACCCGCATGATCGTCAGGGTCTCGTGCTCGCAAAACTGCGCATCTTGCCGGGATTGAGCAGGCCGTAGGGATCGACCTCGTGCTTGAAACCAAGCTGGTCGGCATCGACCCGCTTGTAGCGGCTGCCATCCTCGACGGTGAAGACATGCGGGTTGGCGATGTAAACCTCGTGCTCCTCATGCAGCCGCATGATCTCGTTCAATCGATCGGCGCCGGTATAACGCACCACCGGCAGGCCGCTGCAGGTGACGCGGCCGTTGAAACGGATGAATTCCAGGTGCTGCAGCACTTCTCCCGCAAACATTTCGCGCATCTCGGCGACTTTCTGCATCAGCCGGTCATGCGGATAGAGGCATTGCAGATAGGTGACGGAACGATCTGATTTGAGCACCTGCAAGGTGGTGTGGTTCCAGGCGATTGATCTTTTGCGCCGCATCGCCGCGCAGCTCGATCAGCCGCGGCGCCTCTTCCACGGTGACGATGCGCGCGGCCAGGATGTTGCCGGGCTCCCGCAAGCCGCCGAAATTGACCGAGCCGATGCCGCCCGATCCGCCGGCGACAAATCCGCCGATGGTGGCGGTGCGCTTGGTCGAGGGATGCATGCGCAGCTCCCAGCCCGAAGGCTGCAATTCGCCATCGATGGAACTCATCTTGGCGCCGGCGCCGACCCGCAGCAGGCCCGGCTTGGCCCATTCGATGGTCTGCAGCGCCGTGATGTCGAGCAGCACGCCGCCCTGTAGCGGGACCGCCTGGCCGTAATTGCCGGTACCGCCGGCGCGCACCGTCAGCGGCACGCGGTGCCGGGCGCAGGCCGCAGCTATCCTGACGACATCGGCCTCGTCACGCGGGGCTGCGATCAGGTCGGCCGACTTGCCCTCGAGCGCCTCGTTCAGCACCGGGCTGTACCAGAAGAAATCGCGCGAGCGCCGCCGCACGATTTTGGCGTCGGTCACCACGGGAATGTCGCCGAGATCGGCGACAAGTCTTGTCAGGGCGCTGGACGACATCTCGTTCACGATACCAGTGTGTCGCCAACCGGATCTGTCGGCATCCCGTTATCGGGACGCCGACAGGTCGTTCAAGCTTCCAGCCAGCTGCGGCTTATTGTGGAACGCTGCCCTCGATGCCTGCCACATAGGTCTTGAGCGAGTTGAAGGTCTTGGGATCCATCTCTGCGCCGGCGGCGACCAATACCTTGCCGGTGTTGTCGTTGATGGGACCGGCAAACGGCTTGATCTCGCCCGAGATGAGCTTGGCTTTCTTGTCTTCGAACACCTTGACGGCTTCCGGCGGAATGGCGGGATTGAGCGGTGCCATCACGACCATTCCTTCCTTGAGCCCCCAGCGCGTGTGGCGTTCGCCGGTCCAGGTGCCATCGAGCACCTTTTGGGTTTCGGCGATATAATAACCGGTCCAGTCTTCCGTGGTACCCGAGAGCTGGGCCTTCTTGCCGAAGCTGGACATATCGGCATCGATGCTGAACGCGTAGGTGCCTTTTTCCTCAGCCGCCTGAATCGACGCCGGGGAATCGGTGTTCTGGGCAACGTTGTCGGCACCCTGGGCAATCAGGGTATCCGCAGCCTGGCGTTCCTTGCCCGGATCGTACCAGGTATTCACCCAGATCGCCTTGCTCTTGACCTTGGGGTTGACGGCCTGCGCACCGAGGGTCATGGAGTCGATATTTCTGATCACGCTCGGGATCGGGAACGATCCAATGAAGCCGAGGGTGTTGGATTTCGTCATCTGGCCGGCGATGGTGCCGATCAAATAGAAGCCTTCCTCGAAGCGCGGCTCGTAGACAACAATGTTCTTGGCGGTCTTGAAGCCGTTGACGTGTTCGAACTTCACGTCGGGGAACAGCTTCGAAACTTTCTGCAGTGGCTCCATGTAGCCGAACGAGGTCGCGAAAATCAGCTTGTAACCGTCGGAAGCGAGCTGACGAAACACGCGCTCGGAATCGGCGGTCTCGGGGACGTTTTCAACGAAGGTGGTCTTGATCTTGTCGCCCATGGCCTTTTCCAGCCCGATCCGGCCCATGTCGTGCTGCTGGGTCCAGCCGCCATCGCCGCGCGGACCCAAATAGACGAAGGCAACCTTGAGGGGCTCGGCGGCGAAGGCTGCCGCCGGCAGCGCCGCGACCAGACCTGTCGCGATGCCGAGGCGGACGGCTTTCAAAGTTCTAGTTAGATTCATGATGCATACCCTTTGGTTTGGCTTGACTGGTTGGGGAGGATAGAGCCGCGGGACCCCACATCACGCGGCCGAATGAAAACTGTGGCCGAGAGAGGCCGGCTGGTTCAGCAGAATCGTCTTGGGATCGCGACAGATAATCACGAGCACAATGATCGTGGCCGCGTACGGCAGCATCGACAGGAATTCAGTCGGGATCGGCAGCCCGAAGCCTTGAGCGAAAAGCTGGAACTGGGTCACGCCACCGAACAGATAGGCCCCGAGGACGACCCGCGTCGGCTTCCAGGTCCCGAACACGACCAGCGCGAGCGCAATCCAGCCCTTGCCGGCCGACATGCCTTCGACCCACATCGGCGTCTGCACCAGCGACAGATAGGCGCCGGCAATGCCGGCCATGGCGCCGCCGAACATCACCGCCAGGTAACGGGTGGTCAAAACAGGCTTTCCGATGGCGTGGGCGACAGCAGGGGATTCTCCGATCGCCCGCAGCGTCAGGCCGGCACGGGACTTCGTCAAAAACCATTGCACGCCGAAGTACAGCGCGACGGATAGATAGACCATGATGTCGTAGTGGAAGAGGAGATCGCCCAGGATGGGTATGGACGACAGTCCGGGAATGGCGATCGGGGCCAGCCGGTCCACCGGCAACCCGGCCAGATCGTGACCGACGAACGCCGACAGACCGATCCCGAACAAGGTCAGCGCCAGACCGGTCGCCACCTGATTGGTTTGCAGGTTGAGCGTGAGAAAACCAAAGATCAGGGACAACGCGATGCCGGCGGAGGCCGCGGCCAAGAACCCGACCGTGTCGCTGCCGCTGCCGCGGGCGGCGGCAAATCCGGCCACCGCACCGATCAGCATCATGCCTTCAATACCAAGATTGAGGACGCCGGATCTTTCGACGATGGTTTCACCGAGCGCCGCGTAGATCAAGGGCGTGGCCGCGACCACGGTGCTGGCAATCATCGGAACAAGAGGATTCATGCAGCCTTCTCCAACGTCGCCGCGGCCTTCGGCGCGGAGCTCTCGGGCGCGGCTTTTATTCGCCTCAACCGGAAAGTGATGAACAGATCCGACGCCAGCAGGTAGAACAGCAACAGTCCCTGGAACAGTCCGGTGATCGCGGACGGCAAGCCCATCCCCATCTGCGCGGACTCGCCGCCGAGATAAAGCAGCGACATCAACAGTGCGCCGAACACAACGCCGATCGGATGCAATCGTCCGATCCAGGCCACAATGATCGCGGCAAAACCATAGCCCGGTGAAATTTCCTGCTGCAGGCGTCCGATCGGGCCGGCGACTTCGCAAATCCCGGCGAGGCCGGCGGCGCCTCCACACAGCATCAGCGCAATCCAGATATTGCGCTTCTCGGAGAAGCCGGCATAGGCGGCGGCCGCGGGCGCAAGCCCGGCCACCTGCATCCGGAAGCCTGCAAAGGTCTTCTGCGAGAACACCCATGCGATGACTGCCAGGCCCAAAGCATAGACGATGCCCCAGGTCACCCGGGTTCCGCTGACCAGAACCTGCATGGTTTCGGCATCGCCGAAGCCCTGGGACTGCGGATAATTCTGCCCTTCGGGGTCACGCCAGGGTCCGTGTACCAGCCAGGACAGCACCAGCTGGGATATGTACACCAGCATCAAGGTGACCAGAATTTCGTTGGTGTTGAAGCGGGTGCGCAGAAAAGCGGGGATCGCGGCCCAGGCCATTCCGCCGAGAATGCCGGCCAGCAGCATCAGCGGCATGGCGAAACTGGAGTCGCTGTCACCGAACCACAGCGCGACGCCGCCGCCGGCGATCGCGCCCATGGTGAGCTGTCCCTCGGCGCCGATATTCCAGACATTGGCGCGAAATCCGAGCGCCAGACCGAGCCCGCAGAGCAGTAACGGCGTGGTCTTGAGCAGCAACTCGCCGATGCCGTAAGTGGAGGACAACGGCTTGATGAAGAACAGGTAGAATGCCTCCACGGGATCCTTGCCCAACGCGCTGAACAGCAAAAATCCGGTCAGCAGCATGGCAACCGCCGCCAGCACCGGCGAGACAATACTCATCGTGGAAGAAGGCGTGGCGCGTCGCTCAAGCCTGAACATGGGCCGTCTCCAATGGCGCTTTGGGGGAAGCCGCGGCGTTGGCCGTCTGATCGCCGAATTTTCCGCTCATCCAGGTCCCGATTTGCTCGATCGAGGTCTCGGCCGGCTTGACCGAGGGCGACAGCCGCCCCTCGGCGATCACTGCGAGCCGGTCGCTGATGATGAACAGCTCGTCGAGTTCCTCTGAGATCACCAATAGCGCCACGCCCTGGTCGCGCAGATCGATCAAGGCTTGCCGGATCAGCTGCGCCGCGCCGACATCGACACCCCAGGTCGGCTGCGCCACGATCATCATTTTGGGCGCCAGCATGGTCTCCCGCCCGACGATGAACTTCTGCAGATTGCCGCCCGACAGGCTCGATGCGACCGACTGCTCGTCGCCGCATTTGACCTTGAAGCGTTCGATCACAGACTTGGAAAAGGTCCGCATCACGGCGGGATGAATGATCCCGCTTTGCACCATGCCCTTGCGCGCGCCGGTCAAGAGCGCGTTGAAGGCGAGGCTCATCGGCGGCACCGCCCCACGGCCGAGCCGCTCTTCCGGCACGAAGGTCAGGCCGAGCGCGCGGCGCTGCGCCGGATTGAGATGGCCGACCGGCTGCCCCAACAGCTTGATCATCGCGCCTTTGCTCAAACGCTCGCCCGACAGTGCCGTCATCAGCTCCTTCTGGCCGTTGCCGGAAACGCCGGCGATCCCCAGGATCTCGCCACTTCGCACCTGCAGGCTGATGTCCTTGAGCGTGGTGCCGAACGGGTCTGGCGTCGCCAGCGACAGGTGATCGACATCAAGCCGCACCTCCTTGACTTCGCGCGGGGTGAGGTGGCACTCGGCGAGCTCGCCGCCGATCATCAGGCGGGCCAGGCTCTCATTGGTTTCGTTTCGGGGGATGGCGCTGCCGCTGACACGCCCGCCGCGCAGCACGGTTGCGCTATCGCACAGCGCGCGGATTTCGTCGAGTTTGTGACTGATGTAGAGGATGCTGCATCCTTCCGACGCCAGCCGACGCAGCGTTTTGAACAGGATCAGGACCGCTTGCGGCGTCAGCACGGAAGTGGGCTCATCCATGATCAGAAGCTTGGGCTCCTGCAGCAGGCAGCGCACGATTTCCACGCGTTGCCGCTCGCCCACGGACATGCTGTGAACGAGACGGTAGGGGTCGATCGGAAGCCCGTATTTTTCGGATACTTCGGTAATCTGGGCCGCCAGCCGCGCCGTCGGAACCGGCTCGTCCAGCGCCAAGGCGATGTTCTCCCAGACCGTCAGGGTCTCGAACAGCGAGAAATGCTGGAACACCATGCCGATGCCCATGCGCCGGGCCTGCGAGGGCGCGGCGATGGTTTCGTACTGATCGTTCCACAGGATCGTGCCGGCGTCCGGCTTGGTGACGCCGTAGATAATCTTCATCAGCGTGCTCTTGCCGGCACCATTCTCACCCAGCACCGCATGGATCTCGCCCGGACGCACGCTCAAGGAAACGCCATCGTTGGCCACGACGCTGGGGTAACGTTTGGTAATGCCGGTAAGCACCAACCGCGGCTTAAGGTCTTCAAATCCCGAATGATCCATGATTCCAATCGGCCCCGGCCGCAGGCAGGCGGCGGTTCTTAGCGCTCTCGACGCACAAGCAATCCGCGCGCCAACTCGGCAAATTCGGCTCGATTCCGCTGATTTCCCGACGAGCAGCCGCCAAACGCGCCCGGGGATTGAAAAAATTCGCGTATCCCCGGGCTATATCCGCCTGTCGCCACGGGATGGCATCACGTCGGTGGCGGGCGGCACTCGCGCATCACGCGATCTCCAGGGATCATTGGCTAATCGCTGTGCAGCCATCGGCCGGTCAGTAACATCGGGGCAACTTGAATAGCCGCGCAAGCGCAGGATTTGAGCCAACGACTTCACGCTCCCCGGATGCACCCGAGGTCCCGTGCAATCTATTGCGTGGGTATAACGGGCCCACCAGTACTGTGATTTTCAAGTTCGCATCAGATCCATGTCATCGTTCAGTCTGAGAGATTGCGGAAAGTGCCGCCAATGAAAAAGGGATATCAAACCGTCATTGCGAGCCGCCGGCTCGACGCAGCGCACCGTCCGGTGAGCGAAGCAATCCAGAGCCGCATACGCCTCGCGATGGATTGCTTCGTCGCAAGGGCTCCTCGCAATGACGGTGGAAGATCCTCAGGGATCGGGCTTCGCGACACGCGCGAGCGCGCGGCGGGCCGAACTGTCGATGTCGGGCTGCAGCACCGCATCCGATCATTGTTCGTCTTTCCCGGCGACATGGCCGATGCCCCCGATGGCGAAGCGAAAGAGGCGGCTGCCTTGGGAATGCGCAATGACGCTGACGCGCGGCGCCATCAATCTCGGTTTTGCCGACGGCGGCATCGCCGACCAACCATTGATGCAGGACCATGAAGCTGCGATTGCGGACTGCGTACGGGCGCTGGCCAGATACCACGATCCCCGCGAGGGCGCATTCACGCGCGTCGCGCTCGCGCCATGCGCGCCCTTCAACGTCACCCGGCAGCTGATGATCGATACCGCCGGGCTCGCCGAGCAACTTGATTGCCTGCTGCATACCCATTTGGCAGAGACCGGTGACGAGGACGATTTCTGCGCGGATACGCTATCGGCATGGCAAGGCAGCGCCGTCGTTCATGACCCAGGCTTAGCGTCGCTTCTAGCCATGGGGCAGATCGCGTATACAATATGGCGCATAATTGCACAATTTTGGGATGTTTCTGCTCAATAGCTGTGCTGGTCAGCGCCCGGACCGGCCCTAGTCGCGGTGCCGGTTTCTCGGCATTTCCGCTTCTCTGACGTCTTGGTCCACGCGGGTGGGGTTGCGTACCGCGCCGATCCATGTCGCGGACGGACTGGAGGCCGCGCGCCGCGGCGACGAGAATCCGCAACTCCATCCGGACCGCTGGCTCCATCCGCGACCGGCATTTTTTTGCAGAGCGGCAGACACTTTGGGCCTGCACAGGCCTGGGAATTCGTGCTAAGCGTGTATCAATCCGCAAATTAAAAATGCATCGAAACAGGGAGGGCGACATGCGGGTAGGTTGCGTGAAAGTGCTTGGCTCGTTGGGTGCAGGGCTGTTTTTCATGTCCGCCGGCGCGATGGCGGCGGAGCCGCCGAAGGAGATGAAACTGTATGTCTTCAGCTCAGGCGCGCTCAATCTCGACAAATCGATCATTCAGAACGGCGCCAGCGGCAAGGTCCAGATTCCCGTTGCTTTCTTCCTGATCCGCCATCCCAAAGGCGACGTGCTGTTCGATTGCGGCAACAACGACAAGATCATCACCGATCCCGACTACTGGGGCCCGTTCGTGAAGGCGCTGGATCCGGGCCGCTCGCCGGATATCGCCATCGACACTCAACTGAGCAAGATCAACGTCAAGCCCTCCGACATCAAATATGTCGTGCTCGGGCATTTCCATGTCGATCACGCCGGAAATATCGGCAAGTTCCTCGACTCGACGTTCGTGTTCCAGCGCGACGAGATCAAGAACGCTTTCTGGCCGGCACCGGGATATGCCACGTTCTTCATCAGCGATGACTTTGCCATGCTGCGGAACGGCATCGGCGGCGGCATGCCCAGCAAATACAAGACCATCGAACTTGACGGCGACCTCGATCTGTTCGGCGACAACAGCGTCTATATTCATCGAGCGGTGTCGCACACCCCGGGAAGCCAGATCATGGTGGTACGGCTGCCCAAGAGCGGCACGATGGTGCTCACCAGCGACGCCATCTATCTGAAGGAGAATCTCGACAAGAACCTCCTGCCGAGTATCGGTAGCGTCTATGATCCCGTCGGCATGCTCGACGCCTATGCCTGGGTGCGCCGCGTCCGCGACGTCGAAGGCGCCGATATCATCTACGCGCATGACCCCGACACCTACAAGGCGCACAAGCACTCTCCCGAATACTACGAGTGATTGCATTGCACCATCGACCGCTGTGAGCGGATTGGCATCCCGGGTTTCGCGCCCGGGATCGTGCTTCGAGCATCCGTCCGGTGCGATTCTTCCGGCATTTGGGTTTTGTGAGTCTTGATGTCTCCTGTTGTGCTGGCCCAGCATGTAACCAAGTGGTACGGGCCGCGCCGCGCCGTAACCGATGTTTCCTTTGCCATCGAACAGGGCGAGATCGTCGGTCTGCTCGGGCCCAACGGCTCGGGCAAGAGCACGATCTTTCGCATGCTCACGGGCTATCTTGCTCCCAGTTCCGGGCGCATCGAAGTGGCCGGCCATGATGTCGTTGCCGGTTCTCTCGCGGTCCGCCGCGCGCTGAGTTACGTACCCGAGGACGCTCCGCTCTACGACCACATGCGGGTCGGCGAATTCCTGCATTTCATGGCGAGCTTAAAGGGTCTGCGCGGCGCTGCGGCGAGAGGTGCGGTGGATGCGGCCGCCGAGCGGCTCGATCTGACGCGCGTGATGAAGCTCCTGACCGGCAAGCTGTCGCGCGGGTTTCGCCAGCGCGTCGCAATCGCGCAAGCCCTGCTGGGCGACCCCAAAGTTCTGGTGCTGGACGAGCCGACCAGCGGCCTGGACCCGCATCAGGTGATCGCTGTTCGCGAACTCGTCCGGTCACTCGCCGGCAGCCACACGGTACTGCTTGCATCGCACATCCTTCCCGAGATCGAAAAGACCGCTTCGCGGGTGATGATCCTGCTCGACGGCACCCTTTTGACCGCGGACGCGCTGCGGGAGACGGCCGCAGGCCTGACCCTGCGGCTTGCGGCAGCCGCTTCGGAAGAGGCCATCCGCGGCGCGCTCACAGCCGTTGCCGGCGTGCGCGGCATCGCCGTCGATCCGGACGGCGGCGCGGGACCGGCGCGTTTCCTGATCCATGCCGAACGGCGTCCGTCACTTGCCGCCGATATCGTCGCGGCGCTTGTTGCAGGCGGCATCGCCGTTTCCGAGCTGAGCGAGCGCCGCCCGGATCTCGAACGCGTGTTCCTCGAACTGACGCGGCGACCGGCGAGGTCGGCCGCATGAGAAGCTTCGCGGTGCTGCTGCGCAAGGAGGAGACGGCGCTGTTTTCCTCGCCCATTGCCTATGTGGTGATGACGGTCTTCCTTCTGATCATGGGCTATAGCTTCACGCTCACCCTGTTTCTCAGCCATCAGCCGAGCATGGTGCATATTTTTTTCCAGATGTTCGTGCTGTTCATGTTGACCGCGCCATTGATCACCATGCGGCTTGTGGCCGAGGAGCGAAAGCTGCGGACGCTGGAGGTGTTGCTGACCTCGCCGGTCTCCGAGGTCGCGATCGTGCTTGCGAAATTTGTCGCCAGCATGAGCCTGATCGTGGTCATGCTGCTGCTGTCGGGCTTTTATGCGCTCGCCCTGGCCATTTTCGGCGACCCCGATTTTGGCCCGATCTACAGCGGCTATCTTGGCCTATTGCTGTTCGGTTCGGCGCTGGTCGGCGCCGGGCTCCTGGCTTCGGCGCTGACGGCCAATCAGGTGATCGCCGCGTTGGTCTCGCTCAGCGTGTTCCTGCTGTTGTGGATGATCGACAATTTCGGCTGGCTGTTGCCGAGCCCGGCAGACACGCTGGTGGTGAATCTTTCGCTCGCGGTGCATTTTCGGCCATTCGCCACAGGCTCGGTCTACCTTTCCGACGTCGGCTTCTTCCTCAGCATCACGCTGCTGACGCTGCTCTTGACCGTGCGGGCGCTGGCGCGGCGATAGGGAACGACAGATGCCTCGGTTCGCTCGATCCGATATCGTTATCGCCGCGCTGGTCGTCGCCGCCGCAGGATTCGGGCTGCTTGGCTTCGCCGGCTTCAGCGATAAAGTTTCGAACGGTCTCTTGTTCGTGGCCTGGTCGCTGACGCTGCTGACGCTGTTCATGCTCGCGATCCGTGTGCCGCTGCGCGGCAGCGGACCGGGTTTGTCCGCCTGGGCGCCGAGCGCGCTGATCGTATCCGCCGCGATCGCGGTCGTGATTGCCGCCAATGTCGCGTTATACCGCCACGACGTGCATTTCGACCTGACCCGCGAAGCCCGCAACACGCCTCCGAAACAACTCACCGACGTCCTCGATCATCTGCATGCGCCGCTGGCGCTGACCTATTTCTATAATGCGGGCGACGCCAACGCGGTGGCCACCGCGGACTGGATCGCGATCGCAGCGCGCAACCATCCGCTCTTGACGTTCCGCGCCATTGATCTTGACAAGGAGCCGGGGCTGGCGCGCGACATCGGCGTCCATGCCTACAACACGGCGGTGCTGCAAGCGGGCGATCGCAAGGTGCTGGCCGAAAACGTCACAGATGCCGCGCGTCTGGGCTATGCCGCACTGCGCGTGCTTCGCGAACGCCCCGAGACGATCTGCTTCATCACCGGGCATGGCGAAACCTTCCGCCCGACACCGGCGCATTTTCACTACAGTCATGTCGAAACGCTAAGGGGGCACGACACACCGGGCGCCGGCGACGTGCTCATTGCTGACCCGGAGCAACTTGATCGGTTGCAGCTCGCGCTCGGCGAGATAGGCTTCGACATGCGCGCGATCGTCACGGCGGCGATGAACGCGATTCCGCCGGATTGCGCCGTCGTTGCCGAGATTGGTCCGCGCACGGCATTCGCGTCGGGCGAAGCGGAGCTGCTGGTCAAATATCTGAAGGACGGCGGCCGGCTGCTGTTGCTGATCGATCCCCTGTTCGCCGTCGACTCCGATTTCGCAAGCCGCCTGCTCGGCACGGTCGGATTATCGACCGCGCCTGCTATCGTCATCGATCCGGTCAATCATTTCCGCACCGACCCGGACAAGGTCGCGGTTCCCTATTACGCCCCGCACCCGATCACCCAGCGGCTCGCGCTGACGGTGTTTGCGCAGGTGAGGCCGATCGACGTGCTCCAGCCACCGGCCACGGTGAATACAGTCGTGCTCGCCGCGAGCAGCCAGGACAGCTACCAAAGGCCGCCCTCGGCCGCAGGCGGGATGACGGTTGCGACGGATCGGCAATCAGCTCCGAATCCCGACCGTGCCGCGCAGTCCCTTGCGGTCGCGCTCGAAGGTGTTTGGCCGGGGGCGCCGTCCGACAAGCGCTTTCGCATGGTGGTCGCCGGCACCAGCAAATTCGCCACCAACGAATATTTCCCGTATGTTTCCAACGGCGAAATGTCGGTCGCGATGGTGCGCTGGTTGGCCGATGACGATACGGCAGCCAACGTCACGCCGCAGACCTACGACCTGCCGGAAATCGTGCTCACCAGTCGGCAGATGCGCGATACCTTCATCGCGCTGGAGCTGCTCTTGCCCCTGACCACGGTCTTCTGCGGCGTGTTGATGTGGTGGAGGCGGCGTTGAAGCGGGTGGCGGCCAGGCGCGTAGTCGCTCGGTGGAGCACGCCGCTCGCCGCCGCGCTTCTGGCCGCGATCCTGGTTGCGCTCGCAGTTTCCGGGCGATGGCCGGAACTGCGCAGCAAGGTGTCGATCGAATCCAAGGGCCTGCTCGCCATCGCGCCGGCCGAGATCTATCGTGTCGAGGTTCGCTCAGGTCCTGACAGCATCGCGCTTCATCGCGAGCCAAGTGGGTGGTCGGTCGACGAAAAGCCCGGCGTCGTACCGGCCGAGTTGGCGCTGCATCTCGACACCGCGCTTCGATTTATGAATGTCAGCGAACCGACGCGCGAGATCCCGGCGAGCGAGCTCACGGCCTTGAGCTTCGCCGAATTCGGGCTCGATCCCCCGGCTACCGTTGCCGTGCTCGAAAGCCGGCAAGGCGTGGCGACGACGGTGAATTTCGGCGCGCTAAATCCGGCCGGCACGTCGCACTATGTCAGGCTGGGCGGCGCGCCAACGGTCTACCTGATGGCCCGCCATGTGGGCGCGGAATGGCGGGTGGTATTCGACATGACGCGCCGGCTGCAGGGCCAGGCCGAAGCTGCCGTCGCCAGCCGCCGAACCAGTCTCCTGCTTCCGGTTTCGGTCGCGCAGGTCTGGGCCATCGAGATCGTGTTTGCGGGTAGACTCACCCGTTTCGAACGCGACGCCGCCGGCAACTGGTTCAGGCATATCGGCCAGCACGCCCATGCGGCCGGCGACAACGCGCATGTCGCCGATCCCGCGCAAGCGCGCATCATCGAGACCGCGCTCGGTGCATTCGACGCCACCGCGGTCGAGACGCACGTCGGACCTGCGGACGCGGCGCGACTGGCTCGATACGGCCTCGCATGGCCGACACTGATGGTGCTGTTCTATGCCCGTGACAGCTCGACGCCCTTGACCCGGCTCGAATTCGGCGCCGCCGCCGACAGCCTCGATCGCTATGCCCGTCTGGCGCCGGATGGTGCGGTCGTGACGGTCGCGGAGTTCGAGGTCAGGCGCCTCACCGAGCTTCTCAGGGCCGTGGGAGCCGGCTCGTGAGTTTTCCCCGCATGGTCCTGCTGGTCGCGATCCTCGGCATCGGCGCGCCAGCGCAGGCTCATCAGGTCAATCTCTCGACAGCGCGCGTGACCTTGGCCGGCGATCGTACCGTCGCCGTAGAGCTGGCGCTCAAGGGCAGCGACGCCGACCGGCTGGCCGGCACCAAGGTTTTCGATGCGCAGCGCGAGGCGGTCGATCCGGCGCGCGTGGCGGCGTCCGCGGCACCCATTATCGCCTATGTAGATGCCCATGTCGCCGTCACCGGTCTCGATGGCACGGGTTGCGTCCCGGCCGTCGCCACGCTCGTACCCGACGGCGACGGCGTTATTTTCAACAACGTTTATTCGTGCCGCAATGTCGCGGGCGACATCGTTTACCGTTCGACGGTTTTGACCGCGACAGACCACGGCGCCCGCGAGATCGTATCGATTGGCGGGGGGGAGAATGCGCCGCAAGCGCTGCTCGACGCCAGCCACACCACGGTAACGCTCTCCGCGCCCGCGCCGTCGCTTTGGTCGACCATGCAGCGCTATCTCGTCACCGGCATCGAACACATCTTCCTGGGTTACGATCACATCGCCTTTCTGGTCAGCCTTGTGCTGTGGGCGCGGCGGCTGGTACCGGTGATCAAGATCGTGACCGCCTTTACAATTGCCCATTCGATTACACTGTCGCTTGCAGCGCTCGATATCGTCGTCATTCCAGGCCGCGTCGT
>Ga0116117_1000237_pt1 | contig 15587 bp, 13 predicted proteins | sample June2015DPH_11_1_FD_89790 | JGI IMG/M metagenome (GOLD analysis project Ga0116117, IMG submission 89790) | Peatland microbial communities from SPRUCE experiment site at the Marcell Experimental Forest, Minnesota, USA - June2015DPH_11_10 | ecosystem: Environmental > Terrestrial > Soil > Wetlands... | reverse complement strand
GTGCAGGTCGACGGCGGCTTCCGCACCGGCCGCGATGTGGTGATCGGCGCGCTGCTGGGGGCCGACGAATTCGGCTTTGCCACCGCGCCCTTGATCGCGGCGGGCTGCATCATGATGCGCAAGTGCCATCTCAATACCTGCCCGGTTGGGGTGGCGACCCAGGATCCGGTGCTGCGCAAGCGCTTCACCGGCCAGCCCGAGCACGTCATCAACTACTTCTTCTTCGTCGCCGAGGAAGTGCGTGAAATCATGGCCGCGCTCGGCTACCGCACCTTCAACGAGATGGTGGGCCAGACCCAGATGCTCGACCAGACCACGCTGGTGGCGCACTGGAAGGCCAAGGGGCTGGACTTCTCGAGACTGTTCGTGCGTCAGGAAGAGCTGCCGGGCCAGAAGATCTATCACGCCCAGGACCAGGACCATCACCTGGAAGCCGTGCTCGACCGTACCTTGATCCAAAAGGCGCAAGCCGCGATCGACCGCGGCGCGCCGGTGAAGATCGATCTCGACATCAACAACACCGACCGCAGCGCCGGCGCGATGCTGTCGGGCACGATCGCCAGAATCTACGGCCATGCCGGGCTGCCGCACGACACCATCCAGGTCTCGTTCAAGGGCACCGCCGGCCAGGCCTTTGGCGCGTGGCTTGCGCGCGGCATCACCTTCGAGCTCGAAGGCGAAGGCAATGACTATGTCGGCAAGGGCCTGTCGGGCGGCCGCATCATCGTCAAGCCGCCGCGCATCTCCGGCATCGTGCCGGAGGAATCCATCATCGTCGGCAACACCGTGATGTATGGCGCGATCGAGGGCGAATGCTATTTCCGCGGCATCGCCGGCGAGCGCTTCGCCGTGCGCAATTCCGGCGCCGTCGCCGTCGTCGAGGGCGCCGGCGACCACTGCTGCGAATACATGACCGGCGGCATCGTGGTGGTGCTGGGCAAGACCGGGCGCAATTTCGCCGCCGGCATGTCGGGCGGCGTGGCCTACGTGCTGGACGAGGCCGGCGACTTCGAGAAGCTCTGCAACCTGGCGATGGTTCAGCTCGAGCCGGTGCTGTCGGAAGAGATGATCAACGAGAACGCCTATCACCAGTTCGGCGATCTCGAGGCCCATGGCCGGGTCGACGTGTTCGCCAACCTCCTGGATGCCGACGTCGAGCGGCTGCACATCCTCGTTACGCGCCACGCCAAACTGACCGGTTCCAAACGCGCCGCCGAGATCCTCTCGAACTGGACGACTTACCTGCCGAAGTTCCGCAAGGTGATGCCGGTGGAATACCGCCGCGCGCTGAAGGAATTGCGGACCAACGCCGATGCCGAACCGAAGATCGCGATTGGGGCGTGAATTCGCAAGCGAGAGAAAAGACACAGCGGAAGTTCAGGGGCGGCAAGTTTAATGGGCAAGGTAACGGGTTTTCTGGAAATCGAGCGGCACGATCGCAAATACGCCGATGTCCCCGAACGCATCAAGAGTTTCAACGAATTCGTCATTCCGCTCAGTGAGAAGGAAACCCGCGACCAGGCGGCGCGCTGCATGAATTGCGGCATTCCCTATTGCCACGGCACCGGCTCGGTGGCGCCGGGCACGCCGGGCTGCCCGGTCAACAACCAGATCCCCGATTTCAACGATCTGGTCTATCAGGGCAATTGGGAAGAGGCGGCGCGCAACCTGCACTCGACCAACAACTTTCCGGAATTCACCGGCCGCATCTGCCCGGCGCCGTGCGAGGCCTCCTGCACGCTCAACATCGACGACAATCCCGTCACCATCAAAACCATCGAATGCGCGATCGTCGACCGCGCCTGGGACAACGGCTGGATCAAGCCGGAAATATCAGCGCACAAGACCGGCAAGAAGGTCGCGGTGATCGGTTCGGGCCCCGCAGGCCTCGCCTGCGCGCAGCAGCTGGCGCGCGTCGGCCACGACGTCCACGTGTTCGAGAGATACGCCAAGGCCGGCGGGCTGTTGCGCTACGGCATTCCCGATTTCAAGATGGAGAAGCAGATCATCGACCGCCGCGTCGTGCAGATGGAAGCCGAGGGCGTCACCTTCCATTGCGACAGCCCTGTCGGCGGCAACTCCCCCGGCGCGATCGATCCGCGCGAAATGCTCAACGACTATGACGTGCTGGCGCTGACCGGCGGCGCCGAAGCGCCGCGCGACCTGCCGGTTCCCGGCCGCGATCTCCACGGCATCCACTTCGCGATGGATTTCCTGCCGCAGCAGAACCGCCGGGTCAGCAGCGAGCCGCTCGGCGACACCGCCGAAATTCTGGCCGCCGGCAAGCATGTGGTGGTGATCGGCGGCGGCGATACCGGATCGGACTGCATCGGCACTTCATTCCGGCAAGGCGCGCGGTCGGTGACGCAACTCGAGATCATGCCGGCGCCCCCGGAGCGCGAGAACAAGGGCCTGACCTGGCCGAACTGGCCATTGAAAATGCGGACGTCATCGAGCCAGGCCGAGGGCGCCAAGCGCGAATATGCCGTGCTGACCCAGAGATTTTCCGGTGCCGACGGCAAGGTGGCAAAACTGCATTGCGTTGAGGTCGACGACAAGTTCAAGCCGATCCCCGGCACCGAATTCGAACTCGATGCGCAGCTCGTGCTGCTGGCGATGGGCTTTGTCCATCCCGTGCACGAGGGCCTCTTGAAGACGCTCGGCGTCGACCTCGACCCACGCGGCAACGTCCGCGCCAATACCTCTGACTACCAGACCTCGCGCCCCAACGTGTTCTCCGCCGGCGACATGCGCCGCGGCCAATCATTGGTGGTGTGGGCGATCCGCGAGGGACGAATGTGCGCACGCGCCATCGATGCGTTTCTGATGGGGACGTCGAACCTGCCGGGGTGAGGGGGAGTCGTGCGCCAGTTAAAGCCGCTGGGGCCTGGAACCAATATCGCCGGGGTAACTTAGTGATGGACTACCGGATGCACGGCGCCCCCCGCGCATCCGATGAAACTGACGGCCCCAGCCTGTCCCCCCGAGCTGGGGCCGTTTCGTCGGACAAAGCTGCTTTACCGCACCCGCACAGGAGCTTGCGATGCTTTCGGTCTTGATCGGCGTTCTGATTATCTGCGTCGTCGGCGCCATTTGCTTCTGGGCCATCGATAAGTTCGTCAATGAAGCTCGCCTGGCGAACCTTCTCAAGCTGCTTGTGGTTCTGATTTGCCTGGCCGCGATATTGCAAAGGGTGCTGCCGCTGGCGGGGGTCAACTGGCTATAGAGGCCGATCCTGGTCGAGGATGGCCGCGCACAGCTGCGGACGTGTCGCCTTCGCAGGATCAACGGCGGCGCGTCACGGTCGTCGTCATGCAAGAAAAGCGGTGGTACGCTCGATCAGCCAGTAGGCCGCTACGACGCCTGTGCCGTAGGCCATGGCCACATCGAGCCGGTCAAATGCACGCTCGACGCAGGCAACCTCCAATAGCTGGGACGCCGCGTAGCGCGCCAACCAGACCAACGAGAACACCGCGGCCACGAAGACAAGCTGCCCGATCTCCACTCCGACGTTGAAAAACAGCAGCGCGACCGGGATGGCATGTTGAGGCAATCCCACCTCGGCCAGGGCGCCGGCAAAGCCAAAGCCGTGCAAAAGACCGAAGCTGAAGGCAACGAGCCACGGCAGACGCGCGGTCAAACTTGGCATACCACGTCGTGCATTCAGGATCTCGACCGCAACCAGCATGATGCTGAGCGCTACGGTGGCTTCCACAGGCGGACCCGGCACGTTGACCAAGCCCAGTGTCGCCGCCGCAAGCGTAATCCTATGCGCGATGGTGAACGCGGTCACAGTGACCGCGACGCGACGCCACTCGCGAACCAGTATCACGAGCGCCAGGACAAACAGAAGATGATCAAAGCCGGACAGGATGTGCTCGACGCCAAGCCGCAGATAAGTCGCAGCGACTTCTCCTGCGCCCGGCGTGGCCTGGATAACGAATGACGTCCTCATCGGCGAAAGCCGTTCGGTCTGGATTGCGCCGCCGAAGTTTTCGACCCGAACCAGGACGCTCGTAAGATCTGATCCATTCGGACGCGTCAGGCGCGGTCGCCGAAAGCCTATCTGCAGACGCGGACGCCGTTCAGCACAATCCAAACGCAGTGATGGTGTCCATGATAAGAATGACGAGCAATCGTCCGCCGCGTCGTGCGCCTTGCCACGCCGGCGACGCTCGCTGGCGTCAACGGTCGCCCGACGCGAGCCTGCGCTTGGTCAGCTTCTATGCGGATACCGGCGTTGTTCGATGCCTCGATCGAGTAAGGCGTTACGGAAAGTATGACGGCCGTGGCGCAAGTGAACACCACTTTCTTCGACATCTTGACCATGATTGGCCCTCGCTGCGCTCAGCCCGATCTTGTCCGTGTCGCGCGATAGAAACCTAACATCAAATCCTTGCCGCGACAAGTCTTGGTTGCCGAGCAGCGACAGAGCAACTTAGCTGAGATTGCTCGATCTATCGCTGAAAACATATCCGTTCAAGCGCAGATACATCGGGCTGCTTGAGGCCCTGCAGCGCCGCCGCCTTGGTCTGGGTAAGCTCGCGACGCTTAGTGATGTCGCGAATTTCCTGCACCGGTTGGGCCTTGAGCTTTCCTCCTCAGGACGTTCGAAGCCATGGTCGGCAAACACATTCCCGCTGCTGCGCTTGGCCGCGGTTTTTCCCGTCATGTCTTGGCTCCTTTCACATAATTGTCTTTGTAGTTCTGTTCGGAAGAAACGTGCGCCAGTATCCTCCGCACAGAAACACCGCGTCACCTGGCTTGGTGCTGGCAGAAGACGTGGACGGCCGGGACAAGCCGGACAAGCCAGGCCATGACGACGGTGGCTGAGCAGCGACGGCGTTCCTAGGTGGGTGCCGGGCCTCATTTACGAGCCCGCTCCCCTACCCCATCGCCGCCGGCACCACCGCGCCCGCCGTGATCCAGTCCGACAGCAAATCCACATCCGCCTGCGCCAGCTGCGATTGCATTGGGCCGGTGCCGATAATGGCGACCAGGAACATGCTGCGGTCGGGCTCGCCGGGAATGATCCAGCCGCCGCGGATCAGGGCGGCCATCAATTCCAGCGGCTTGTCGTAGAGCGGCTTTAACGGCACCGGTCTGCCGTTGGCATCGGGCAGCGTCAGGTCGTCATGCGAGCGCTTGGCGCGCGGCGCATAGCGCGTGATCATCTTTGATACCTGGTCGCCGAGCAGGTCGGGCGCGGCGCGCGCGGCGCGCACCACCATGCCGGTGGTGGCGTTGCCGTCGACCACGATGCGGTAAATGAAATGGCCGGTGCCGGCGTCGACGCCGTCATCGGTCTTGAAATTCCAGCTAAAGGTTCTGGCGCCAGGGCGCGGCGGCTTCTCCTCGGCCAGCACCTTTACCAGCGTTTGCCGGGGATCGAACACCGTGATCGTTAGATGCTTGGCGCCATCGGGCACCTGCGTCCTGACATCGAGCCTGTCCCAGGCCTTGGCAATGTCCAGCTCCGGCGTACGCACGGCGGGCGCCAGACGTGCGAGCACGGCCGGCTCTGAAGCCACGCACTGATAGACGGTTGCGCCCGAGGCGTAGCCGGCGATCGGCCTCGCGCCGGTAAAACGAAAACGGTTGAGGAAGTGGCCGACATCATTGGCATTGAACCAGGTTTCGCCGCCGTCGGTGGTGCCGCTGGTGGTGCCGTCCGGCTGGCCCGAAACAAAGCCGCGGCCCCAGCCGCCGACCCATCCGACCTTCTCGTCGATGAAGCCGACACCCTCGAGTTCGACGTTCTTCTGCGGATCCTTGATCTCAATGCGCTTCCAGCTTTGGCCGCCATCTTGGGTTTTCAGAATCGCTGCCGCACTGTCGTTCTCCAGCGAGACGAAACCGATCTGCGGATTCAAAAACTGGATCTTCCATCCCCATTCGCCTGTCGGAAAATCGATTCCGGAATTCTGCAGCCGGTCTTCCCAGCTCTTGCCGCCATCAGCGGTGAACAGGATGACCGGCTTGAGTTGGTCGTAGCTGGTGCCGCCGCGGCCGCCGACCACCCAGCCATGGCTGTCGTCGGTGAAAAGCGTGTCGATCAGGAGATTGGCGTGCGCCGCCATCGGGATCGAATTCCAGCTTTGGCCGCCATCGGCCGTGTGCATGATCCCGGCCTCACGCTGAGGATATTGCGTGCCGGAAGCAAACACGACATTTTTCGACGGCGAAGACATGCCGCAGATCGCGCTCGGCAGCGGCGGCAGGCTCGCGGTCAGGTCAGTCCAGGTCTTGCCGTCCTGCGTCTTGAACAACCGCTGCCGGCGCGTGATCGAGCCGACCCAGCCATCGGTCGGGCTGGTAAAGCTCATGCAGCGCAGCCAGGTGTCGGCATCGACGGTGTGCTGAATGGTCCAGGTCGTTCCACCGTCCTCGGTGTGAACGATCTGGCCGGCGCTGTTGACGCCCCAGCCGACCTGCGGGTTGATGAACCAGATATCGTCGTAACGGGTCTGGACCGGAGCACTGGTGGGATGCCAAGTGTAATTCATTGTTTTCACCTCGCGCTGAAACGACTGAGAAAATTGGCTGCCAAGAAGCAGAAACGTGAACAAACAGGTTTCGTGAAAATGTGCAGGTGGAACCGTGGAAGCCTTCGAACGCCAGGGAGTGTGATACAACTCTGGGGTGCGAACAAGCCAAACGCCGCCCCGCGGTCGTCAAAAGGCGGTGACTGAAATGAGTGGGTACCCCGCCCTGCACCACAGCCGCGGGACGGGGTAGGCGAAGCAACATCAATTCTGCAATCGCACCCCGAGCATGACGACGGTGGAATTGGTGCTGTTGCCGGCGATATTGGAGTCGAGCCAGTCGCGGCGCAGCGTGCCCTTGAGCCACATATTGCGCGTCATCTTGTAGATCAGATCACCCGAAACCGAGTAAGTCTTGTCGTGCCTGCCATCGCCCTGATAGTCGAGCGTGCCGTAAGTGAATTTTCCGATTCCCGTGAGCCAGCGGCGGAAATCGTGATCGATTTCGACGGTGTAGATATGGGTCAGCACGCCGGAGACGCCGGGCAACGTGGTCTCGTCGATCGAGGTATCGGAATAGAATTTTGCCGTGGTCAGCGGCGTGGCGCTCCAGGTCAGCGAGGCCGAGGTGAGCAGGCCCTGCAGCCGATCCAGCCTGGTATCGACATAATCGCGCAATGCGTAGCCGACCGAGATGTCGCCGGTCAAGAGCCGCGAAAATTCGAAGGAGCTGCCGGCCTTGGCGTAGCCGCCGCTCGAATCGCGCGCATAGCCAAACCGGTCGAGCTGCAAATCGTGCACGCGGCTGTCGCCCTCGACCTCCGCGAACGGTTCTAGCCCCGGCAGCACGGCGTAGCTGAGGCGGCCGACGCCGCCGGTCTGGGTGAAGTTGCGGTCGTCGTTGGTGGCAGTGGTGCCGTCGGTGAGGGTGGAGTCCTGATAGACGGTGCGATCGACGGTACCGCCGGCGGCGATATTCAGCCGGTTGAAATTCTGGTCGAACCCGAAGGTGCCCCCGAGCGTCGTATAGATCGGATATTTGGCGAGGCCGGCCTGGATGTTCGGGCTGCCGGGATTGTCGGTTGAAACCCTCAAGCGCAGTTCCGAGGTCAGGCGGGTGTCTTCGGTGACATCGAGGCGGCCGTCGATATGACCGGTGAAATCCGGCCGGTCGACATTGGTCGGCGCCGTCGAGATGGCGCCGTCGATTGTCGGCGGAAAGGTAGTGCCATAGCCCGTGAACGATCCCCTGAGGTCGGCGACAACAGCGTGGCGCTCCCAGTCGGAGACGGCCAAAACTTCCGGCGCCACCACGTAGAACGGCGAGCCCCGGGGAATGAAGGTGCGACCGGGATTGGTGTCGTAGCCGCCCGAGATTTCGACCGCGGATTTGACCAGAAATCCACCGCCGTGATCGCCGACCTCGCCGAACGGATCGTCATCGACCTTGAGGCGCTTGCGCGGCGGCTGGCCGTCGACGGTGCCGGCCATCGCGGGCGGGATCGGCGGCTTGTTCGCAGTCGCGGACGGCGGTAGCGCGATCGGCGGCGTCGCCGTCGAGGCGGCGGCTGGCATCAGCGTCAGCGGCACCGGGCTGCCTGGACCCGGTGGTGGTTTCGGCCTCGGCTGCCCCGGCAGGAATTTTGTCTTTTTGCGCGACCGATTGAGCGAATCGAAGCCGGTGTCCGACGCGCCGCTGGCGGCGGCCTGGTCGTAGGTCGGGATATGGAAAATCCGCGATGGCGCGGGCGTGTCCGGATCACCCTGCCTCGCAGCGTTGGCCTGATCCCCGGTCGTGTCCGCGATGCTGTCGCTGGTGCCGCGCAGCAGCGGTTGCTGCGGCAAAGCAAGCCCGTTGCGTAGCGGGGGAAACAGGCCGGGGGTGAGGGTTTGGGCGCGCGCCACGGGTTGCGCGAATGCAATCAACACAAGGCATGCCAAAACCGCGCCAAGGCTCGTTGCGCGGCTGCGGCGGCCCTTGGCTGGACCCGGCTTCACGATAACAATACTCCAGCAGATTCAATTACTTGACGAACGGCACGGCGCCCGCGCGAGCGCGGAGCGGAAAACGTCGTTAATGGAGTTAAAACAAGTATGGTTAATGGGCAGTTGAAGGCCGCCGCTGTCGCGTCGCCTCGCCAAACCGGCCGTGCTAAGGACAGCCGGGCGAAAGCGATGGCCCGCCACCTCTGGGAATCATTCATGCCAAACCCGAAACCGCTGATGCCAACATCATCCGGACCCGATCAGGCGAACTCAGCCGTGCAGTCGGCCTTGCGCACGCTCGATGCCGAGGGCAGCGGCATCAGCGCCATTGTCGCGGCGCTAGAGGGCTCGCTCGGATCGGCATTCGCGGCCGTGGTCGACCTGATCCTGGTTGCAAAAGGTCGTGTCATCGTCACCGGGCTCGGCAAATCAGGCCATGTCGCGCGCAAGATCGCCGCCACACTGGCCTCCACCGGCACTCCCGCCTTCTTCGTGCACGCGGCCGAGGCCGGCCACGGCGATCTCGGCATGATCACGACGGATGACGTCATCATCGCGCTGTCGTGGTCGGGTGAGCAGCCCGAAATGAAAAACCTGGTCAATTATTCCAGCCGCTTTGCGATTCCGATGATCGCGGTGACGTCCAATGCCGGCTCCTCGCTCGGCGCCGCCGCGCGCATCGTGCTGGAGCTGCCCAGGGCGCGCGAAGCCTGTCCGCACAATCTGGCGCCGACCACCTCTTCGCTGATGCAGGCGGCGATCGGCGACGCGCTCGCCATCGCGCTGCTCGAAGGCCGCGGCTTCACGGCGCTTGAGTTCGCCAATTTCCATCCCGGCGGCAAGCTCGGGGCGATGCTGAAATTCGTCCGCGACATCATGCACACCGGCGACGCCATCCCGGTAAAGCCACTCGGCGCCAGAATGTCGGACGCGCTGGTGGAGATGTCGTCGAAGGGATTCGGCTGCGTCTGCATCGTCGACACCGGCGGCGAGATCGCCGGCATCATCACCGACGGCGATCTGCGCCGTCACATGCGGCCTGATTTGATGACGGCTCTGGTCGACGAGGTGATGACCAGGAATCCGAGGACGATTCCTCCAAGCATGCTTGCCACCGAAATGCTGGATACGCTGAATTCGTCCAAACCCGCGGTGACCGTCCTGATCGTCGCCGAGGCCAAAAAGCCGGTCGGCATCGTCCACGTCCACGACGTGCTGAGGGCAGGCGTGGCGTAGGCTGGCGGCCGCCATTCACAAAATGGCTGTCGTTCCGGGCCTGCGCCTCAAGCCGGCGATAGCCGACCCAAGGCACCTCCTCAGATGCGCAATTGCGCATCGGGGAATGACGGCGGTCAAGCCGCCACCGGAAACCGCGCCGCGTTTTCCTCCAGCGGCAGATCGAGCCCGTTCGCCAGATAGGACACGGTGCGGTAGAAGCCGCAGAGCAGAATGATTTCGAAGATTTTCGCCTCGTTGTAGTGCGCCGACAACGCCTTGAATTCCGCCTCGCTGAGCGTGGCGCGGGCGTGCAAAGCGTCGACCACCGTGATCAGGGCCTGCTCGCTTTCGGACCAGCACGGTGCATCCGCGCCATCGAGTGCCGTGGCGCGGATCTGCGCCTCGGTCAGGCCCGCCGCATCGGCAAATATTTTGACGTGCACGCCCCATTCATACTCACAATTCGCGAGCGCACAGGTGCGGTCGATGACGACCTCACGTTCACGCAGCGACAAGGGGCCGCCGTCCAACAGGCTGCCGGCGCGGAATTTCTCCCAGGCCCGCGCATTGCCGGCGATGACAACAAACAGCCGCAGCGGCGGCGCCCCGTGCATGATGCGGTCGAATTGCCGCTGGATTTCCGGTGCATAAGGCGGCTCAAGCCCTGGAATACGGGACATCGCTGGCTCCTGTGCTACAATAAACGTAGCGGTACGCTACACTATTTGTAGCAATGAGCAAGGGAAACTCCGATGCCGAAACGGGCCTCAGTCATGAAGAAACGCGTGCGCGGCTCGACCTCGGGCCGGCCGATCATGGTGCTGCTCGACCTGTTGGGCCGGCGCTGGACATTGCGGATCCTATGGGAGCTGCGCGAACAGCCGCTGACGTCACGCGCCTTGCGCACGGCCTGCGACGACGCCTCGCCCACCGTGCTGCAGACCCGGCTGTCGGAGCTGCGGCGGGTGAAGCTGGTCGAACTTGAGCCTGCGAGCGGCTATTGCCTCACCGCCTTGGGCCGGGAATTACTGGAAACCTTCCTACCGCTGCACCGCTTTGCCGAACGGTGGAGCAACCAAAGGGATTAGAGCGTCCTCCGGTCGGATTGCATCGCGATCAGGTTCGGCGGCATCATGGTACGAAACGTCACGCCTTCGCCCCGCGGCCCAGCGCGGCAAACCCTGACTTGGTCGCCAGTCGTGGATGTAAGGTTCGAAGCGCGTGATAGCGAGATCTCGGGAAAACGATTATATCCAGCCCTGCAGCTCGCGCAGCACCAGTTGGCGGATCACGTCCATGCCGGGCTCGCTGTCGTTAAGGCAGGGAACTGCGGCAAACTGCTCGCCGCCATTGTGCCTGAAGATCTCGGCGTTTTCCTGCGCGATTTCTTCCAGCGTCTCCAGGCAATCGGCGGAAAATCCGGGCATCACCACCGCGATGCGCCGCACCCCGTCTTTGGCCAGCCGCGCGATGGTCTGGTCGGTGTATGGCTGCAGCCACTGGTCGAAGCCGAAACGCGACTGGAACGTCAGCATCAATTTCCAGGGCTCAAGCCCCATGCGCTGGCGCAGCGCCCTTGTGGTGGCGATGCATTGGCGCTGGTAGGGGTCGCCCTTGGCGATATACTTCTGCGGCATGCCGTGAAAGGAAGCCAAGATCAGTTCGGGCTGAAACGGCAAGCTCGCCAGATGGGTCTTGATGGAGACGGCGAGCGCCTCGATATAATCAGGATCATCGTAGTAGGGCGGCGTCACGCGCAGGGTCGGCTGCGCGCGCATGGCGCTGAACACCCGAAAAACCTCGTCGCACACGGTCGCGGACGTCGCGGCGGAATATTGCGGATAGAGCGGCACCACCAGCAGCCGATCGCAGCCCTGCGCGGACAGTGCCTCGATCCGCGATGTTATCGACGGGTTGCCGTAGCGCATCGCCCAATCGACCAGGACATGGTCATGGTCTGATATGGCGGCGGCGAGCTTGTCGGACTGAGCGCGGGTGATGGTCTTGAGCGGCGATTCGTTGTTGGCGGCGTTCCAGATCTTCTGGTAGTCGCGCGCCTTGCGGGCCGGACGGGTACGCAGGATGATGCCGTTCAGCACCAGTTTCCACAATAGTCCCTGATCTTCGATCACCCTGGGATCGGAAAGGAATTCCTTGAGATAGACGCGCACGCCCCTGGCATCGGCGCTGTCGGGGGTGCCCAGATTGACCAGCAGCACGCCGACGCGCTGAGGTCTCACCTCGGCATCAGCCTTTGCTTTCTCGATGGGAAACACTGCTGTCATCAGGGCTGTGGCTTCGCGCGTTGCACAATCCTTGTCAAGATAATGGCGCTTTCGGTACTGTCACTTGTTGCTTGCCGCGTGGGGGGAGCCATGACAGTCGCCGAATGGTGCGTTTTCGGAACGCTGATGGTGTATCTCTTGACGATCGTGCCGGTCAAATGGATCGGCTTTCGCAGCTTCAACAACGCCAAACCGCGCGACCCCAGCTTTTACGCCGACCCGATCCGGGCGCGCGCGCTGGGGGCGCACCAGAACGGCATCGAGAGCTTCCCGTTCTTCGCTGTCGCCGTGCTGCTGGCGGAATTTCACGCCGGGCCACAGAGCCGCATCAACGAACTGGCGTTGCTGTTTCTGATCGTGCGGATCGCCTATGTCTTCACCTATCTGGGTGACCGCCCGAGGCTGAGGTCGATCCTGTGGAATATCGGCTTTACGATCAATATCGGAATTTTCTTCCTGCCGCTGATCCGGAACTACCTTCCCGGCTGAACGGGCTCAAAAGCAGGTCACGCGCTCGGCGGTGATGTAGCCGAACAAAAGACCCGCGCCGAACAATAGCACCAGCCCCGCCGCGCCGAATTCCACGCCGCGCATGAAGAGCGCGCCGCCGCCTTCGCCGGCGCCACCGAGGCGCCGCGCCAGCCCTTTCGCGGACACCGCCAGGACGGCGATGGCCGCCACCGTGATCGCGGTGCCGAGCCCCATCACGAAGGTTGCGGCAATGCCCGCCCAGAACAGCCCCTGTGCCAGCGCGAACACCAGAACCAGGATCGCCCCCGAACAGGGCCGGATACCGACAGCGAAAATCGCAGCCATGCCCCGCCGCCAGCCGCCGGGACCGGCAAGTTCGCTCGGCGCCGGGCCGTGGAAATGGCCGCAATGCGCGTCATGGACATGGTCGTCGTCATGATGATGGTCACGATGGTGAGGGTCGTGGCCGTGATGATGCACGGCCTCGGCGATCGCCGGCGCCGGCCGCGCCTGCAGCGCGCGCATGAATCCGCCGCCCTTGGTCCAGACCAGCCGGGCGCCGAACGCCGTGATCAGGCCATAGCTTGCGATCTCGATCGCCTTCTCAGCCCCGCACATGGTTTTGGCGGTGGCATTGAGCAGCCAGGCACAGACACTGACAATGACCACCGCGACCAGCGACTGCATCATGGCGGACGTAAACGACAAGGCGACGCCGCGCCGCGCGGTCTCCTGGTTGGCCACCAGATAGGACGAGATCACCGCCTTGCCGTGGCCGGGGCCGGCGGCGTGGAAAATGCCGTAGGCAAAGGAGATCAAAAGCAGCGTCCAGACCGCCGACCCCTGGGACTTCGCGGCACGAATGGTCGCGGACATTTCGCGATAAAATTCCGATTGCTTTGCCAAGAGCCAACCGACGATGCCACCGAGCTGCGGCTCGGCGCCTCCTGGGCGCGGCCCGCCGAACGGCGTCTGCGCCATCAGGGCGTGAACCATGCTGTCGAGGATCAGGACGCTCACCAGGGCGGCGCCGATCATAAGGCCGCGCGCGAGGCTGCAACGGGAGTCCGGCCTCACGGGCAATCCACCATGATCTTGTTGGCGAACATCGCGCCATAGTTCGAATTGTCGCCGCTGAGGAAATTCTGCTCGCCGAGCTTCTGGGCATTGGCGGTGCCGTCATTGGGCCGCTGGAATTTCATCTGGCAGGTGACGGGAGCGCCGACCAGCCTGACCGGGTCCTTCTCGGCGAACTTGAAGTCGATGAAAAACTCCGGATCGAACACTTCCACCACAAGCTCTCTGGATCTCACCGGGGTTTTCAGCGGCAGCGTGAAGTGCAGCGTCAGCACCGCATCCTTGTATTCCAGATAATAGTCGACCGGCTCCTCAAATTTCTGCTTCTTGCCGTCGGCCTTGGCGAATGTGAAAAAGCCGAACTCCTTAAGCGACTCGGCATTGGTCTGCGCCAGCGAGCTGAGTTCCTCGCGGCTATAGACGCCCTTGGTCTTGCTCTCGATGCCCTGCAGCGCGTAGCTCGAATACATGTCGTCGAAGGTCCAGGCATGGCGCACGCCTGATACCGATCCGTCGGGGGCATAGATCAACTCGCTGGTGGCGGTGATCCAGACGTGCGGATGTGCCAGCGCCGGGGTCGCGCCAAACGCCAGCGCGCCGGCCAGCAGCCGCCACACCAGCAACCGGCGCATTGCGACCCTCACCTCAGGCGGCCTCGGGCGTTTCGAGAAGGCCGCGGCGGCGCAGCAGCGCGTCGGGTTCCGGCGCGCGGCCCCGGAAGGCGATATAGGCATCTTCGGGATCGCGCGAACCGCCCGAGGAATAGATATCGTCGTGCAGGCGCTTGGCTGTCGCGGGATCGAAAATGTTGCCGGCCTCCTCGAAGGCGCCGAACGCGTCGGCATCCATCACCTCGGTCCACATGTAGCTGTAATAGCCCGCCGCGTAGTGATCGCCGGAGAAAATATGCCCGAATTGCTGCGGCCGGTGCCGCAGCGCGATTTCGGCGGGCATGCCGATTTTTTCCAGCTCCCGGCGCTCGAATGCCCTGATGTCGCGGCTCGCCGCGGCGCCCTGGGTGTGGAATTCCAGATCGAGCAGCGCCGAGGAGACGAACTCGACCGTGGCAAAGCCCTGGTTGAATTTGCGCGCCGCCAGGAAGCGCTGCAACAGATCGTCCGGCAGCGGTTCGCCGGTCTGGTAGTGTCGGGCAAACTGCCGCAGCACCTGCGGCTGCTCCTGCCAGTGTTCGTACAGCTGCGAGGGCAATTCGACGAAATCGGTGAACACGGATGTGCCGGACAGCGAGGGATAGGTCACCTCCGACAGCATGCCATGCAGGCCGTGGCCGAATTCGTGGAACAGCGTCCGCGCCTCGTCCGGCGACAACAGCGATGGCTGGCCAAGGGCGCCCTTGGCGAAATTGCAGACATTGATGATCAAGGGCGCGATGTCACCATCGAGCTTCTGCTGCTCGCGCAGCGAGGTCATCCAGGCACCGGAGCGCTTCGAGGGCCGGGCGAAGTAGTCGCCATAGAACAGCGCCCGGTGGCGGCCGGCGCTGTCTTTGACCTCAAAGACCCGGACGTCCGGATGCCACACCGCAATGTCCGTGCGTTCGGAAAAGCTGATCCCGAACAGGCGGGTGGCGCAGTCGAAGGCGGCCTCGATCATGTGGTCGAGCGAAAGATAGGGCTTGATCGCGGCGTCGTCGAAATTGGCGCGGCGCTGCCGCAGCTTTTCGGCGTAGTAGCGCCAGTCCCACGGCGCCAGCGCGAAATTGCCGCCCTCTTCCGCCACCAGCGCCTGCAGGTCATCGCGATCGGCCAGCGCCCGGGCACGCGCGGGCTTCCAGACCCGCTCCAACAGGCCGCGCACGGCTTGCGGTGTTTTTGCCATCGAGTCCTCCAGCCGATAGGCGGCGAAGGTCGGATAGCCCAAAAGCCTGGCGCTCTCCTCGCGCAAGCTCAGGATCTCGACGATGGTGGCGTTATTGTCGTTGGCGTTGCCGTTGTCGCCGCGCGCAATAAAGGCCTTGAACACCTTTTCGCGCAATTCGCGTCGGCTCGAGCTCTTCAGGAACGGCTCGACCGAGGACCGCGACAGCGTCACGATCGCCTTGCCG